>Ga0207952_1000109_pt1 | contig 86388 bp, 72 predicted proteins | sample SubbioR12Aug_8Ca_FD_184831 | JGI IMG/M metagenome (GOLD analysis project Ga0207952, IMG submission 184831) | Serpentinite rock and fluid subsurface biosphere microbial communities from McLaughlin Reserve, California, USA - CR12Aug_8Ca (SPAdes) | ecosystem: Environmental > Terrestrial > Deep...
TTTAGTGTCAGTAATTTTTAGGCTACAATTTTAAAATCGATTTGAAATCCCCATTTCAAAAAACTTCGGATTTTCATATATAATCGAATCTTTTTAATAGAATGTTTCCTTAACGGGACAGTAGTGAATATGGAGTATGGATTTTTGTCGTTGAAAGTGTTTGATGTTTTGGGAAAAGAAGTTTCTACACTGGTAAATGAAAACCTTTCTGCAGGTAAATTTTCTGTTGATTGGAATGCAGAAAATGTTCCGAGCGGGTTGTATTTTTATAAACTTTCCACTCAAAAGTATTCGGAAACCAAACGAATGATGCTTATGAAATAGCAACAAATATCAATATTGCTAAAAAAGTAAAACAGTACGAAACACTCTCGTACTGTTTTCTTTTTTAAAATACCCCAATTGGGGTATTGACGTGGAAAATCCTATTCCATATACTTATGCCGTATTTATTCAATAACTCATTAAAAATTAATTTTATGAAAACATTTATTCTTTCTCTCGTAATCATATTCATCTTGTTCTCTGAAACAGTTCAATCGCAATGGGTTTCATCCTATGGTGGCTTCGTTGCTGCAGAAGCCCTTGCAACAAGTGGTAACACAATCGTAACCGCAACACACAACAATGGTATGTATGCTACTACAGATGCCGGCGCAAACTGGGTAGCCGCGAGCACAGGTTTACCGGTTGCTTCTATAACATATAAGTTAGCGTACCATGGAGGTGATGTGATCGCAGTTGCAGATGGAAATTGGGGAATGTATCGTTCTACGAATAACGGAACATCATGGACTCAATCTGGTTTCACCGGTATATGGTTAACTTCCATATTTATTGATGGTTCAAATTTGTTTGTAGGAACGAATGGTAACGGTGTATATCTCTCTACAGATAACGGAACAAACTGGACGCAAGTAAATTCGGGATTTGGTACTCAAATAGGAATCTGGACATTCGCAAAAATAGGAAACAATCTTTTTGCCGGAGGCGGATCATCTATGGGCAATGGAGTTTTTATGACAACTGATAATGGTGCAAATTGGACTCGTCCGGCAAACAACGGAATTAATGCTCAAAGTATGGTAACACTATCCGCAATTGGAAACAATTTATTTGCAGGAACGTTCTCCAACGGAATGTTACTTTCAACTGATAATGGAGAAAACTGGACTGCGATTAATTCCGGTTTGACCAATATGGCGATACGTTCCGCAATTGTTGTTGGAAATAATTTATTTGTAGGAACAAATGGCGGCGGAGTATATCTGACAACCGATAACGGCACGAGTTGGACTACGCAGAATACCGGCTTGGGATATTTGTTTGTTTATGCGTTATCAATATGTGATAGTAAACTCTTTGCCGGAGGAATTGGAGTTTGGAGTCGTCCGCTTTCTGATATGATTACTTCTGTTGAAGAAATAAAAGGCACTAATCTCCCCGCAGAATTTTCACTCCAACAAAATTATCCCAACCCATTCAATCCAACAACGAACATCGGATTTCAGATTACGAATTATGGATTCGTTTCGTTGAAAATTTTTGATGTATTAGGAAAAGAAATTGCAACGCTCGTGAATGAAAATCTTTCTGCAGGAAAATTTTCTGTTGATTGGAATGCGGAAAATGTATCAAGCGGATTGTATTTTTATAAACTTTCCACAGAAAAATATTCGGAAACAAAGAGAATGATTTTAATGAAGTAGAAAACATTTTCACCTATTCTTTATTCACATTTAATCAGCAAACCATTATGAAAAACATTTTTGCATTCTTTTTCCTCTCACTTTTTGTTTTCGTGCCCGTTACCTCTGCCCAAGATTTTTGGGAGCGTGTCGGTCCCACTGGTCCTAATGAATGGAACCGGTTATCGGTAAGTTCAGATGGGAAACTCTATTTGTTTGCCGATACTATTCTTGTCTCTTCCGATAATGGAGATTCGTGGAGTGGTATCAGCACACAAAAAAATTATTTCGTTACATTGTTAGCGAATTCTCCAACGGATATTTTTGCCGCTGATTTTTCCAATTTAAAACGAACTACCGATGGCGGCGCAACGTGGAGTAACATCAATCTCGGGCTTTCACCGATAAGTGTTCGTGCCATCGAAAAAAAATCAAACGGACATATTTTCCTTGCAACGAATAATCACGTTTTCCGTTCTCCTGATGACGGCGCAAATTGGTCTCGGTTAACTTCGGGATTAACTACCGGCGATGTTTCTTCTATTGCTTTCGCAAATGATGGCAGTGTTATTGCCGGAACGAGCGCAGGGGCATTTCGTTCCACCGATAACGGAGATACATGGACCGTGGCTAGTACTTCACCGGCATCTTCAATGAGAGTAGCAGTTTCAAATACCGGCACACTTATCGGAGGAACATCAACCGGAGCGTGGAGTTCCACCGATAATGGCGCAACGTGGAGCGACGTTTCAGCAGGGCTTCCCGATAGTAACATTCTTGCTGTCGGCGCAGATGGGAGTGGAAATATTTTTATTTCAACGGCAAAAAACGGACCATATAAATCGAACAATAATGGTTCGGTATGGACTGAAATTTCTTCGGGTCTAACATTTAAATTCATCAATGCGTTCGGTTATCACTCAGGGAATCTCTATGCCGTTACCCGCGCCGCATTTCTTCGTTCCAATGATGCGGGGGGAACATGGGTTTCGATTGTTGCCCCGTTTCCCGCAATCGGCGCGCGAGGTATTTATATTCACACCAATGGCACAATGTTTCTCGGCTCGTTTGCGGGATTATTCCGAAGTACTGATAATGGAACAACATGGGCAGCCTCAAATGTTGGTTTGTATTCTAATCTTGCTTTTTCGTGGCTCGAACTTTCCAATGGAACGTTATTGATGGGAACATATTACGGAGGGCTTTTTTCTTCATCGGATAACGGATTGACGTGGAGTTTTCTTTCGCAGGCCGGAAAACGAGTGGAAGGATTAATCAAAGATGGCTCCGGAAATTTATATCACGCAAATGATGCCGGGGTGTTCAAATCTACAAACAATGGCGCCGCGTGGGAACTCGATACTGCTGGACTTGGTGCAACGTACACGAGTTCTTTAATCTTAACTTCGAATAATTCCCGTTATGCTTCATCGAACAAAGGATTGTTTCGATGGAAAATAGGAGAATCGCAATGGACTCGCGTGTTAGGAAGCGGAAATTTCTATAGTACAGGTCATATCTTGGAGGTTTCGGATTCAACTCTATTTACGAGTGTCGGATATTCACCAACGCAAGGGGAAACCGGTTTGTGGCGCTCCAACGATAACGGTGATACGTGGGAACACCTTGCAACACCCGATAGTAACATTCAGCGATTTATCAAGAATGAACTCGGTTATATTTATTTGGCGAGCAGAACGGGAGTCTATCGTTCAAATAATAACGGTGATAGTTGGGTTCAGGTGTTTGGAACACAATGGCCCGGAACACATAAGCCCTCGGTAAGTGTCAATGCGTTTGCATTTAACAATAGCGGAATTCTCTTTGCAGCAACTTCTGCGGCTGTGTATCGGACAGTGCAAACGACTCTTTCAGTAAAATCATCAGCAGAGGGATTTCCTCACAATTTGACGTTGTTACAAAATTATCCTAATCCCTTCAACCCGAGCACAGCAATTAGCTTTCAGTTGTCCGCAATCAGCGAAGTCACGTTGAAAGTTTACAATGTTCTCGGACAAGAAGTTGCAACGCTACTGAACACCGAGACGATGAATGAAGGCGAACACGAAATTCAATTCGATGCAAGCGGATTAACGAGCGGTGTGTATTTCTACAAACTTACCACAGGAACATTTTTTGAAACGAAGAAGATGTTGCTGATGAAATAAATAACATAAGTTACCACTAACTATAAATCCCACGCATTTTAAATCTGCGCGGGATTTTTGTTTTTTATGCCCCGATTTATGAATATAACGGATGTTACGCAAAGAGCATTTTTTGTCACTTTCACGAAGCCATAAATGATTTCGCTGCACATAGAAAGAATCTTAAATGATTCTAACGTTCGCACACTATATCCCGATTTATCGGGGTTTCTTTGTTCAGCGAGACCGTTCACGGTCCCGGAAGAGAATGTTGTTTTCCTCAAGATTATTCTTAAAATATCTGTCTTGCGTAACATCAGAATATAATCAAAACCAAAAAACTTCAGATTCTACGATGAATTGCTGGAAAAATCTAATATATTTTTCCCGAATTTTGATTTCGTTATAGAAATCTTATATCTATTAATATTTATTTTTTTTATAAACACAATGTAAATAATCATATTTTTTCACACCTCAATTATAGGAAAGGGTCAAAATTATGTTTCGCGCAATACAGTACTGCAGTACAATTATCATTACAATTATTGTTGCGGTTTCTCAAATCTACTCGCAGCAATATTTTCAAGAAGGATTTGAAGGCGATACGACAGGGCAATTTAAAAACGAGCATCAAACCATTTTTCCCAATTCCATACCGTTTCAAAACTGGGTAAAAATATCTTCGCACAAAGCTTCGGGTTCGGGTGCAGTGCGGTTCGATACTTCACGGCAAGGAGATATGCAAGACGGCATCTTGACAATGATGAATCCCATTAATCTTTCCACATCAACAATCCCTCTTCTTTCATTTTACCATATGTGTCTCACCGAATCTCCGCAAACGATGTGGGATCTTGCTTTCGTAGAAATTTCTACCGATAACGGAAATGTTTGGTTTCCGATTCCCGGTTCCGCATATATGGGGGAAGCAGCGTACATAGATAAGAATTCTTCGACTCCCCGTTCGCAAGGAGAACCTGAAGGAAACTTCTTTCAAATTCAGAGTTACCCCGATTGGATTACATCTGTATCAAGCCAGAACGCTGTTCCTCAAAGTCCCGGAGGTACGCTTTGGAAAAAAGAAAATTTCCTGTTGGAAGATTTTAAGTCGCCGCAGTTTAAATTGCGCTTTCGTATCGCGCTTGACGATGCACTGATTTGGTGGGGATGGGCGCTTGATTCCATTGTCATTGGTGAACCAGAATTTGCAAATGATATTTTTGCAAAATCTATTGCAGTGCCGAGTGGGGATTCTATTCTATTTATCGGACAGGAGTTTACCCCCGCTGCTGTTATCAAGAATATAGGCAATGCCACACAATCGAATGTTCCGGTGTATTTCAAAATGTATACAACGTTCACCGATTCATTTCCCCAACCTGATAGTTTATTCTATGAAGATAGCGCGTTTATTTCAACCATAAACAGCGGTGCGAGCGCTTACGTGCAGTTTACTCCAACAGCAATTAATAGTCGTGGAAAATATTATGCAACAATCAGTTCAAGAAATTCAGGAGATGAAAATCCTGCGAATGATAACCGTTCAACAATGTTTTTAATTTATGAAAGCATTCACGGGGAATATTTTGTCGGAGATTCGTCTTCTCTTACTTCGATGGCTGATGTTTCCGATTTTCTTCGCAATGGGGCTATTGTGGGACCTACGACTTTTATATTGAATAAGCCGGTCTTTCACGAAAACTCTTTTATAATTTCGACAAATCGTGTAAGTACAGCGTTAAATGATCCCGTTGTAATTAAACCGACTCAGAATATGAATGTGTCAATGACCATTACCGGAATTGATGCGGCTGACTGGGGTTTCCTTTTCAACGATGCATCGAATGTCATTCTCGATGGCACAGGCAATGAACCCAACATGAAAAGTCTCACAATCGAATCGGGTGGTTCTCCCGTGATGAAAACCCTCTCAATGGATAGGAGTAGAAATATTACTGTCAAAAATTGTGTTATCAAAGGATTTACCCAGACAGGACTTTATCCCACTGCCATTTCTATAAAGAAAGGGAATGATATTGTGCTTGATAATTTAATTGTTACAAATTCCTATTACGGTATCTATAAAGGGGGAGGTCCCGAGAACGATAGTGGGTTTATTGTTCGGAACTGTGTAATAGGGAATGTTGGCAATGAAACACTTCAACACTACGCGTTGCAAATTTCAGGTGAAGATTTTGTAGTCATCAACAATAACACGATTATGGGCAAAACAATGCAAAGAGGAATTGTCTGTGATGACGTGAGATTTTCCAAAATTTTTAACAATAACATCCATCACCTAAGCGCAGTTTCAGATTATGTTTATGGAATTGATATTGAAGGATGGAGTGAGGAAAGTTCAAAGGGGAATTCAATTTTTAATAATACTATTTATGGCTTCGAGCAGGTTTCCTACAGAAACGGACAAAAATATTACGGTATTCGGATTCGAAACAGCGGGGATGATACCGTTGCCTTCAATACTATATTTCTGACGGGAAAATCTAATTCCTACGATTCGTCGTTTGCTTTTGTTTCCGATGCCAATTCTGGATTAGTAGCAAATAATATATTTTATAATTCCTGGAATGATACATCGCGAAATGCATCACTCGGAATGTGGGTGCAATCACCGCAAACATCGCTCGTATCAAAAAATAATATCTTCTATACTCCCGGACGTTCAGGGTTTGTGGGGGCAAGAGCAAGAATGTTCAACCGCGCACTTTCTCAATGGCAAATGTTCGGATACGATTCGGCTGGGATTTTTGGGAATCCGAAGTTTATGCGAACGGATAGTATTGTAGATTTGCATATTGATACAAGTATTGCTTCAGTTGCTGAAGGAAGAGGGATTCCTCTTTCTTCAATTCAATTTGATAAAGATGGTCGTCCTCGCGATTCCTTTCATCCCGATGTTGGCGCGTATGAATTCAACGGTACTTCTCTGCCCGGATTTTCTCGTGGAGGAAAAATTTGTGGACTGATATATGAAGACTCCAATGGAAATGGAGTCCGTGATGAAGGAGAGAATATTATTCCAAATAAGAAAATTTATCTGAGTGGGACAACGTACGATTCTCTTCAGACCGATTCCGGTGGATTCTATCAGTTTTCCAATTTATCTTCCGGAGGATATAGCGTTTGGCCCCAGTATCGTGCGCAATGGATAGTAACACAACCGCAAAAGAAATTCCACACGATTGAACTTGGAGTAGATTCCGTTTCACTGGGAAATGATTTTGGAGAATATCATATCGCTGTATCTGTTGGTGAGCAAGGAGGAAAACTGCAAAAGTATTCACTTCTCCAAAATTATCCTAATCCCTTCAACCCGAGCACAGCAATTAGCTTTCAGTTGTCCGCAATCAGCGAAGTCACGTTGAAAATTTACAATGTTCTCGGACAAGAAGTTGCAACGCTACTGAACACCGAGACGATGAATGAAGGCGAACACGAAATTCAATTCGATGCAAGCGGATTAACGAGCGGGGTGTATTTTTATCGCCTCAGCGCTCGACGAGTCGAATCCTCGACAACCGGTGAAGGACAATCTATTCTGCTGGTTCGGAAGATGGTCCTGATGAAGTAGTATTCCTCTCCAACGCTGTTTCACAAAACCCACTCGCGTAACTGCGGGTGGGTTTTCTGTTTTTTCGCACTTTTTCACGCTTTGGAGTGTTCTCCTCACGCTTTGCGGGGATGTTCTCACGCTTTGCGGGGATGTTCTCATGCTTTGGGGTGTTCTCCTCACGCTCTGCGGGGATGTTCTCACGCTTTGCGGGGATGTTCTCACGCTTCGCGGGGATGTTCCCACACACTGCGGGGATGTCCTCACGCTTTGCGGGGATGTCCTCACGCTTTGCGGGGATGTTCCCACACACTGCGGGGATGTTCTCACGCTTTGCGGGGATGTTCTCATGCTTTGGGGTGTTCTCCTCACGCTCTGCGGGGATGTCCTCACGCTCTGCGGGGATGTCCTCACCCTTTGCGGGGATGTCCTCACGCTTTGCGGGGATGTCCTCACGCTTTGCGGGGATGTTCCCACACACTGCGGGGAAATAATTCTCATTCCGGAAGCATTCCCCAAAATTTCGGGAATTTGCCACAGAAAATGTTCCTCGTTGCAGAAAAGAGGAGCCGTTGTTTCTTTTCCCGGAACGGAAATCATCTTGAAAAAGGGAACGCCGTGTGAGAAATAACCGGCTCTCCTGCCAGAGGCATACACTTCTTCCCGACTTCAAATCTCTCCCCGAGTAAAGAAAAACGCAACAGCATTTGAAATCTGCATGGGATTTTTGTTTTTTATGCCCCGATTTATGAATACACTCAAACCACCAAAACTCAAACGCGGCGATGTTATTGGCATTGTTGCTCCATCAAGTCCGCCGCGGACAATTGAATCTGTTGAAAAAGGAATTTCGTATTTGGAAAAACTCGGGTATCGCGTGGAAGTTTCTCAGAATATATTTACGCGCAACGGTTATCTCGCCGGAACTGATGATGAGCGGGTGAGTGAATTCAACAAAATGTTTTCCAAGAAAGATGTGAAAGCAATTTTTGTCGCTCGCGGCGGTTATGGTCTGCATCGTATTCTTTCAAAAATAAATTATGCACTCGTCAAACGCAATCCGAAAATTGTTGTCGGGTACAGCGATGTTACTGCGCTTCAACTTGCGCTGTGGAAAAAATGCAAACTCGTTTCACTTTCTGCGCCGCTTGTTGTGGAGTTTGTTGATAAATTGGTTGGAGAGAAAGAAGAAATGTTTTGGCAACTTCTCACGTCAACAAAAGTGAAAAATATTTCTTATCCCGTCATTGCGAAGACCGTAGCGACGAAGCAATCACATCGCACTTCGACTTCGCTCAGTGTGACAAAGGGGATTTTACTCGGGGGAAATCTTACGCTGCTTTCAACGTTATGCGGAACGCCGTACTTCCCATCCTTTGATAAATCTATTTTCTTTTGCGAAGATGTTGACGAAGCGCCGTACCGTATTGATAGAATGTTCCATCATTTGAAACTTGCAAACGTTTTCAAAAATACAAAAGGAATTGTGTTGGGAGATTTTACCGGCTGCGCGCGAAAAGATGAAAACTCGCTTTCAATGCAGCAAGTGTTTGATGATGCGTTTTCCGACGTTAATGCGCCGTTGTTTTCACAATTGAAATACGGGCATACAAAAGAAACGTTTCCGATTCCACTTGGCATTATCGCAGAATTGCATGCGAAGAAAAACGAAATGCGATTGTTGGAAAGTATAGTGGAGTGAAACGAAGCAAAGATTCAATTCGCCATTGCGCGTAACGTAAAGCGGGGAATTTTTATATCGAAAAGTTCTCCATTTGCTCTTTCCATCGAATACGTTCCTTCCATATATCCTTCAAAACTTTCGAGCACGCAGAAACTATTATACTCGTACGCTTTTCCCGGAGAAATAATCGGAGTTTGCCCCACTACCCCTTCGCCTTCCACCTCTTTCAACTCGCCGGTGGAATCGTGAATGTACCAATGTCTGCGAAGGAGTTGCACACGTTCCTTGCTATGATTTTCGATGCGAACAAAATACGCGAACACGAACTTTCGTATCATCACATCTGATTGTCCTGCAAGAAAAACCGGGCGAACTTTTACGGTAATATTTTCCGTGGTGGATTTGTAGAGAGTCATAAGAAATGCAAAGTGCAAAATGAAAAATTAAAAATCGAAATCATTGTACTATAAAAATCTAAAATGAATTTACTCTTCTTTTGCCCCGTACTGTTTTAACAGTTCCATTATCTCCGAATTACTGTTTTGTTTCGCCCAAAGATATGGAGTTGATTTGAATTCATCATCTTCCAGTTGAAAATCTGCATGGTGTTGCAGTAACCATTCGACGGTTTCTTTGTGTCCGTTGATGGAAGCCCAATGTAAACCGGTGCCCCCGAAAAATCCTTTAAAATTAATTTCCGCGCCTCTTTCGAACAAAAATTTTACAACGTCAAGTTTTCCATTTCTGCAGGCAATACAAAACGCATCGGAAATCAGTTCGGTAAAATTTTCGGACGGGGGAAGTTTTTTCCACACGTTTTTTTCCGTTTCAACAGCGCGGGATTGTCCTGCATATTCTTTCAGAGAAGTCGGCGTTTGAAAATATGATTCTACTTCTTCAGTTTTGCCCAGCGCGGCGAAAATCCACATCGTGCTTTTTGCCCCGCGTGAAAGCAGTAATTCTGCAACATCAAACGCGCCGCAATTGGAAGCCCACGCAAGCGGCGTCATTCCCCACGATGTTTCGCACTCGAGTTCAGCATTTGCGCTAAGTAAAAGTTGAGCAGTTTCCGTATGGTTATTTTCGGCGGCGAGATGAAGCGGCGTTTTTGCAAAGATATCTTTTGTGTGCACAAGTTTTGGGTTTCGTTGCAATAACTCTTTCACTTTTTCCGTGTCGCCTTTTTCAGAGTATTCCAAAATCTTTCGTTCATCGTGTACAGTGTATGCTTTTTTTATCTGCGCAATTTGTCCGGCGTGGTATAAATTATGCTGCACAACGCCGTGGAGAAGGACATAATTTGAATATGAATTACCAACGGTAATTTTTCCCAAAATAGTATCGTCGAGATGAGAAATAGTTGATGCAAGTCGTTCAATCGAATGGTGAAGTTGTTGCCGGGTTTCTTTCCATGCATCGTCGCTGAAATCGGAAATCGTTTTCCAATCTTCTTCGTTTGTCGGTTCAAAAGGAATTCCTTCGATTCTTTTTTGCGCGACCGTAATCCACGTGGAAATATGGAGAACCAATTCCCAAATACTATGCGCGCCAACAAACGGTTTTGCTTTTGCCATTTCGGTATTGACGTTATTCAAAAGTTCACTCAAAGATGGTCCATGCCACGCATCGCCATAATACGAGCGGCGCAGTTGGTCTGCAATATGTTCTGTTTCTTTCATAGATTCCCAATTACGGATTGGTAGTTACGGTTGTGTATGTTCCAATGTGGGTTTCACTTTCTGTGAGCGATGCACATTGCGCGTCAAGAGATTGATATTCATTTATATGTTCTTCGCGGAATTTTTGATACGCTGCTTCGGAAATCCATTTATCCATCGTAACATATTTTCTGTTCATCGTATTATCTTTCAGTAGTTCTGTTCCGAGATACCCGTTCCCTTTTTGGAAAAATGTTACCCACGTTCCGTTGGCATTATAATGAAATTCAAACTCGCGGATTGTATTTGCACGGACGATAAATTCCCAAATGGTTACGAACATAACGAGGAAAAAAATGAAAGGCAGAAAGGAAAAAGAAGAAAGTCAAGTTCATAACTCAGGAGAGCAAAACTTGACTTTCGCCTTGATGAACAGAAATTATTGCGCGGATTTTACCAGTCCGACAACATTTCCTTCGACGTCGGAGAATTGGGCAAAAGTAACCATATTCGGAATTTCGGTAACAGGCATAACGATTTTTCCGCCGAGAGCGACTGCTTTATCCAGCGCCCCTTGGATATCTTTCACTTCGACATAAATTGTTACGCTGCTGCTGCCATCCTGAGAAGGTCCGACGCCGCCGCCGATTCCTTCTCCGGATTTTGCAACCAATCCATAATTCATCGGATTGTCGGAATTGATATCCCAATCGAAAAGTTGTTTGTAATAGTTTTGGAGTTTGGTTCCGTCTTTGCCGAGAATTTCAAAATGCACGACCGGTGCTGCCATAAATGTATCTTTCTTTAAATGGTGAATAAGAAATGGGAATTAAATTTTGACGGGCAAATATAGAAAGAGTTGGGAGAGAAGAAAAAAAGAATGGTTTTACGTGAGTCGGTTCACAACTCCATCAAACGATTTTCCGGGTTCGCCTTTTGCAACGGATTTTTGCTGACGGAGTAATCGTTCGCGGACGGATGTTTTGAGTTGGAATCCTTCATCTGGGTCGCCGAGAAGTTCGAGAAGTTTTTGTTCAATGGATGTTTCGATGACTTGTTTGAGTTCATCTTTCGTCATTGTTGAAACGGTTGCGTGCATAGGATTATTTGGTTATTTTTTTTGCGCGACAAATATACACACGGTTGGGAGAGAAGAAAAAAGGGGGGAAACTATTGATTAAACAACTTCTTAAACTGGTTCAAGTTTATAACGTTTACTTTTGGGAATTTGATTCTCTTCAAGACGTTGAAGTGTTTGTCTTCGGTTACAATGTAATCCGCGTTGCTTGCAATTGCACAATCAGCGAATTTATTATCGTCCTCATCTGCAGAGATAAGTTGCCAACGAAAGTATTCGGAAACAAATTGTACGTTCGGCAAGTTATCGAAGGTTTCTATTGCGCTTTCTGCAAGAGAGATTCCCATTTCTTCGGCAAGAACTTCTTCATATTCAAAAAGAATATCGGACGTAACAGAGGCAGAATATTTTCCCTCAATCAACGATTGGAATACCCAATGAAACGGTGAATGACTCGATACGGAAACCAAAACGATATTGGTATCGAGAACAACGTTAAGCATTGATACGTTTGGTCGGTTTTCTTAAATGTTTTTTTAACATTCGTTGCGCATCTTTGTTTGTCCACCCTTTTTCTTCCCAAACTTTATCCGCTTCTTCGATTGTTTTTTTTGCAAAGTATTGAGCGAGTTGTTTTTTTATTTCCAACAAATCTTCTTCTGAAATGTTGCGGGAAAAAAGTTTGAGTAACTCTAATTGCGCATTGGTGAATGGAGTTTTAAGTGTTTGCATAATTAGTTTTTATTTTTTTGCACCGCAAATATACACACATGTTGGGAGAGAAGAAAAAGGGAAAATTAGTGAATGTCATGCCGAATTTATTTCGGCATCTGTTTGACTATTGAGTTTTAAAGATGCTGAAACGAGTTCAGCATGACGGATTACAACTGTTTAAAATCGTTCGCGGACGGATATTTTGAGTTGGAATCCTTCATCTGGGTCGCCGAGAAGTTCGAGAAGTTTTTGTTCAATGGATGATTCAATGACTTGTTTGAGTTCATCTTTGGTCATCGTGGAAACGGTTGCGTGTAATAGATTATTGGGTTAGTGTTATTTTTATTACGGGGTGGGTAAAAGAATTGAGAAATAATAAAATGCTATGTTTTCATCATGCTAGTTATCTTTTCTGTTTTTTCGATATGCAACTATTATCGCGATAATGATAATTGATTGCATAATTATAAGCCGTGTATAAAGTTCACCAGACCCACTACCGATAAGATGTATAAAGTTGAAAATAATCTCGTACAAGAAAAATAACCCTACTAGAAAAGAAAATACTATCACTGCATTTTTTTTGTTCGGAGCTTTGTTTATTAACCATTGACAAATATTAAAAGAAATAAGACCGAAGGCAATTGAGTTGATTAAGTTCATTCCGTAAACCGTTCCTGGAATCCATGAACCAGAGGCTAATAGTGTCCCGATTATAAATCCTATCATGCCTCCATTTGAAGCAAAAGCAAGTATGATAAGGAAAAGCGTTTGTATTAACCATAAAGTGAGTACTCCTAATGGTACGAAGAATATCCAGTATAAAATTTTTTGGGATTTACCCATGTTTGTTTTCGATTCAAAATAATTACAACGAAGAATCCGAAATAAATTAGGAATGACATTTTCTTTCTAAACACTTCGACCATCTGCAATTATTACACATTACGCAACTTCTCTACCCTATGGGTCGTAGACGAGTCATTGACCCGTATGCGCAATATTACTTCCGCAATCGGGAGTTGTAATGCAATGGTTACTTTGCTGCCGGTGTTTGCTTTCGTGTTAGGAAAAGAATTACTAATCCAAACAGCGCTATAAGCGAACCCATAATTAAAATATCAGTCATTGTCTTTGCCTTTCTTTGTAAGTGCTAATGAAATAAGAATAAAAACGATATAGAGACCTACTCCGAACACAATATACAATCCCAATGGTTGTCCAATGATAATTCTTCCAACAACAAAACCTCCGAGTATTATTGCTGCTGCTTCTTTGAAAACACTCGCAAGATGGTCATATTGCTTTGGTGTAAGTTTCACAAAATTTCTGGCTCAATTTACCAAGTTTTACTTCTGAAAACAAAGCGCGATATACGCACATCCCAAATCTCAAATCTCTTTCAACACTTCGACCAACCGCAATTGTTACACATAACGCAACTTCCTGTATGCACAATATTACTTCCGCAATCGGGACACGCGCCGTTTTCTGCCGAAGGCATCCCTTTGGGATTTTGGTAATTATTTTGTGCTTGCGATGATGTTGTTTTTGTTTCGCCGGTTGGTTTATGCACAACAAATTTATTTCCGTGCGTGCTGAGGTAACGCTCCATCGCTTTGCCAATCGCGTCGGGAGTGGAGAGAACTTTATCGCCATTTTCCCACACGGGCGTTGGTCCGGATATTCCTTTCAACTGTTTCGTAATTTCCAACGGGTCAATTCCCGAACGAAGCGCAAGCGAAATCAAACGGCTGATTGCTTCGGATTGCGCGGCGGCATTTCCTCCCGCTTTTCCAATCGTGGTGAACACTTCGCACAAACCGTTTTCGTCGCTGTTAATCGTAACGTATAAATATCCTTCGCCGGTGTTTATGCGTTCGGTTACACCAAAGGTTTGTTTCGGTCGTCGGCGCGGTTTGCGATTTGTTGGTTCGGAGAGCGTTACACCTTCCGCTTTCGTTTGCTCGGCGAGTTTTTTTGCGTACTCATCGGTAATCAAAATTCCTTGTCTGCTTCCTTCGCGATACACGGTGATTCCTTTGAGTCCCGCTTTGTATGCTTGAATGTAAATATCCGCAATGGTTTCCACGCTTGTTTCTTCCGCGAGATTGACGGTGGAAGAAATGCTGCTGTCAATATATTTTTGAATTACGCCTTGCATTTTCACGCGGAAGTACGGGTCAATATCGTGCGCGGTTACAATATATTCGGGAAGTTTTTCATCGCTGCCGAACATTTGTTTTACGAGCGGATGATACACTTTGTATTCGTTAAATGTTTGTCCATCGTGATTTTTTACACGGCGAACATAACTCGTGCAAAAAATCGGTTCGATGCCGGAACTTGTTTGTCCGACGATGGAGCCGGTTCCAACGGGAGGAAGCGTAAGCACTGTGCCGTTACGAATTCCGTGGGCGCAAATTTCAGTTTGAATTTCGTGCGGCAAACTTTGAACGAATTTACTTTGCGAATATCCATCCCAATTGTATAATGGAAATGCGCCGCGCTCTTTTGCAAGTTCAATCGAAGTTTTATACGATTCATCGCGAATGACTCGCATAATTTTTTCTGTTGCATCGAGCGCATCTTGGGTATCGTAACGAATGTGCATTTTCGCAAGCGCGTCGCCAAGTCCCGTAATTCCTAATCCGATTCGCCTATCGTTTGTAACTGCTTTTTTTATTTTCTCGAATGCATGATTATCAATATTATATTCAATCACGTTATCCATAAATCGCGTTGCAGTGTGTGTAACTTCTGCAAGATGCTCGAAATCAAATTCACCCTCGTCATTCACAAATTTTGTCAAGTTGATATTTCCCAAATTGCAAGCAGTGTACGCGGCGAGTGGTTGTTCTCCGCAAGGATTCGTGGAAGATAGCGGTGCGGCGTATTCAACATTGTGATACTCTTTCATCGTATCCCAAAATAAAATTCCCGGCTCTGCGGATGAATGTGCGTTGCGGATAATTTTCATCCAGAGTTCTTTTGCTTTTACGGTTTTGTAAATTTTTCCTTTGAATTGCAAATCGAAACTCGTGTCGTTGATAACGGCGTTCATAAACTCGTGCGTAATCAACACGCTGACATTTGCGTGCGCGACTTTTAATCGGAGCGGGTCATTTTTGATGGTAATAAATTTTTCAACATCGGGATGGTCAACGCGAATGGTGAGCATCAATGCGCCGCGTCTTCCCGCTTGCGAAACAGTGTTCGTGCTTTCGGAAAATAAATTCATAAACGCAGTTGCGCCGGGAGATTTATCAATCGTTGCGTTTACCGATGCGCCTTCCGGTCGAAGAATGGATAAATCCGTTCCCACGCCGCCGCCGGTTCTGTACACCATTGCGGCTTCAGCAAGTCCGCGATAAATTCCTTCAAGCGAATCATCTTCAATCGGAATAACGTAGCAGTTGGAAAGTGTCGGGCGGCGTTTTGCTTCTTCACGTCCTGCGCCGTGCATTACTCTTCCGCCGGGGATGAATTTAAAATCGAAAAGGAGTTCGAGAAATTTGTTGTACCAAAATTCTTTATCGTGTTCAACGGATGCGAGCGCTTTTGCAATTCGCTGCCACATTTGCATCGGTCCTTTTTCATTCGGCGCGAGATATTTGTTCCGGAGAACATCAATCGCTAAATCGTTCTCGCCGTAATAATCTTCCGACGTTAACGCGCGATGCATTACATCGGTATCAAGATGAATGGAACCGAAATGGTTTTCATCGAGCGTTACAGCAAGCGAGTGACCGTTTGAGCCATTGTCGAAGACTCGACTCGTTGAGTTGTTTGTGGACTTTTGTTGTTTGGATTTTTTAGTTGGTTGAGAAGAAATTGTTTCCTTGAATAGTGAAGAAGGTTGTTCTTGCATTTGAAAAATTGTTTTAAAATCGGTTACGAAAAAATTGTTTTTTGAAGAAGGATACCTGCTCTTTGCGCTCCAACACCTTAGCCCGCTACGAGAGGTTTATAAAAAAATCTTTTTCTCATCCACCCTGAAACCTCGCGATGTATCACTTTTAAAAAATAGAAATGAAAACGAGGTTGGTGAGAAATTTGGTGGGCAAATATAAAATTCTCCCTCCTCGTTGTCAAGCAAATTAGATTAAATTTTCACGGTCGCACAATAATTTTTTTTAACCGAGAAAAACTTGCACTGTGGAATGGAAATTGTTAGCAAAAAATATTTTTCCATTCTCTATGTACGCACCGTATTTTTCTTTATTTTCTCCCTGCGTTTCCAAAAGTATTTTACTTTCGTTTGATTACTTAACATCGTTCAACCCAAATGTCACTTGCTGTCCCGTTCTCCACTATACCGGAAATGTTTTTCAACATTACGAATAAGTATGCGGATATTCCACGTCCGATGTTAACGCATAAACTCGACGGAAAATGGGCAACACTCACATTCTCCGAAGTTCGGGAAATGGTGGAACTCGTAACGGGAGGATTCGCCGCACTTGGGATAACGAATGGCGACCGTGTATCCCTTATTTCCGAAAACCGTCCCGAGTGGGTGATGTGCGACCAGGCGCTCGCAGCACTGGGAGCAATCTCCGTTCCGTTGTACCCCACGATGACGGCAAAACAAATCGAGGATATATTTCTCGATGCCGATGTTTCATACGCTATCGTTTCCAATGCCTCGCAACTGAAAAAAGTATTGCCGCTGCTCGAAAAAATAAATTCTCTCCGAAAAATAGTTGTCTTTACCGATAAAGAATTACCGATGCATGAAAACGTGATTTCCTTGATTCAACTGATTGCAAGCGGGGAAACGTTTTTAGATTCGCATAAACATTTTTACGAAAAGCAGGTACAACAGATTACCCCCGACCACCTTCTTACGCTCATTTATACTTCGGGAACAACCGGTACGCCAAAGGGAGCGATGCTTACCAATGGCAACATAGTATCAAATATCAAATCTGCCACAAAGGTTCTTCCCATCAGCGCGGATGATGTGTTTCTTTCGTTTCTTCCGTTGTGTCATTCGTTTGAGCGGATGGCGGGATATTATACGGCTGTCGGTTGCGGCGCTTCGATTGCCTACGCCGAAAGTATTGAAACCGTTCGCGATAGTCTGGTGGAAATTCAACCAACGATAATGACTGCCGTGCCGCGTTTTTTTGAACGAGTGTACAATCGTATAATGAAACAGGTTTCCGAGTCTCCGCCGTTGAAGCAAAAGATTTTTTTCAACTGCCTGGATATCGGAAAACGGTACGCCAAAGGGAAACGATTGCAATTTATTTCGCGATGGCTTAAGGTAAAACACCGGGTCGCCCACCGTCTTGTCTTTCAAAAATTGCAGGAAAAAACCGGCGGCCATATTCGCTTTTTTGTTTCCGGCGGCGGACCGTTGGCTAAAGAGTATGGTGAATTTTTTGAAGCAGTCGGGATTCCGATAATTGAAGGATACGGATTAACGGAAAGTTCGCCCGTTCTCTCGGTGAATCACCTTGACCGCTATAAGTTCGGGACTGTTGGCTTTCCGATTCCCGGTGTAGAAATAAAAATTGTTGACGATGGAGAAATTCTCGCCCGCGGACCCAATATAATGAAAGGATATTGGAACGATGAACTTTCGACAAGAAAAGCGATTGATGAAAACGGTTGGCTGCACACCGGCGATATCGGCGAATTTGATAAAGAAGGTTTCCTCAAAATTACCGACAGGAAAAAACATCTCTTTGTCAGTTCGGGCGGGAAAAATATCGCGCCGCAACCGATTGAAAACCGGTTTTTGATGAGCAAATATATTGACCAGTTTGTATTAATCGGCGATGCGAGAATGTTTCTTTCCGCGCTCATCGTTCCCGATATTGAATCGCTAGAAGAAATTGCCCGAACCTTCAACCTATCTTACCGAATGCCAAGTGATTTAATACAGCGGGAAGAAATCAGAAATTTTTTTTGGAATGAAATTCAGCAATTGCAAACTGATGTACCCAATTATGAGCGTGTGCGAAAATTTGCATTACTCGACCACGCCCTCACGGTTGAAAACGGCGAAATAACTCCCACAATGAAAATCCGCCGTAAAGTAGTTGAAGAAAAATATAAAGACCTCATTGAGGAAATTTACAGCGAAGTGCGTTGAGAGTTAATGGAAAACAAGCAGTGTGATATTTCACCAACGTAGTTTTTTGTAATGGGAAAATATTTTCATACAATTAAACCGAAATTTTTCTTATTTGTCTCATATCAAATCAATTTATTCACATCATAACTTCTATTTTGAAAGGCTATTTTTATGAAAAAATCATTCTATAACTTTGTAACAAAAAAATCAGCACTCTTCTCTTTTATTTTTATTATTCTCTTCACCTGTTTTCCACGTTTGACATCGGCGCAAGAACCAAACATTGCAATTATTCCCCAGTCACCAACATCAACTGAGGAGATTATTGTTTTCTCGGCAGGTCTAACTTCCAGTAATGTCATTGAGGTTAGCAATCACATTGAACGAAATGGACCGTTTCTTGATTTGTTTGTTCGCGTTCGTTTAGGATTGCTCGCCGTAACTGATGAATGGAATACCCGCGATACTTTGGGTCATTTACCAATGGGAGAATATACCGTCCGTTTGCACCTAATAAAATGTCAGGGATTTGATTCAACGAATTGTGAAGAATCCGGACCATTCACCAAATCATTTCGGGTGCGAAACGCCATTGTTCGTTTAAAGGTAACTGCTACAACACCACTAACGCTCGTCCCCGGTGGAAGAGTGTTCTTTAATCCCGAAGGAATGACCGACACAAACTGTGTTGAAAATGACCCGGGTGTTCGGAAGTACTGTCGTTTATTTCTGCGAGGGACAGAAGTTCACTTATTGGCAGTACCCGATTCGGGATTTCATTTTGCCGGTTGGAGCGGAGACCGACTGGGACGCGATAGGGAATTAACCGTGGAGATGAATGATTCTCTCAATATCCGTGCGTTGTTTTCCACAAACCCGCTCGACACAATAAAACGACTCACCGTTATCGCCTCTTCTCCCGAAGGTGTTCCGGGGGGAAGAGTATTTTTCTTACCGCAGGGAAGGGAAGATACCACTTGCGAAAACTTGAATGATGAACGACGGAAATATTGCCGATGGTTCGTGAAAGGTGATACAGTGCTGCTCCACGCAGAACCCGATTCCGGTTTCTTCTTTGCAGGTTGGGTTACGGATTCTCTCACGCACGGGAATAATTTTTCCGTCGTAATGTCGCGTGATATTTCAATGGGCGCTGTGTTTGTTTCTGTTCCCGAAGATACCGGACAATTTGCTTTGTTACGGCTCGCACATTTACGTTTTGCAGGAAAAGTATTTGTTGAACCGAGAGGTATTGAACTTGATTGTGGGCAATTACCGGAAACGAGAATCCGTTGCCTGCTTTTCCGAAGTGGTACTGAAGTTACCCTTGCAGCACGACCGAATGAAAATTTCAGTTTTCTCGGATGGAGAATGGGTGACAGTGTTTACACCGATTCTGCATTCGTTGTTACTGTTGAGGATACCGTGAGTGTGTTTGCAATGTTTGAACAGGATACTGCACAAATTCCAACAGCAACTAAATTTCGCACATTTTCCCAGCGACAGTTGAGTTCACTGAAAGTTAAACCGAAAGGGAGGAAGGTTGTTCTTCCCGATTCATCCGATGCACGTGATACTATTTTTACCCGTGAAGTCGGGAAGGGTGCATTAGTGCTCGGAGTTGCGCAGACGAACAAAGACAGCGCGAAACGGTACGGATGGATTGTCTTCAAGAAAGCAAAAGAAGTTGCGAAATTCTTTCTCCAAACGGGAGAGTCGTACTTCTTCGATTCGTTACGAACGCCGGGCGGGACATCGAAAAAGTTTGTGAAAGCATTGGTGAACCCGAAACCCCCAAAGTATAATAATCATCTTGCCGGGGAACTTGCCGCGCTCAAATTGAATATAGCCGCAAGCCGTCACCGAACAACGCGCCCCGGTTTTGGTGGACTGATTTACACCGACGAGAATAGCCAATTTAACGGAATGACGATTATGCAGATAAACCGGTTTGCTGATTCCGCGATGACGTACTGGCGCAGGTATCAAAATCTCGTCTCTGTTGATATTCTCGATTCCGTCGTTTCACGATTGAACAAATCGTTTCTCGCACAAATGGATAGTACAGATATTTTGTATAAACGCCCGCTTCGGATAGAAGGACGCATTGAACTCGACAGCGTTCCGTTTTTACAAATCGGTGATAGCGTGAGCGGAAAATTTGAAGAGGATAATATTGTTTCCTTTGAAAATTCCCTGCCGGAAAATCCGACGTTGCTGCAAAACTATCCCAATCCGTTCAATCCAACAACGGCTATTGGCTTTTCGCTATTGGCTGTTAGCAATGTAACGCTGAAAGTGTACGATGTGCTGGGGCAAGAAGTTGTAACGCTTTTGAATAACGAATCACTCGAAGAGGGAACATACGACATACAATTTGATGCGAGAGACCTATCAAGTGGAATGTATTACTACCGCTTAACAACCCGAACATTTTCAGAAACGAGGAAGATGTTGCTGGTAAAGTAAGCATACACGACTCCTTAACAACAAAACACAAAATCCCACGCACCGTGATGATGCGTGGGATTTTTTAATTAAATGGAGGACACTTCTAATGTGTCCTCCATTTTTTTTAAGCGTTCCATTACGTTCTCGCACCAACGGTGCAGACGACTCGTTTCATTCCATTATTCCAAATTACATTTTACTCTATTAGGCGTATGGTACCGCGTTTGTGGGAGAAAATCTTCCTCGTCAAGCAATGCATATTTCATATTCAGCGAGGACAATTTCGACAACCAATTCAACTTCCCAGACAGGTATCAGAAGTTTCGCAACTGTCATCGCGGGAGTTCCGGATGTTGTTCGGGGAAGTTATCCTCTCATCCGGGGAAGTTTCGGTGCCATTTGCAGACTTGCAGATGTGATTCGGGGAACTCCGGATGGAAAGTGGGGAGGTTCAGATGTGGTATCGGGAAGTTAGGTGTGGTATCGGGAGTTCCGGATGGAATGCGGGGAATTTCGGATGAAAAGTGGGGAAGTTCAGATGTGGTATCGGGAAGTTACGGTGTGGTATCGGGAGTTCCGGAAGAGAGCGTGGGGTTTCCGGATGATATTCGGGGAAGTGTAGATGATTTTCTGACATGTTCAGAAGGCATCCGGACAGGTGCAGATGGTTTCCGGACAGGTGCAAATGGTTTCCAGACAGGTATAAATGGTTTCCAGACAGGTATAAATTGTTTCCAGACATGTGCAAATGGTTTTCGGACATGTGCAGATGGTTTCCAGACAGGTGCAAATGGATTCCAGACACGTGCAGATGGCATCCGGACAGGTGTAAATGGTTTCCAGACAGGTGTAAATGGTTTCCAGACAGGTGTAAATGGTTTCCAGACAGGTGTAAACGGTTTCCAGACAGGTGTAAATGGTTTCCGGACAGGTGCAAATGGTTTCCAGACAGGTGTAAATGGTTTCCAGACAGGTGTAAATGGCTTTCGGACATGTTCAAACGGTTTCCAGACAGGTATAAATGGTTTCCAGACAGGTGCAAATGGTTTCCGGACAGGTGTAAATGGTTTTCGGACAGGTGCAAATGGCATCCAGACAGGTGTAAATGGTTTCCAGACAGGTGTAAATGGTTTTCGGACATGTGTAATTGGTTTCCGGACATGTGTAAATGGCATCCAGACAGGTGTAAATGGTTTCCAGACATGTTTAGATGGCATTCGGACAAGTGCGGAAATGATTTGTAACCTTGAAAATTGCGCAAAAACAATGTTTTTTTCAATTTTAACACTTCAATCGCTCAAAAAGAACTTTTTTCTGACATTAAGGCAAAGGAGAAGGAAATTGGTTAGGTTGGATTGGAAAATGATTGGCACGAAACTTGCTAATTACGGTTTTGAAAAGCTTACCACCTCGCTTTTTCTCGAAGTGGATTACATCTTTTGGTTAAGAAAATTTTTGCAAAAAGTATTGACATTGAAAAAATAATTTCTTACTTTCTACCCAAGTTTTTTAGCACAGTATTTTATTTCACTGTGACCCCGACGACGAAGAAGAGAGATAAAACCCCTCGCAGATTTTACCCCCCATCTCCTGCCGCAGCCACCGTGTTTGTAATGCTGTTTATTTGTCTTTTACTGATAGGAAATTTGCTTACAAAAAAATATTTTTACACGAACGATTTATCTTATATTATCGCCAACCAAAAATGAAAACAACGGCACAAACGAACTATGAAAACCATTGAAGAAAAAATTCATGAACTCCCGCCCGAACTCAAAATCGAAGCGGAACAACTCATTGATGACTTAATTGAAAAGCATACGAAACGAGAACCCAGAAAAATGCAATTAACATGGGCGGGGGGCTTACGAGAGTTTCGCAACCAATTCACTTCCGTTGAACTCCAGCACAAAGCGCTTGAGTGGTGGGGTGATTAGTGTATCTGGTTGACTCAAATATTTGGCTTGAACTTCTGTTAGAGCAAGAGAAACAAGAGGAAGTGCGGGAATTTCTGAATCGCCTCGACGGAAACGAATTATCAATTACGGAATTCTCATTGTATTCTATCGGTCTGATTTTGACGCAACTCAAGAAACAAAACTTGTTTGAAGATTTTCTTACGGATACCATTATGAGCGCCGGTGTTCATTGCGTTCGTCTTACTCTGGATGAATTGAAAGAACTGCTTTTGATGACGAAACAACATCTTCTCGACTTTGATGATGCGTATCAATACACTGTTGCAGAAAAATATGATTTGCATATTGTAAGTTTCGATACCGATTTTGATAGAACTCCGCGAGGACGGATGACACCGCAGCAAGTTTTGAAAACTATTACGCCATAAACCTCATAGAATACAAACGCCAGTGATGTTTTTATTTTATCCCGTAACGTAACGTCATATTGAGCGAAGTAGAAATATCGTTGCGTAACTACTCACACTACAATTTTGAAAACTTTATGAACAACAATAACTCATTCTATAACAAACTATGGAGTGTAACTATGAAACGCATCACTCTTATCGAGTTTAGTCAAGTGTGGTTTTGCTCACGTTGTAAAGATTCGTACTTTTTCACCACGTTTTACTTTTAGGAATTATAGATTATGACACAAACATTAGAAGCCGTATATGAAAATAATATGTTGAAACCGCTCACACCGTTACAGGGACTCTTGGAACAACAACGTGTGGAAGTTATCGTTTCTGTCCAAGCGAAAAAGCAATCACTACGTTCTCTCGTTGGAACATTGACACAGAACGAAGCGCAAGAAATGCAACGGACAATAGAAGAAGAGTTTGAATGCTGAAAAAGAACGGTACGCCAATTCCCGAAAACGATATGTGGATTGCCGCAACGTGCAAGAAACTCAACGTACCGCTTCTTACACAAGACAAACATTTTGAATCCGAAAAATTGAGAACTTTAATTTCATAAAAATATGAGTACACAAACACTAACGAAGAAAAATGATAGAATAGGAAAAGAGTTGAAGAAAAACTCTCAACCCAAAAACAGTATCCCCAACATCTACCCTCACATCGTTTGCAACCCAAAAGTATTAGGAGGAAAACCAACGATTTTGGGAACGAGAATTTCCGTAGCGACAATTGCAGGATATTACCAATTAGGAATGAGTGTTGATGAAATTCTTATCGCATTACAACATCTTTCGTTGGCGCAAATACATTCGGCATTAGCATATTATTTTGAACACATTGACGAAATGGATGTACAGATAGCAAACGAAAAAAATGTTGAACTCTGGAAAAAACAAGTTCATCCTCACCCGAATGTAATTGCAGTGTAAAATGAAACTTACTCTTTTTCTTGATGAAGACATTCACTTATTATTAGCAAATGCCTTGCGGAAAAGAGGATTCGATGCGCTTCACGCACAGGAAGCGATGAGAAAAGGAAAATCTGACGAAGAACAATTTAATTTTGCTCAACTGGAACAGCGTGCGATTTTTTCCTATAATGTTAAAGATTTTATTTTGATACATAATGAATGCGCGAAGAGGAACAAAAATCATCAGGGAATTATTCTTTCCAAACAACGAACATTTTCTGAAACATTAAGCCGGCTTCTTCATTTTTTACAAACACATTCACTCGAAGAAGTAAAGAATCAAATATATTTTTTGTAAACAAACAAACTAACAAATTTTTATTTTTACTCACACTACAATTTTAAAAACTTTATGACCAACAATAACATATTTAATTACAAACAATGGAGTGTAACTATGAAACACATCACTCTTATCGCTTTTAGTCAAGCACAGTTTTGCTCTCGTTGTAAAGATTTGTACTTTTTCACCACGTTTTATTTTAAAGAACCATAAATTATGACACAAACAGAATCACACGTTCAAATTGAAAAACAACTGATGCAATTAGATGAAAACGAACAACAAAAAGTTTTTTCATTCATTCAATCGTTGCTTAATCAAAAACGCACGCAAGAACCGAGCGATTTACGAGAACTGGAAGAACTCATCGCAGTGGGAAGCGGTACGCTCTTTGATGGCGCAGAAGAACACGACCACTATGTGTATGGAACACCGAAGAAACAGATGTGATGAAAATATTTGTTGACACGTGGGGCTGGGTTGCTATTGCTGACGACAAAGATGCTTACCATAAAGACGCGATTCGTTTATATAAAGATTCCGTGCTTATTCGTGGAAATAAACTTATCACGAGCGATTTTGTGCTGATGGAAACAATTACTGCGTTGCGTAAATCATTTGGGCATAACCGCACTCTGCAATGGATACAAAAAGTGAATGAGAAATCTGCTCGCGGTTTTTTGGATATTGTTCCCGCCGAAAGAACTCTTTACCAAAAGGCATTGCAACTCTTGACGCGTTATAGCGATAAACCAGACATCTCATTGACAGATTTTACTTCTTTTGTTGTAATGCAAGAACAACAAATTTATGATGTATTTACCGGCGATGAACATTTTGAACAAGTGAATTTAGGGTTTCGATTGTTGAAATAACCACAGCATTTTTTTTTAACACTGTAGAACAAATGCCATTTTGCTTGACTCACACTACAATTTTAAAAACTGTATGAACAACAATACAAAAATCTACAATGCCCGACATTATCCCCATTGAATCCATTGCGCGAAAAATACTTGTACTTCGCGGACAAAAAGTATTGCTTGATAAAGACCTTGCCGAATTGTATGAAGTTGAAACACGAGCATTAAACAAAGCGGTACATAGAAACATAGACCGTTTTCCGGAAGATTTTATGTTTCAACTTTCCAAAGAAGAATTCCAAAATTTGATGTTCCAATTTGGAACATCAAGTTGGGGTGGAACAAGGAAACTTCCGTACGCATTTACCGAACAAGGAGTAGCAATGCTTTCCTCTGTGCTGCGAAGTAAAAAAGCAGTGCAAGTGAACATCGCGATTATGAGAACGTTTGTTGAGTTAAGAAAATATCTCGCTACACAAAAAGATGTAAAAGTAGTTCTTGGCGAACACCAACGAATATTACAAAAACACGACTCCCAAATACAATTCATCTTTGAAGCGATTGAGCAATTGACAAAAGTGGAAGAAAAACCAAAACGCTCAATTGGTTTTCACGTTGAAGAACCGAAAGTGAAATACGGAGTTAAACGATAAGATTTTTTTATTTACGTAACGCAACGTCATATTGAGCGAAGTCGAAATATCGTTGCGTAACTACTCACACTACAATTTTGAAAACTGTATGAACAACAATAACTCTTTAAATAACAAACGATGGAGTGTAACAATGAAACACAATTATTTTTTCATTCTTTTCTTTTACTGCCAATTTGCAGTAAGTACATTTGCCCAGAATATGAATCCAATGAACGTCTTCGGCAATCGCGCCTATTCAATGGCAACATTGGATGGAAACGTATTCGCCGGAATGGAACGAACACTCACTAAAATCACTCCTCAAGGAGTATTTAATGATATGGCCGTGCTTTCTGCAGGTTCTACTACTCCATTTACTGGAGGATTTAAGCCAATCGCCATACATGATAATTTTATTATTTATGCTGACGGCGATTTTGAAACACAAGAAAGATTATGGACAAGCGCCAATGGTGGTACTTCATGGAGTCACATACAAACATCAGGATTGCCCTCTACGACAATCGGATGTTTTACGTTTGATAACAATGGAAATATCCTTGCAGGATCGGTAAGATTAACCGGCAACACCTACGGCGGAGGAGTTTATCGCTCCACCGACGCAGGCAGTACATGGACATTGATTGGAAATCAAAGCGCTGTTGGATTGGATATCACACAAGTAAGTAATATCATTATAAAAGGAAATATGATTTTTGTTGGAACTTTTTCAACAGGAATGATATTTCGATCTTCAGATAATGGAAATCAATGGCAGAAACTTACTAATGGGATTGAAAACTACAATATTATTTCACTTACTATTAACGATAGTGGTACGCTTTTTGCAGGCACGGGAACTGGAAACGGAACTCCTTCTGGAGGCAAAGGCGTTCTTCGATCTACAGATAACGGAGAAACTTGGACCCAAACCTCGCTGAACACACACTATATTTTTAATATAATGTATAAAAACGGAATTTTGCTTGCAGGATCTAAAACAGATAACGGCGGACTGTTTCGAAGTACCGATAACGGCACTACGTGGCAATCGGCAAACACCGGTCTCTATAGCGACTTGTTTTATGGCATTGATATCCATTGTCTCGCGGCAGATTCAACCGGCAATTTCTATTGTGGAACACTCATTGATGGAGTATTCAAATCAACTGACTTAGGACTTAATTGGTTTCAAATTGGTACACCAATAGAAGTGAAAACTGTTGCATATAAAGAAAATAATATGATGTTCGCACTGGGGAGGATGGGCTGGGGATATCGCTCAACGAATAATGGTACCACCTGGCGAAGAATAGACATCGCGACGCAAGGACTCGTGAGTGCACTTATCATAAATAGTGCAGGCACGGTCTGCGCTGGAACGAACAACGGCTTACGAACATCAGCCGACGATGGAGTGACGTGGATTACAAATGATAGTTTTCCCAATACTCCAGTCGAAGCACTTATTGTGGGAGGGACAACAATATTCGCAGGAACACTCAGCTCTGGTATCTATTTTTCCACCAACAATGGAACGACATGGACGCATGGAGATGACAACGAGGCAACAATATGGTCGCTTGCATTTAACTATACGAGCAATCATTTATTTGCTGGGCGCGCAGGTGTTTCTCGCTCAACTGATAACGGAACAACATGGCAAGTCGTGGGATTAAGTGATTATGCAAATACAGAAATTCAAATTTCAATAAATGCAGAAGGATATATTTATGCAGGAACGTATGATGGTGTTTATCGCTCATTGGACGATGGCACAACATGGGAATTAACGGGAGGACAAGGGAATCCTAAACAGAGCGGATTGAATAATCCTACAAACGTACAAGTAATTGCGCATTTCACTGATAGATTATTTGCAGGCACTGATAATGGAATATACGCTTCTCCTGACGGCGGTCTCACATGGAATCGTACTGATACAGGATTGGTAAGTACAAATGTAAGTAGTATCTCATTCAATCCAGATGGCTATATGATTGTAGGAGCAGGAGGAGGCGCATATAAAAGCATACATCCGATTGCACCGCTTACACTCACTCCGGGATTTCAAACTGAAACATTAAACAGTTTCGGTAACGTTCTTCTTGGGGTAATGAAAACAGATAGTATTACAGTTACCAATACTGGGACTGCAATACTGACGCTCAATGTTACACGTTATGGCAATACAGCATTTACCATCACTCCTTCATCAGAAACGATTGCACCCACGAAAACAAAAAATTTTTTTGTAACGTTTAATCCTACTGACACAGGAACAGTAAATGGAACACTTGTCTTTACGCACAATGCATCTGGCTCACCTGATAGTGTCGTGTTAAATGGCAAAGGCATCATTGCACGTTTTGTGCAATTTACCTCAATTGTTGATATCGGTAACGTTATTCTTGATACGTCAGGAACAGGTCAAATGAGTATTATGAACACGGGAAATGACAATTTGATGTTAAGTACGACAAGCACGAATAATCATTTCATTATTTCACCGATGTCTGACACGCTCACAGGTCTTGCAACGCATGACTATACGATAACTTTTGCTCCTTCTACGATAGGTAATGACAGCGGATTTATTGTATTCACTCACAATGGTCCAACATCGCCCGACTCGGTAAAAGTGAAGGGGAAAGGAATTCAAATTAGTATAACCGGAAGCGCCGGTACAAACGGAAGTATTTTACCATCGGGAACGGTTTATCTTAATTACCTTGCTGATACTACATTTACATTCACTCCAAATACCGGTTACCACATTGATAGCGTTTTCGTTGATGGAGTGTATGTGGATTCAACAACGAGTTATACATTCAACAACATTATTACAAACCACACAATACGCGTGGTTTTTGCAATCAACACAATCTCCATTACTGCAACATCGGGAGAGAATGGAACTGTTAGTCCTTTGGGAAATACGCTGGTGAATTATGGTGATAGTATTACCTATACTATTTCTCCGAACACAGGTTACAGAATATCGGGAGTGTTGATTGATGGGGAAATACCTGTCGGCGCGGTAGATGTTTATACATTTAGAAATGTAACAACACAACACACTCTTTCTGTTACATTTGCACTCAATGATACATCTTCCTATCGAACATTTCCCGTCAATACTAATTTATCATTAAAGCCAAACAAGTTAAAAGTAAAGAAGGGACAACGAGCGGCTATACCCAATGCTGTTAATTGGCGCGATACAGTCATTGTGAAAACAGGAGGAAAGAATGGAATCACCATTGGTATTCCGCAAGCAGATAAAAACCTTGCAAAAACGTTAGGATGGATACGCTTTAAGAGCGGAAATGATTTTGGAAAATTTTATACAAAACTTCAAACAAACATTTTGTATAACGCTCCATTCGATACTTTGCGGAAAGAAGGTTCAAACAAGAAGAAACGTTTTATAAAAGAACTGAAACCGAACGCTGAATCATACACGAATCCACTTGCTCAAGCGTTTGCCGTTTTCAAACTCAATGTACTTTCAAGTCAGCGCGGAATAACACCGAAGGGGCTGGATTCGCTTTCGTATGTTTCCGATGGAAGTATGTGGAATTTGATGACGCTACCAGAAATAATAAATCGTGTTGATACTATTCTCACTTATTACAAAACGAAAACACTCCCCAATGGAGATACCGCGAAAGTTGGCTCACAATCATTAGGGGATTTACAGGATTTTTTTAACGCAGTGAACACTGCCTTTGATACGACCATCGCATTGAATAATGGAGATTCGGTAGTAACGGGACAGGGGCTTAGTTTCGGTGGAGTAATTAATGTACGTGGGGTTTCTTTCTTGAAAAAAATCCAGGGAAGCAAGGTTGAACAAATTGCTACAGATTATGGAACGGAAAATATCCCGCTGGAAATGTTGCTTTCACAAAACTACCCGAACCCATTCAATCCTACAACAACGCTGTCATTTGTCATTAGTCATTCGTCATTTGTAACCCTCAAAGTTTACAATGTGCTGGGACAAGAAGTAGCAACACTATTGAATAACGAATCACTCGAAGAGGGAACATACGACATACAATTTGATGCGAGAGACCTATCAAGTGGAATGTATTACTACCGCTTAACAACCCAAACATTTTCGGAAACGAGGAAGATGTTGCTGGTGAAATAGAATAATCCGTTGAAAGAACAGAGTCCATTTTTGTTTTTAAAATGTCATTCACTCAATGAAACGAGCATTTCACACGCTAAAACGTTCCATTCGCTCAAAAACATGATTTTGCTATTGGAATTGGCAAACAAATTACTTAAATTTTCACCGCATTGATGATGTAATCACAATCAAATTTTTCATTCAACTTTTAATAAACAATATTGTGAAAGGTTAAAAATATGTTTATGAATAGAACAAAGTCAACACTACCTGTTATAATCATTGCAATTATCTGCAGTGTTACTATGATATTTTCGCAAAATAATTTGTGGAAACAAACGCAAGGACCGCACGGAGGAACTATTCGAGCAATACTTGTTGAGGACAGTACGAATGTTTTGGTTTCTACTGGTGGGTGGATGTTTGGGGGAGTACCTTATATATACCGCTCTACTAATAGCGGCGATTCCTGGTTAGAATATTCTGCAAAGAAATTGAATGAATTTTCTCTATGGAAATTAAAACGACTCTCAAATAAGGATATTTTTGCAGCTTCTTCGCAAGGAGTATATCGTTCCAAAGATAATGGGTATTCGTGGGAGAAAGCAACTAATCAGATGGGTACAAATTATGATATCGCCATATCGTCAACAGGGAGAATCTTTGCAACATGTCTTGAAGATAATTATCAAGGGATTATATTTTCAGACGACAAGGGAAAAACGTGGAAACATTCAGAAATAGATTCTATAACAATTTATGCAATTGATATAAGTTCTGTCGGAGATGTTTTCGCCGTTGGACAGAGGTGGAGAGATAATAAAGTAAAGTTTTTGCACTCGGAAGATAACGGACTTTCCTGGCAAGAAAAAGACTTTGAGTTACGTGCCGCACTCCCTGCGATGGTATTAAAAGTTGATATGATAGGGAATATCTTTGTTTCTTGTTGGGGAGAAAATTTAACATTACGTTCTTCGGATAACGGCGAGACATGGGACAAACTGTACGAACGACTCTCTCCGTTTTCATCCCTTGCTGTTACATCAACAAATAAATTATATGCAGGTACATCGAATGGACTCTATGAATCTACTGACAACGGAATAACATGGAGTCAAAATAACTCCTTGCCACAACACGATTTATTCCCAGCAATTGAAGTAAACTCTCGTGGTCAAGTATTCGTTTCTGCTTATTCTAAACTTTATCGTTCCGATGATAATGGAGAGACTTGGAAAAAAATTGGTGTTCCAAATTCTACAGTAAGGTGTATTACAATTTCTCAGCAAGGTACAATCCTTGCTACAACCTTTCGTTCAACTGATAAAGGAAACACATGGAAAACTATGGATGATTTAACAATGCCAGCTTTTACTTCTAATTACGCTGAAGACATTCACGGAAATCTTTTCTTTGGTTGTGGAACTGGATTGTATCGCTCTACTGACCAAGGTGGAACGTGGTCATTATTTTCGCTAGAAGGTGTTTGGGTTCACAAAATAGTTTACAACCCGATGAGTGGTAATATTATTACGTTTGGAAATGTGACAAATCATTCTACACAGTCATTTCGAGTATATCCAAATGGTGAATGGACGAGCATTAATATGATTCCAGGAACTTCTTCTCTGGTTTCTAATTCAAGGGGAGAAATATTTTCTGGAACACCAGGAGGAGTGGGAATTGAAGCGAGCGGCATATACAAATCTTCAGATGATGGAAATTCGTGGGTAAAAATATTTACTCCAGATTTTAGTTTCCAATCCGATCATTATGAAGGCATCACGCTAGCAATTAACCCGGCAAATAATGATATCTATGGAGTGACCCTCCGTCATGGAATGTTTTCTTCAAGAGATAATGGAATATCGTGGTTAAAAGTTACTATACCACTTAAACCCCAAGAACAACCCGATGGAATTCCTAGTCTTGTAATAAATTCTCAGGGCCATATTTTTGTAGGAACGAAAGGAGAATTACTTTGCTCTCGAACGAATGGAAAAACATGGTTTCCCATCAGTAACGATATTCCTTTCAATTTCTTTCGCGCTCTTGCTGTTGATGCTGAGGGTTACTTATATACAGGACCACAAGATGGCGGAGTTTATCGAACACGAGTATCAACATCACCGAATATCTCAACCGAAGGGGTTTTCCGTTCATTCAACGCAACTCCATCGCTTTCTGAAAAAGCAAAGAAGTTAAAATTCAAAAAAGGTGTTTTGCAAAGTCAACCGAATCTCGCAAGCGCAGCGGAAGCATTGTTTACAAAATTAGGAAAGAATGGTGCAACGTTTCTCGGAGTTCCACAAACACAAACCAGTTTGAAGAAACAATATGCGTGGGTTCAGTATAAAAAAGCGAGTGAATTAGGAAAACTGTTTACGCAAACACATACGGGAGTTGCATATCCGTTGGATTATCAACGCAACGGAACAACGACAATAAAGAAGTTGGCGAATGCAATTAAACCGAGCAGAAGCGCATTCAACAATGTGGCGTGGGAACAGTTGGTGTTGCTCAAGATGAATATTCTCGCAAGTAAAAAAGGAATAACGCCTGCAGGATTTGGCGATTTGGAACTCAATGTGCAATCGAGTCTGTGCGGGAAAAATTTATTTGAACAACCGCTTTCCTTTATAAGTAATTACGTTGATAGTTTGATGACATATTATAACACGCGAGGAATGAATAATGATAATGCGTATGCCGAACTGAATACATTCATAACTACGGTCATCAAGCCAATCAACGAAGAATTTGCAGCGGAACTGACAATGAGCAATTACGAACTTGACGCATTGGGAGTGATGAGCGGAAAAGAAGCGTATCCAATGGTCTTGAAGGGAGTGCAATATGCTGATAGCGTGAGGTTGGTAAAATATGTTCCCGGGAAAGTAAAACAAAATAAAGATATTGTCGAAAATACCCCGACTGAATTTTCTCTTGAACAAAACTATCCCAATCCGTTTAATCCGACGACGACGTTGTCATTCGTTATTGGTCATTGGTCATTCGTAACGTTAAAAGTTTATGATGTTCTCGGTCGCGAGGTTGCAACGTTACTCAAGAACGAAGCGATGGAAGAAGGGGAACACGAAGTAGAATTTGATGCAAGCGCATTGACGAGTGGAATGTATTTCTACCGATTAACAACCGGAACATTTTCGGAAACGAGGAAGATGTTGCTTATAAAGTAACACCGCTTCAACATAAATTAAACCCGATTTCTACAAAGAGAATCGGGTTTTTTGTTTTCAGTACGGAGAATTGAAAAATAATTTTCACGCGTGATGAAGTTTCGCAGTTTCATTTTGTTTTTCAGTATGCAAATCTCTATATTTTCCCCGCATTTTAAAAAGATTGTATCGTTATGCGTGTTATTTGTTTACTTTTCTGTCGGTTAAAATTCAGTTCTTTCATTGCGGACGCAATAAAAATTACCGGGGGTTGTAAATAAACAGCAGGGCAAGTGTACTCCGTCCCACTCTTCTCAAGGTGGGACGTTTTTTTTCTCCTGGAAGGAAAGTTTTGTGACCATACGGGATATTGCGCAACAGTTAGAATCGTGGGCGCCCAAAGATTTAGCGTGGGAAAAAGATAATGTCGGATTGCAGGTCGGCGATGCAAACATTCCCGTCGAGCGAATTCTGGTAGCGTTGGATGTAACCGAAAATATACTCTCGGAAGCAAGAGAAAAGAATGTTCAACTTATTATTTCTCACCACCCGCTTTTATTTCGCCCGCTTGCTTCTGTAACACCGAATGACCGCGTCGGTGCGTTGGTTCTCCAACTTATTCGGAACAACATCGCGCTCTATTCTGCGCACACCAATTTAGATTTTACGAAGAATGGCGTTAGTACTGCTTTGGCTGAACAACTCGGATTAACGGATATTCGATTTCTAGTTCCTCTTTCACCAATGCAAAAAAAAGTTGTCGTCTTTGTTCCGGAAAACTCAGTGGAAAAAGTCGCTGAGGCGATGACGAAGGCAGGCGGAGGCATTATCGGCAATTACGATTCGTGTTCATTTCGTTCGGAAGGAACGGGAACATTCCGGGGAAATGTGTTTGCACATCCTACGGTGGGAACAGTGGATAAATTAGAATCGGTCGCGGAAGTACGGTTAGAAATGGTGGCGCCAAAATGGAAACTGCCCGATGTTCTCACGGCAATGAAATCCGCTCACCCGTACGAAGAAGTTGCGTACGATGTCTATCCCATCGAGAACATATCGAGTGAATGTGGAATGGGAGCAATCGGAACACTTACGAAGCCGATGTCCCTTACAGAATTTATTCCCTACGTAAAAGAAAAACTGGGAATTCCGTTTCTCCGTTATTCGCAAGGAAAAACCGATGTGGTTGAACGAGTTGCGGTGTGCGGAGGAAGCGGTTCGCAATTTCTTTCGAACGCAATTTCCCAAAAAGCGGATGCGTACATTACTGCCGACATCACCTATCATACGTTCCACGAGGCAGAAGGAAGAACAATATTAATGGATGCAGGACATTATGAAACTGAACGGCACATCCTTCCCCGAATAGTTCAAGTCATCGAAAATGAATACCGAAAGCGGAACGAAGCGGGGCAAATTTTTCTTGCGCAGGCAACAAGCAGCGCAATACACTGGCAATAAAAGTTTAATCACCATAGAGAGAGAAGAATGAAAACCAAACTACATCGAATATATTCAGTACAACAAATAGATATCCGCCTTGATGAATTGGAAGAACTCAAGGGAGACCTTCCTGCAGAAGCGGCGCGATTACATTCGGAAATTGATACACGCGTGCAGTATTTGACGGCATTGCAGGAAATGATTACGAAAGCGCTGGTAGAACGCGAGGAAACCGATACCGAAATTTCTTCCGCCAAGGAAAAAATAGAAAAATACCGAGCGCAGCAAATGGACGTGAAAACGAACAAACAATATGACGCGCTCGCAAAAGAAATCGAATCATCACAATCGGAAATTCTGAAGCAGGAAAAAGAATTTCATACGCTCGAATCGAGAGCGTCAATGGCAAAAATAGATAGCGAAAAAATTTCCCTTGAGTTGCCTGCGCTTCGCGAAGAATTGCAAGACATTGAAGAGCAGTTAAAAGAAGTCTCGGTTGAAAATTCCGGCGAAGAACAAATCTTGAGAGCAAAACGCGAAAAACTTGTCGCAGAAATCGAGCCGCAGGATTTAGTGATGTACGACCGCATCCGCAAAGCAAAGAATGGAAAAGGAATTGTCTCCGTATTAATTCGTGAAGAGGGAAAGACGAAAAAAATGAAAGAAGGAACGTGCGGCGGTTGCTTCCATCGCGTCCATCCCGAACGATTGGTGGAATTGCGCACTCTCGAAAAAATGTTTACGTGCGAGCATTGCGGGAGAATTCTCGTACCGCCGGAAGTAACGGAATCGCTGGAAACGATTTTACAAGAAGCATAGAGTGTAATTATAAAAAAAATTTCAGTACATCTGGCAATCGTGGTGCCATTGGCATCAAGGAAAGTCCGGACTTCAAAGGGCAGAGCGTCCTGTTGTAATGACGGGAACAGCGTTGAGCAATCAATGCCGATGGATAGTGTCACAGAAAATATACCGTCACGATTTATTCGTATGAATGAATCGGGATAAGGGTGAAATGGCGAGGTAAGAGCTCACCATCCCGTAGAGCAATCTGCGGGAGCGATAAACCCCGCTCGAAGCAAGAACGCGTAAGAGAAGAATTTCTGCCACAGGTAGAAAGTGAAGTTGCCCGCTTCATCCGTTTACCATCTTCTCGGGTAGTTCGCATCAGAGAAATGATTGCCTCTCCGCCTCTGGCGGAGAAACAGAATTCGGCTTACCGATGTACTGAAATAATTTGTCGTGATAAAAGAATATCGAATCAAAAAAACAACTTCGTGAATCAATCCCCCAAAAAATATCGCTGGAATTTTGTTACCGAACCCGAACAGGGATTACAAATAACATTAGAGAGCGAATTAAACATCACTCCCTCGTTAAGTACCGTACTGATAAATCGCGGGATTACGTCGTACGATTTAGCGAAGCAGTTTTTTCGTCCGACATTTGCAGATATGCACGACCCGTTCCTGATGGAGGGAATGGAGATTGCCGTACAACGGTTACGTTCCGCGCTCGAGAACAAAGAAAAAATTTTGATATTCGGCGATTACGATGTGGATGGTACAAACTCGACCGCGATGATGTACCTGTTTCTGCAAAGTCTGAATGCCGACGTCAGTTATTATGTTCCCGATAGAATCGTCGAGGGGTACGGCGTTTCCCTTTCCGGTATCCGCAAAGGGAAAGAGTTGGGAACCACGTTACTCATAACGGTTGATTGCGGAGTTACTGCAATTGAACAGATAGAGTTCGCGCGTGAATTGGGAATAGATGTTATCATTTGCGACCACCACCGCCCAGGAGAACAATTACCCAACGCGTTAGCCCTTCTCGACCCTTTGAAAGAGGGATGTTCCTATCCGTTTAAGTATCTTTGCGGGTGCGGTGTTGCATTTAAACTGATACACGGAATCCTGTTACGGCTCCACACCGATATTAACAAAGTGGAGGAAATCTTAAAAGAGTATTTACAATTTGTGGTACTGGCGACCGCCGCAGACATTGTTCCGATTACCGGCGAGAACAGAGTGTTTATGAAACTCGGACTCGAGCTGCTCAATCGCTCACCGCGAACAGGAATTCGTACATTGATTCAAACTGCCGGATTGAAATCCAAAAAATTAACCATCGCGCAAATTGTTTTTGTGCTTGCTCCCCGTATCAATGCCGTCGGGAGAATGGGGGATGCGCATCGTGCAATTCACCTCCTCACCTCCAACGATGAACAGGAGGCGAATGAACTCGCTTCCGTTCTGGAAAAAGAAAATACGGCGCGGCGTAAAGTGGACGAAGAAACTTTTTTAGAAGCGCAGGTTATTGCCGAAGAATTACTGAACCTTGATAATCCTGCCGCCCTTGTTCTTCATCAGGAACATTGGCATCCCGGCGTTATCGGTATCGTTGCGTCGCGCATTGTTGAAAAATACTATCGCCCCACCGTGATGCTTACGACGATTGACGGAAAAGTAAAAGGTTCCGCCCGCAGTGTGGATGGGTTCGATATTTATACTGCGCTTTCAAGCGTTGAAGAAAAACTGCTCCAGTTTGGCGGACATAAATACGCTGCGGGTGTATTATTAGAAAGCGAGCGTGTCGGTGAATTTCGGGATGCATTTTCAAAATCGGTCGGCGATTTAATGACCGATGAACTTCGCACACCGCGATTAACGATAGACTGCGAATTGCCGCTCTCCGAACTTACACCCCGCTTCATGCGCATCATCGAACAATTTTCTCCGTACGGTCCGCAAAATTCACGCCCGACATTTATTGCAAAAAATGTTATCGTGTGGGGTGCGCCGCGGATTGTGGGGAAAGGACATCTCCGCTTCAAAGTGCGGGAGAGTATGGAGAACGGAAGCGCGGTGTACGATGCTATTGCGTTTGGGTTAGGTGAAAGAATAACTGAAGTCCGTCATACCGCGACGATTGATATTGTCTTTTCGCTCGATGATTTTTCCGAAACGATTCCTGCAAGCAACGGCAATCAGCAATTACCGCAACTGCGGGTGAAAGATGTTCGCGCGGTGGAACAGGGTTCGTGAACATAATTATGTTTAGACTTGTTGTATGAATTGACTTTTCAAATTCATACAAACGTATTGACGATTTTTATTTTGAAATAATTTTTCACTTTTCATTTTTATTTTTTTTCTATGTCAGGTCATTCTAAATGGGCAACCATTAAACGAAAAAAAGCGGGAATAGATGCGGCGCGCGGAAGAGTTTTTACACAAGTCGGGAAAGAAATTACCGTTGCTGCGCGGGTTGGCGGAGGTAATCCCGATGGCAATCCCCGCTTGCGGCTCGCAATTGATAAAGCAAAAAGCGTCAATATGCCCGCGGAGAACATCAAACGCGCAATGCAAAAAGGAACCGGCGAACTTCCCGGTGTTATGTACGAGGAAATGATGTTCGAAGGATACGGGGCAGGGGGCGTTGCCGTGCTTGTGGAAAGCGTTACCGATAATAAAAACAGAACGGTTGCTGAAATTCGCCACTTCTTTGAAAAGTACGGAGGCAAACTCGGCACTGCCGGCTCTGTTGCGCGGATGTTTCATCGGAAGGGAACAATCACCGTGCCGAAAAAATATACCGAAGATGAAATAATGGCGGTTGTTCTCGATGCTGGCGCCGATGATATGCTGACCGATGAGGAATACTACCACGTTACGACCTCGCCGGAAAATTTTGAACCGGTAAAGAATGCACTCGTTGCCCGGAAGATAGAAATTGAATCCGCCGAAGTAGGAATGAACCCGGAAACGACAATAAAAGTGGAAGGGAAAGAAACGAAGTCGGTGTTAAAACTGATGGAAGCGTTGGAAGAACACGAAGATGTGCAAAACGTGTACTCCAATTTTGATATTGAGGAAAAAGCGATGGCGGAGTATAACGCGTAAAAAGATTTGCCCCAAACAGAAAACCCCGTTTCGTGAGAAGCGGGGTTTTTTGTTTTAAACACTGCACTGCAAGTAATCGGTGCAGATTTTTGTCATTGCGTTGCGCGAGGAATTGAACGCCCAGATTATCGAGCCTCCTTTTGTTCCTGCCACTAAATCGCCAAGCAGGAATAATCCTTGTACGGAAGTTTCGTGATGCTCTTTTACGATTGGCTCTTCGCCTTCAAACGCGATGCCGAGCAATTTCAGAAAATTGGAGGGAGTTGTTCCGCCGAGAGCGTACACCACATCATCAAAAATTTGCGGAGGATATTTTTCATTCTTCATTATGACGAGCGGTTTTCCTTCTTTATCTTCGAGAGAAAGAATTTCGGATTCATAAAGAATTTTTACTTTCCCCTCGCGTTCAAGTTCTAAAAGACTTTCACGGTTAATGGCGTTCATCCGCACAAAATCTTTTTTCCGGTAACTTAACGCCACCGTATTTCCTGTTTGCGATAAGTATTGGCAATACTCCGAAGCGGAATCGCCGCCGCCGACAACGAGCACCTTTGCGCCGGTTATTTCTTTTGTCGTTACATCGTAGAAAACAACATCTTTTAACGATGAAGGAAATTTGTATTCGGGTTTGTTCGGTTTGCCGAGAATCCCGATGGCAATGGTAACGATTTTTGCGCGATACTCCGACTTCTCCGTATAAACGATAAATGATTTGTCGTCGTTTTGGTGAAGTTTCCAAACGGTTTCGCCATACCGCACCTGCAGATTATTTTCTTGGATTGCTTTATCGAGATAGGTAATGATTTCGTGTTTGCTCTGGTCGGGGATGCAGAGAACACCGGTGCATTTTGCCTCGAACCCTTTGAAGTTTGCGGTAACAACTTTATTCTCGGGATAATATTTTTTGATGGAAAAAGAATGTTCCTCCGCTTTTTCCAGCAAGAGTATTTTTGAAGCGCTGATGCCGGAATGAACAGATTCCACTGCCATACTTATCCCCGCAGGACCAGCGCCGATTATCAGAATGTCATACATAGGTGCCTCCTAAAAAAAGGTGAACGCGAGGCGAGCCATTGGCACCCCACCCCGTTCAGCAGGGAGGTTGGGGGTGACGAAACAGGAGCGCCGAAAATATTTTACTTCATCAGCAACATTTTTTTTACTGAAGTATAATATCCCTCATCGTAAGAAACATTCAGCCGATAGAAATAGACACCGCTTGATAACATACTTGCATCAAATTGCAGCTCGTGTTCTCCTTCGTCCATTAGATGCCTTTGCAAAACTATAAAATCGTCACATCGAGCGAAGTCGAGATGTCGTTTTTGTTGAAATTATTGTGGTTCGACTTCGCTCACCACGAAGATGATTAGGTTTTGCAAAGCCTTCCATTAATTCGTTGTGAATCAACGTTGCGACTTCTTGCCCAAGCACATTGTAAATTTTCAGGGTTACATTGCTAACAGTCAAGAGCGAAATGCAAATAGCCGTTTACGGATTGGACGGATTGGGATAGTGTTGAGTAAGTAAAAATTTTTCTGCCCGTTAATAGATGAGCGCCATTTTCTTGACCTCTTTGTATTTTCCGATTTCTATTCGGTAAAAATAAATACCCGTTGCCACTCTTTGATGCTCTGTGTTTTCCCCATTCCACTGAATATCATAGTTTCCGGGCTCAAGTATGGTATTGTAAAGAGTGATAATCTCTTCACCCAGGATATTATAGATTTTGAGAGAAACATGTTCTCTTTTCGGTAATGCAAAATTGATATTTGTAGAGGGGTTGAATGGATTAGGATAATTTTGACTTAACGTGTTTTCGGTTGGATAATTGGTGGTTTCGTTGCCAAAAACCGAAACAGTAATATTTTCTGCAGCGCGTAGAATTCTTGTATAAGAGCCGCCAACCCATAATTTCCCCTCGCGATTATTAGAAAAAACTGTAACATACGAAACCGTTAAATCTAATTGCCACGACGAACCACCGTCGATTGTTTTATAGACTCCGTCACTCATCATTACAAAGCCCTTAAGTGCATCTACAAAATAAATATCACTGAGGCCATAATACGAAGGGATACTAATGTTTGTCCACGTAAGTCCGCCATTAGTCGTTTTGTATAATAAACCATTTGAGGCTGCGTAACCGTCGTTTAATGTTGGAAAACTTATTGCATTTACGGAATAGTATTGATCCGGTAATGAGTATCCACTCCATGTTTGACCCCCATTTGTTGTCTTCAAAACTTCGCCCGAACCTGCAATCCAACCAGTTTGGGAATTGGCAAACGTCACATCGTAAAAATTTGAAGTTCTTCCACTATTCAATCCCGTCCACGAAACTCCTTGATTTGTTGTTTTATAGATTTTGCCACCATCACCAACGACAAAACCCGTATCCGATGAAGGAAATGCTAACTTATAGAGGTTGTAAACATTACTGAAACTTTGCGATGTCCATGTTGCGCCGTTATTGGTAGTTCTCAAAAGGTAACCTTGCGAATAATTACTATTTCCAACGGCAATACCAATTTGAGCATCGGTAAAAATAATGTCGTTCAATGAGATACCGGATGGTGATGAATACGACAAGTTCCAAGTTATTCCCGTATCGTTTGTTGAATAAATGTAACTTGCGTTGAAATCAACTCCCGTAATCCAAGCAGTAGATGGCGATACAAGCCAAATTCCTGTAACAGAAAAATTCATTTCAAAACTCCTCGCGAGATTTTCCCAAGTTTCACCCCTGTCCGTAGATTTCAAAATATAATTCCCTGAAGTCGAATAGTAGTCCGTTCGACTTCCTCCAGCGAAGACGGTATTCTCTGTTAACATTTGCACACTTTTAAAATCACACGTAAAACCGCTGAGTATTGTTCTCCAATCATTTCCTCCATTCGTGGTTTTTATAATCGTACCACCGACCCCAACAGCAATCCCCGAATCGGCGTTATAAAAATCTACCGAAGTTAAATCACTTTGTCCCCCGTTACTTGCATTAAACCCCCAATGTAGTCCACGGTCGGTAGTTTTTAAAATCAACCCGTTTTCTCCTATTGTAATGATCGAAGAATCCATTAAGATATCAGCCCCCGACATCATATTAATTAATCCCGAAGGTTTTAGCGACCAAGAATTTCCACCATCAATCGTAGATGCCGTTGAAAATCCGTAACCATCATAAAAAGAGGAATTGCCAAGCACAAGACCCGAAGTAGGAGAAAGAAAAATAACTGAATAGAATGATGGGTTACTTATCGCACTTAAAGTTTTGTTCTGCCAAATGCCACCGCCATTAGTAGTGAGGAAAATCGCACCGTTTTCTCCGACAACCCAACCTTTCTGTCCATCATAAAAATAAATATCATTCATTTGGTACGATGAAGTTGTTAATGATTGAGAAACCCAATTCAAACCCCCATCGGTCGTTTTAAAGACAATGGCATTACCATAATATTCATTCCCTAAAACCCACCCGGTTAGCGAATCAAGAAAGAAAATATCAGTATAAAAATATCCTTCAGATACATTGATCTGGGACCAATTTTTTCCAGAATCCGACGAAACCATAAGCGTACCATTCTCCCCAATGACAAATCCCACCTTTGCATTAAGGAAATGTACTTTTGTTATAGCATTTCCGGTTGGGTATGGGTTCACCCACAACCAAGATTGGGATTGAACAAATGAAAAGCTGGCGGTTGCAATAATTAGCATTAAAGAAAAAATAAGATGTTTCATGATTTACCTCATATAATTAGTGAATGGTTTGTTTTAATAAAGTCAACGAAAATTGTAATTCCTCTAAGAATGCAAGATTAAAGAAGATAAGTGTCAGTTATTATTTTTTCAGTCTAAACTGAAACGGAACAGTTACCCAAACGGAAAGTGGACGTCCCTCTAACATTGCCGGAGAGAATTTCCACCCCATTGCGGCGTTTATGGAAGCGTTATTGAATATCTCATTTTCGCTTTGAATAACCACGGCTTTTTTTACCGTTCCATTTTTTCGCAATGCCAATTTTACGATTACCTTCCCTTCTATTCCTTTTTCCAACGCCTCTTTTGGGTATTCAGGATTGACCGTTTTTTCAGGAACCGGTTGGACTTCAAAGGGAACAAACTCGGGCGGGTCGCTGGTATCCCGAAGCGCTTCTTCTTGTTCTCTTCTTGCTTGAGACCGTGGAGCGTCATCGAAAGTGAAACGAAGCCCAACTGATATTGACGTTAAGTTCGTGTTTGCCTGATCGTTCTTGAGTACTCCGAGGTAATGTTTCGATTCAAGATAAATATCAAGTTGCGGAGAAATCGGGAACGAAATTCCACCGCCGTACGCTAACGATAACGCGAAGTAATTTTCTCTCGATTGTTTGGTTTCATATCCTGAATAATTGGCTTCACTTTTTTCAATAGAAGAATGTGTCAGCGATAATCCGCCCAAAAAAAAGAGTGGAATCGTTGCATCTTCCCGATTGAAGTAACGATAGAGAGTTGAGAACATTATCACATTCGTCGCCGCTCCTTGAATGGTGGCACCATTTGCCGAGATATTGAGATATTTGAACAAACGCTCACGGTCCACCGAAAATCGTGAGTACTCACCGACAAAATCAAGTGATGTTGCAGGTGATAAGGAGAAACTCAAACCTCCACCGGCATTATACCCCTGTCTCCAGTAGTCATAGAATTTTTCGGGAGAAGTCGGGAATCCTATTCCAGACTGAAGGTTATATTCCGATAATGAGAAATCTTGACTGGTTAACGTGCAAGAAAAAAATAAAATGAAACAAGAAATTCTAAAGATAGTTTTCATAAAATGTTTCCTTTGATGAAAAGAATTATTATTTCAACGGTGTGGGAATCTGCGTCTATTTTTTTTGTTTAAGAAAAGTAATAGGAAAATCAGTAAACCCCGATTTGTTCAGTAACGCTGAAATCGTGGTTGGAGTAAGAAAACGGCCGGTAATAACAACTGGCTGGTATTGGGGAATATAAAAAGTGATTGAAAAATTCGGATAACTGCTTTTCCCGGATATAGTTCCACCTGCCACCCAACCGCTTGTATGGCTTGTCATTGTGCCGAATCCGGAAATGTTATATTGTTTTTGTGAAAGTTCCAGGGATAAAGTGAGGATACTGTCTGTCGTCCCAACCCAATGCCCTGCTGTTGACGGAGGAATCGGTAGGTTAGGTATTGATGTTGGTGAATCTTTTTTACATCCATTGGTTATGAACAGTAAATAAAGAATCGTGATAAATTTTAGAATTGAATAGGTCTTGAGCATAGAAAACCTCCGCATAATTTGTATTACATAAGTGTTGATTTCCACAAAGTCTGTGCCATTGAAAATATGGACAAACAAACTTTAGAAAATAGGGAAATACTTAAAATCGGGAAGTATCAGCGATAGGATAATTGTGTCCGATTTTAACTCTTTGCAACTTTGAAAGTATATTTATCACCTGTGATATTAATTTATGTTCTCCATTTCGAATAAATCGTATTGAAAAGACTTGTGTCTATATTAGTGTTTCATTTTGCAAGATAACTTTGCATTATATCGGTAATAACGGGATTCAGACTAATGAATATCAACCGTTAAGTAATTGAATCTCCGCAGAAATTCCGATTTCACTTTATCAATTTTTGCTACGAGTGATATTTTAATCATTTGTATTTCTTATCGAAGAGTACGGATTTGGTAATAAGACCTTTTGAAAGGTCGTCTTGCAGTGGACGCAAAAAGCGAAGGAAACCCAGTCATCTGATGTTTTTTTTCCACCGAGGAGTGGATAAGTAAAAAAAATCCCACGTACAATAAAGCACGTGGGATACATCGTTCGGGACGTGAAAATCAACTCTACTTCATCAGCACGAACTTCTTCGTTTCGGAAAAATTCCCCGCGCGGAGTTGGTAGAAATAGACGCCGCTCGTTAATGCGCTTGCATCGAACTCAATTTCGTGTTTGCCTGCTTTCGCCCATTCATTATTCAATAATGTCGCAACTTCTCTTCCCAGAACATCGTACACTTTCACCGACACCAATGACGAATGACTAATGACAAATGACAATGTTGTTGTCGGATTAAACGGATTGGGATAATTATTCAGCAAAGCAAATTGCGAAGGAAGAGAATTATTGCCATCATTCACGTCAAGCGTAGAACGAATTTGTTCCCATTTAACTTTTGCCGCGTCAGAATTTTCCTGAACATTGACAAGCGAACTATCTCCCGCGACAATGGCAAATGCAACTGTTTGTGTTGAACCGGCGTCGATATTATACGGTCCCGAAGAAATTACCGTGTGGATATCAGCAGGTCCCGCAGTTGTTGTAACAAACCCTTGACTCACCCAATTGAACTTGTCCGCCCGTGTTAAACCGATACCTGCGGCATTCACTAAAGCACGACATCCCGCCGCGCTGTCTAACGCCCGCATACCGATATATTCTCTTCGAGCGCCGGGACCGGAATCGTACACGTAAGCAAGACTCCGCGTTTCGTCATAGTTGGAGTAGTTTGCCGTTGCCGTTCCTAAATCCCAATCATAAAACTGCCCTACGTACACTCCGGACATTGCCGCAGTGGTGATGTTGGTTATATCGTATCGAACGATGATGTATTTATCATTCGGATAACCGGAGTAAGCATACGAATATTCCCGTACACGAAGCCCGAGTCTGTTTGCTGTTGCTGCTCCGCTATCGGTAAAATTGGTTGAACCGTCTTGGTCGGAAACAGTTCCCGGGGATGTTAAAGAGAAAAATGCGTTGGAACGGAAATCTGCATCTTGAGCATTGTTGGGATTGCGAACGACACTCACTAATTTCGTTGTGGAATTTCCAATGAGCAAGCCCCCTTCAAACAAATGGTTTGTGCCATTGAAAATACAACCAACACCTTGCGTATTATTCGGGAAATCGAAAAAGCCAAGTTTTCCGTTATTGGTCAACGTTAATTGAATACTATTCACATTTGTTGTTTGGTATGTCGGGTTGACGAGAAATGAGAAGGATTGAATATCGGTAAACGCACCATCAGTGTATGTCAGTTTCATCGAGACTTTGTGGCTTTGCGGAACGTTCGCTTTCACAAATACACGGAACGGAGTTGCAGAATTAGTGATTGTTTGCAATGTTCCCAACGCGCCGATGGCAAACGTTCCACTCACGATGGTAACGTACGTATTTGTCGTTGTTAACTGCACCGTTGCATTGGAAGTCGCCGCGAGAAAATTTTGAAAAACATTGTTGATACTGAGGGTTTCCGATGGTTGCGGGTAACCGTTTCCATTTCCTCCGAAGGAATCGGAAATTGCAAGTGATGTCATTCGGATGGAGGGAAGCGTTGTGTTCGTGAGAGCAGTGTTTGCGTTTATACGTCCACGTCCTAATTGTCCCGCATATCCCGGATTGATACCATCTATATTATCGCAGGTAACACGCATTTGTTCACCGACCTGCTGCGCCGTGTAATTGGGGAAATGTGATTTTACTAATCCCGCGAGACCGGCAACAAACGGGCTCGCCATAGATGTGCCGCTGAGATAGGTGTACGTGTTGGAATAAATTGTACTGTAAATGTTCGAACCCGGTGCGCAGACATCAATATTTTCTCCATAGTTGGAATAACTTGCACGAGCGTCATTTGTTCCTGTTGCCGCAACGCCGATAACATTTTGATACCCGGCTGGGGAAAAGAAACCACTCGAGTTATCATTTCCCGCAGCAGCAATTACTAACGAACCTTGCTGTGTTGCAAAGTTTATTAAATCTTGTTCTGTTTGTGAACCGCCACCGCCGCCCCAGCTGCAATTAATGGCATCGGCACCCATCATCGCCGCGTACGCAATTCCCTGATAGCCGGTAAGAATGTACCCAACACCGCCGGGTCCGCGTGTATCATTATCCGCAGAACATTTTACAGGAAGTATTTTACAATTGAATCCCAATCCCGCTACTCCGGTTGAATTATTTGTTGATGCAGAAGCAATACCGGAAACGTGTGTCCCGTGATCATTGTTCGAACCCATCGGTGACGGATTGTTATCGCCCTGAATGTTCTGCCACTGCGCTCCAGCAAAATCCCATCCGTGAATGTCGTCTATAAAACCATTGTTGTCGTCGTCGGTGTTATTGTTAGGAATTTCATTCGGATTATTCCAGATGTTTGCGGATAAATCCTGATGTGTCCACTCCACGCCGGAATCAACGATACCGATTTTTACGGTATCGCTTCCCTGTTCAATGTCCCAAGCGGCTGGCGCGTTCACTTTCGGTAAGCCCCATTGCAAACCGTATGATGGGTCGTTGGGGGTGAAGGAAGGTTTGTAAATAAACCATGGCTCTGCGTACTGCACTTCATCGAGTGCGGAAAGTTCGTTTGCCAATGTGAAAGGGTCAATCGGGGCGGAATATGTTACAACATAAAATTTCGATATATCCACATCATCCTGTTTTTTTGGAGTTACAGGTTTTCGAAACATTGGCTCAACAGAGGAAACAATAATATGCGAGAGATTTAAATCGAGCGAAGGAATACCAAAACCGGTTTTGGAAATCGAGGGAACAACATTCGGCATTAACTTCACGATAATTCTATCGGGAAAGTATTCGCTGGTTTCAGGTGTTTTCAGTTCAACATTCGGAACTTTGTCGAGCGGGAGTGATTTTCTTTGGTTGGTGGTAAGAGCGCCGCTAAAGGAAACGGTGTTTATCAAAAGAAAGAGGAATACAACAAAAAGGATACGGTTCTTCATAATGTGGGGTTAATTATTTTGTGAATAAGAATTATTTGCGGCAAAAAATGAGAAAAAAAAATGAAGTGGCAAACCCGAAAGCGGGGTAGAAAAGGCACGCCCCAAAAAAATAATAAAAAAAGTGTTGAAGTTTTTGGAACTTTCTTCTCCCGCCCGTATGTTTGAAACGGTAAAATTTGTATTTTTTACGCCAATTTTTTTAGAATAATTCCAAATTTATTACACCCAATATGGTTAAGGACATTCAACAACTCAACGAAAAAATAAAACAAGAATCCTCATTTGTAGATTTGCTCACGATGGAAATCGGCAAAGCAATCGTGGGGCAGAAATATATGGTCGAGCGATTGCTTATCGGTTTGCTTTCCAACGGACATATTTTGCTGGAAGGCGTTCCGGGGTTAGCCAAAACGCTCGCTGTGAAATCTCTCGCTGCTGCAATTGATGCAAAGTTTCAGCGATTGCAATTCACTCCCGATTTGCTTCCGGCAGATTTAATCGGAACGCTCATCTACAACCAAAAAGAAACGAAGTTTGAAACCAAGAAAGGTCCAATCTTTGCAAACTTTATTCTTGCTGATGAAATCAATCGCTCACCGGCAAAAGTGCAAAGCGCATTACTCGAAGCAATGCAGGAGCGGCAAGTAACCATCAGCGACCAAACATTTAAATTGCCCGAACCGTTTCTTGTGCTGGCAACACAAAATCCGATTGAGCAGGAAGGAACATATCCATTACCGGAAGCGCAAGTGGATAGGTTTATGTTGAAACTAAAAATCACCTATCCATCGAAAGAAGAAGAGTTGCTTGTGATGCGGCAAAACGTAAGCGGCGTTTCAACGGAAATAAAAAATGTCGTCAGCACGAAAGAAATCATTCACGCACGCAGTGTGGTGAGTGAAATTTATATGGATGAAAAAATCGAGCGGTACATTCTTGATATCGTTTTTGCTTCGCGTAATCCCCGGGAATATAAAATGGAAAAAATCGCTTCGCTGATTAGTTACGGAGCGTCACCACGCGCAAGCATAAATCTCGCGCTTGCATCAAAAGCGTACGCATTTATCAAACGCCGCGGTTATGTTATTCCCGAAGATGTTCGCGCAATTGCAATGGATGTTCTTCGACATAGAATTGGTCTTACATACGAAGCGGAAGCGGAAGAACGAAGTTCTGAAAGTATTGTGGAAGAAATTTTGAATAATGTTGAAGTTCCGTAATATTTTTCACAGCGGATTAAAGGATTAAATGAATGACTCAAACCACTAACCTCGAAACGCAAACCATTTTATAGAAATGACTACCACTGAAATTCTGAAAAATGTCAGGAAAATAGAGATTAAGACTCGCGGCGTGGTGAATCAAATCTTTTCCGGCGAATATCATTCCGTATTCAAAGGACGAGGAATGAATTTTTCCGAAGTGCGTGAATATCAATATGGCGATGATATTCGTTCAATTGATTGGAATGTTTCTGCGCGGTACAATCATCCGTACGTAAAAGTGTATGAAGAAGAACGTGAACTTACGGTAATGTTGATTGTGGATTTTTCAAAGTCGGGAAATTTTGGAACAGTGGAAAAATTCAAGAATGAAATCGCAGCAGAACTTTGCGCTGTGCTTGCATTTTCCGCATTGAAGAATAATGATAAAGTCGGAATGATTTTATTTACCGACATCATCGAAAAATTTATTCCTCCGAAAAAAGGAAAATCGCACGCGCTTCGATTGATTCGTGAGTTGCTCACGTTTCAACCGAAAAATTCCGGAACAAATATTTCTTCTGCGTTGGAAAACTTAACGCATACAATTAAACGCAGATGTATTGCGTTTGTTATTTCCGATTTCTTCGATGATGGATTTGAAAAAGCAATTCAACTTGCGAGCAAAAAACACGATGTGATTGCATTGCAACTCTACGATAAACACGAACAAGAAATTCCGAAAATAGGATTAGTAAAATTTCGCGACGCAGAAACGGGAATTGACCGATGGGTTGATACGAGTAGCAGAACTGTGCGAGAAATGTTTGCGCGCTATTATCAGCAACTTCGCGAACGTCAAAAACAATTGTTTCTGAAAACGCGCGTTGATGCAGTTCCGATTCGCATTGACCAATCGTACATTACGCCGCTGGTGAATTTTTTTAGAATGAGAGAAGGAAGACGATAACAAATGAAAAATGAAAAGTTAAAAATGAAAAAAGGGATTGTCATTCTGAGCGTAGCGAAGAATCTTTTTTTCCTTTTTCTTTTTTCATTTTGCATTTCATATACACAACAAGTTTCTGTTTCAGCAAAACCCGATACTACTTCTATTCTCATCGGCGACCATTTAAATGTGAACATTGAAATGAAAGCGCCGAATGATGTTGTGTGGGTAATTCCCTTGTTTGGAGATTCGTTAAACGGATTTGAAATTTTAAAACAGGAAAAAGGGGAGAAGACGGAAGACGGAGAAAATGTTGTTCAGCATTTGAAACTTGTTGTCTCTCGGTACGATTCCGGAAAATTTGTTTTTCCACCGCTTGGATTTTTTTATCACACGACAAGCGATACTTTAAAACGTGTTGCTGAATCGCGAGCGTTTTTCATCAATGTGAATACGCTCGAAGTAGATGTGCAAAACGGAATTCGCGATATTAAACCGCCCCTTTCTGTTCCGTGGGAATTTTGGGAAATAATGATGTACGTCGGAATTGTTGTTGTTATTCTTGCAGCGATGTATTTAGCGTGGCGTTATTACGAAAAGAAGAAACTCAAACAGCCAATGTTTGTTTTTGAAGAAGTGAAACGACCGCCACACGAAGTTGCATTGGAAGCATTGCGAAGTTTGGAAGGCGAAAAACTGTATCAGCGCGGTTTCATAAAACAATTTCACAGCGAAGTAACGGAAATTATTCGCCGCTACATCGAAGGACGATACGCAATTCAAGCGATTGATATGACGAGCGACGAAATTCTTTCCGCGATGCGAAGAAAAAAATCTGTTGACAAAGAAACAATGAAACCGTTAGAAAACTTTTTCTCGCTTGCTGATTGGGTAAAGTTTGCAAAATATACTCCATCGGAAAAAGAGAATGAAGAAATGTTGCCGGTTGCAATTGCGTTTGTGGAGAGAACGATGAAAATTGCAGAAGAAGTTGAGGAACGAGAAAAAGTTGAAGTAGCGAATTTAACCACTTAGACACTAAGAGCACTAAGAAACACTTAGTGAAACTTTGTGGCCTTAATGGTGAAGAAGATAATGAGAATTACGCAGAAATTTGTTAATCAAATTGCATACAAAATTGTCGGATGTGCAATAGAAGTTCACAAACAGTTAGGTCCCGGGTTACTGGAATCAGTGTATGAAACATGTACGATTGAAGAAATAAAAGGAAGTGGAATGAGCGTTCAGTCACAATTATATGTTCCCATTCTTTACAAAAATAAAGAACTTGGAAGTAGTTTAAAATTAGATTTGGTTGTTGAAGATTTAGTTATTGTCGAACTAAAAGCAGTTGAAACTATGATACCTTTATACAAAGCACAATTACTTTCATATTTGAAGTTGACGGGAAAGCCAAAAGGATTGCTCATCAACTTTCATTGCGAAAATATCACGGAACAACTAGTTCCATTAGTTACGGAAGAATTTTCAAAATTACCGAAAGAATAACCTTAGTGAAACTTAGTGTTCTCAGTGCCTTAGTGGTGAATACAAAAAACCACTTAGACACAAAGGGCACAAAGAAACACTAAGAAAAAAAAATAGATGTTCAATTATCAATTTGCAAATCCAAGTTATCTTTACTTGCTCATTCTAATACCAATTCTCACAATTTGGTATTGGCGAAGACATCACAAGCAGCAAACAGATGTTGTGTTTTCTAATTTGAAAGCATTTGCGTTTGCGCCGAAAACTTTGCGAGAACGATTGCGCCATTTTCCGTTTGCGTTACGAATGTTGGTTCTTGCACTTGTCATCATTGCGCTTGCTCGTCCGCAATCTTCAATGAGCGGAGAAAAATTACACACGGAAGGAATTGATATTGTTCTCGTTCTCGATATTTCCGGAAGTATGCTTGCAGAAGATTTTCGTCCGAACAGAATTGAAGCCGCGAAAAATGTTGCCGGTGATTTTATTTCCGCGCGAGAAAATGATAGAATCGGTTTAGTAATTTTTTCCGGAGAAAGTTTTACACAATGCCCGCTCACGCTCGATCATTCTGTTTTGAAAAGTCTTTTGCTGAAAGTTAAAAACGGAATGGTGGTTGACGGAACTGCAATCGGAACTGCGCTCGCAAACGCTGTCAATCGTTTGAAAGATAGCGATGCAAAAAGTAAAGTGTTGATTCTTTTAACCGATGGCGTAAATAATCGCGGCGAAATTGACCCGCTTACTGCGGCTGATATTGCGCATACGTTTGATATTCGTGTTTACACAATCGGTGTTGGAACGCAAGGAATGGCACCGTATCCCGTGCAAACTCCGTTCGGAACTCGTTATCAAAATATGCCGACCGATTTGGATGAAAAAAGTTTGACGAAGATCGCGGAGATGACCGGTGGAAAATATTTTCGCGCGCACGACAATAAAGAGTTGAAAAGAATTTACAGCGATATTGATAAAATGGAAAAAACAAAAATCGAAACATTCGCATATCGCAAACACACGGATTTATTTTACACGTGGTTGGGATTTGCGTTGCTTGTGTTGTTTGTGGAAATGGGATTGAGTCAAACGTATTTGAGGAAATTGCCGTAGAGGTTTGAGGTTGTCGATTTGTGGTTTGAGAAAAGATTTTTCACCACAAACCTCTGACCCCAAACCCCAAACCATTATGTTTAAATTTGCTCACATAGAATATTTATACCTGCTTGCATTGATTCCATTGCTTGTAATATTTTTTTTCTACGCTTTAATTCAGCAGAAAAAAATGCGACAAACTTTTGCAAGCATAGAATTATTTCAGCGGCTTTCTCCGTGGACGAGTTCGTTCAAACAGAAACTGAAATTTTTCTTGCTGACTATTGCGCTTGCGTTTGTTATTATCGGTTTCGCAAATCCACAAATCGGTTCGCGGTTTGAAGAAGTGAAAGCGGAAGCGATTGATATTTTTATTGCGCTTGATGTTTCCAAAAGTATGAAAGCGGAAGACGTTCAACCAAATCGTTTGGAAGCGGCGAAATATGCAATCGGTCAATTACTTTCGATGGTGAAAGGCGATAGAGTCGGGCTTTCTGTTTTTGCCGGTGATGCGTATGTGCAATTTCCACTCACGCTCGATTACAGCGCGGCAAAAATTTTTCTTGATGCAATTGATGTGGAAACCGCGCCCGTTCCCGGTTCCGCTTTGGGAACCGCAATTCAAATGGCGGATAAATCTTTTTCCGATATCGAAGATGAAAGCGAAAGTCTACGACCCGTAGGGAAAAATGCTTCGAACAAAGTTTTAGTTTTGATTACCGACGGAGAAAATACGGAAGGCGATGCGTTTGCTGCTGCGACTGATGCGGCAAAAAATGGTGTCATCATTTATACTATTGGCGTTGGTTCTCCGACCGGTTCGCCAATTCCCGAATATAAAAACGGACAACAAGATTTCAAACGCGATAACGAGGGAAATGTTGTCGTAACAAAACTCGATGAAGAATCGCTCGTGAAACTTGCCGATATTGGTCACGGAAAATATTATCGCGCAACAACCGGCGGTGATGAACTGGTGAAAATTTTTGAAGACATTAACAAATTACAAAAACGGGAAATCGGCGTGAAGCAATTCACTGAATACGAAAGCCGCTATCAATATTTTCTTTTTGCTGCGTTGTTGTTATTAGTTTCTGAAATTTTTATTTCGGAAAAGAAAAGTAATACATGGCAAAAGTTCAAATCGCTTGCGTATAGAAATTCAGTGGATAAAATTTTTCTGGAAAAGGAAAAAGCAATATGAAAATTTTAGATTTTAGATTTCAGATTTTAGATTGGAATAATTTACGAATGACAAATGACAAATTACTAATGACTGTCATTCGTCAGTTGTCAGTTGCCAGTTGTTCTTTGTTTTTATTATTCATTACTCATTCTTCATTGCTCATTGCTCAATCAACTCGCTCACTTGTTAACGATGGAAATTCAAGCTACAAAAAAGAAAAATTTTCTGATGCGGAAATTTCCTATCGCAAAGCGTTGGAGAAAGAAAAAAAACAACCGTACACGAATTATAATTTAGGGAACGCACTTTATAAACAGCAGAAAAAAGATGAAGCGTTGCAACATTATCAAGATGCGATTACCAAAGCGACGGATGATGAGGTAAAATCAAAAGCGTTTTATAATTTGGGAAACACGTACATTCAATCGCAAAAGTATCCCGAAGCAATTGCTTCGTACAAAAATGCATTGAAACTTAATTCCGATGATAACGATGCGAAGTATAATTTATCATACGCGCTAAAAATGCTTCAACAACAACAGCAAGAACAAAAGGATAATAAAGACAAAGACGAAAAAAATCAAGATAAAAAAGACCAACAGCAGAATCAGCAACAACAAAATCAAGACGAGCAACAGAAACAAGAACAAAAGCAAGAGCAACAAAAACAGCAGCAGCAGCAACAAGAAGCAAAGCAAGATCAAACAAAACAGCAGCAAGCACAGCAAGCGCAAGAGAAAAAAGACGAAAAGAAAATGAAGAAAGAACAAGCCGAAGCCATTTTGAATCAGTTGAAAAACAACGAGAAGAAAATTCAAAAGGAATTAAAAAAGCAACCGGCGCAAGACATAAAGGTGGAGAAAGATTGGTGAATTTCGATATGAGATTTGCGATGTGGGATTTGAGAAAATTACGAATTACGAATTACCAATTACCGATTAAAGTCATTGGTCATTGGTCGTTGGTCGTTTGTGTATTCTTGGTCTCTGCTCTTTGCTCTCCGCTCATCGCTCAGAATTTTTCTTCTGCTGTTGATAGAACTACCGTAGCCGTTGGAGAACAATTTACCTTGACATTGACTCTCGATGGTGCAACAAATGCAAGCAGTTTGAAACTTCCCGATATGCCAAACTTTATGGTTCTTTCTGGACCGAATCAATCAACGAATATGCAATGGGTGAACGGACAAGTTTCGCAATCGGTAATTTTCACATACATTTTACAACCACGCGATGTTGGGAAATTTACCATTGGCGGCGCTTCGATAAATGTTGGCGGCAAAAATTTACAAACTCAACCGATTGCCATTGAAGTTTTGAAAGCCGCACAACAGCAACAAAGACAACAAAATCAAAAACAGCAACAACAAGGAAGCATTGAACAACAAATCGGCGACAATCTTTTTTTACGCGCAGTTGTTGATAGAACAAAAATTTATCAAGGCGAACAAGTAACGGTAACATGGAAAGTATACACGCGAGTGAACATCGTGAATTATCAACTTTCCAAACAAGCATCAATCCCAAATGCGTGGACAGAAGATTTGGAAATTGCGCAACAAGTAAATTTAGTGCGCGAAGTGTACGAAGGAAAACAATGGAACGTTGGTGTGTTGAAAAAAACTGCTCTCTTTCCGACTCAAAGCGGAACAATCGAAATCAATCCACTTGAAGTTGAATGTGTTGTGCAAGTGCAAACGAAACGACAATCGAATAATCCGTTCGACCAATTCTTCAACGACCCGTTTTTCGGTAACGTGCAGAATGTGAATTACAAAACGGCAAGTCAAAAAATAAAACTTGAAGTATTACCACTGCCCCCAAATCCGCCCACAAGTTTTAAAGGAAATGTCGGAAGTTTCAAAATGGAAGCGAAGGTTACGAAAGATGATGTGCAAACGAATGAAGCGGTTTCGCTTAAAATAAAAATCAGCGGTGTTGGAAATGTTCGCTTGATTGAATCGCCGAATGTTGTGTTGCCAAATGATTTTCAAAAGTTTGACCCGAAATCGAATGAAGACATTAATAGAAAAGGCGATATTGTTTCAGGAACAAAATCGTTTGAGTATATAATGATTCCGCGTTTTCCTGGGAAGAAAAAAATTGACCCGTTCGAGTTTACCTATTTCGACACGAAGAAAAAAGAATACGTAACAATGCGTTCGCCGGAATTTACATTGAACGTAACCGGATTAGCAAGCGAGCAGCAGAATTCCGGAAATCTGTCATCGCTCTCGAAAGAAAATGTTGCGTTGTTGAAACAAGATATTCGTTTCATCAAAACATCGAGCGGAAGTTTTTCGCAGCGCGGAATTTATTTTTATCAAACGCCGATGTTTTTGTTTTCACTTGTTGTTCCGTTTGTCGGATTTATCGGATTCGTAGTGTTGCAACAACGAAGAATACGAATGAATGCAGATTTGACCTCACTCAAAGCGCGAAAAGCAAGTAAAGTTGCAGAGAAGCGTTTGAAAGTTGCCAATCAATTTCTTTCGGAAAAGAAGAAAGAAGATTTTTATGCGGAAGTTTCGCGAACGTTATGGGGATTTATCGGTGATAGATTTGCAATTCCGCAATCGGAAATTTCGATGGAGAATGTTCAGCAGAAACTTTCAGAAAAAAATGTTGCGGAAGATGTGCGATTGAAATTCAAACAAACTATTGAAACGTGTGAGTTTGCACGTTACGCTCCTTCGACTGATGTTCAAACGGAAATGGAACGAACATACAACGAAGCGAAAGAAACGATAATGAGTTTGGAGAAAGTGGTGTGAAGATTTTAGATTTTAGATTTCAGATTTTAGATTGGAAAAAGTTACTTTCGACCGTCATTTGTATTCTCTCCATGCTCTTTGCTCCATGCTCTCCGCTCTTTACGCAAACAAGCGATGAACTTTTTCAAAAGGGAAACGAATTATATCGTCAAGGAAAATTTATTGAAGCAATAAAACTCTATCAGAAAGTGTTGGAAAAAAACGAAGAGAATGGTGAACTGTATTTCAATTTGGGAAATGCATATTTCAAAACAAGCGATTACGCACACGCGATTTTGAATTACGAACGAGCGAAAATATTTTTACCGACAGACGAAGCGGTGAATGTCAATCTCCAACTTGCAAACGTGTACGTAACGGATAATGTTGAACCGATGCCGCTTCCGTTTTATGTAGAATGGTGGAATGTTGTTAAAACGTGGTTTTCGCTCAACCAACTTTCATCAATGCTCGTTGGATTTTTTATTGCACTCTTGCTTTCGGTTTCTGTTTTTCTTTTTACCAGAAATTTTCTTTTAAAACGTCTGTTTCTTATTTTTAACGCCGTTTTTTTAGGAAGTGTCGTTATCGTTGCAACAATTTTTATTATTCGTGTCTCGGAGGGAACTTCCCAACAGTATGCAGTTGTTCTCACCGATGTTGTTAATATTAAAACCACGCCAGACGATAACAGTGGCGATGCTTTTGTTATCCACAAAGGGTTGAAAGTGCGGCTTCTCGATAAAGTCGGTGATTGGCGCGAAATTAAACTCGCCGATGGAAAAGTCGGATGGATGAAAGAGAAAGAGTTTGAGGAAATTTAGTTTGATATGCGATTTGAGATTTGCGATGTGAGTGTTTTATGAATTTAAAGACAGAACAATTACTTGATAATTTTTCCTTTACAGAAAAAGAACCAAGACTCTATTCTACTGGAGTACATCTTGTACCATTAGAAATAGAGAAAGAAAACGGCAAACGATTTGTCTGGGTTGTTGACGAATTTGATGACGAAACTTACGATGGTAATGGGGATTTGATTACTCCAAGAGAATATGCTGATTCTGTTGAGCGATTGATTCAGAAAGAAGAAAAATAATTCCGTGGAAATAACGGCAGAAATTACTGGTATTGAGTACAAAATTCTGTTAGAGAAAAAATTGCAGCAAATTGATTTCAAAGATTTTGACATCAATAATTCTCCGACGTGTTGTGTAGTTTCAGACAAGAAAGACAGTTTTGCATTAAGTAAATGGGTTTCACCAAAACGCACTCGTTCGTATCCATATGAAAAAGTTTACAATACGTTACCGTTTTCAAAAAAGATTACTATAATTCCGGTTGTCAAAGATGAAGGTTTTGGCGGCGATAGAGATTTTATTCAATGGGATACAATTTCATTAATGAGTTTGTTAGACGTGTACGTAATCTTGGCTTACTACAGCAAAGCAGAAATAAATACGAAGAAGAAAAATAAAATTACCAAACAAAAATTCGATAGCGATTTCATCGCGAAAAAGATAAAAGAGATTCGTAGTTATTATAGTTCGGCGTTGCATTGGAACTTGAACGAAATAAATTCCAATCTTTCTGATATAATTGAAAAGGCAAAACGTTCATATTCTCACATTGAGAAGAATCTTGGTGTTACATTACACGGCGTAAAGGGATTAGATGATTTCAAAGAGCAATTGGTAAGCGATGTAAGAACGTTTATGGAAACTTCTCGAAAGAAAGCGAAGCAAGCACAAGATAGAGAATTTCACACAACTCAACCGAAGGAATCTTTACAAACGCTTACTAAATCCAAAATAACGATTACGAATTACTTGGGTGGAAAATATTTTTTGACAATTGACGAAATGAAAATCAAGGGGAGCGAAATTTCACTTATTGAATCAAAGCATTCGGACAAATCTTTATTGCCGAGTAAAAGCGATATCAAAGATGGATTATTGAAAATGATTTTATTCAGTAATCTTCAAAAAGTTGCAATGAACAAGAAACGATTGCGTTCGCTTCCAGTTTTAAATTTAACTTCAACAGTTTTAAAAGGAAATATGAGTAGCAATTCTTCAATTACAGAATCCGAATCCTTCTTCGTGAAAAACAAATTCAATTCTGCACAAAAGAGTTTCGTAACAAAATTATTTTCCGAAGCGAAGGCAAATAACTTTACTGTCGTTTTACAAAATGGTTAAAAGTCCATTACGATATCCCGGTGGAAAAAGTAGAGCGATAGACTTGATTTCTACTTTGATTCCACAATTTGACGAATACAGAGAGCCGTTTGTCGGCGGTGGTTCGCTATTTATTTATTTGAAGCAAAAATTTTCAGATAAAAAATTTTGGATAAACGATTTGTATTCACCTTTGTTCAAGTTTTGGGAAATGAGTCAAAAGGATATAGACAAAGTTGTTGGGAAAATCGAAGAATGGAAAAGCGAATATTCGGAAGGGAAAAAATTGCACAAATTCTTAGTGGAAAATATTTCTGATTTTGATAATGTGGAAAGAGCGAGCGCATTTTTTATTTTCAATCGCATATCATTTTCCGGAACAACCGAATCCGGCGGATATTCTGAGCAAGCATTCAAAGGACGATTCACGCTTTCGAGTATAGAAAGAATAAAACAGTTGAAACATATTCTGTTGAATACAAAAGTTACAAACTTAGATTATCAAGATGTTGTTGAAGCAAAAGGAAAGAATGTTTTTCTCTTTCTCGACCCTCCATATTTTTCTGCAACAAAATCCGCTTTGTATGGAAAGAATGGTAACTTGCATAAATCATTTGACCACAAGAGATTTGCAGAAGTAATGAAAAATTGCAAGCATCAATGGTTAATTACATACGATGATTCAGAATTTATCCGTGAACTTTTTTCTTTTGCACATATTCATAGTTGGGATTTGAAGTATGGAATGAGAAACATAACGCCAACATCGAATCAACTTGGGAAAGAAATTTTTATATCAAATTATTTGATGTATTTACCACAGAATACTCAACTTCGTATCTTTGCAGAAAAAATAGTAAAATACTCAGCAAAGAAAACACTAACAACGCAACGCAAAAAAATCAAAGCATAAAAGTTTTCATTTTTAATTTTTCACTTTTCATTTTTAATTTATTTTTCTATGTCAATTAACGTACAAAATCTTACGAAACAATACGGCACGAAAAAAGCCGTTGATGATATTTCGTTTGATGTGCATTCGGGAGAAATTGTCGGATTTCTTGGTCCCAACGGAGCGGGAAAAACAACGACGATGCGCATCATTACGGGATTTCTCGCTTCAACAAACGGAACGGCGAAAGTCGAAGGTTTCGATATTCACGAACAGCAAATGGACGTGCGAAAAAGTATCGGATATTTGCCGGAACACAATCCACTGTATCTCGATATGAACGTGCTGGATTATCTTGAATTCGCCGCGCAACTACAACACGTCGAGAAAGGAAAAATTCCACATCGTATTCGCGAGATGGTTGGAATGTGCGGACTTTCTTCCGTCAAACATCTCGACATTGGACAACTTTCTAAAGGTTATCGTCAACGAGTTGGACTTGCGCAAGCGATGATTCACGATCCGAAAGTGATGATTCTCGATGAACCGACTTCCGGACTTGACCCGAATCAAATTGTGGAAATCAGAAATCTTATTCGTCAAGTTGGAAAATCGAAAACGGTTTTGCTTTCCACGCACATTCTTCCCGAAGTTGAAGCGACGTGCGACAGAGCGTTGATTATCAGTAACGGAAAAATTGTTGCGAACGGAACAACGAAAGAATTGCAATCGCAATTTCAAGGAAGCGAGCATTTGTATTTGGAAGTGGAACGCGAAGACGGCGTAACTCCGGAAATTATTCGGATGCAACTGAAAACAATTCCCACCGTTGAAAATGTTGAATGTACGCACGAACTCGATTCATCACTGATGTTCAAAGTTACAGCGGCGAAAGATGTTGACCTTCGCAAACAAATGTTTCAATTTTGCGTGCAGAAAAATTTATCACTTCTCGAATTGCGCCGCGAACAAACCTCGCTCGAAGATGTGTTCCACGAATTAACTATGGAGAAAAACTAATGCTAAATATTAAACACATTTTTTTCAGAGAACTTCGCTCGTTATTTGATTCGCCCGTTGCATACATCGTGAGCGTGGTGTTTCTCGGTTTGCTCGGTTGGTTTTTTACGAGCAGTTTATTTCTTGCAAATGTCGCGTCGCTCCGAACCGTATTTGAAATGACACCGTTCTTTCTTCTTTTTTTCGGTCCCGCAATGACGATGCGTTTACTTTCCGAAGAGAAAAAAGGGGGAACACTTGAACTGCTTGTAACGAAACCAATAATGGAATATGAAATCGTTGTCGGAAAATTTCTCGCGGCGTGGATGTTATTTTTCGCAACGCTTCTTCCCACGCTTGTGTATTTTCTCACGATTTCATTTTTGGGAAAAATTGATATGGGACCAATCATCGGCGGTTATATCGGTTTGATGTTGGTTGGCGGCGTGTTTCTTTCGCTCGGCGTTCTCGGCTCGTCAATTACGGAAAATCAAATCATTGCATTCATCGTCAGTTTTCTGATTGTGTTTGTGCTGTTTATTCTCGACAAAATTCTTGTCTATTTCCCCGGTGACATTGCAACGATTTTAGAATATCTCGGCGTTGATTATCATTTCTCGAACATTGCTCGCGGAGTAATTGACACGCGGGATTTAGTTTATTATTTTTCAATGATGGGACTTGCGCTGTTAGTTGGAACCGTGATGTTGGAAAAGAGAAAATGGTAATTCTATTTTAGATTTTAGATTTCAAATTTTAGATTGAAACAAACTCAACTATGAACACAAAAAATCAAACCTTAACGCGAGTTGGAGTAGTAGCGAATAAACTGTAATGAAACGTCAAAAAGTTTACCTCGATACTTCCATTATCAATTTTCTTTTTGCGGAGGATGCTCCGGATTTTAAGAAAGTAACAGTAGATTTTTTTGAAAATTACGTTCGACAAAAAGTTTATGAGGTTTTTGTTTCTGATGTTGTTGTGAAAGAAATTCTGAAAACACAAGATTTAACCAAACGTGAAAAGTTACTTTCTGTTATCAGAGATTACAACTTGGAAATGTTACAACTGGATAAAGAAGGAGAACGATTAGCAAATGTTTACATTGCAGGAAAAGTTATTCCGGAAAACAAGATTGAAGATGCACAACATATCGGAATTTCAACGGTGCAACAAATGGATGTCCTACTCTCATGGAATTTTAAGCACCTTGCTAATATCAACAAGAAATTAAAAATCAAATTTATTAATGAACGTGAAGGATATTTTTATCCATTAGATTTATTAACACCTTTAGAATTGATGTATGAAAACGAAAATTAGAACAAAAGAAATTTCCCATTCGCTTGAAGAAGTGTGGGATTGGAAAGAACAAGTCTATCAAGAAATCAAAGGTAAGACGTTTGAAGAAAAAAAGAAGGTGTATTCTGATGCACTTCAAGAGGCTGCGATTATTCTTCATTCACAATTAGTGCAAAACGAAAACGGAACATATCATTTCGTATAATTTTTTTAGATATAACGTATTTAAAACGAACTTATGAACACAAAAAATCAAACCTTAATGCGAGTTGCCTTGATTGTCGGCATACTCATTTTTATCAACATTATTTCCATTCGCATTTTTTCGCGGTTCGATTTAACGGAAAGCAAAGCGTACACACTTTCCGATGCGAGTAAAAATCTGGTGAAAAATTTGGACGACAAGTTCATCGCCAAAGCATATTTTACCGACGGGTTGCCTTCGCCGTATAATAATCATCGCCGTTATCTGAAAGACCAACTCGATGAATACCGTGCGTACTCTCACGGAAATTTTCAGTACGAAATTATTGACCCGTCGGGAAAAGAGGACGTGGTGAAAGAAGCGCAGAAGTACGGCATTCCCGAAGTGCAGGTGCAAGTGGTAAAGGAAGACAAAATGCAAATAGAAAAAGCATTGATGGGAGTTGTGTTTTTGTACGGCGATAAGAAAGAAGCGATTCCCGTGATTCAAAAACTTGACCAATTGGAATACGACATTTCGCTCAACATCAAAAAGTTAACGCAGACGGAGCAAAAGAAAGTCGGCATTCTTTCCGGTCACGATGAACCGACGACCGATAAAATAAAAGAACTCAATCAACTTCTTTCGCAACAATACGAAGTGCAAAGTGTTTCACTTGCAAGCGGAACATCAATTCCTGAAGATATTTCTGCGTTGCTTGTTATCGGACCAAAAACAAAACTGCAGGATTGGGAATTGTATTTGCTCGACCAATACATAATGAAAGGTGGAAAGGTTGCTTTCTTTGTGAATAAAGTTACGGCAAATCTGCAACAGCAATTCGGTCAAGCGCTCGATGTGAATTTGGATAAGTTGCTGGAGAGTTACGGCGTGCGCGTGAATACCGATATGGTTCGCGATGGACGTTGTGCAAATATTACTGTGCAACAACAAGCGGGATTTATGGTATTCAATACACAAGTTCCGTTTCCCTATTTGCCCGTTGCATCGGAATTTAATCCGGAAAATATTCTCGTAAAAAACTTACAACCGGTATTATTTTATTTTGTCAGTTCGATTGATACGTCACTTGCCGCGAAAAAAAATCTATCCCTCGATGTGTTGCTTTCTTCTTCAAATCAAAGCGGACGAATGCAAAATGTTTTTCCCATCAACCCGAATATGCAGTTCACACAGGATATGTTCAAAGAGCCGCATTTGCCGCTTGCTGTTACTATCGAAGGAAATTTGACAAGCGCGTTTGATGCGAACAATCCGGAACTTGACTCCACAACACAAGGCAAAATTGATTTCTCACAGAAAGTTACTTCAAGTTCGAAATCAAGAATTGTCGTCGTCGGCGACGGAGATTTTGTTGTGAATGAAACCGGCGGAAGCGCAACAAATGCTTTGTTTGCAGGAAATCTTGTTGATTGGCTCATTGACGACGTTGGCTTAACCACAATTCGCGGTCGTGTAACTGCTGATAAACCGCTCGATGAAGTTGAAGCGGGAACCAAAACGCTTGTGAAATCGCTGAACCTCGCTGTTCCTCCGTTGTTTGTCATTCTTTTTGGAATCGCTCGATGGAGAATGAAAGTTCTGCGCAGAAAACGATTGGAAATGGCAGCATAGTTCAATGAACAATGAAGAATTAGGAATGAGCAATTAAAAAAATCTCAACTACTCATCTACTCAATATCTCAACTACTTTTCATCTATGAAAAAATCTAACCTTTTACTCATTGTCGCTTTTGTAATTTTATTTGCAATCACACTTCTCTATTTAATGCCGAGCGGTGAACGTGAAGCGACGTACTCGCTGGAAAACGTGAACATAAAATTCGATTCGGCGGCGATTACGAAAATTGAAATCAAACACAGTGAAGAAAACAAGTCTGTAACTTTGGAAAATGTTGACGGCAAATGGAAAATTACTTCGCCGGTGAATTATCCCGCAGATGCTCCTTCTGCGCAGAGAATTGTTGATGGCGCGGCGAAGTTCAAAATATCTTCTCTCATTTCGAGTAATGTTGAAAAGCAATCGCAATTCCAAGTTGATTCCAGCGGAACGCAACTCACAATTACGGAGAAGAATGGAAAAGCGACGACGTTTATTATTGGAAAATCCGGACCAACGTATTCCGAAGTCTATGTTCGCATTCCGAATAAAGACGATGTGTATCTCGCTGAAGGATTTGATTCGTATTCGTTGAATAAAAGTGTCAAGGATTGGCGCGACAGAACGATTTACAAAGCAGAGCGTGATTCAATAAAAGAAATTTCGATTTCTTCAATGGTGAAAGATGAAAAGAAGAAAACTTCTTCGCCGGAGGAATTTATGCTGATAAAAGACAGCTCGCAGTGGATGGTGAATGGTGATTCAGCAGATAATAATAAAGTGAATTCCTTGCTCGGTTCGCTTTCTAATTTTCGTTGCGACGAATTCATTGATAGCAACGTAACGTTTTCCGAAATGCTTGGTTCAGTAAAAGTGAAAAGTAATTCTACTGCCGGAATGGAAGAAACTGCATTGATGTTTTATCCGGTGGAAAGTGATTCGATGAAATATTACGTTCGCACATCCACTTCATCGCAAGTGTTTCAAGTGTCAAAATGGATGATGCAAAATGTATTAAAGCAGAAAAGTGAATTACTCGCAATAAAAAAAGATGAAGAAAAAAAATAATAGTGTTCGATGTTCTGAATAAGTTGCAAAGGCGATTTCCAAAACGAAGTCGCCTTTCGTTTTTTTTTTATTGGTAAAATTTCTAACTTCTGCCCGCAAAAAATCAAAAAACTATTTTTTTAGGAATAAACTATGGATAAAATAAACCGCTTGCTCTTTTTTGTCATTTTCTGTTGCACGTTTTCCGTTTCGGCAGAGAAGATGGAAATTGCTTTTGAACAATATACATTGAAGAACGGTATGACGGTGATTCTTCACGAAGACCGCTCTGCCCCCGTAGCCGCTGTGATGGTAATGTATCATGTCGGTTCAAAGAACGAAAAACCAAAGCGCACCGGATTCGCGCATTTGTTTGAACATATGATGTTTCAAGGTTCAGCAAATGTCGGCGATGATGAGCATTTTAAGATGTTGCAGGAAGTCGGCGCGAATATTAATGGAACGACCAATGAAGACCGCACGAATTATTTTGAAGTGGTCCCGAGTAATTATCTTGAGTTGGCGTTGTATCTCGAATCGGACAGAATGGGATTTCTCCTTCCTGCAATGACGCAAACAAAACTCGACAATCAACGGGATGTGGTGAAAAATGAACGGCGCCAGAGTTATGACAATCAGCCGTACGGAACTTCGAGTGAAAAAATTTCAGCCGCAATGTTTCCTGCGGAACACCCATACCATTGGCCGGTGATTGGCTATATGGAGGATTTAAGTGCGGCAGCAATGGATGATGTTCAGGATTTTTTTAAGACGTATTACGCTCCCAATAACGCCTGTCTCGTAATAGCCGGTGATTTTGAAAAAAAACAAACGAAGGATTGGGTTGAAAAATATTTCGGAGAATTTTCCCGCGGAAAAGATTTTGACCGACCGAGGTTGAAGCCTGTTTCACTTTCCGAGGACAAGAGAATGGTATTTGAAGATAAAGTTAAATTACCGCGATTGTATCTTTCTTGGGTTTCGGCTCCGATGAATACTCGTGAGGATGCCGTGTTGGATGTTCTCACGGATATATTGAGTGCGGGGAAAACCTCACGTTTGTATAAATCATTGGTGTATGAAAAACAAATAGCGCAATCTGCTTTTGCTTTTCAAGGCGGAATGGAAATTGCCGGTCAGTTGGAATTACAGGTAACTGCAAAGCCGGAAAAGACGCTTGCCGAAATGGAAACCGCAGTGAACGAAGTTCTGGATGAGTTACTGAACAATGGTGTTACACAAAAAGAAATAGACAACGCGTTAACCCAAAAAGAGGCGCAACTCGTCAACGGATTATCCACTGTGTTGGGAAAAGCAAATCAACTCGCTTCCTACTATACCTACACAGGCGACCCCGGAAATATCAATAAAGAACTGGAACGATTCAAAGGAATAACAGCGGGAGAAATTCTCGCCGTAGCCAAAAAATATCTCACAGCGAAGAAAATTGTTTTAAGCATTGTTCCCGAAGGAAAAACAAATTTAGCCGCAACAAATTCTCTTCAATGGAAAGGAAATTAACAATGAAACAATTTACCGTTCAAACGAAAAAATTTAAAATGAATAACCTCGTGTCCCGATACAAGATTCTTTTTGTTACCATAATTTTATTTTCTGTTTGTTCTGCCTCAAATGTTCTAACAAAAGAACTTGACAGGACAAAACGTCCAATGGGACAGGTAGCGCCGAAAATAAAATTACCGAAAATTCAAAAAGCCAAATTAACAAACGGTCTAAACATCTGGCTGGTGGAGCATCATGAGTTGCCGACCGTTGCGCTCAATTTGGTGATTCAATCCGGTTCCGACCACGATTTAAGTCAATCAGGATTAGCAGCAATGACGGCAGATATGTTGGATGAAGGAACACGAACACGCGACGCATTACAAATTGCGGATGAACTCGAATCCATCGGAGCCTCAATGGGCGTATCATCGAGTGTTGATGGTTCTTTCGCTTCACTTTCCACCCTTACCAAACATTTTGATAAAGCGTTGAATATTTATGCTGATGTATTGATGAATCCCTCATTTCCGGACAAAGAATTTCAGCGATTGAGGAAACAACGATTAACTTCGCTTATGCAGCAGCGCGACCAACCCCCGGCAATTGCTAATAATTCATTCAATTTTATTCTCTACGGTTCACAACATCCGTACGGAAATAACGTTACGGGAAATGAAACCTCATTGAATGAAATGACGGTGGATGATTGTGAAAATTTTTATCGAACATATTATCGCCCGAACAATGCCACGCTGGTTATTGTTGGCGATGTTTCGTTAAAAGAAGTTTCATCAAAACTCGAAACCTCGTTTGCAAATTGGAAGAAACAGGATGCCACGGCAATCACCATACCGGAAGTGCAGCCGATTTCAAAACGTGTGGTGTACTTAATTGATAAACCGGGCGCGGCACAGTCGGAAATTCGCATTGGGTATCCTGCGCTTGCACGAAGTACGCCGGATTATTTCCCCGTAATGGTGATGAACAGAATGCTTGGGGGACAGTTTGCAAGTCGTATCAATATGAATTTACGCGAGAAACACGGTTATACCTACGGCGCACGTTCCGGATTTTCTTTTTTGAAAGGTACTGGACCTTTTTCAGCATCTGCTGGGGTAACGACTGCGAAAACCGATAGTTCACTCATCGAATTTATGTACGAACTGAACAAGATGTATGCAGAAGGAATGACGGTTGACGAACTCTCGTTTGTAAAGAAAGGACTCATTGGCGGTTTTGCATTAGGATTTGAAACGCCAAGTCAAATCGCCGGTGGGTTACAGAGCATTATTCTGTATGGATTGCCCGAAAATTATTTCGAAAACTACCTCACCAACATTGAGAAAATTTCCCTCAGCGACGTGGAAAAAGTCTCTAAGAAATATCTTGATACAGAAAAGATGGCTGTCGTCGTTGTTGGTGACCTCACGGTTATAAAGGATGGCATTCTTTCTCTCCGGTTGGGTGAAATTGAATATCGCGACGTTGATGGAAAGCCGATTCGATAACTTTTCCTGTTTGTAGAGGCACATCGTTGTGGATATTGAGGGCGCTAAAAAAATATTCGAAGAGTACGTACACGAAAAAAAATTACGTATAACACCTGAACGATATGAAGTGTTGAATGCCGCGATGAATTTCGACGGACATTTTGATGCCGATGAACTGTTCAGCGTTATGCGTTCTAAGAAATCAAAAATATCCCGTGCAACCGTGTATAACACTCTCGACGTGTTGATTGCGTGTGGATTACTCTCAAAATATCGTTTCGATGAAAAACATTCCCGGTACGAACGGGCATTCGGTCGTCCCCGTCATGACCATTTGATTTGCATTGGCTGCGGCGATATTATTGAGTTTGTTGCGCCGAAGTTGGAGAAGATTCAAAAGGATATTTGTGAAACGCATAGTTTTCAACCACAAAATTCTACGCTGCAGATTTTTGGCTATTGCGAGAAATGTCAAAAACCGAAATGAGAATATCCAATATATAATCCTGTGAATGTTTAACCTCCGAATTTAATTGAAACAATATTTTATGCAAGAAACAACGTTTGTAACCATACCAAAAGCAATGACCGGGAAGGAAGAATTAGTCATCATACCAAAAAAAATACTTGAACTGCTTTTGAAAGACAATAGTGGAGAGGATGAAGTACTCCGCTGGTCGCGTGAAGCCAAAAAAATGAAGAAAGCAGGTAAACTTTCTCTACTTCACTCTCTCAAAGATTTGCGATAAAGTGACTATTCATTTCTATCCGAAGTTTCACGCATCGTACCGAAAACTTTCACTCGAAATAAAAAAGAAAGCAGAACGTCGGGAAATTATGTTTCGCAATAACCCATTTGATACTCGTTTGAAAACGCATAAACTCCATGGCAAGTTAAAAGACTTGTGGAGTTTTTCCATTGATGAACGGTACCGTGTTCTGTTTGAGTTTGATGGAGACGATGTGATATTTTTAGATGTCGGAGACCACGATATGTATAAATAATTAACACAAAAAGAAATTTGTGAAACACAAAACTCTATGTTGCAAATTTTTGGCTATTGTTCAAAGTGCCAAAAAGAAAAATAATTCGTAGGGTGTCATAAAATCCCAAACCTTCAATCACATTCTCGATTGAAGGTTTTTTGTTTTAAACTTGCTTCGTTTTCAAAATTCTCTTATATTTATTTAGACTAAATCTAAACAAGAACATATTTTTGAACTATGCAAACACAATTTTCAGAAAAAACTCTCTTTGATATTCCTTCCGGAGCCGAAGTGTTTGTGCAACGACTCACATCTGAGCCACAACTTAGCGAACGATTACGCGAAATGGGATTTTGCGAAAATGCGAAAGTGAAATGCGTTTCCAAGGGAGGAAATGGATTAATTTGTCTCGTGTGTAACAGCAGAATTGGAATCAACGATATGCTTGCAAAGCAAATTGTTGTTCATCACGAAAATATTTATGCGTGAAGTTTCACTCAGCACATTAGCAATCGGCGAAGGAGGAAAAGTCAGCCAACTCAACGGCGCGGATTCGTCACTTCGACAACGATTGATGGAAATGGGAATTATTCGTGGGACAAAAATTTCCATTGAACGGTTTGCTCCGCTCGGCGACCCGATAGAAATCAATGTTCGCGGCTACCGTCTTTCACTTCGGAAAAAAGAAGCGGAACACATTCTTGTTCATTGCGAAGACAAGTGAATACACAAGAAAAAAAAACTGATACTACAACAATCCCTCGTTATATTGCGCTGGTAGGAAATCCGAATTGCGGAAAAACAACGCTCTTCAACGCGCTTACGGGAATGAAACAACGAGTGGGAAATTATTCCGGCGTTACGGTTGAAAAAAAAGAAGGAACATTTTCTCTTGGCTCAACAGAAATTACTCTCCTTGATTTACCCGGCACTTATAGTTTAATTTCACGTTCTCCTGACGAAAAAATTGCGGCAGATATACTTCTTGGTCACCACGGCGACCAAGGAAAAACAGAACTTGCAGAAAAACCGCAAGCAGTAATTTGCGTTGTTGATGCAAGCAATCTCGAACGCAATCTTTTTCTTGCCTCACAAATAATTGACTTGCACATTCCCGTAATTGTAGCGCTCACGATGGTTGATTCAGCTGAGCAGATGGGAATAAAAGTTGATGCTCAAAAACTTTCACAACTTCTTGGTGTTCCGGTTGTCAAAATCAATGCCCCGCGAAAAACCGGACTCGATAAACTTCTCTTTGCAATTCCGCAACTTTCCACTTCAAAACAAACGGAACGAAAATGGAAAATGCCGGAACGTGTTGAAGATGCAACAACAGAAATCCAACAACTTCTCAAACAAGCATATCAATACGAATTCCCGAAAGCATTTTTTGAAACGCTCCGTTTGCTTTCTTCTGATGATTTGCACACGAACGGAAATGGTTCGCTCGATAATAATATTCGAACAAAATTAGAAACACATTTCCAAACATTTGATAAACTTGGCATTGATAGACGCGCAGTAGCAATCGAATCGCGTTATTCGTGGATTCAGTCGGTGTGCAGCCAAGTTCTTCACGTTGAAACAGTTTCGCAATCACTCAGTGATAAACTCGATAAAATTTTCACGCACAAAATTTGGGGATTTGCCGTTTTCCTCACGCTGATGGGATTTATGTTTCACGCAATTTTTACGTGGGCAAATTATCCAATGGAGTTAATCGCAAGCGGAATAAATTTTCTCGGAGAAAGTATTTCTGCAATCATTCCACGCGGAGATTTTCAAGATTTAATAGTGAACGGCGCGCTTGCCGGAGTAGGCGCAGTGGTAATGTTTCTTCCGCAAATTTTACTTCTCTTTTTATTTCTCGGGTTGCTCGAAGACACAGGATATATGGCGCGTGCGGCATTTATTATGGACAAACTGATGTCGAAGTTCGGATTGCACGGAAAATCTTTTATTCCATTACTCAGTTCATTTGCGTGTGCAATTCCCGGAATTATGGCAACGCGAACAATTGAAAATCGCAAAAACAGAATTGCAACAATTCTCGTTGCGCCGTTGATGAGTTGTAGCGCACGACTTCCGGTTTATACATTGATGATTGCAACGTTTATTCCAAATATTATCGTCGGAATATTTTCTCTTCCCGCGCTTATAATGTTTGCAATGTATATTATCGGAATCGTTGCGGCACTTTCTGTTGCAACATTTTTCAAGAAAACTTTTTTAAAAAGCGCGCCTTCGATTTTCTTGATGGAATTACCGCCGTATCGAAAACCATCAATGAAGACGGTAGCGATTTATATGTGGGAACGCGCAGTGCATTTTTTAAGTCGCGCCGGTACAATCATTCTCGGCGTTTCGATTATTCTGTGGTTTCTCGCAACTTATCCGAAAATGGAAAACGCTACTCCATCGCAACGATTGGAAAACAGTTTTGCAGGACGTGCAGGAAAATTTATTGAGCCGATTATCAAGCCGCTCGGTTTTAATTGGAAAATCGGTGTTGGTTTGATTGGTTCGTTATTGCAACGGGAAGTTTTCGTAAGCACGATGGGAACAATGTATAATATCGAGGATTCGCAATCGGGAAAGAGTTCGACGTTGATTGAAAAATTGCAGAACGATGTTGATACTACGACAGGGAAAAAAATATTCACTCCGCTTGTTGCATTGTGTTTGATGATTTACTACGTTCTCTCAATGCAATGTATGTCCACAATCGCCGTAACAAAACGCGAAACAAATGGATGGAAATGGCCTGCGGTGCAATTCGGTTATATGACTGTGCTTGCTTACGTTGTTACTTTTTTTGTGTATCGTGTTGGAATATCATTAGGATTCTGAAGTTTGGGGAGGGGAGTAATGGAACGTTGGAGTGTTGTATTAAAGAAGAAAATTGAATCAGTTGAAGTAGTATTCAATTCCTTTTTTAATTTTTAACTTTTCATTTTTAATTGTCTATGAATTGGCAGGAAATATTATCTCTCTCCATTGTTGCTGCGACTGGCACGCTTTTTGTAATTAAGTATTTACGAAAGCATCGCAACACAAAAAATAATTGCGAAAATGGTTGCGGATGTTCGATAAGTGAATCAACTGTTTTAAATATGAGAAACCTTCAATCAAAATTGTAAATAAAAAGAGTGTGTTGCTTTTCCGGCAAGAATTTACAACACACTCAAAATGAAAAGGAAAATACTTAGAGTTTTTTTAACAACGTCGCAACGATGTGCAACGTACCTTTTCGGCGATGAATATACGAAAAGACAAAGTTTCACAAATGGTTGACGACGAATATTTATCAATAATTAAACCAAGAAACAAATATGTCTATTCAAAAAATATTTTCAACCATAATTACAATTACTTTTTTATCCACAATAATGTTTGCAAACGAACGAAAATTTTCCTACACGTACGAAACGGGAGTGTTGCCTCCCGGTGCACGCGAGTTAGAAATTTGGAATACCATTCGTTCCGGGAAAGCAGATTACTTTAAACGTATTGACCAACGTATCGAGTTTGAAGTTGGTGTTGCTACCAATGTTCAGACAGCATTCTATTTGAACTATTCTCAAAAAGCATTTTCGAAACAATCGTGGTCTCCGTTTAACAATGATTCGAGTGAGCAAAAATATTCTTTGCAAAAAGATTATTCGATGAGTATTTCCAATGAATGGAAATTGAAATTTTCCGACCCTGTTGCTGACCCGATTGGTTTTGGTTTGTACGGCGAAGCAACAATCGGACTCGATGAGTTCGAACTTGAGGCGAAGCTGCTGTTCGATAAACAAATCGGAAAAACACTTTTTGCTTTCAACGCTGTAGCAGAAAGCGAATGGGAAACAGAAATTGAGGATGACGGCGAAGAGGAGACTGAATCGGAAGTAAAAATGGAATTCGATTTAGGCATTGCACATTCTCTTACCAGTAATTTTGCCTTTGGCGTTGAAGCGAGACAACATAACGTAATAAAAGAAGGAGAAGTGGAACATTCTGCATTGTTCTTCGGTCCCGTTGTTTCGTATAATGCCGAAACGTGGTGGGCAACATTTACGATTCTCCCGCAAGTTGCATCATTTAAAGAAAGAGCGCCGAAAAAACTCGATATGAGCGAATACGAAAAAATTCAGGCGAGGTTATTGTTTTCATTTCACCTTTAAAAAATGAAGAAAGTTTTTCTCGCATTTCTTTTCGTAGCAATCAGCGCTTACATAAGCGCGTGTGGAACGACGATTCCCATCCCACAAGAAAAAGATGTAGTTGCTATGTCCAAAAATTTTCCCAACACAAAACTTTCTGATTTGCTTCGTGGAAGAGAATTGTATGTGCGGAAGTGTTCCGGTTGTCACACGCTAAAAAATCCTTCCGATTTCACTTCTGCACAATGGGAACAAGACATTCCCGATATGAAAACAAAAGCAAAAATAAAGGATGATGAAGCGCAAGCGATTTTGTTGTATGTTTTAGCGTATGCAAAAGACAGCAACCAAATTTCTTCGCGGTAAATTCTCTCCATCAAATATTGGTATATTCTCGAAAATTTTTCCAATGAATTTTCGGAATATACCTTTTCTTTTTCTCTTTTCGCTTCTTTGCATTATTGCATTTCGCTGCGCAGGAATTTATCCTCCCTCTGGCGGTCCGCCGGATACAATTCCTCCGGCGATTCTCGAAACATTTCCACAACCGAGCACTCTTAATTTTTCCGACAATCATTTTTCGATTTCGTTCAGCGAATATATGAACAAGCAATCTGTGGAGAATGCAATGTTTGTTTCGCCGAGTTTGGGAAAGTTGGAATATAATTGGAGCGGTGAAGAGGTAGATGTTTCTTTTTCAAATCCGTTGAAAGAAAACACAACGTATGTTATTACAATTGGAACTGATGCTGCCGATTTTCGCGAGAGAAATAAATTGAAAGAAACATTTTCGCTTGCCTTTTCTACAGGCAGCGCGATTGATTCGGGAAAAATTTCCGGGAAAGTTTTTGATGATAAGCCGAGCGGCGTGATGATTTTTGCATACTCCAATCGCAATTATTCTTTCGATACGCTTTCTCCTCAAAAAATTTCTCCCGATTACATTTCGCAAACGGGAAACGACGGAACATTTACGCTCGACCATTTGGCAAAAGCAACATATCGTTTGTTTGCAGTTAGGGATGATGAGCGAAATCTTTTGTACGATGTTTCATCCAATGAAATTGGTGTTCTCACGAATGATGTTTTTCTTGAAGATTCTGTAAAGGATGTTCAATTCCGTTTATCGAAAGAAGATGAAACGAAACCATTTTTACTTTCTGCCAATGCAGTTTCTTCGACAGAAATCGAATTGAATTTCAGCGAGCCGATTGATACCACTCGATTGGCGAATGGAAAATTTCAAATTATAAACATTCAACATCGAGAATTAATCGTGAGGAATATTTTTCCAGATATTCCTTCGCTAAAAAAAATATTTCTGGAAACTCAAGAACAAACTTTGAACGAACTTTACAATGTTATAGTTTCGGAAATATTTGACACTTCGGGAAATGTAATTAATGAAACACAAGACACTGCTTCGTTCACTTCAGCAAATCCAGTTGATACAATTCCTCCAAGTATTGTTTCCCTTTCTCCCATTATTGCAGATAGTATTCGCGGAATTGAGCTTCAACCGAACATTCTTTGTGTGTTCAACGAATCAATCAACCAAAAAAAAATTCAAACCACATTTCATCTTGAAGATTCAACAAGAAAAAAAGTTCCATTTAATTTAGAAATGAGAACACCACGCGTAGTTTCCATTTCACCAAACGAAAAATTGAAAAGCGTAAATTGGTACACGCTTTCTATTATTCTCGATTCTGTTGAAGATAAAAACGGTTTGCATTTTAATGATTCGATTCTTGTTCGCCATTTCAAAACAGTTGACGAAAAGGATTTCGGAATTTTGAAAGGAAAAGTTATTGCTGGTGAAAATGATTCTGCTCACTATTTTGTGTCAGTAAAAAACATTGAACGAAGAAATTATATTCAGCAAGTAGAAGTGAATGAAAAGAATGAATTCGAGTTCGATAATCTTGTTCAAGGAAAATATGTTCTTTCTACATTTCGCGATGATGATGGAAATAAAAAATATTCGTACGGGAAATCATTTCCATTTCATCCATCAGAAATTTTTACAGAAAGTTCAGATACGTTGAAAGTTCGTGCGCGGTGGAGTGTGGAGGGAGTGCAAATTACAATTCCGCGAAGTAGATAACGGTACGAGTCTATGAAAAAATCAAAATCAGTAATCACACCGGCAGGAACAGGGGAAACATTTTTCTCGTTGCCATTTGAACGAATTTTTGAAACGCTTACGAAAAAAAAGTTTTCTCCGGTGTATATCATTTATGGTGAGGAACATTTTCTCCGGCAGCAATTTATAATGGAAGTGGTCAACAACGCGACGGATGAATCAACCCGCGTATTCAATCTCGATGTTCTGCAGGGTAATGAAACACCGCTCGACCGGATTCTTTCGTGCGCAAAACAAGTGCCGATGAATATGCTCTCGTTCGATGACGGTAACATGACACGGCGAATTGTCATCGTAAAAAATTTTGAATTGGGAAGGAAAAAAGAGAGCGAAGAAAAATTATTCTCCTATCTTCGAACGCCTGCTTCTTCGACCGTGTTGACGCTTGAGATTCCAAAACTCGACCTTAAGTCCGAATTGTATAAAAAACTTTCAACCGTTGCGGTAATGGTTCCTTGCGTACCTTTGAGCGATGACCAAGCGCTATTGTGGTTAGGAAACGAATTCTCCCGCCGTCAGCTTACGATATCACGGGAGGTATCTCTGAAAATCCTCACCTCCGTTGGAAACTCACTCAACGAATTAACGAACGCAGTCGAAAAAATACTTTCCTTTGTCGGAGAGCGAACTGTTATTTCCGCCGATGATGTTAAAGGAGTTGTAGGGTTTTCGAAAGTTTACGATTTCGATGATTTATGGAAATCCTTTATGCAACGCAACTACCCCGGCGCGCTTGAGATATTATATAAGTCAATTGAAAAGGGAGAAGAAGAAGTTGGTTTACTCGCTCGGTTATCTATTTTTTTGATGAATCAACTTCGTTGGAGAAAACCAACGGGTGATAAAGGTTTTTCGGACAGGGAATTACACCGCTCGCTTTCACTTTTTCTTCAGACGGATGCGAAGTTGAAATCTGCAGGTACTGATAAACAAGTACTGATGACACTCCTCTTGAGCGAAATTGTTCCCCAAGAGTAAATCCAACCGACTCAACTTTTATTCCATTTTGTTTTGTACTTCCACTAAAAAAAAGTAATTTTTCACGCTCAAATTTCATTATTCTATTCAAACAGGACTCGGAAACCGTCCTATTTCACATCAATACATTTTTTTCAACGTACTCCACGGAGATTTTATGGCTCGTAAGTTTTTACAATCGGTAGTTTTAATACTTTCATTCATTTTTATTTTCTCAGGAAAAAGCCCTTCGCAACTTATCCAGAACGATATTATAATTAATGAGTGGTATCTCAATCCTGTATCAAGTGAAGGGAAAGAGTTTGTCGAAATCGTCGTTCTGAAACAAGATGCTGACCTACGAAATATCCGTCTCTCGGATGTGGATACGAAGGGAGGAGCAGGAAGCACAACAGAGGGGCATTTGACATTTCCCAACTCTTCATATTTAACAAACATCCCACTGGGAACTATCATTGTTTGTGTACTAGAAACTCCTCTTCCCAACGGAAATTTATTTGAACAGGATACAAATTACGCCGATGGTAAAATGGTATTATTTTCCGGAGGACTGCCCGGGGGAGTTCTTATTGCAAGTGGACGAATGGATATATCGCAGAATGAAAATATTGTTCTTCTTACCAATGATGCCTCAGACGCAACAACGCTTGATTTCATTGCAACGGGAAACAACACTGTTCAAAGCAATTACCCCGATGCAGTTTGGAGTAATAATTTGAGTGCGGGGACGGGAGGAACAGTAACCTACTTTACGAATAGTTCAAGTAACGGATTGAATAATGATAACGGGCAAATTGGTTGGCAGGTAAATAAACTTTCTACATCAAAATCACCTGCGGCACGAAACCCGGGACAAACGTTACCATCAGTAAACTTCCCACCGGTGATTGTAAGCGTTTCACGTCTCCCATACATTCCTCAAGCAGGTGCGAATGACACTGTGTATTCTCAAATTACAGACGATGGTGGTGTTGCCGAAGCACTTTTGCGTTACAGGATAAATGATGGCGGCGAAAATACAGTTACGATGGTACTCACGAGCGGGACTTTTCGTGATGGGTTGTATCGGGGTGTGATACCGTCAGTCGCAAATACAAACGAGGCGAAAGTTGAATACTATATTTATACGCGCGATAATAGTGTCGTCAATCCCTTAATCACAGAAAGTTCTCTTCAGGGATATTTTGCCGGAACATCAACTATCAATGTAAACGGAATTAAACTTTCCGATAATAATGGAAGACCGATTTATGCAGGGTACGGAGTTCGTGTTCGGGCAACTGCTACAGTAAGCGCCGGGCAATTTTCCACGACGGATTTAGATGCCTATGTTCAGGATGAAAATGGCGGTATAAACATGTACCTCTCAGGCGCTCTTCCCTCGCTTACTGTGAATAATGCCTATTTCGTTTCAGGCACTATCGGTCAGCAAAATGGGAGAACACAAATAACAACGCCGGAATTTACGGTGGAACAAACTTCGCCCCCCTACGTTCCCATTCCCAGTATTATTACAATCGGACAGTATCTCAATAATCCGGAATTGTATGAAGGAAAACTTATCCGTTTCCAGCAATGCTCCAAAGTAAGCGGAACCTGGCCCTCGCAGGGAAATGACGCTCAGTTAGTTATCACCGACGGAACCGGGACTACTACATTATATCTCGATGGAAACACAAACATCAGTAATTATTCTGAGCCCTCATATCCGAAAAATTTCACTGGAGTTGCATACCAAAATGATACTCAACCTCCGTACTTCAGTAATTATGGCTTGATGATGCGTACCATTGGCGATATTTCGGTGGGACAGCCAAATCAATCTCCGGTTGTCAGTCAGGTTACCCGAACAATTGCAGTCCCTCATGCAGGGGAGAGCGATACTGTGTTTGCAACAATTACAGACGACGGAGATGTAAGTTTTGTGTATTTGGTTTATATCGTAAATGATATTCAACGCGATTCCGTTTTAATGTATGACATTTCTAAAAGAAAAAGTACGGGAAAGAAACAATTGACGTATCAGGGAATTTTACCGGGCAATATTCATCAAAATGGAAATCGCCTTCGGGTATTTGTTCGTGCCATAGATGACGGAAATCCCCCGCTCATGGGAACAAGCGCTGAACAAAAATATGTTGCCGGTGTAATCCCAATATCGCAAACTGGATTGAAGAGAAAGAATGTGAACGGCGAACTTTATTACTCCGAATATGCCGTCCGTGTTCGAGGTCGAGTAACGGTGGGGTCAAACACTTTTTCCAATACCGATGTTGACGTGTACCTCCAGGACGATTCAGGCGGTGTCCGTATTTATAATCCCGGAGAGGGAGGAACCTTTTCCTTCATCGAAGAAGCAGCGTATGAAGTGAGTGGCACACTCAAACAAATTCAGGGTATGACGAATATTCTCCCACCATATTTTTCAGTTCAATCCTCATCATTCCCGACGGTCATCGAACCGAAACCAGTACGGTTGAGCCAATTATTTAACCAACCGGAGCAATATGAGGGCTCGCTTGTAAAAATTCAATTGTGTGAATACTACGAAGGGTTTTGGCCCCCCGCGCAAACAGATGGTGAGATTACTTTCTTCACGCCGGAGGCAATGTTCGGCAAAATATTTTTAGACGGGAATAGTGATTTCGCTTTAAATCAAGAACCGGTATGGCCTATTGACGTAACCGGAGTTATTGTCCAACACGGAGATAATTTACCGGATTTAGATAAATACAAAATTCACCCTCGCAGATATTTAGATATTGTCGAAGTTCCCCGTAATGACCCCCCTGGACCGTTTGAGCTTCTGGAACCAAATGATAACGCACAGATTTCTTTTGTGCATGGCGAAGACGAAACTAAACTGCGTTGGAGTTCATCGCTTGACCCCGAACAAGTTACCGTTCAATACAAAGTTGTGTTTGCGCAAGATTTTGATTTTCTCATCCGTCTCGATTCTTTAATAAGTGAGAATGGGGGAGGAGATACCACTGTAGCAATGAATGGAATTTTTGCACAGGAATTATTGAATCGGATCGGATCTCCCCAATCGGGTGGAGTGTTCTGGCGCGTGTATGCCACCGATGGGCTTTATGAGATTTCGAGCAATCACACTTTCTCTCTTCAGTTGAGCATCAACAATACTCCCCCTCAACCGTTTGGGTTGATGGCTCCGAATAACACTTCCCAACCTTTCCCGGATAGTTCAGGAGCGCCGCCGATTCCGTTCACTTGGGAACAGGCAAACGATCTGGATGAATCCGACTTTATTAAATATTATATGAAGTTTGCGGAAACGCCTTCGTTTACAGGTCCATCCGTTTATGTTCCTCAAATCGGACAGGCGGGAGATAGTTTATTGAGTCAGGCAAATGCGTTAATTAATAGAGCGGTTTTGAAAAGTAGGTATCTTACAAGCGGGCGCGATTCCGTTGTAGTGTATTGGATGGTATATGCAATGGATGGATTTTATCAATCACACGCTACGCCAAGTACGGATACGTTTCAAATTCTCTTACACCGAATTCCTCCCGGGTGGGTAGAACATAATGGCGTCATCATCAATGAATTTTCTACCAACCCGAATGCTGACGGCGGTAAAGAATACATCGAACTGCTGGTCGCAAAACGAGGCGTTGTTGATTTGCGCGGTGTTCGGATTACGGATGTTCAAACGAAGAACGGTCCTGGAACTTCGGCAGAAGGACATTTAAATTTTCCAATGGCTGATTATCTCTATAACCTCGCTCCGTGTACTCGAATCATTGTTGTTTTATCAACCCCGCTCGCAAATCCGAACATACTTTCTCAGGATTTAAATCCAAGCGATAGTACGCTGGTACTTTTCAGCAGCGCTATTCCGGGCGGAGTGTTGGATACGGTGGGAACGTTTGACCTTGATGCAAATGACAATATTGCTCTCCTTCGAGGACAATCGAGCGATGCATTAACGCTTGATTATGTTGCGACGGGCAACAATGCAAGTTATATAAATTATTCCGACGCAAAATGGATTACGAACTTAACGGTAAGTGATGTTGACAAAGTTACGTATTTCACGAACTCTCCGCGGGGGAAGTTAAATAACGATTCGAGCGCACTCGGATGGCAGCCAAACCAGGCAAATACGTTTCGTACGCCGGGACGAGTGAACCTCGGTCAACAATGCGGAACAATTAATGATACGCCGCCGGAGGTTGTAACCTATACGCGCTCACCTTTCGTCCCGTTGAATTTTGGCAGAGATACTGTTCTTCTACGTGTCCGTGATAATAATGATGTTGATTCCGCTTGGATAATCTATTCGGTGAATGATGGTCAGTTTTTAACGCTGCCGATGACGCGCACCAGTTCGGATTCTATTCAGGAAACGTGGCGGTTTATTTTTTCCGATGTTGTCAATGTTCCCGGAAATCGCGTATGGTATTATGCCCGCATCCGTGATAACAGCGGACTTGTTACGTTAACACAGCAAACAGGATATTTTGCCGGTACGACGCCTATTGCTCTTTCAACAATACGCAACATTAGCGAGGATGGAGTTGCCAATTATGCCGGGTACGCCGTTCGGGTACACGGAACTGCAACCGTTGCCGACCACGTTTTTGCGCTGAATAGGTTGGATTCGTACATCCAGGATGATTCCGGTGGGGTGAATATTTTCGCATTTTCAAATGAAGGGGGAGATACAATTCGGATACAGGAAGGATATCCCTATACCGTAGAAGGGACGTTGATTCAATTTCGCGGCAAGGTGGAAATCTCCGTACCAAACTTAAAAATTAAACAAGAGGGGGCGTTTGTTCCTATTCAGCCGCGAAGTATATCTATTGGCGAGTGGCAAGCCCATCCTGAATTTTACGAGGGTATGTTGTTGCGTTTCACTAATGTGTATAAAGATTCCGGCACATGGCCCACGCCCGGGAGTTTTTCTTCGCTTCGCATTACCGATTCATCAGGGTTGGGAATTATGTTTCTGGATAATGATACTGATATTGACGACGTTCCGGAACCCCAGTACCCGATTTCAGTAGTTGGCATTGGAAGTCAGTTCGCCGGTTCAACATCGCCCCCATTTACAAGCGGGTATCAGATTATTCCGCGACGTCGGTCGGACATTACTGCACCGGGAGCACCGCTCGGGTTCAACCTACAAATACCGGAAAACGGCGGTCGCCTCGTTTTTAACCGTGGTGATGAAACCAACCTGTTTGTTTGGGATGCAGCGCTCGATACGAATCAGGACCCGATAACCTATCGTGTTCTTTATTCGCGTGATAGTAATTTTATTCAGATTTTTGACACAATTAGAAGCGACCAAAATGGAACCCTCGCTTCAGCACAGTTGAGCGGCATCAAAGCGGAAAGTTATCTCACCAAAGTTGCCGTTGAGTCTCTTGTGGTGTACTGGAAAGTTCTTGCAAGCGACGGTGCCAATGTTACATCAAGTAATCAGTTTTATTCAGTCAAGTTTGTTATCCCCAATAAACCTTCACGTCCATTCAGTTTGGTTTCTCCTCCGAGAAACACCCGGGAAATTGTACCAGATACCGCGGGAACTCCTTCGTTAACAGTGCGGTGGGGACGCTCGAGTGAATTAGATCCGTTGGACACTGTACGGTATTATGTCCTTTTTAGCGAGAACACCTCCTTTGCAGATACGACACTCTATTCTCCGAATCTTGTCGGGAATACGTTGAATCTAACATTGGATACAACTTTCAATGTTTCAAGACAAGCATTACGCCAAAAATATTTAGCAACGCGCGATTCAGTGAGAGTATATTGGAGGGTGCACGCGCGTGATATCTTTGGTTATACACACGATATTGGTAGCCGCGATACGTTTACCCTCATTCTAAAACGTTCTGCACTTGGTATTGAAGAAATAAATACCGGAGTTCCTCGCGAATACTTTCTTACGCAAAACTTTCCCAACCCGTTCAATCCGGCAACGGAAATTCAATTCGGCTTACCAACAGAAAGTTATGTCGCGTTGAAAATCTATAACGTTTTGGGAAGAGAAGTTGCCACACTTCTCTCTCATCAACTTGCAGGCGGTGCGTATAAAATTGAGTGGGATGCCACAGGTGTAGCGAGCGGAATATATTTCTATCGGCTTGAGGCAAGGGAAAACGCCTCTTCCGTTGAAACAAATTTTTCCCAGACGAAGAAACTTATTTTGCTGAAATAACATAAGCACAAAAAAGTATGTACAAAGCCCACTCGCGTAATTGCGGGTGGGCTTTGTTGTTTTATTGTTCGCCACTCGGAGCGGAAGGATTATGCTCACATCCGAGAAAATTTTGGAAACACTTGCAGACTTACAGACGTGGACCAGGAAGTTCCGGATAGGATTCGGGAAGTTCCAGATGTGATTCGGGGAGTTCCGGATAGGATTCGGGGAGTTCCGGATGTGATTCGGGGAGTTCCGGATGGAATTCGGGGAGTTCCGGACGGAAAACGGGGAAGTTCGGACGAGATATCGGGAAATTCCGACGTGGTCTCGGGAGTTCCGGATGGAATTCGGGGGGTTTCGGACGGAAAGCGGGGAAGTTCGGACGAGGTATCGGGAAATTCCGGTGTTGTCTCGGGAGTTCCGGATGGAATTCGGGGAGTTCCAGATGACGGCGTGGGAGTTACAGAAGAGAGTTGCGATTGTGAAAATTGTAGAAAAGAAGGGAAATTTACAATTTGGACAATACAAAACAGCGAAAAAAAAGTAAAGTAACATAATTGGAGTGGTTTTTTGTAGTGTTTTGGAAATCATTATCAATATTGAAGTAGCAATTCAGTTTGATAAAAAAAACTCTCAAAAAACAGCGTTTTTCTTGATTTTTTATTGTGGTACGAATATTGTGCGAATATATAGTCTATAATACTTTTTATTCATAACGTTATTTTTACTGGAGGCAATTCTTATGAGGCAGCATATTTTTAATTCCATTTCAGCAGACAAGTCAGCAAATTGTCTTTATTCAATAGCCACGACTTTTGCGAAGGCATCCCTTTGGGACAAGTCGTGGATGAAATTATCCCTAAACTCTTTTCGGGCTTTAACCCAAATTGTTTGGACTAAAGTCCAGAGAGTGGTTGGGAGATATTCTTTTCCCCGAACTGAAGTTCGGGGCTACATACCAAACAATTTGTCTTACCCGCGCACGCGGGTATCCAAAAACCAAAATGTAAAATGGATTCCATCTGGAGTTTATCCCGCTTTGTGCGGGAAGGGAATGACAACGTGGGTTGTTTTTCTTGCCCTCCTTGTTTACTTAACGAGTACAGTTTTTGCGCAAACTTCCGATTTTCTCTGGGCAAAGAGAGCCGGGGGAACAGATAACGACTGGGGATACGGCATCGTAGTAGATGGTTCCGGCAATAGTTATGTTACGGGATATTTCCAAAGTTCCAGCATCACCTTCGGTACAACGACGCTCACAAATGTTGGAAATGTTGACATCTTTACCGTGAAATACGATGCAAGCGGGAATGTGGTGTGGGCGAAGAGCGCAGGGGGAACATCTGGCGACTATGGGAACGGCATCGCAGTAGATGGTTCCGGTAATAGTTATGTTACGGGATATTTCCAAAGTTCCAACATTACCTTCGGTACAACGACGCTGACAAATGCAAGTATTGGAACTAATGACATCTTTACCGTGAAGTACGATGCAAGTGGGAATGTGGTGTGGGCGAAGAGCGCAGGGGGAACATCTGGCGACGCTGGGAAAGGTATCGTAGTAGATGCTTCCGGCAATAGTTATGTTACGGGACATTTCCTAAGTTCCAGCATCACCTTCGGCACAACGACGCTGACAAATGCTGGAAATTCTAACATCTTTACCGTGAAATACGATGCAACCGGGAATGTGGTGTGGGCGAAGAGCGCAGGGGGAACATCTGCCGACTATGGGAACGGCATCGCAGTAGATGGTTCCGGCAATAGTTATGTTACGGGATATTTCCAAAGTTCCAGCATCACCTTCGGCACAACGACTCTGACAAATGTTGGAAGTGTTGACATCTTTACCGTGAAGTACGATGCAAGTGGGAATGTGGTGTGGGCGAAGAGCGCAGGGGGAATAGAAGGCGCCGGTGGATACAGCATCGCAGTAGACGGTTCCGGCAATAGTTATGTTAATGGTTATTTTTTTTCCAGCATCACCTTTGGCACAACGACGCTGACAAATGCCGGAAGTGCTGACATCTTTACTGTGAAGTACGATGCAAGCGGGAATGTGGTGTGGGCAAAGAGTGCTGGGGGAACATCTGCCGACTATGGGAACGGCATCGCAGTAGATGGTTCCGGCAATAGTTATGTTACGGGATATTTCCAAAGCTCCAGCATCATCTTCGGTACAACGACGCTGACAAATGCAAGTATTGGAACTAATGACATCTTTACCGTGAAATACGATGCAAGCGGGAATGTGGTGTGGGCGAAGAGCGCAGGGGGAATAGCTCACGACTTTGGAAACGCAATCTCAGTAGATGTTGCCGGCAATAGTTATCTTACGGGATATTTCCAAAGTTCCAGCATCACCTTTAGCACAACGACTCTGACAAATGCAAGTATTGGAAGTAATGATATCTTTGTAACGAAAGTGGGAAATTCTTCTTTTACAATAACTGCAAGCGCAGGAACAAACGGAATAATTTCTCCGGGAACATCCACAGTCAATTATGGAACGAGCAAACAGTTTACAATTTCATCGAATACCGGTTATCATATTGATAGCGTACTTATAGATAATGTAAAAGTGGATTCCACGTCGAGTTATACATTTTACAATGTAATAGCGAATCATACAATACGTGCGGTGTTTGCAGTCAATACCTCACTCATTGTAAAATCTGTTTCTCCCACCCAAAACTCCCTCTCCATTTCCAAAGCCACAAACATCTCTGCTACATTTAACGTGGCTATGAATACAGGCACACTTAATGCAAGTAACATTTTCGTAAGCGGTATGCAAAGCGGAAAACATACAGGCACGATTACTTTAAACGGTGATACTGCATTTACGTTTAACCCAACAACAGATTTTAAAGCGGGAGAAATTGTAAATGTTACACTCAAAAAAAATATTAAAAGCGCAAGCGGCGATAGTTTAACAAATGGTTATCACTGGAGTTTTACGGTTGCAACAACACCCAGCGCCGGAACGTTTGAAGGAAACCTCGCATACGAAACCGGAACCAGTCCTGCTTCTGTTTATATGGGAGATATTGACGGGGATTGGGATAACGATGTTGTTATTGCTAATTACAGTTCAAATACTGTTTCTGTATTGAAGAATAATGGCAACGGCACATTTCAATCTAAAATTGATTATCAGACAGGAAGCGCTCCCTACTCTGTCTTTGTCAGTGATGTTGATAACGATGGCGATGGCGATATTGCCGTTGCGAATATCAGTTCCAGTTCCGTTTCTGTGTTAAGAAACAACGGCAATGGAACGTTTCAACCGAAATTGGATTATGCCGTTGGTTCATCGCCATATTCCGTTTGTATCTCCGACCTCAATGGCGACGGTTTTGGTGATATTGTTACCAATAATGTTTCTGTAGTAATGAATAATGGCGACGGCACATTTGGCGCCCGTGCAGATTATACGCCGGGAATTAATTGCCGTTCAGTGTTTGCCTCCGATATTGATAACGATAACGATTTCGATATTGTTGTATCGCATTACAATTCCAATTTCGTTTCGGTATTCAGGAACAACGGCAATGGAACTCTTCAAACCCGTGAAGATTATCCATCAGGAGTCGGTTCATTTTCCGTTACTGCCGGCGACCTCAATGGCGATGGATATAACGACCTCGTTGTTGCGAATTATGGTTCTGGTGATATTTCTATTTTATTAAATACGGGGAATGGAACGTTCTACCCAAAAATTGATTATGCCGTGGGAAGTAATCCGTACGCTATTGTTATCAGTGATATTGATGGCGATGGTGATGGCGACCTCGCGTTTGTAAAAAATGGATTCAATGTGGCTTTTTCGATTATGAAAAATAGCGGAAATGGTATGTTTCAAACACCTGAGGATTATGCAAACGGAGGCAGCAGTCCGGTTGCCCTCTTCGCAGGCGACCTTGATGGCGATGGCGATGCTGATATTACCGTTGCGAATCAAGGGACGAACACAGTTTTTGTTTTGAAAAATATGAGCGGAACCGGTTCCATCAGCGGAATGAAGTGGAACGACCTCAACAGCAACGGAATAAAAGATGGAAATGAATATGGAATTCCCAATTGGAAAATATATAATTACGGTACTGTCACAGATTCCCAGAGCACCGACGCTTACGGAAATTATTCATTCAGTAATTTACTTCCCGGAAATTATACTATCATAGAAGAAATGAAAGAAGGATGGACACAAACATTTCCCCCGCAGAATTTTTATTACGTTCCATTAAACACGGGACAAAATGTACTGAATGTAAATTTCGGAAATCATTTGGTGGTGAACGGAAGTATTAGCGGAATGAAGTGGAACGACCTCAATGGCAACGGTCAAAAAGATGTCGGGGATGTTGGAATTGCGGATTGGAAAATAATGCTCTACGGCACTTCTATA
>Ga0207952_1000110_pt1 | contig 85587 bp, 82 predicted proteins | sample SubbioR12Aug_8Ca_FD_184831 | JGI IMG/M metagenome (GOLD analysis project Ga0207952, IMG submission 184831) | Serpentinite rock and fluid subsurface biosphere microbial communities from McLaughlin Reserve, California, USA - CR12Aug_8Ca (SPAdes) | ecosystem: Environmental > Terrestrial > Deep...
ACTGCGGTTCGGGCTCGACGAATAAAGCCCAGCTTTAGTTCTTAATATTTAACTTTATCAAAAAGCTAGGCAGCAGTACCGGGCGGACGAATATAAAATTCCCCACCATCGGCAATACCTGCCCGTTGTAAGCCATACTATCATGACACACCAAAATAAAATAGTAATCTTAACCTTCTTAATTTTTTCTTTGAACTCTTATGGACAAAACTCAAAAGGTTTTGAAATATCAGGAGAAATCAAAAACGCTGAAGGCAAAAAGATATATGTTGCTCCCACAGCACAAGCAAACGCAATTGACTCTACTGTTATAAAAAGCGGAAAATTCACTTTGAAAGGAAAGGTAAAAGAGACTGATTATTATGCTTTGTTAGTTGAAGGGCAATCTGCTTTTTTCCCCTTTATCTTAAGTAATGACAAGTTGAAATTTAAAGGTAACGCTGACTCATTACGTCAGGCTACTATCAGTGGTTCTAAAGAAATAATTGCCGCTCAAAAGTTGAGAGCAATCATAAAACCTTTTTTTGCGTCACAATCAGCGTCGGTTGATAGTGTCTATGCTGCTTATGACCGTGGCGACTCCGCTAAAGGCATAGAGTTCGAATACCTTAATGTTGCGATTACCAAAAGAATAAATGACTCTATTGCCTCTTTTATAAAGAAGCATCCAGCCTCTTATATTAGTCTTGCCCAACTTAATGAACTTCAAAAAAGTTACGGGACACAAAGAGCCAAAAGCCTGTATTTGTTCTTGTCACCCACCTTGAAAAATCACAGTGTCGGAAGACAGTTGAAATATCAGCTATTTGAAGCAGAGCAACTCACAGCACTGAACAAGAAAGCAATTACTTTTCAACAAGCTGACACAGCTAATAAAATCGTTAGTTTATCTAACTTTAAAGGAAAATATGTATTAATTGACTTTTGGGCAAGCTGGTGTGGACCTTGTCGTGCTGAAAATCCCCACCTTAAAGATGTTTATGCAAAATATTCTACTAAAGGATTTGAAATATTAGGTGTATCACTTGACAATAATAAAGCAGCATGGATAAATGCAATTAAGAAAGACCAACTTCAATGGACAAATGTCTCTGATTTGAACGGCTTCAAAAATACAGTTGCAAAGAGCTATGCAATAACAGAGCTACCAACCAACTTTTTACTTGACCCAGAAGGTAAAATAATTGCAAAGAACTTGAAAGGTGACAGCTTAATGGAAAAGCTAAAGTCTTTGTTTGGAGAGTGATAAGTACGGCTTACAACAATCGGTTTGGCGTTATGGCGGCGGGACGTTGGAGCAATCGGCAGCAGTTCGCTATTCATCTTCAGTTTCAGCAGGACGTTATAAATTAAGCAGTAGAATAATCAATGAACATTTGTACATTTAATCAGCAACAGTTATCGGTTGACGGAACACAGAATACCGCCACAACGCCAAGCCGTCAACGTTGTGCGTCACTTTAAACAGACATTGCGTTTAACAAATTACATATTGACAATTGCTTTATTGGCGACACTTTTCTCTTGTGACAGACTTAAAAGAAAAGGACACGAAGTTGTTGACAAAACACACGAAAAGGTTAGTGAGACAAAGCAAAAAATCAGTGACAAAAAAGACCAACTCATTGACAAAGTTTTCCCAACTTATGACAACGGCAAACCAGACACAGAAAATAATAAGAAAAGGTTTAAAGAGCATCTGCAAGTTGACCTTACAGACGATGTAAAAAACATTTATGCTTATGGCGACTTTATGGGTGTTGACTATAAGGTTTTGATTTCATTCAGTTGCGACAATTCAACAATAGAAAAAATTATTGCTGTTAAGAAAATGAACTTAACGACTTCCAAAGACAATGATGGCTTAATCTTCTTGGACGAATTCAAATGGTGGGACAAAGACAAAATTGAACTATTAGAACCATATAAAGTTGGCAAGGAAGCCGAGTATTGGCAATATTTATGGTATGACAAAAAAAGTAAGACTGCATTTTATGAAGAGTATAGTTTATAGCATAGCGTTCACTTTTTGTCGGTGGACAAAAAGCGAACGCACAACATGGGGTTTTGCGTCAGCTGGGGCTGACGCAACGTCGAGCCCAGGCAGCGGTAATTCTATTCGGCTTCAGTTCGGGCTCGACGGAATTCTACTCAGCAACATAATATATTTTCAGCTTTTGTAACTATATTGGTCTTCAGTTCCGGGCTGGACATTCTACGAATGCCCAGCCGAACGCAAAGCCCTTTACGTTGCCTGCAATTGTACATGACCAGACTTTTATCAATAGCAATCCTTTTTATTTTTTTAGGTTGTGACGACAACTACAATCCAAAAAAGACTTTTTTGCTACCTGATGAAAAGGATATTAATGATATTGTTGAAGCAGTAGTTAATCAAGACAGTATGCCATTTCTAAAAACCAATATCCCATACCCAATTCCTTTGTCATTGGACTTAAGAAAAATCCGAGTTACTGTACCAGATACAGCTACAGAAGTACCCCCGCCAGTTGACCATACTACAATTTCAATTTTCAATTTGTTTAATAGTGTAGTTGACTATCAAAGATTTTTTGAAAGGACAGATTCATCCTATTTCCTTTTTCAAAATAACTCTCTAGACTCATTTATTATTGACAAGACATTGACAAAAAAATTGGTAACCACAACCTTTTCTGAACAACGACAAAAAACTGCCTCTAACCTGTCCGTACGTTATTATGACTTGACAATTCCCATTTTATCAACAGATCATAGGAAAGCATATATTGAGTTAACCAATAACTGTTCTGACTGTGGCGGAGCAACTGCATTTTATTTGGAAAAAATAAATAGTAAATGGACTGTAGTAGGGTGGCAACGACTATGGATGAACTGATAAACAACTGCAGGCAACAAGCAGTTTTGCGTCAGCAGGGCTGACGGGGTCGAGCCAGGCTTTTGTACTACTATCGGCTTCGGTTCGGGCTCGACCCGACGCAACTCATCAACAGAATATGTTCTCAACTTCAGTAACTTTATTCAGCAGCAGTTCCGGGCAGGACATTTTTCAAATGCCCTGCCGAACGCAAAGCTGTGAACGTTGGCGGTAATTATAAAATGACACAACAAATTGGACAGTAAAGCAGAACAATATTATCCGACATACAACTTTAAACCTGAAAATCGGGACGTAGTTCTATTGGAGTTTGAAGAAGCTCAAAAAATTGCTAACGGACAGACTAAAGTTTACGGACAGGTAACTAATATTCTTTTAGCTGTTGTGACCGTTTTAATTCCATTATTCTTTAATCAAGATAAAGAAACCAATCAGACCTTCAACTTTATAAAGGAAAACGCTTTATTCTTTTCGACAATTATTTTTCTGTTTGGTGCATTACTACTTCGCTACTTTGTGGACTTGCAAAAGCAAATTACAATCAACGGCAGAAAAGTTGTTACACTTAGGACAATGCTCGGGCTTGACTATGGACACATTCATTTAACTCTTCCTAATTGGCGAGTTGAAGGAGCGACAAACCCTTTCGCTATAAAATATTTCAATGGTTGGTTAATGTTTCAAAGTATGCCATTTTGGGTTTTGACAATCGGAGTAAACGCAATTTGGTGGCTAACAACTAACGACAGACCTGCATATCCAATTTCAATTAACAACTTAGAGATTTTCAGTATTCCTTGGTTGACAGGAAATATAGCAATTACAATCGCTTACTTATATATTTTTAGGCGTAATTTAAACGACACTCACGAAACAAGTTTTCTAAATATTGGAAGATTTTTAGCAAAATTAATTAGGTTTAAATTGATTGAGAATTTTGAATACACAATTTATAGAGCAAAACTTGAAGTCGTTGAAATGTCAAGGCTAAATGTAAATTTCGAGAATCTCAAATCTATACTTATCGACATTGAAGACAAAAGTTTTTACACTAACAAAGGAGTTTCAATAAAGGCAATAATTAGGGGTAGCATTAGTCAAGTAAAGGTATTAAGAAAAGCATTCCGGCTTTTAGAAAGTGGCGGTTCGACAATAACTATGCAATTGGCACGGACATTATTTATACCCTCAAATCAAAACAAGTATCTAAGAAAACTATTCGAAATTTGGATTGCGTTGTGGCTGCAAAGAAAGTTTACGAAACAAGAAATACTAAATTTATACATTGTATCTGTTCGTTACGATTATGGAGTAATGGGACTTTCCAAGGCAATCAAACATTTTTATGGTAATCTCAAACGAAAGACTTTGACTCCAGAAGAAAGCTTTGTTTTAGTTGAGCGACTATCAAATGTAACAGGCACTTATAGACAAGAAAGAGTTGACTATTTAATAGCAAAAACGACAGTAAAATTGGACAACACAAAAATCAATAACATATATCAGACATTAAAAGGACAAGGGAAAATAAAGAAATAACTACCGCCAACAGGCGTTTGGCTCAATGGCGGGTGACTTGGTTAATTGAACATTCTACCTCGCATCAACTTTTGTGGTGTAATGACAGTTTTGTGCTCCGAAATCCGCCACTGCGCCAAGCGCCAAAACGTTATACGCAAACTTTAAATACAACGACATAAACTTAAAATATGGGACAAATACATATCATAGAAATAAATACAATTAGTAATGAACTAATTGCTGGTAAAATGGAATCTACGTTAGAATTTAGATTCAACCCAATTAATAACATCAAGGACAATAGCTGTTTATTAGACATAGAAATTTGTACTTATGTTAAAGAAAATGAATTTATGATAAGGAAACACATATCAAAAACTTCATTCAAATTGACCAATATGACCTTTGGAAAGTATTTATTAGAAAACGATGGTTTAGACAAGATAGTTGACCTTGTTCAAATGGCTATTTCTCACTCAAGAGTATTATATAAATTCGACAACTTTGCTAACAATGACAAACTCCCATTAATATTTTGGACAAGTGACTTAAAAGAACATACTAGAAAATGTGTTAATTCATTAGCTAACTAATCCCAAAAGACACCATTTTTATCATTTTTGACAAAAACCTTAAAAGTAATATTTTTAAATAGTTCAACTATTTTTTCTTCTGTTAAATATGACAAGAATATTATATTATTAGAAAAATACATAATAAGAAAATAAGTCAGCGTATAACACGGGTTTAAAGCTATTGCGGTTGACGATAATAAATTGAAATTTATTTATCTTACAACCGTGTTTCTGAATTGACAACCTCGTGTTACCAACTCCGCAACATCTTCAAGCCCGAAAACGTTGGGCGTCACTATATACGACTACTTTATATTTTACTTTTATTAATATAAATTATAATATTATTAATTGCAATGACTAAAATTACACAGCTAATTATAATATCAATTCCTATAACTATATACTTAGTAGGACTGATTTTTATAAAGGGTAAGATAAAAGTCAAAATAATTGACACTACAAATAGAAAGAAATATACTAAAGTATTGCTGAAACACTTTAACGTAACCTTTACACCATTGCTTACAGTACTCCCAATAATTTTTATTTTAACGAGTGGAGATTTTGTGTTTGACATAAATTTTGTTTTAAAAATTATTGCATTTATTACAGCTTTAGTAGTGCCATTTTTTTCATACAAAGTTTTTCTTTTGCATTACAAAAACCTAAAACATTTAGACAATAAAGAATTAATGGACACAGTACAAAATGAATAATTTATTCTTTTTTCGTTTTATTTTGACAATGAAAGCGAACGCCCAACATTAGGTTTGGCTATATGGCTGCTTGACGTTATTTCATCAGCACTTGTGCTGCTATTCAGGTTCTGGTCAAGCTCGACAGAACTCTGTTCATCTTTTTTGTGTTTCATAAACTTTTGTTTTTTAATTTTACTTTAGTTATTGGCTTGACCGAACGCTGAATGCAGCCACAATCGCCAAGCCTTTTTCGTTGGCGGTAATTTTATGACGACCGTTTTCCATAGACAATGACCGAATGACAATGACACGACAACTACTGATAATTATTTCATTTTGGGGACTTGTTTCGTGTAAAACGACAACTGACAGTTCTACAATAATTAACAATGCCGACAGCTTGACAAATGACACAGTTAAAATAAAATATTCCTTTGACACTACATTAACCATAAACAACATCGTATTTAAGTTCAGCATTAAAGACCTAAATGCTGACTCGGTTATATTGACAGCAACTTCCACTTCCTTGACCGCTATCAATGACACAATTAACAGCAATGGACTTGCTTATTGGGAATTTCCAGACATTAACAAAGACGGAAATGTGGACTTCATTTATGATTACATCGGTAACAACCCGATAATTTTTGCTTACCTTTTTGACACAGTAACAAATAGTTTTATAAATGTTGACGGCTTTGAAAAATTTCCAGAAGCAGTTCAACTTAAATCAAATCCAAAGTATTATTACTCATACCATCGGGCTGGTTGTGCTGACCTAAATTGGGTGAGCGACCTATTTAAAATTGAAAACTTCAAGACAATTCAAGCTGGACACATTTACGGACAAGGTTGCGACTTTGAAGTGAAAGAAAATCCGCAAGTAATTGAAATTTACAAAGTGAAAGACAACGATGAAATAAATAAAAAATTAATTGAAAATTTACCGTATCAAAAACCCATTAAAAACTTTGAAGACAAATGGGATTTTATAGATACGTATTGGAACAAAAACTACGGACAATTTGAATAAAAACTACCGCCAACAGCGGGTTTAAGAAATGGCGGCTGACATTTAAGTTTGAGCGTATGTGCAATAAATTTACTTTTGTATCGTGGGACAGTAAAGTGCTCCGTAAAATCGCCACTTCTTAAACCCGCAAAACGTTGTATGCAATGCTAAACGCTCCGATCAACCATTAAACTAACTTTGTAATTTAATTTTTGCCAATGAACAAAACACTGATAGACCGACACCTTAAATTCCTTGACACACTTACAGGAAATAAACCAACTGTATTTGTTTATAAAGGATTCTCTGTTAACTTTTTTAAAGAGTTGAACAAACAACTTCCTCACATTGACAATTTAAGTTTCATTGACAGTAAGAATCACATTGATCTTGAAAAGATAAGTAGCAACTTCGTTGCTACTTTAGTCAAGCTTGGACAAGTTAAGGAAAAAAAAACCTTCCTTGCATACGAGGAGTTCCTGCTAATTCCTGCACACAGTTTAAATCAGTTTCCAGTTTATTTCACAATAATTCAAAATAACTTTTACGAATTCTATCCAAATCAAACAAAGCAAATTTTTCCTGATATTGAAGACAGCATCAACAGTGATATTCCAATTGAAGACAATGAATTGTTTAATCGCTTTTATTCTGACAGTCGTGAAATTGTAGGGTTCAACTGCATTCAATATTTGGATTATGAAAATGATTTTAAATCATTAGGGGTTGACCTCTTAAATTTCTTTGATCCAAACATCATTTCTTTACCCGAGTTTAAAGACGATTTCACAACTGCTAATAACCTCATACAATTTAAAGCCGCAGATAACTCCTACTATAAACTAAAGTTTGAACTTTTTCAAAATGCAATTCCCAAATCGGTAAGTTTATTGGTTGACGAAAACATTGATCACATACCACAAGATTTTGAAGAATTGAAAATTCTTTACAGTATCCTTTCAACTTCTGATTGTGAGATTACACTTTACAGACAGAGAAAAAAATATGAAGATTATTGGAGACCAGAATTAGATTCAATGTTAAAAAAACATTGGAATGAAAATGCTCAATTCAAGAAACTAAAGATTTATAAAAATCCAGACACATCAAAAGATCTAATAGAGCATTCACAAGGTTCAGTTGTTGAACATATCATTCAGCAAGTTGAATTAGCAAAGCAGGGCTTACTGTTTGAAGACATTTTTTTAACCGCACCAACAGGTGCGGGTAAATCATTGCTCTTTCAATTGCCTGCTATTTACCTTGCTGAAAATGAAAAATTGAAATCAGTTACGATAGTTGTTTCACCTTTGAAAGCGTTAATGTCTGATCAGGTAACCGCATTAAAAGTTGACAGAAAGTTTCAGAATGTTGCATTTCTTAATTCTGATCTCTCATTAATCGAAAGACAAGAAATTCTTGAAAAGACAATTAGAGGTGAAATTTCAGTTCTCTACATGTCACCCGAATTACTTTTATCTTACGACATAAAAACCTTTATTGGTGAAAGGGAATTAGGGTTACTAATTATTGATGAAGCACATCTTGTTTCAACTTGGGGTAGAGATTTTAGAATTGATTATTGGTTTTTAGGAAACTATATCCGCAAACTTAGAAGAGGAAGTTCAATAAAAGGGTTTGCTAAAAACCAATTAAAAACATATCGCTTTCCTGTTGTTGCCTTAACAGCAACGGCTGTTTACAATGGAACAGATGATATGGTGTTTGAAACGATTGGAAGTTTGAATATGCAAAATTGCAGAATATACATTGGTAGAATTAAGCGAGAGGAAATTTCATTTGTCTATAACAGATTCAACACATCAGCACATGAACTTGATAAAAATAACAAGACAAAAGAACGAATAAAGGAATTTGTTGAATCAGGCAAGAAGTCAATTTTCTATTTTCCTTGGATCAGCCAAATAGAACAAATTGCACCCGCACTTGATCCAAGCATTAAGCCGTTTGTAAGAAAGTATCATGCTGAACTAAGTGCTGAAGAAAGAAACGAATCACTTCTTCAATTCAAAACAGGAAATGCGAAATCTGTTTTGGCTACAAAAGCTTTTGGAATGGGTGTAGATATTAGCGACATTGAAATCGTATATCATCATGCTCCATCAGGTTCTCTTGCAGATTATGTTCAAGAGATTGGAAGATTAGCCAGAATTCCAGGAATGAAAGGAAATGCGATGATGGATTTTAATCCTAAGGATTTAAAATATACAAGAATTCTTTTTGGGCTTTCATCTTTAAAGCAATTTCAAGTTGACTTAGTTCTTAAAAAGTTAAACAACCTTTATCAAATAAAACGCAATAGAAACATGCTTGTTTCTATTGAGGACTTCCAATACATTTTTACTAAAGACAACAATGCAGAGCAGAAAGTAAAAAGTGCTTTGCTTGTTATTGAAAAAGATTTATTGGCAAAATTTGGTTACAATGTTTTAATCGTAAGACCGAAAAGTTTATTCTCCACTGTGTATGGTTCAGTTTCTATTCAAGAATTTGAAATCTTGAAACAGACATACGGAGATTTTATTAATGAAATTCAAAGAACCACCTATCAGCGTGCTGCAACAAAAATTGGCAGAGGTGCAGTAGTTATCAGAGAAGAAAATGCAAATAAAAAGTTTGTCAAAATTCTGCTTGATAAGATTTGGGAAAAGCATTACCCAGATGAAAGTTTTCCTGCAACAAAATTTAAGTTCTTCAATAAAACTTTGTTGCCAAATGTTGAACCTCTTTTAAAGTTGCAAATCCATTTCAATGATCCAATAAACATTACAAGAGGAAAATTTGAAAATGGTATTAAACTTTTGGAAAGAGCTCTTTATGCTTTTGTTGGAAGATATTTTACAAAAGATGACTTGATGAAAAAGTTGAAAGAACAAGTAAGCAACGAAACAACTTGCAGAAAACTTGCTGACCTGCTTACTGTTTTCTACGCTGACATTGATCAATTCGGAAAAACAGGAACTCATCAACTAACGAGTGGTAACTTTCTTCAAGTTGAACGAAAAGGAAACGATTCTCAATACAGAGTAATAAATACTGCTTTCGCACAAGTGAAATCTCAAATGATGAGATTGTTTCAAGTTTCTTTTGATGGCATTAGCGACACAGAAAAAGAATACACAGGATTTATTCCAGCTAACACAAAGAGTGCAAGGGAAAAAATAAAGCTTGCTTACCTACTTGAAATTTTTGAACTATCAACTTATGAAATAAGCGGAGGAGAATTGCCGCAACTATTTGTTCGTATCAATGATCCGCAAAAAATAAATTCAATGAGCCGGAGAAAGTATTCTAACAATGTAGTTACAGATGTTGAAAGGCGACATAAGGTATCAGTTGAGATTATGACTTACTTCTTTCAAAACGGAATGACTGATCAAGAAAGATGGGATTACATTGAAGATTATTTTTTGGGAAATGAAGTTGAGACAATTGATGTTCCAGATGAAACAATAATAAAGGAGCATGACACAGTTGAATTGATTGAGGATTTGCTCAAAGTTCCTCTACTAATTGGTAGCAAGGGAATAGTAGTTCATATTTATCCGAAAGCAAAAGCTTATGAAGTGGAGTTTAGAAAAAAGGATGGAAGTATAACAGTGGAAACAGTAGAACCACATCAAATAAGTAAGAGCATATAAGTATGACAATGCCTAACCGACACAACTCTGCTGTGGAAGATCAAAAGATTACGGACTACTTGCTAAATCCAAATCACAAGGATGGAGCACCTAAAGAAAAGTTTTTCACGATGCACGGATTTTCATTACAAAACATTGAAGTATTCAGAACTGCATTGCTTAATCATGCTATCAATCGTGATATAGCAAAGCAAATGACAAGTCCACATGGAGATAAGTATGTATTGATTTGTGAAGTTGAAACTCCAGATAAAAGGAATCCATGTATAAAATCAATTTGGATAATCAATCACGGAGAAGTAAATCCACGACTAATATCCGCTTATCCTGAAAAAGAATGAAACATAACTTTAACAGAGTATCTGCTAACTTGAAACTATATAGAGAAGCACATGCACACAACAGCGGTTTTGCAAAAGCGGGGGTGCAGTGCTTCGGTTGACAGTTTTTTCGTATAATTGAAGTGCGGTTTTTCAAATGAACGGTAGTGCTGAAATGCCCCGCCTTCGCAAAGCCGCGAAACGTTGTGTGTAAGCAAGAAAGACATTCATATTTTTTATCATAATAAAACAATTTAACATGGCAGACTTTATTAGAATTTTTGTTGACAATAAAATAATTGTGGTTAATAAAGACTTCATAATAAAAGTTGAAAAAACTGAATCAGGAAAAGCTTACATAACACTTAATGAAAGATTAGCATCAGGTCAATCAAAACATTTGACAACTGATACCAATTATGACGTATTTATTAAGGAATTACTACAAGACTAAATTTATCCAAATCTTCAAGCAGCCTTTCAAGTGTTTCTTTAGCATCCTTAACAGACATATTGTTTAGAATTTTAAGAATTTGTTCTGTTTTAGTAGTTTTTTTTGACTCTTTTTTTGTTTGTTTTGTGGGATTTTTTATTGACATATTTTATAACCCAACTAGCTTTTTAGGTTATAAAATATTTTAGTGTTTGACAATTGACAGAAGCTAGTATGGATAAATAATAAAACTGACAATTCAAACAACTGTAAAGCCTACACACAACAAATGGCTTGGTGTTATGTCGGCGGACTTAACGCTGTTTCTTGACTTTTGTGCTTCTATGGGCTTTTGTTTCTGCTGGACATTATATAATTATTTTTAGTATGAACAATGAACTTTAAAACTCTAATCAACATTTGTACGAGCTTTGGTTTTTCAAATTCCGCCACAAACACCAAAGCCCTGAACGTTGGTGGCAAGTTAAAAAGACATTCGATGAGAAATATATTTTTCATATTTATACTTATTTCATTCAATCTAAGTGCACAGCCAACTGGTCAAGACTGGTATAGGCTAAGGCAAGAAACAATTGTGAGAATTAATCAAAAATTAGTAAAAGACCCCAAAAATGATGTTTTGCGTTGGAAGAGGATTAACTTAATATTTTATGATTATCATGTTAGTTTTGATTCTAAAGATTATTGTATGGAGGATACGATAACTAATATAAAACGTCCAAAATGGCTAAGTGGATCTGATAGATTACGTAAACCAATACTTTCATACCAAGGAATTTATATTATAGACGAATTAAATAGACTAATAGAGAATAAAGCAGATTTTATATTAGGGTCTATTGATGCAAGTAACTACCATATAGATTGGGAATTAGATAAAAATCCAAAAGAAATAATTTATACAGCCCCTTCTTGCCTATACTTTAAAAGAGGCCAATACTATGATGCTAAAGGTATTGACAGCAGTGCTGTTGAGGATTATTTAAAGGCATTATCTTATAATCCACCAAGATTATTAAAAGAAGAGATTTGTTATTCTTTGGCTGCAAATTATTATCATAGATATAAACAAAAAAGTAACAATAATATCATAGACACGAATTGTCTAGAACTCTCGTTAAAATACATTGACTTAATAACACCTTCAATATCAGAAGAACAAACCAATACAGATTTACGAGATAAATATGAAGCAGAAAAAATTCTACTATTAAAAACACTTAATAAAAGTGATAGACTCATTGATTATTTGAAAGGACTGACGATAAGTTGGTTAAAATTTGATATAAACAATAGTTCTGTATCTTATGACTCAAGAAAATACCTTACTATGCTTATAGAATATGTGTTTGACTTGCCAGCTTCTGATAAATTAAAAAAGCAGTTCTTGAAAGACATTATTAAATCATTAGAAAATAGATAACCAGCCACCAACATCGGTTTGGCAAAAGCAGGGCTGACGGAAATAATTGAGCATTTGCTCTTCTATCAACATATGTGATATATTTGAGCTGACGGTTTTCAAAGCCCTGCCTTCGCAAATACTCGACCGTTACCTGCACGTTTTATCAACCACTTTAATCCTTTGAAGCAGCGAAGAAACATAATTATATGTCTGACAAATAAACAACCACTATGAATAACAAATATCTTAATCAAATATTCCTTTACTTTTCCATAATTATCACCTTACTAGGCTGTAATAAAAAAAATGAAGATAAGGCATGCCTTTCGTTTACTAAAGCACCCGTGACGAAAGTTGAAGGAGCCAATACTGCATTAGTTAATCAAGAAATTATTTTGACAGTTTCTTTTGGCTGCTATAATGGTTGTGGACAGTTTGGAAATTTTGACGAAGCAAGTACAGGTAATACAACAACAATAACAGTTAATGCAAAATACGAAGGCTGTATTTGTACACAGGATGCCCCAATTAGACAGACTATGTACAAATTTAAAAAATCACAGACAGGGACTTTTAATTTAAAGTTTTTACAAACGGAAAATACTTATTTGACACATACAATTATCGTTCAATAAACCTGCAGGCAAATGACTCGTCCTGAAATAGGTTGACTACAAATCAATCAAAATATACAAAGAGAGTTGTCCATCAGTGGATAATGAAGGCAATCTTCAACATGTTCGTTTCCGGGATCTAGCCGAATTAAGATGAGAAATATTCTTTCATAAATTTAAACATCCTCTATTATTTCATGTTAATATTGTTAAAAATTCAGACTGTTATGAGAAAAATATGTATCCTTATATTTTTACTTTTCACAATCCATATTCATGTAAATGCACAAAATCAAAAGGCAACCGTTTACTTATTAAGGTCTGTTGGTCATGACCTTGACCAGTTTGTACCCTATTTCACATATTTGGACAAAGTCCTTTTATGCAAGTTGGGAGAAGCAAATTATTCTGTTCATGAGGTTGAACCGGGTGAACATAGGTTTCATACTCAGTATAAAGGTAAAATCAAATCAACACCTGAAACAGAACTTGTAGTTAATCTTGAATCTGGCAAAACATATTATATTTCTGTCAATCTAAAGACAAAAGCTTTTGGGAAAGGTCGTTTTTATTGTGAACAGTTGAATGAAGAAGAAGGACAGAAAAGGACTAAATCTTATTTATTAAAAAAAGTATGCTTATAGTAATGAAAAAAGTGATTTTTGGTTTACAATTGTTCTTATTTCTGACTACAACTCAGGTTTCGCTCAACAATCTGAGCGGCAGCTAACTGCTAAGTTTTAAATCGAAGGAGGTCTCGAATATGGCGGTGATGAAATCTTGCAGGTATTTTTCACTAATGGTCAAGACCAAACTATGCTGGCTGGCCAAGGGGCTACATTGCCGCTGGTGGGGGACTACAATTTTCAAGTGTAAAGCAACTTATGATTCGTGCATCTATTGGAATAAAGTATAACACCACGGCAGCATTTAAGCTCCCTCCAAGTTCGGCCATTTAAAAGTAGAAATTTTAGTAATACAAAGACTCATTTTTGCTGTAATAAAATAGGTTTTGAGAATCTATATTTGTGATAAAAATTGCCAGGATCTCAATGCAAAAAAAGTTTTGAGCAATCTTAAGCAACCATTTCAAATTTTAAACATTAAAAATAACAATTTAATGAAACCATTTATTTTGATATTCTTTTTTTTAGTACAAACAGTTTTAAAAGCACAAACTATTGATCGTATAGAACCACAAAATTGGTGGGTTGGTATGAAGTACAACACCATAACCCTGTTAGTATATGGAAATAATATTTCTCAATTGCAACCTTCAATTTCTTACAAGGGAGTTACTATAACAAAAACAGAAAAATTTGAAAACAAGAATTATCTTTTTATTACATTAAGAATTGATCCTTCAACAAAAGCAGGAAATCTAAATATCCATTTCAATCAAAATGGTAAAGTTTTGTTGAATAAAATTTTTCCTGTTTTGGAACGAGAAAAAAACAGTGCCAATAGAGAAAGCTATACTCAAAAAGATGCCATCTATTTGATAGTGCCCGATAGGTTTGCTAATGGAGATACATCAAATGATATAGTTCCTACACTTTTAGAAACCAAAATTGATAGGAATGGAGATGATAAAAGACATGGTGGAGATATAAAAGGAATAAGTAACCATTTAAATTATATACAATCATTAGGTTTTACTCAAATATGGTGTACTCCTTTAGTTGAGAATAACGAACCAAAATATTCTTACCACGGTTATGCAGCTACCGATTTTTATAAAATTGACCCAAGATTTGGAACTAATGAACAATTTAAACAATTGGTTAAAGATGCAAAACAAAAAGGTATTGGATTTATTTGGGATGTAGTTTTAAATCACTGTGGAAGCGAATATTATTTTATAAAAGATTTGCCTTTTAAAGACTGGGTAAATTATCCTGAAACACATACACGTTGTAATTTTCTTAAATCTACACTAACTGATATTTACGCAACTGAAGTAGATAAAAAAGAATATACAGATGGTTGGTTCGACAAACAAATGGCTGACCTAAATCAACGTAATCCATTAGTGGCAAAATATTTAACCCAAAATACTATTTGGTGGATAGAATATGCAGGCTTATCGGGGTTAAGAGAAGATACTTATTCATTTGCCGATAAACAATTTTTATCACAATGGACAAAAACCCTATTAAATGAATATCCTAAATTAAATATTGTAGGAGAAGAAATGACCAGGATTGTTTCACAAATAGCCTATTGGCAGAAGGATAAAATAAATTTTGATGGTTATAAATCTTACCTACCTTCTTTAATGGACTTTGCATTTACCGATAATCTTGTTTCAAGTTTAGTGTATAATAATTCTTGGACAGATGTTTATCAAGGAATAGCACAAGATTTTCAATATCCACATCCCAATAATCAATTAATTTTTCCTGACAATCACGATTTAGACAGAATTTATACCAGATTAAATAAAAACCTTGATAATTGGAAGATAGCCATAGCAGCTTATATGACTATGCGTGGCATTCCACAGTTTTTTTATGGTACAGAAGTACTCATGACAAACGAAAAATTAGGAAATGATGGTTTAAGAAGAAGTGATTTTTATGGAGGTTGGGAAAATGATAATAAAAATGCTGTTAACGAAACAGGTTTAAATGATGAAGAAAAACAAGCTAAATCTTACTTTTCAAAATTATTAAACTGGAGAAAAACAAATTCAATAATTGCAAAAGGAAAATTTATTCATTATGCACCCCGAAAGGATGTTTATGTATATTTTAGGTACACCGACAAACAAAAAATTATGGTCGTACTTAACAAAAGTACAAGCTCTCAAAAACTTGACCTTAATAGATTTTCTCAAATGATTCCAAATAAATTTAAAGCAATAGATGTAATATCAGATCAACTATTTGAATTTGAAAACTCGATAGAAATATCTTCTAAATCAGCAATGATTTTAGAAATAAAATAGTATCTAATCATAAAATAGGGTTACACAAAAAAGTTGCAATTACCAAAACAGAACAATAAGTCTTTAATATAACAAATAACTAAAAGGTTTAATAAATTTGCAAACACTACATACTGTACAAACAATATGAAACTCTACATTAAGAACATGGTTTGCAACAGGTGTAAAATGGTAGTAAATGACCTTTTAAATAGTAAGGGCCTCCACATTTTATCTGTCAATTTAGGCGTAGTAGAAATTGAAGGTGATTTATCAAAAGATCAATTATCTCAATTGGACTCATCTTTAAAATCTTTAGGCTTTGAACTTATTGACGACAAAAAAAGTAAAACCATTGAAAAAATAAAAAACACCATTATAACATTGGTGCATCATTCAGACCATTCACTTAAAACAAACCTTTCATCTTTCATCACTTCACAAATTCATCAAGACTATAACTATTTAAGCAACTTGTTTTCAGAAGTTGAAGGCACAACAATAGAAAAATATTTCATAACCCAAAGAATAGAAAGAGTAAAAGAATTAATTGTTTATGACGAATTATCTTTAAGTGAAATTGCCATACAAATGAATTATTCAAGCGTTGGCTATTTAAGCAACCAATTTAAAAAAGTTACTGGCTTAACACCTACTCATTTTAAAAACATTAGAGAAAATAAACGTAAACCTCTTGATGAAGTGTAAATGTTACAACTCAAATACAAAATTCTACAATAGCTGCCCTAAACACCTAAATTAACTTTGTGTCAAACAAATAAACTATGACACATACTTATAAAATTACAGGAATGACCTGCAGCAGTTGCGAAGCAAAAGTTAAAAGCAGTTTACTAATGCTGCCTCATGTTACAGAAGTGGAAGTTTCAAAAGAAAATCAATCGGCAACAATTACAATGGACATGCATATTGCTCTTTCCACTTTTCAAAATGCATTGGAAAAAAGATATTCTATTTCAGCAATAGAACATAATGAAGCAGCAGAACAGGCAAAAAACTGGTTGGCTACTTACAAGCCTATCTTAATAATTTTTGCTTACGTAACTACCATTTCAATAATTGCAGGAATGCAGCAAAATCAATTTCATTGGATGCAAGCTATGAATATTTTTATGGCAGGTTTCTTTCTCACTTTTTCCTTTTTTAAAATGTTGGATCTGAAAGGCTTTGCCGATAGCTATAGTATGTATGATATTATTGCCAAGAAGTTTAAGGCATGGGGCTTCATTTATACTTTTGTTGAATTGGCTTTGGGCATTGCTTATGCTACAAACTTTCAACCTCTTATTACAAATATTGTTACATTGGTTGTTATGAGCATAAGCATTATTGGTGTGTTACAAAGTGTATTCAACAAGCGAAAAATACAGTGTGCCTGTTTAGGAGCTGTTTTTAACTTGCCCATGAGTACAGTAACGATTATTGAAGATGCACTAATGATTGCCATGAGTGGAATAATGCTGTTAACAATGCTATAAAAACAAATACATTTTAAAACTTATCTTTGCAAGAGTGAAAAAAATAATTGTCATATTGCTTCTTTTAATCTATGGTTCTGCAACCATGGGAGCAACTATTCACCTGCACTATTGCATGAACGAATTTGTTGGATGGAGTTTATGGCATGTAGCAAAAGATAAAGAATGTGGCAAATGTGGCATGAAAGAAAAGAAAGGAGGATGCTGCAATGATGAGCAAAAGCAGGTAAAACTAAAATCAGAACATCAAAAAAGTGCAGCTTCACAATACATTCAATTTATAGATGTTCCAACATTAAATACTTTACATGTTGACATTATTTATTTGGCAACATCAGTTTCTACTTTTTTTCCAATATCTAAAGTCCCACCTAAAATTTCAGAAGAACGGCTTTACATTCTTCATTGCGTTTATTTAATTTGATTTACTCTTAGAATTTTTTTCTGCTGACACTTTAAAAGTGCATCGGCTAATTGTGCATCTTATTAATAAAAATTAAATCTTAAAAAAATGAAATCAATTATATTAATGGCAACAGTTGTTTTATTATCAACAACAGTTTGTCAATCTCAAGTAAATAATGCTAAAACTGAAACCGTAAAAATTTATGGTAATTGTGGCATGTGTGAAACCAAAATTGAAACAGCAGGAAACATAAAGAAAATTGCAAAAGTAGATTGGAATCAGGAAACTAATTTGGCAACAATTACTTACGATAGTACTAAAACAAATCAAGATGAAATATTAAAAAGAATTGCTTTAGTTGGTTATGATAGTGATAAATTTTTAGCACCTGATGATGTTTATGCTAAACTTCATGGATGCTGTAAATACGAAAGAGTAAATAAAAAAGAAATAACTACCAATAAACCTATAGAAGATCACTCTACTCACAGTCATGAAAACCTAGTTGAAAAAAAGCAAGAAACCAATCAATTAAAAGCTGTGTTCGACAACTATTTCACGTTGAAAGATGCTTTGGTAAAATCAGATGGCAGCTTAGCTTCTACCCATGCAAAAGAATTATTGAATGTTCTTAATCTTGTAGAAATGAATAAGCTTTCTGCAGAAGCACATACAGTTTGGATGAAGATTTTAAACGACTTAAAAGAAGATGCAGAACATATAAACGAAACAAAAGAAATTTCTCACCAGAGAGATCATTTTATGAGCCTTTCAAAAAATATGTATGAGCTAATTAAAGTTGCAAAAACTGCAGAACCAGTATACTATCAATTTTGCCCAATGGCAAACAATGGCAAAGGAGCTAATTGGCTAAGTAAGGAAATAGGAGTAAAGAACCCTTATTATGGTTCTCAAATGCTTACATGTGGCAAAACAGTTGAAACCATAAAGCAATAAATAGAGTTTGATGCTAAAACATTCATGACCTATTAATTTTTCATAAATGAAATTTTTGAAATGGCTATACAAAAAACTATTTGTAAAAAAGTGTTGCCGTTAGTAATAGTATTTACATTTCTTATAACAAATTTATTTGCTCAAAAGGTTGTACGGTACGATTTGTATGTAAAAGATACCATTGTAAACTTTACAGGAAAAGAAAAGAGAGCTATTGCAGTGAACGGACAAATTCCTATGCCTACACTTACATTTACAGAAGGAGATACAGCAGAAATTCATGTACACAACTTACTGCACGAAAAAACTTCATTGCATTGGCATGGATTATTTTTACCCAACAAAGAAGATGGTGTTCCATATTTAACGCAAATGCCAATTGAGCCTAATACTTCTCATGTATATCGTTTCCCTATTATTCAAAACGGCACACATTGGTACCATAGTCATTTTGGATTACAAGAACAAATTGGTATGTATGGAAATTTTGTAATGCTGAAAAAACAAAACGACCCCACATTTAGAAAAGGCATTGATGATTTACCAGCTGTTCCTATTGTATTAAGTGAATGGACAGATATAAATCCAGAAAATGTACACAGAATGTTGCATAATGCTAGCGATTGGTTTGCCCTAAAAAAAAATGCAACTCAAAGTTATGGTGAGGCCATAAAAGCAGGTCATTTTAAAACAAAACTAAAAAATGAGTGGAAAAGAATGTTGGCCATGGATGTAAGCGATGTGTACTACGATAAAATATTAATGAATGGTCAACCAATTTCAGAAATCAAACAAATCAATGGCAAATCTTTAAAAGCTGGTGATAAAGTTCGACTAAGAATTTCAAATGGAGGAGCATCATCTTATTTTTGGCTAACATATGCCGGTGGTAAAATTACAGTTGTTGCCAATGATGGAAATGATGTTGAACCTATAGAAGTAGACAGATTAATTATTGCCGTTTCTGAAACCTACGATATAATTATTACTATACCATCAGAAAACACTGCTTATGAGTTGTTGGCAACTACAGAAGATAGAACAAAATCTGCATCATTTTATTTTGGAAACGGTATTAAACAACTCATTTCACCACTACCTCGATTGAAATATTTTGAAGGAATGAAAATGATGAACAGCATGATGAAAATGAATGGTGATTTGGATGATATGGGAATGCAAATGAGCCTCAACCAAATGGATATGAATGTTGTGATGTATCCTGAAATTACCGGCGATACAAAATCAAAACAAGATGATACAAATCCGAATCGCTATAATGCAAATGCACTGGCAGATATTGTTACGCTGAATTATGCAATGCTAAAATCAACTACAAAAACAGAACTCCCCAAAAATAAACCAGTAAAAGAATTGCGTTTTGAACTCACCGGAAATATGAATAGATATGTTTGGAGTTTAAATAACAAAGTCATTTCCGAAACTGATAAAATACTCATTAAAAAAGGCGAGAACGTAAGAATTGTAATGTACAATGGTTCTATGATGAGGCATCCTATGCATTTGCACGGTCACGATTTTAGATTACTTAACGGTCAGCATGAATACGCACCTTTAAAAAATGTTGTAGACATCATGCCCATGGAAACAGATACTTTAGAATTTAATGCAAATGAAGAAGGCGACTGGTTTTTTCATTGTCATATTCTGTATCACATGATGAGTGGAATGGGTAGAATATTCACCTATGAAAATCAAGCACCCAATTCTTTAATCCCAAATCCTAAATTGGCACAAAGAAAACTTTTTGCAGATGATAGAAAACCACATTTCATGTTTGCAAATGATTTTGCTACAAATGGAAATGATGGCATGGCTATGTTACAAAACACACGATGGAGTTTGGGTGCAGAGTGGCGTTTAGGTTACAACGATATGCATGGTTATGAAAGCGAAACTCATATTGGTCGTTATATTGGAAAAATGCAATGGCTGATGCCTTTTATTGGATTTGACTGGAGATATAGAAAAATGGGTATTGATGAACATGAAAAAAATCTATTTGGCCAATCAAACACAAAAGACAATAGAGCTGTGCTAAGCTTAGGGGTGAATTATACTTTACCTATGTTAATTCGTTTTCAAACCGAAATATTTACCGATGGCATTGTTCGTTTACAATTAATGAGAGAAGACATTCCATTAACCCAACGACTTCGTTTTGCATTTATGGTAAATACAGATAAAGAGTATATGACAGGATTCAATTATATACTAAACCGCAACCTTTTATTGAGAACACATTATGATAGCGATATGGGTTTTGGATTAGGACTTTCCTTTAGCTATTAATGAAGAATTAATATAGTCTTTATAAAAACTAATTTTTGATAATTTTTTAATACATAGCAACAAAAAACCTCAACATTTCTGTTGAGGTTTGAGTGGTGTGGGCCGGGATCGAACCGGCGACACAAGGATTTTCAGTCCTTTGCTCTACCGACTGAGCTACCGCACCTTTTCCCTTTGGGGTTGCAAATATAATAGCTAATCTTTAACTGCAAAGAATATTGCAAACTTTATTCAGAATTAAAATTCGCAATTTTTGGGTGTACGGGCAAATGGAATTACATCTCTTATATTTCCCATACCTGTAACAAATTGAACCATACGCTCAAAACCTAATCCAAAACCTGCATGTGGCACTGAACCAAAACGTCTCGTATCTAAATACCAACTCATTTCTTCTGCAGGAATATGCATAGCTTCCATTCTGGCTAATAACTTTTCTAATCTTTCTTCTCTTTGACTTCCACCAACAATTTCGCCAATTCCTGGTGCTAAAATATCCATAGCTGCAACAGTTTCTTTACCTGCTTCACAACCATCATTCATACGCATATAAAAAGCTTTGATAGCTGCAGGATAATTGGTAACAATAACTGGTTTTTTAAAATGTTTTTCTACCAAATACCTTTCATGTTCACTTTGCATATCAACACCCCAAGCTACTTCATATTTAAATTTCTTTTTCTTGTAGTGAGATGAATCTAATAAAATCTGAATGGCTTCTGTATAAGTAATTCTTTCAAATTTATTATCTAAAACAAATTTTAATTTATCTATCAATCCTAACTCACTTCTTTCATTTTGTGGTTTTTGTTTTTCCTCTTCTGCTAATCGAGCATCTAAGAATTCTAAATCTTCCTTACAGTTATCCATCACATATTGAATTAAGTACTGAATAAATTCTTCAGCTAAATTCATATTATCTTCTAAATCATTAAAAGCCACTTCGGGTTCAATCATCCAAAACTCAGCAAGGTGGCGGGTTGTATTAGAATTTTCAGCTCTAAAAGTTGGACCAAAAGTATACACTTCACCAAAAGCCATTGCACCTAATTCACCTTCTAATTGTCCACTTACTGTAAGGTTAGTGCTTTTACCAAAAAAATCTTCTTTATAATTAATTGAACCATCATCATTGCGTAGTGCAGAACCATCCATTGGTAAAGTGGTTACACGAAACATTTCGCCTGCCCCTTCAGCATCACTAGCAGTAATTATGGGTGTATGTAAATAAACAAATCCTTTTTGATGATAAAATTGATGAACTGCAAATGCTAAGGCATGACGAATACGAAATACAGAGCCAAATGTGTTGGTTCTAAAACGTAAATGGGCAATTTCTCTTAAAAATTCGAGGCTATGTTTTTTAGGTTGAAGTGGATATTTTTCTGCATCAGAATCGCCCAAAATTTCAATGTTGATAGCTTTTAGTTCAACAGTTTGCCCTTTACCTAAACTTTCTACTAAATTGCCAGAAACTTTTAATGAAGCTCCTGTTGTAATTCTCTTTAATTGAGTTTCATCTAACAAACCTAATTCAACAACAACTTGTAAATTATTATTGGTACTGCCATCATTTAATGCAATAAACTGATTGTTACGAAATGTACGTACCCAACCCATTACAACTATTTGTTGACTTACTAAATCTCCTTTTAAAACCTCTTTGATTTTTATTCTTTTGTTAAACATTTTCTTTAGTTTAAAGTTTGAAGTTTAAGGTTTAAAGTTGATTATTAAATACTCCATTCAAACATTAAATATTATAAACTTCAACATTTTAATGGCTGCAAATATACAAGTTGAATGCTGAAGCCTTGATGTATAAAGGGATTAAAAACAAAAAGCCTCCAAAAAAATTTGGAGGCTTTGCTAATATCATCAAAAATTTATTCTGCTTCGGCAACCACTTCTTTTACTTCAGGTATCATTCTTTTCATCATTCCTTCAATACCTGCTTTTAAAGTAACCATACTGCTTGGGCAACCACTACAACTTCCTTGTAACATTAAATTCACTACTCCATCGTTATAGCTTCTAAATTGAATGGCTCCACCATCCATTTCTACAGCAGGTTTTACATAATTCTCTAATAATTCTTTTACACGTTTTACCACATCATCATCATCGGCAGAAACAACATTTGATGATTCTTGTTTCACCTTAGCTACTTCTTCTTCATTTACTACTACTCCACCATTTTCTAAATATTCTTTTAAAAATTGTTTGATTGAAGGAATTACATCTTGCCAATCTTCTGTATCAGCAGTTTTGGTAAGTGTAATAAAATTGCTGGCAATAAAAACACTTTTTATAAAAGGAAAACTGAATAATTCTTTAGCTAATGGAGATGGACTTGCAGTACTTTCATCTTGAAAATCGATGCTTTTACCTGGATATAAAAGTTTGTTGGCAACAAACTTCATGGTTTCTGGGTTTGGAGTCATCTCGGTATAAATGCTTATAACTGGGTTACCTGTTGTGATCATGTCTAATAATTTCTACCACAAAAATAAAAAAAAGGAATTTGCTCTAGGCTTCTTTTTTCCATTATCGAAATGTAATCAACCAAATTAACAAAATCTTCATTATTCTACAATTCTTAACTTAGCATAGTTTAACATAATTTTTCTTTCGCCATTGTGTTCAAACTGAATGGTTGCTATGGGGTTATGAGCAGAACCTTCAACTTTTTTTACTATCCCAAATCCAAATTTTTGATGTTCTACTTTTTGATCTATTTGCAAATTGCTGGTATCACTAGCTTCGAAATTTTCAGTTGGAATATGATTAACTGCTGTTGATCTATTTACTGGTGAAATATAAGATGGTGTTGATGAACTTGATTTTTTTGGTGGTGGACCATATTTTTTTTCAGCTTTTGCAGCATCGTTATTTCCTCCTCCAAAACCTCTTTGCATTCTTTCAAATGCATTGCCCCAATTACTTGTTTGATTACTCTTGAAACTTGCCCCTGCATAAGATTGATCAATATATTGTTCTGGCATTTCATCAATAAATCTACTAGGCTCGTTTTGCTGTAATTGTCCAAATCTATAACGAGCATTGGCATATGTTAGCCAAAGTCGCTGTTTGGCACGGGTTACAGCTACATAAAACAATCTTCTTTCTTCTTCTAACTCCTCCCGAGTATTGATAGACATGGCACTTGGAAATAAAGTCTCTTCAACACCAACAACAAACACACAACCAAACTCTAATCCTTTGGCAGCATGAATGGTCATTAATTTTACTACATCAGTTTCACCTTTATCATCATCGGCATCTGTTAGTAAAGTTATTTGCTGCAAATAACTGCCTAATGATTTATCGCCCAATTCTCCATCTTCATTACTCGGGCTTTCTGTCCATTCTTTAATTGAATTCAATAACTCTTGAATATTTTCATAACGAGCTAACCCTTCAGTAGTTTTATCGTTAAATAATTCTTTAACGAGATTGGTATTTTTGCCCACTTGTACTGCAACATCATAAGCATTTTTATCGGTCAATAATGTTTGAAAATATTTGATCATCGTTACAAAATTTTGTATCGACTCTAAAGTACCTGCCTTAAAACCAAATGCTGCTGCACGTTCTAATACATTATAGAAAGTTATATTTTGCTCATTAGCAATTACCAAACATTTTTCAATGGTTGTTTTACCAATGCCTCGAATAGGATAGTTGATAATTCTTTTTAGAGCTTCTTCATCTCTTGTATTTACAATCACTCTTAAGTAAGCTAATAAATCTTTAATCTCTTTGCGTTGATAGAAACTTAAGCCACCATAGATTCTGTACTTGATGCCTTGTCGTCTTAGGCTTTCTTCAAAAGCTCTAGACTGTGCATTGGTTCTATATAAAATGGCAAATTCATTATTGTGGTAATGATTACGCAGTTTTTGTTCTTGAATGGTATCGGCAACAAATTTTCCTTCTTCATTATCGGTTGATGTTCTTACTAATTTTATTTTTTCACCATCTACATTATCAGTCCATAATTCTTTTGGCAATTGACCTTTATTGTTACTAATAACCTCATTGGCTACCTTTAAAATATTTTGAGTAGAACGATAATTCTGTTCCAACTTCACCACTTTTACATCATCATAATCTTTCTGAAACTGTAGAATGTTTTCAATGGTGGCACCTCTAAAACTATAAATACTTTGTGCATCATCTCCTACCACACAAATGTTCTCATGTACTGCTGATAAAAGTTTAGTGATTTGATATTGCACCGCATTAGTATCTTGATACTCATCAATTAAAACATATTTAAACTTATGTTGATACTTATGCAATGCTTCGTTATGAAATTTCAACAACTCATACATTTTGTAGAGCAAGTCGTCAAAATCCATTGCTCCATTTTTAAAACAACGGGCTGCATAAGCTTTATAAATTTCGCCAATCATAGGTCTATTTGCTCTTGTATCTTCTTGTTTTAAATGTTGATCAGATGCATATTCTTCTGGACCAACTAAAGCATTTTTAGCAGATGAAATTCTATTGTGAACAATGTTGGGCTTATATCTTTTATCGTCCAACTCCATTTCATTTACCACAGCTTTAATTACACTTCTGCTATCATCAGTATCGTAAATAGTAAAGTTGTTAGGATAACCTAAACGATGAGCTTCTGCTCTTAAAATTCTCGCAAAAACACTATGAAAAGTGCCTATGTATAAATTTCTGGCTTCTGAATTTCCAAGAATTCTTTCAATTCTTTCCTTCATTTCAGCAGCGGCTTTATTGGTAAAAGTTAAAGCCAAAATATTAAATGCATCAACACCATTAGCCATTAAATGAGCAATACGTGTTGTTAATACTTTTGTTTTACCACTACCTGCACCAGCCACAATCATTAATGGTCCATTAATATGAGTAACAGCTTCAACTTGTGGCTCATTTAATCCTTTTAAATACTCCTGCATAAGTGCTGCAAGATAAGGGTGGAGATTTTAATTTAGAAGTAAGTTGATAAAATCAGTGTGTATAATTATCAACACTTTTAAAAACTAAAAAATTAAATAGATTTTCTGATGTATTTAGTAAGAATAACAATGGTGTCACCTTCAATTTTACCTTCAATTTGTTCTGCATTATCTGGAACCAATCTAATTTTTCTAACCATTTTTCCTTTTGGTGCAATAAAATTGGCTCCTTTAACATTTAAGTTTTGGGTTAGAATTACTGAATCGCCATTTTCTAATACCACACCATAACTATCTTTATGTACAATTTTAGCAGCTTCTAATTCATCTTCAGCATTTGCCCATTCAATCAAACTTTCTTCTAAATAAACAGAATCTACAGTTTCTAAAGCCCACTCTGCCGGCTTTAATTTGCTTAATATTTTGTAAGATAGAGTTTGCACAGCTGGCACTTCACTCCAAATACTTCCAGTTAAAAATCTCCAGTAATTAGAATCTGTATAATCGTTATTGATAATTTTATTATTACAATTATTACATAAAATCACTACATGCTCATTATTATCTTTATCTTTTGGCGGAACAGCATAAACCATTAAATTTTCATCTTCACTAGAACATAATTCACAAATATTTTTCGATCGGTTTTGTAATTCTTGATTGATAGACATGCAGCAAAGATATAATTAACATTCCCCTCAAAGTTGTTAACAAAAAATTCTTTTTGAAATGTAAAAAACTCTTTGCACCTTTGAATAGTTGCATAAACAACTATATGTCGAAAAATCAATTTAAAAGAGGAGAATTATATAGCGTTATTAATGCCATGGCAGCCACTGCTATTGCAAGAAGAATGCAAAAGAATTTTAGAACAGCAGGACTAGAAATCACCACTGAACAATGGAGCATTTTATACCACTTATGGAAAGATGATGGTATAAATCAACAACAATTGTGTGAGAGAACTTTTAGAGATAAACCTAGCATTACTAGATTAATTGATAATTTGGTAAAGATGGGTTTGGTAACTAGAAAATCTAATAAAAATGATAAGCGTGTCAATTTTATTTTTTTAACAGAAACAGCAAAAGAATTACAGCAACAAACTATAGAAATTGCTAATCAAACTATGGATGAAGCATTGGTTGGAATCACAAAAAATGAAATTGAAACAGTGAAAAATGTGTTGCAAAAAGTGTACGATAACTTACAAGGATTACAATAACTAATAAATATATCAACAATGAATTTTTTAAAATTAATCACAAAACAACTTTCACCAGAAGCTACTGCAGCAGGTGCTGCACTTAAAGGTGGTGAATGGATTATTAAAGAAAGTAATCCAATGGAAACTTTTATTCCAGAAGAGTTTGATGAAGAACAAAAAATGGTAATGGATATGTGTCAGCAGTTTCTTGATACAGAAGTATATCCTGTTATTGAACCAATGGATAAACAAGAGCCCGGTTTAATGGAAAAATTAATGGAAAAGGCTGGTGAACAAGGTTTACTTGCAACTTCATTTCCTGAAGAATATGGAGGCCTAGGAAAAGATTTTATTACCTCTACCATCGTGAATGAAGGCTTAGGTGGTGGCCATGCTTTTAGTGTTGCCATTGCTGCACATACAGGTATTGGTAGTTTACCAATTCTTTATTTTGGTACAGAAGAACAAAAACAAAAATATATTCCTAAGCTTGGTAGTGGAGAATATAAAGGTGCATATGGTTTAACAGAACCCAATAGTGGTAGTGATGCATTGGGTGCAAAAACCACTGCAGTATTATCCGAAGATGGAAAGCATTATATTTTAAATGGACAAAAATGTTGGATTACCAATGGTGGTTTTGCAGACATCTATACCGTGTTTGCAAAAATTGATGGAACACAATTCACTGGATTTATTGTAGAACGTGGGTTTGAAGGATTTACGCAAGGACCAGAAGAACATAAAATGGGCATCAAAGGTTCCTCCACTGTTCAACTTTATTTTCAAGATTGTAAAGTACCCGTTGAAAATGTTTTAGGAGAAATTGGCAAAGGTCATATTATCGCTTTCAACATTTTAAACATTGGCCGTTTAAAACTTTGTGCTGCTGCATTAGGTGGAGCTAAGAGAGCCACAACTACAACTGTACAATATGCTATTAATCGTGAACAGTTTAAAATGTCTATTTCAAAGTTTGGAGCTATCAAGCATAAGCTTGGAGAAATGGCCATCAGAATGTGGGTTGCAGAAAGTGCATTATATAGAACCTCTAGTTGGATAGATCAGCATAAGCAAGAACTATTGAGCAATGGTGAAACATATGAAAAAGCACTACTAGGTGCTGCCGAAGAATATGCCATTGAATGTGCCATGTTAAAAGTTTATGGCAGTGAAGTATTAGATTATGTGGTTGATGAAGGTGTTCAAATTCATGGAGGAAATGGATTTAGTGATGAATATATTATTAGTAAAGCATACAGAGATAGTAGAATCAATAGAATTTATGAAGGCACAAATGAAATCAATAGATTGCTTACCGTTGATATGGTATTAAAACGTGCCATGAAAGGAAAATTGGATTTAATGACTCCTGCCATGAATGTTCAAAAAGAATTAATGAGCATTCCTGATTTTAATTCTGATGATGAGGGTGAATTTTCTAAAGAAATCAAGTACATCAACAACTTTAAAAAAGCTATTCTAATGGTAGCTGGTGCTGCAGTACAAAAACTTATGATGCAGTTAGATAAAGAACAAGAAGTGTTAATGAATATTGCAGATATGTCTATTGAAACTTTTAATGCTGAAAGTGCATTGTTAAGAGTTATGAAATTGCGTAATACACAAGGAGAAGCTGCAAATATTTATGCTGATATTATGAGAACATATGTGTACGATGCTGCAGATAGAATTAATAAAGCAGGTAAAGATGCACTCAACAGTTTTGCAGAAGGTGATGAGTTAAGAATGATGCATATTGGTTTAAAAAGATTTACTAAAGTAGAACCTTTCAATACTAAAGAAGCTAGACGAAGAATAGCCAATAAGATGATAGAAGCGAATCAGTACTGTTTTTAAAATTCAGGTTAATTATCAACTGAGGTTATACCAAAAAGTATAACCTCTTTTTTTTATTAAGACCAACTTAAAAATATTCTGTTTTAATTTGCAAGAATTTTACAGTTCATGAGTCAACAAAAAATCATCATCATCACAGCTCCCTCAGGAGCAGGAAAAACATCCATCACTAAACATTTGATGCAACAATTTCCTATGCTTGCATTTTCTATCTCAGCAGCAACAAGGGCTCCAAGAGGTGAAGAAAAAAATGGAGTTGATTATTATTTTATTTCAGCTGATGATTTTCAAGAAAAAATTGAGAACAATGAATTTGTAGAATGGGAAATGGTGTACGAAGGAAAATACTATGGTACTTTAAAAAGTGAGTTAGAAAGAATTTGGAGTGAACATAAAATTCCCATTTTAGATATTGATGTAAAAGGAGCTATTCATGTTCAACAACAATACAAAAAAAATACCTTGTCTATTTTTATAGAACCACCAAGTGTTGATGAACTAAAAAATAGATTAGAAAGCAGAGGAACAGAATCCATTGAAAGTATTGCTGCAAGAGTAAATAAAGCAGCTTATGAAATTTCATTTAAACATCATTTTAATATCAATATCATTAACAAAGATCTAGTTAAAGCTTGTGAAGAAGCTACAAAGGCTGTAGATCATTTTTTAACAAGGCCTTAATTTGTACGGCATCATATTTGAATGATTATTAAAAATATTACTATGAAAAGACTACTTCTATTAACTACTATTTTATTTAGTTTAAACAGTGGCTTTGCTCAATTTGATCAACTAAAAAAAGCTGCCGGTGGAGTAAAAGATATTTTTTCTCCTAAAAAAGATTCACTTTCATCAGGCACTGTTGTTGATGGTTTAAAAGAAGCGTTGAATAAAGGAATTGAAAATGGCACCAAACAATTATCTGCTGTTGATGGTTTTTTTGGCAATGCTGCTCTAAAAATATTAATGCCACCTGAAGCTCAACAAGTGGAAAGTTCACTTAGAAAAGTTGGACTAGGTAATCAAGTAGATGAAGCTATATTAAATATGAATAGAGCAGCTGAAGATGCTTGTAAAACTGCAGCACCCATATTTATCAATGCCATAAAAAATATGAATATTTCTGATGCTTTTGGAATATTAAGAGGTGGCGATAGAGCTGCAACAGATTACTTACAAAAAAATACAAATACAGAACTTACCAATTCATTTAGACCTGTTATTGAAACTGCACTCAATAAAATTGATGCTACTAAACATTGGAATACCATTTTCACTAACTACAATAGATTTAGCTTTAATAAAGTGAATCCTGATTTAGCAGCTTATGTAACAGAAAAAGCATTGTCAGGAATTTTTTATCAGCTAGCTTTAGAAGAACAAAAAATTCGTAAAGACCCTGCTGCTCAAACTACAGAATTATTGAAGAAAGTTTTTGGAGGAAAGTAGGAGAAACTAAGTTAAAAAGTTGGAAGTATGAAGTACAAAGTAACATAATCCGAAAATCTTTTTCTGTCGTCTTTTAGAGTGAGGAATGAACGAGAAATCTCATAATCAAAAGCTAAAACTAAAAGCAAGAAAAGAATTTAACCATAATCTATTACTCAACAGATTCCTCATTCTGAAATAAAGGGAATTCTGAATGACAAGAAATATCTACATTTAAAACACAAAAAATCCCACAACAATGTTGTGGGATTTTTATATAATTACCTATCTGACTATATAACTTTTTCTTATCCTAAAGCTACTCTTACAAAAGATAAAACTTTTAAATCGGCATTTACAGATTTTAAATAATCTGCAACGCTTTTGCTAGCATCTTTTACAAAAGGCTGAGCAATTAAAGTTTGTTCTTTAAAGAAAGCATTTAATTTTCCTTCAGCAATTTTAGCTACCATTTCTTCTGGTTTACCTGCCATTTTAGGATCTGCTTTCATTGTTTCCATAACAATTGCTCTTTCTCTTTCTATAGCTTCTGGAGCAATTGAATCTGCATCTACAGCTAAAGGATTCATTGCTGCAATTTGCATTGCAACATCTCTTCCTGCTTCTGCTGCTTCTTGAGATAATGAAACTAAAACACCCATTCTATTTGCACCATGAATATAAGATGCAATGTATGGAGCTTCTACTCTCTCATATCTTACCACACCAATTTTTTCACCAATAGCTGCTAACTTATCGTTGATTAAATCTGCAACAGTTGCACCATTTACTGTAGCTGCATTTAGTTCATCTACATTTTTGCAATCATTAGCAACTGCAGCATTTGCAATGCTTTGAGCAAAAGCTACGAAATCTGCATTTTTAGAAACGAAATCAGTTTCGCAACTAATACAAACTACATAACCAATTTTGTTATCTGAACTTGTTTGAGCAATAATTACTCCTTCTTTGGCTTCTCTATCACTTCTTTTTGCTGCAACTTTTTGACCTTGTTTACGTAACCAGTCTATAGCAGCTTCAAAATCTCCATTAGTTTCTGTTAAAGCTTTTCTGCAATCCATCATACCAGCACCTGTGGCCTGACGTAATTTATTAATATCTTGAGCAGAAATTGTTACTGTTGTACTCATTTAATAATGTTTAATTTTTTATGTTTAATGTTGAATGATTTGTTGAACAAAATTTTAAACTCTGTATTTAAAATTAATAATTCAACATTCAAAATTATTCTATCTTCCTCCTGGACCTGCAGGGCGACGATTTCCTGGAACTCTTCTCTTAGTTACACCAGCACCTTCAGCACCAGCATCACCACGACCTTTTCTTCCACCACGTCCACCTTCAGCTTGTGCTTCCATTTCTAAACGACGAGCTTTTGCTTCGTTTTCATTGTTTGCATCATCACCACTTTCATCATCATCTTTGCTTGCTTGTCTTTCAGCTAAACCTTCAGCAATTGCAGCAGTTAAATAATTTACGATGATAGCGATTGATTTAGTAGCATCGTCATTTGCAGGAATAGCAAAATCAACTTTATTAGGATCACAATTGGTATCTACAACACCAAATGTTGTTATGCCTAATCTTTTAGCTTCCGCTAAAGCAATATGCTCATGTCCTATATCCACTAATAATAAAGCAGCTGGTAAACGACCTAATTGTGCAATACCGCCTAAAACTTTATCCATTTTATCTTTATCACGAGAAAGTGTTAAACGCTCTTTTTTAGTTAAGCTATCAGCACTACCATCAGCTAACATTTTTTCGATGCTTTGCATTTTCTTTACACTCTTACGAACTGTATTGAAATTTGTTAACATACCACCTAACCAACGTTCTGTTGCATAAGGCATGTTTACTTTTTTAGCACAATCGCTAACGATTTCTTTTGCTTGTTTTTTTGTAGCAACAAACATGATTTTTTTACCACTTTTTGCAATTTGTTTCATTGCAGCAGCACACTCTTGTAAACCATCAACAGTTTTGTTAAGGTCTATAATGTGTATACCTTTTTTCTCAGCAAAAATGTAGGGTAACATTTTTGGGTTCCACTTTTTCTTTAAATGTCCAAAGTGTACACCAGCCTCGAGTAATTGTTGTTGAAGTGAAGTATTATTTTCCATATAATATTTTGAAAATTTGTAATTTGATAAATTCGAAAATCGAGATTAACGTTTTGAGAATTGGAAAGATTTTCTTGCCTTTTTGTGACCGAATTTCTTACGTTCAACACCACGTGGATCACGAGTTAAATGACCAGCAGCTTTTAAAGCAGGACGAAACTCAGGGTTCACTTCAATTAAGGCTCTTGCGATACCTAATTTAGCAGCTTCTGCCTGACCTTTTAATCCACCTCCTTGTGCATTAATAATAATATCGAATTTTCCCAAAACATCAGCAGCTTTTAAAGGAGCTTCTACTTGGTTTTGTAAATAAAATAATGGGAAATATTGTTTGTAATCTTTATCGTTAACCGTAATATTACCTTCACCCTTACTAATAAAAATTCGGGTTACAGCTTCTTTTCTACGACCAACAGCATTTTTTTGCTTCTCCATTTATAAATGTTTAAATGTTTTAAATTGTTGTTTTTAGAATTTAAATTCTTTAGGTTGTTGTGCAGCATGTGGATGATTAGCACCTTGATATACAAATAATTTTTTGTACATCTTTCTGCCTAATCTGTTTTTTGGTAACATGCCTTTAACTGCTCGTTCAATAATAACTTCTGGGCGACGACGCAACAAATCTTTTGCAGCTTCTTCTTTACGACCTCCAGGATATCCACTGAAAGTATCGTAAACTTTATCATCCATTTTGTTACCTGTTAATTTAATTTTTTCGCAATTGATTACAATAACAAAATCTCCACAATCTACGTGAGGTGTGTAATAAGCTTTGTTTTTGCCTCGTAGAACTGCAGCAATTTTGCTACACATACGTCCTACGGTTTGATTAGCACCATCCACAATATACCAATTGTGTTTAACGGTGGCCGCGTTGGCGTGTTTTGTTGTAAAATGTAATTTACTCATCTGTTTAAATTTTAAGTTTAGTTTTTTGTTTGTTCTAAACTTTAGTGAAAAAAATCTTATGGTACCGCTATCCCAATACCAAAACCCTATTTTTATTTTGGGAGTGCAAAGGTGTGGCTTAGTATGGTATTCTACCAAACAAATTTGAAAGTATTTTTTATTGCACTTTTGTAAATGATTGATTTATAGTAAATATTTTGCTCGAATATTTTTATCGACTACCAAAAATCAATAAAACCAAGCTTTTTTTAAAGATTAAGTAAGAACTTAAGCTAAAAAAGATATTTTTACTAATGTTTAAACGCAGCATCAGTAAGTGGGAAATGGTTCCAAGGCAGTGTGGTCAATGAAAGATTTAAAATGTGTGTTTAATCCATCAGAAACCTAAAATTTTTCTATAATATTTTTTAAAGTATTTTTTCATAAAAATTATTCAAAACTTAAACGGGTTCGTGAGACACGAACCAAAGCTGTGTAGATTTACAGTAAATATTTTGCACAATTATTTTTATTGACCACTCTAAATCAATAAAATCAAGCATATTTTTTAAGATTAAGTAAGAACTTAAGTTAAAAAAGAAATTTTACTGCATTGGTTTGTGTCTCACGAACCAAGGCAGTGTGGTCAATGAAAGATTTAAAATGTGTGTTTAATCCATCAGAAACCTAAAATTTTTCTATAATATTTTTTAAAGTATTTTTTCATAAAAATTATTCAAAACTTATGCGGGTTCGTGAGACACGAACCAAAGCTGTGTAGATTTACAGTAAATATTTTGCACAATTATTTTTATTGACTATTAAAAATCAATAAAATCAAGCATATTTTTAAAGATTAAGTAAGAACTTAAGCTAAAAAAGATATTTTTACTAATGTTTAAACGCAGCATCAGTAAGTGGGAAATGGTTCTTCTTTTTATTAATGGAGTAATTGGTGCTGGAATATTTGGATTACCATCGAAAGTTTTTAAGGAAATTGGAGTTTATAGTTTGCTCGCCTTAATCGTTTGTGCTTTTACGGTATTTATAATCATTTTTTGCTTGGCTGAAGTAAGCAGTAGGTTTGATAAAACAGGTGGCCCTTATTTATATGCTAGAACATCATTTGGACCATTAACAGGTTTTATTACAGGCTGGTTGCTTTTACTAACTAGATTTATAACTTATGCTGCTTTAATTAATTTACTAGTTACTTACTTATCATTTTTTACAGATTGGATTATTCTTCCAATTCCAAGAATAATCACAATTACAGTTATCACTATTTTTCTTTCTTACATTAATCATATTGGCGTAAGAAATAGTACACATTTGAATAATTTTCTAACCATAACTAAGCTCCTTCCTCTTTTACTATTTATAGGTGTTGGATTATTTTTTATAGTTCCTGAAAATTTTGAAATCAAGACCACTCCAAATTTTTCAGACTTCTCCTCAACTGTTTTATTATTGGTATTTGTTTTTGGAGGTTTTGAATCAATTTTAGTCAACTCAGGTGAAGTGAAAGATCCAAAAAAGAACTTACCATTTGCTTTGCTATTGGCATCATTAATTATTGTAATTATATATATTTTAATTCAGATTGTTTGTATTGGCACTTTACCAGAATTGGCTTCATCTAACAAACCATTGGCAGAAGCTGCAGGATTGTTTATGGGAAAAACAGGAGCAACGATAATTGCATTTGGTGCTTTGTTTTCAATTCTTGGAACCCTTAATGCAATTATGCTTGTTGGCACCAGATTGCCTTATGCTTTTAGTGAAGAGCAACAATTTCCGAAAGCATTTTCATTCATTCATAAAAAATATAGAACACCAACTCTTTCATTAATTCTATTCTCTGTTGTTACATTAATTGTTTCCATTACTAATAGTTTTATTTATGCTGCAACAATAAGTGCTATAACAAGAGTTATGATTTATGGCATTGTATGTATGTCTCTTATCAAACTCAGAAAAAAAGATACTGTACAAAAAGATTATTTTAAAATTCCATTTGGAAACATTGTTGCTATAGCAGGTGTTGGAGTTACTATTTGGTTACTGAGTAATTCTAAAATAAATGAATTACGAGATGTGGCTATTGCAGTTTCAGTTGGGTTAATTATTTATGTTATTGTTTCGTTTCAAAATAAAAAGAAAATGAGCTGAGTTTTATTAGTGAATTCATAAATTCTATAAACCTTCATAGTTTATCTTCTGCTTTGGTTCGTGTCTCACGAACCAAAGCAGTAAGAATGTATATTTTATTGAACTTTTGTAAATGATTGATTTACAGTAAATATTTTGTACAAATTTATTTAACTAAAAAAAGTATGCCTTCTTAGACAGCCCTTTTATAATAAAAAAACATTTATTTTAAATTCTTTTTTGAAAAATTGTCTATTAAAGTTAAAACTTCTGATATATTTTGAAGCGTGTCTTTTGTTATCCAATAATCAAAACTTGGGCTTTTATTTTCGTTATTGATTTTAATTTCATTGATTAAACAACCCGGCTTAAGTCTAAATCTTGTCAGTTTTAATCCTTCATTTGTTTGAAATTTTTTTGATAAATTATAAACTTTATCAGGAAAATCTTTTGTAAAATAAAAATATCCCGTATCATAACAACCCAATGCATTCAGATTTTTAGAAACAAATTCCTTTTCTAATTCATTCGAATTTATTTTTTTTTCATTAATGAACTTAATATCATTTGTTATTACATAAAAGTCATAATCAGAGAAGTCATTAATTTTTAGTTTTTCTACAATAGAAATTTTCGTTGGTAAACTATCATTTATTTTTTTGTAATAATAACCAGAATCCCAACCAGTCTTATAAACAAAATATTCAAACGAACTATACCTATGTTTAATAACCCTATTTGATTGTAGATATATTTTATCATTACTATTTTCAACTTTTTCAGTAATAACAATAAAATTCTTGTAATAAATAATATAGTTTGTATCCAGCATAAATTTCAACTCAAACTGATCACTTACAATAGGTAACTGTGTAATTTTTCTTATTGATATGAAATTACTTTTTGTGTCATTTGTTAAACTAGCACAACTAATAAAAAAAATATAAAAACAAAAAAATATGAAGATTGATTGGTATATATAATTTTTATTCATCAGCAAAAAATGTGTTTGTTCGTGGATAGCCTTTCTCTTTTGGAGGAAACATATTTGCAATACTTGAGCCTAGCATACTAAAGCATGTATATTTACAAACTATTTTAATATTATAATCAACTTCTGCATCTCTTCTACTATTTCGATATGATGTTTGACCTCCTGCTAACAAAGAATAATTGATTTCTCCATACCAAGCATTACCATCCATTCTTAATGAATTCATATCATAATTATCCCAATACCATGGAGAACTAATACTAGTTCGAACAGATTTACCTGATGAGAGTGATACTATAGTGAAAAAATGACCTTCAACTTCATCCGATTCATAACTAATATTCCTACTAATATTATTACCATCCATAACATCTGATATTTTTCTTTTATTTGAAGGTACTTCTCTCAAACTATTAAAAACTTCATCAACATTCTTCTTACATATTTCGTAATCATTATTGTAAGGTGGCACAGACCCTCCACCTGAACCTCCAGAACTAGGATCAGGTAAATTAGTTATATCTGTAAAACCTCCACCTCCCCAACAAAAAATAGCTATTGGAGGACCAATCGGTGTCCAATTTTGACCATCAACCCACCAATATTGTTCATAATAACAAGTTTCGCCTACAATTGTTGTTTCTTCTGGTTTAATTTCCAATAAAGCAATATCACCCGAATTTTGTGGAGCTCTATAAAATGACAATTGGGTGTCTGTTATAGAAAATTTTTCATATCCAAAAGTTTCGTTTTCTAAAGCCAACAATATACCTACCATTAGTTCGGCTGTTGCTTCAGAATTTGTGGTTGATTCGTAAGGAAATCTTTTGTAATCTGTTCCTAAAAAGGTTTGAAAATTAATGCCATTAATAGTAGTTTCAACTGCTATAAATCCATTTACCTTGTTATCATTTTCGATTACCGTGGGAATGATAACATACTCTTCTGCAGCACTTGAATCATCATCTAATTGTATTTCATTTTTAGTGTGAGAAAGTGCTTTATCCCATTTTGGGAAACCATATTTAGTTACAAATTTTTCTAAGTCATTGTATCTTCTACTTTGCTTTATTTGTTCTATAACTTTTTTTACAACAGGCTTTGTATTTTCTGTAGTAGCATAAAATTTGTTGTAAACTACTGATGTGTTATCAACAATATCTATATTATTTTTTTTACAACTATTATTAATAAAAACTAGAAATGTGATTACTAATATGTTTAATATTTTTTTCATTGTTATTATTTTAGAATGAATTATTTTAATTATACACTTTTACCGATTCATTCTTTATGGGGCTCTAGTTTCATAATAATTATTCCCAGAAAAAATATAACTTAGGCACTTAATAAAATTTATCAGATTGCAGATTGCAGATTGCAGATTGCAGATTGCAGATTGCAGATTGCAGATTGCAGATTAAGTTTTGTTTAATATTGAATAGCAAATTCATAATCAATATGCTAAGCCAATACTATTAACAAATTTTCATATAAAAAAATAATTTACAATAAACTTTTTGTGTAACATAGACACTTCCATATTGCCTTAATTACAGTTCTTTATCTTTGACTAAAATTTTACAACAATGGCAATGCTCGAAAATTATGTTTTAGGAAGTTGGATAAAAGGAGATGGCACAGGACAAGAATTATACAATGCAGTTACAGGTGATGTAATTGCAACAGCCACTACCAAAGGATTAGACTATCAGCAAATAACAGAATATGCCAGAAATATAGGTAACCAAAACTTACGCAAATATACTTTTCATGAGCGTGGAAGAATGTTGAAAGCATTGGCTTTGCATTTGCAACAACATTTGCCAAAATTTTATCAAATTAGTTATCAAACAGGTGCTACCAAAGCTGATAGTTGGGTAGATATTGAAGGTGGAATTGGTAATTTATTTTCTTATGCTTCGTTGCGTAGAAAATTTCCTGATGAAAGTTTTTGTATAGATGGTGAAAGCCACAACCTCAGTAAAGGCAATAGTTTCATGGCTACTCACTTACTAGTACCAAAAGAAGGGGTTGCTATACATATCAATGCATTCAACTTTCCAGTTTGGGGTATGCTAGAAAAAATTGCTGTAAATATTTTAGCAGGAATGCCAGCTATTGTTAAACCAGCAACAGTCACTAGTTTTTTAACTGAAGCAGTAGTTAAAGAAATTATTGCCAGTAATATTTTACCAAAAGGTGCATTACAATTGATTTGTGGCAGTGCAGGAGATTTATTGAATCACACCATCGATCAAGATGTCATCACATTTACAGGTTCTGCAACTACAGGATTGATGTTGAAATCGAACCCTCATATCTTATCTAATAATATTCCATTTAATATGGAAGCAGATAGTTTGAATTGTATTGTTTTGGGAGAAGATGTGACTCCTGAAATGCCTGAGTGGGATATTTTTATTAAAGAAGTTAGAAAAGAAATGACCACCAAAGCAGGACAAAAATGTACTGCTATTCGAAGAATTTTTGTTCCAGAAAATAAAATTGAAGATGTACAAATTGCATTAGGCAAAGCTTTAGCTCAAACTACAATTGGAAATCCATTAAACGAAAAAGTTAGAATGGGTAGCTTGGCAGGACAATCACAACGAGAAGAAGTAAAAACTCAAGTGCAAAAATTATTAGCATCTTCACAAATTATTTATGGTGCTTTAGATAGTGTTGAAGTGATTGATGCAGATGCTGTAAAAGGTTCTTTCATCTCTCCAATTTTGTTACTCAACCAAAATCCTTTTGCCAGCAATGAAGTACATGAAGTAGAAGCTTTTGGTCCAGTTAGTACTTTAATGCCTTACAAAAATTTAGATGAAGCTATTGCATTAAGTAAAAAAGGAAAAGGAAGTTTATGTAGCAGTATTGTAACAGCTAATCATTCAATAGCTAAACAATATGTAATTAATGCAGCAACACATCATGGAAGAATTTTAGTGTTGAATGCCGACTGTGCAAAAGAAAGTACTGGTCATGGTTCTCCATTGCCTTTATTGGTTCATGGTGGACCTGGTAGAGCTGGTGGTGGAGAAGAAATGGGTGGTGTTCGTGGTGTAAAACATTACATGCAACGTATAGCTTTACAAGGTTCTCCAACCATGTTAACAGCCATTACCAATGTGTATCAACAATATGCAAAAGGCAATACAGATTCTGTTCATCCTTTTAGGAAACATTTTGAAGAATTGAATATTGGCGATCAACTCATCACTGAAAAAAGATTGATTACAGAAGAAGACATTAACAAATTCGCTGACTTAAGTGGCGATCAATTTTATGCTCATAAAACATTCACCAATTTTGATGGAACTATGTTTGAAAGACAAGTTGCACATGGTTATTTTATTATGAGTGCTGCTGCAGGATTGTTTGTTGATGGTAGTGATTTAGGACCTGTTTTATTAAATTATGGTATTGATGAATTACGTTTTACCAAACCTGTTTATGCTGGTGCAGAAATTTATATTCGTTTTACTTGTAAAGAAAAATTGCCTCAAGATACAAAACCCGCCTTGTCGGGCGAGGAAGAAACTGATATTCCTAAAGGCATTGTAAAATGGTTGGTTGAAATGATTGACGAAACTGAAGAGCTTGTTGGTGTTGCTACTATTTTAACTATGGTGAAGAAGTTGAAGGGATGATAGGATTTTGGAATTAGATATTTGGAATTTGTTTTACGCTCATGGAAATCAAAAAAGGTCAACTAGATTTTATTGAAAAAATATTGAATGCAAAGCCTTGGTTCGTGTCTCACGAACCAACAATAAACAAATAATTATTGGAAGATTTTAATAAACATATTAGGAAATCTCACATAAATATTGGTGATATATACTTTTTTACAGCAACAATTAATAGTTGGCATAAGCTTTTGTTAGATGACACTTATAAGCAAATAATAATTGTTTCATTAACATATTTAAGCTACAAAGAAATTATATCTGTGTATGGTTTTGTAATCATGCCAAACCATATTCATTTGATATGGCAAATTCATAAACTTAATGGAAAGGAAACAGCACAGGGTTCTTTTTTAAAATATACAGCCCATAAGTTTAAAGAAATGTTATTGCAAAATAACCCAGTAATGTTGCAAAAATTTGCTGTAAATGCACACAACAAAAAATATGAATTTTGGCAAAGAGATTCATTGGCTTTTAAGTTAATGAAAAGAGAAACAGCCATTCAAAAGCTAGAATATATACATAATAATCCTGTGGCTAAAAAGTGGAGTTTGAGTAAAATACGAGAAGATTACTATTATTCATCTGCAAAGTTTTATGAAACTAATATTCCTAATTTTGAGTTTCTTAAGCATTTGTTAGAGGTGTTTTGATGGCAGGTTCGTGAGACACGAACCGAGGCAGGGGAAGAAGTTGAGGGTTGATTGGTTTATTAGTTTAATTTGATTTGGAATTTGATGTTTAGAATTAAAAGTCACTGCGAGGTACGAAGCAGTCTCCCAGCCTCCAAGGGGAAGGGTTCGTGAGACACGAACCGAGGCAGAATTTCGAAGGTTCTTGCCTGAGAAATCTGTTAGGTTTTCCATAATAGATTTCTCGTTCGTTCCTCATTCGAAATGACGTTTCAACAAAATAAGATTTAAGTTTGAATACTTATTGAGTCATTAATTCGAACCAGCTCACATTACTATTTTTTCGGATAGCTTCTTTATCATCTTCATTTAAACTTCTGAGAAAGCTTTTATACTTCGACATATAAGAAGCAGCTGATACACCTGGACAATATGAATTGAATACATTGCTAGAATATGGTTTTGCTAATTTTGTAATGGCACTAACACATGGCAATACCTGACTCCAATTTGTATTTACATTTCCTCGAACTGAGTTCCAAACAGAACATGCTACTTTTTGTGAAGCTACAAACATTCGACTAGCTTCTTTTCCAATCTCATTAACAAAATCATCATTTTTCTTTTTATAAAAATCCTCTTTTTGTATGTACATTTTTTTTGCAGTAGTTAATTCTAAAACTGATGATTGCTCTGCTTGTTTGGCTTGTATTTTCTTTTGGTCGTATAGAGGTTTTATTTTTATTACCGCTTCATCTTGTTGTTTATTGAGATTCACTTTAAGCTGAAAAATTTCATTATTTAAATCCTGAATTTCTTTTTTTAATGAGTTAACATTTTTTTCAAAACTTTGAGTGTACGTCTTAATGGTGGTTACTAAATCATTGATTTGATTGTATAAATTTTTTTGATTGGCCAGTAATTGTGTTTTGGCACTATCACTTAATTTATAATTTTTCAATTCTTGATCTACATCAATTTTATCTTTTTTAAGTCCATTTAATTTGTATTGAAGAGGATTAATAAAAGCATCTTTATCTTCATGCAGGTTTTTAATTTTATCCTGATGTTGAATTATTTTACTTTTTCTGTTAGTTTGTGCTTCTTCATTTTCTTTTTTTACTGCTTCTTTAACTTTAATACTCTCATCCTGAAATTCTTTTTCGTATCGAATTATTCTTTCTTTTTGGATTGAAATTTTATCGTCGGCAATCAAAATATTAATGGCATCATCCATCAACATATTTGTCCACTGTTCATGCTTACTTTTAGCATCAGCTAATAACTTTGTTTCATAATTTTTACTATGCTCAGTAATTTCTTTACAAAGCTTTTCATTTAAAACTTCTAATTGTTTTAAATCTTTTTGTTTTTTTATCACATCATTATCGCCTTTCTCAAGATTCTGAAGTTGAACTCTTTTAAGGGCAATTTTTTCGGCAAATCTGGTTCTAGTTGCTTCTAGCTCTGCAGTAGTTGCTGGTATAGCATACCCTTTTACATCGCCTAAATGTTTTTCAAAGTTTTCTCCTCTTTTTTCAAAATCAGATTTCCAACCTCCACACTGACTACATCTGGCACCTACTTTCATATCACGAATTAAATTATCTCTCTCTTTTTGTAGAGCAATAATTTCATCTTTAAGCTTATTTATTTTTTCTAGCCATTTTTTTTCAAGTTCAATTAAATCAATTTTAAATTGTTCAATTTTATTTTTATTGCTTAAAATAGTATTGCTCTTAGCTTCAATAGATACTACATCGCCAATGCCAATTGTTTGAGCAGAACAATAAAAAGCTGGAACAATAAAAAATACTATAAAGAGTAAACGAAACATAATGGTTAATTTAATTACCAAAAGGATCATCTTCCGCTTTATATAATGCGATTAGATGTTTGAAAGCTTTCATTAATCGATTTGCATTGGCAGGATCTGCACTCAAATAATAAATGGAAACGGCATTAGTCGTAATATTTCTATTAATAGTAGAATTACAATCTATGTCATCGCCAACATAATCTTCGGTGTATTGGGCATTACCCCAAAAATCATAATGTGAGAATTTTCGTTTATATCTGGGTTTAACAGATTTAGAATAATTAGTGATTTCCCATTTTACAGTATTAGGTAAAAAACGTATAACCAATGTTCCCAATCCTGATGTGTTACTATTCAGGGTGTCAATTTTGGTGATATGATTGGGTTTAAATATTATTTCAGTTCTTTTTCCGCTATAAGAAGCACTGCTATATGAGTCGCATCCTTTTAATGAGCTTTCAATTTTATCAGAATGCTTAATAAAGCCATCGTTCATTAATTCAATTTTATTTAAAGTAAGATAGTCTGTGCCTACTTTTCTTTCCAGTACTTCATTCAATTTTTTATTGATATAATTAATCGTTTCTTGTTTAGTTAAATCTTGCGAAAAAGTGGTGTAAGCTAATGCTAATAAACCGGCAAAGAGAATTGTTTTCTTCATTTTGTATAATTTATTAAGTTAGAGTCAGGAAATAATACTTCTAATTAATTATCGCTTTAAAAAACTAAAATAAGACATTATTGGAGAAATCATATGAGTTTATTTATTAACACTTTACATACTTAAAAAATAATTTTTCAAAATTTCATTTTATAGATAGAATTAATGAATTTTATTCCCAAACCAAAACATATTTTACTATGGCTCTAATTAGTTTTAAGTTTGAATTAAGGAATAACAAGCCAAGGTTCGTGTCTTACGAACCTGCAAGAAGTTGAAGGGTTGATTACTATATTAATTTAATGGGATTTGGAATTTGTTTATTGAAATTTTTTTAAGTTTATGGAAATTAAAAAAGGTCAATTAGATTTTGTTGAAAAAATATTGAATGCTTGTTTTAAAGAACTCAAGTACGATTTATTTGTTATGAGTTTGATGCACCAATACGAAGAAAGAGGATTTTTAACAAAAGGACAATTACAAGGATTATATTATAAAGCAGAAAAGCTCGAAAATCTTCCAGCAGGTTTATTAGCTACTTTAGAATCAACTATCAATAAACTTCCATCAAAAGAAAAAAAGAATGCACCAATTGTTTTAAAAGAAGAAAAGAAAGATGAAGAAACTGAAAATAAGTTGAATGAAATTTTAAACAAATATCCTCAACATAAAGCTGTTCTTGGCTTACAACACAATTTCATTAAATACGATAAACTAACTTCATCAGAAAAATTTGAGCTGAATAAAATTTATAAAGTACTTTTTAAGAAGTAAATAAAAACATGACTCGCAAAGAACGCTATCAACATATCATTAACAAAAGCCTTGGTTCGTGTCTCACGAACCAAGGCATTGAAGATTACTATTATTCATCTGCAAAGTTTTATGAAACCAATATTCCTAATTTTGAGTTTCTTAAGCATTTGTTTGATGTGTTTTGATGAAAGGTTCGTGAGACACGAACCATAGCCTTGAAAAACTTGAACTAAATAAAATTTATAAAGTACTTTTTAAGAAGTAAATAAAAACATGACTCGCAAAGAACGCTATCAACATATCATTAACTATTTTTTAGAACATAGTCCGAATGCAGAAACTGAACTCATTTACGATAATCCATATCAACTTTTAGTAGCAGTAATTTTATCTGCTCAGTGTACAGATGTTAGAGTGAATTTAACCACACCTGCCATCTTCAAAAAGTATCCTACACCAAAAGCCTTAGCTAAAGCCAGTTTCGACGAATTGTTTCCCTTTATAAAAAGCATTTCTTACCCCAACAATAAAACCAAACATTTAATTGGAATGGCAAATTTGTTGTTAGAAAAATTTAATGGAGAAGTACCAATGACTGTTGAAGAACTCATTCTATTACCAGGCGTAGGAAGAAAAACAGCAAATGTGATTACTAGTGTAATAGATAATCAACCCAACATGGCTGTAGATACTCATGTGTTTAGAGTAAGCAGAAGAATTGGTTTAGTTACTCAAACAGCAAACACTCCTTTGGCAGTAGAACAACAACTCATTAAAGAAATTCCAAAAGAATTGGTACACAAAGCTCATCATTGGTTAATACTTCATGGTCGTTATACATGCTTGGCAAGAAATCCGAAATGTGAAGCATGTGGTATTCAAGATGCTTGTAATTATTATAAAAGAACTTATCTTACCAATTCTTAAAAATTATTATTGAATTATTTAGCACATGCATATTTATCATTTAACCATCCACAAGTTTTAGTGGGCAATATGATTAGTGATTATGTAAAAGGTAAAAAACAATTTAATTATTCTTCTGAAATTCAAGCTGGTATTCGATTGCATAGAGACATTGATCGTTATACTGATGTTCATCCAAAATTAAAAAAAGCAAAAAAAATATTTGAATCAGAGCTTGGAAGCTATTCTGGTGCGTTTATTGATATTATTCTAGACTATTATATAGCTAATGATGAAAGTATTTTTAAATCAGATAAGGAATTACAGTTTTTTGCTATGAGTTGTTATGAAATACTTGAAAAAAACGAACAAGTGTTTCCAGAAAAATTTGCTCGATTATTTCCTTACATGAAAACTCAAAATTGGCTATATCATTATAAAGATGATAATGGTATTCAGCAAAGCTTTAGAGGATTAACCAACAGAGCACAATACATCAATAAAAATCATCAAGGTTATAATATTTTTCTGAATTATAAAAATGAAATGAAATTTATATATCAAGAATTTATAAAAGATGTTAGGGCTTTTGCTTGGCAAAAATTTCAAGAAAATTTACATTCGTAACCAAAAAAATAATAATATGAAATGGACAAGTTTATTTATCGCTTTATTTTTTTTCACAGTAAACACATTTGCACAACCCAAGCCAACAGATTTAGATAAAAGTCCAATGGATGCTAGTTATTGGCCAAGCAACTACCCAATATTAAAACTTAATGGTAAGGTTAAAGATGCACCAATTGCAAGAGTTTTATATAGCAGACCACAAAAAAATAATAGAGTAATTTTCGATGGTATAGTTAAATATGGTGAGTTGTGGCGTATTGGAGCTAATGAAGCAACTGAAATAGAGTTTTTAAAAAATGTAAAAATTAATAATAAAACTATTGTAAAGGGCAAGTATACTATATACTGTATTCCTAATTTGAAGACATGGACCATTATAATAAATAAAGATAATTTTTGTTGGGGCAACTATTCATACAATCAAAAATTAGATGTCGTTAGAGTTGAAATTCCTGTTGAAAAAAATTCAGATATAGTTGAAGCTTTTACTACATATTTCGATGAAACAAAAAATGGAGCTAATTTAATTTTTATGTGGGATGATGTAAAAGCCACTTTACCTATTTCAATGTAATATGACAAAACCAGACAATAGAATAATACCCAGCAAAGAACCAGTTTACTTAGAAGGACCAAAACCAAAGGTTAATGAATTCTTTTTCGCTTTTAATGTGTTAAAAGAATTTATTAAAGGTTTTAGAACTTTACATTTTGTTGGACCCTGCATTACTGTTTTTGGTTCTGCTCGTTTTAAACCAGAACATGAGTATTATAAATGTGCCGTTGAGTTTGGAAAACGAATTGCAGAAATGGGTTTTGTTACCTTAACAGGAGGTGGTCCAGGCATTATGGAGGCTGCCAATAAAGGAGCTTTTGAAAATGGTGGTAAAAGTGTTGGTGTAAATATTAAACTTCCTTTTGAACAGCATGAAAACCCTTATTTGCACAAATCGGTTACTATTGATTATTTCTTTGTTAGAAAAACTTTGTTGGTAAAATATTCTTACGCATTTATAATTATGCCAGGTGGCTGGGGAACCATGGATGAGTTATTTGAAACATTAACTTTAATTCAAACCAAAACCATTACAGATTTTCCTGTGGTGCTTTATGGTAAAAAATATTTTCAACCACTGTTCGATTATATTGAAATGATGAGTGAAGAAGGCACCATATCAAAAGAAGATTTAAAACATATTTTATTGACAGACGATTACAATGAAGCCATTCAACACATCTCGAGCTATATAAAAGTAAATTATAAAATTAAGCAAAAGAAAAAACTAGGATGGTTTTAAATAATTGAAGAAGAAAACTATAAGTTAGTTATTATTGCACATACAAAACTAACCCAATGGGTCTATTAGATAAATTAAAACATATTAAACTATTTCGTTCACTAGTTTATTCAGTAGTGGGTGTAGCCACCTATCCCGGTTTAAGTTATGTAAATAAACTTAAAATAGAAGGCACCGAACATTTAAAAGGTTTACCCAAAAACAATGTTTTATTCGTTAGTAATCATCAAACCTATTTTGCAGACGTCATTGTTTTTATACATATTTTTTGTGCTGTAAAATGGAGAAGAGAAAATAAATTAGGTTTACCTTTTTATCTTTTAAATCCCTTTACCAGAGTATTTTTTGTAGCTGCAGAAGAAACTATGAACAGTAATTGGCTCAGTAAATTATTTAAACTTGCTGGTGCATTAACAGTAAAAAGAACTTGGAGGGCAGAGGGTAAAGAAGTAAGAAGAGGTTTAGATCCTTCCGATACCAGAAAAATAACTTCAGCATTAAAAAATAATTGGGTTATCACTTTCCCACAAGGTACTACAAAACCTTTTGCTCCTGGTCGTAAAGGAACTGCACATATTATCAAATACAATCAACCTGTTGTTGTGCCAGTTGTGATTAATGGTTTTTGGAGAGCTTTTAATAAAAAGGGATTGAAGTTTAAAAAGAAAGGCACTATTCTCTCTGTTCGTTTTAAAGAACCAATGATTATTGATTACACACAACCTATTGAAATTATTTTAGAGCAAGTGATGGATGCTATAGAGCAAAGCAAAAGATACATGATGAAGGGAAAGCATCATTTAATGAATGCTTTAGACAAATAAATTTTCAAAAAAAATAACTCATAAAAAAACCTCAATCTTACGATTGAGGTTTTTAGTTATATCTTGTTAAGATTAATTATCAAAACTTAAATCTAAGCCTAAGCCTCTTAACTCATGAACCAATACATTGAATGATTCAGGAACACCTGGTTTAGGAATATTATCACCTTTTACAATAGCTTCATAAGTTTTTGCACGGCCAATAATATCATCAGATTTTAGAGTTAACAACTCTTGTAAAATATTTGCAGCACCATAAGCTTCTAAAGCCCAAACCTCCATTTCACCAAATCTTTGTCCGCCAAACTGAGCTTTACCACCTAAAGGTTGTTGAGTAATTAAACTGTATGGTCCTATAGAACGAGCATGCATTTTATCATCAACCATGTGGTGTAATTTAATTACATAAATAACCCCAACTGTTGCTTTTTGGTGGAAACGTTCACCAGTTTCACCATCATATAAATGTGTATGACCATTTAAAGGAATATCAGCTTTGTTACAGAACTCTTCAATTTCAGTAGTGCTTGCACCATCAAAAATTGGAGTTGCAAATTTGGTTCCTAGTTTTAATCCAGCCCAACCTAAAATGGTTTCATAAATCTGACCCAAGTTCATACGAGAAGGTACACCTAATGGATTTAACACAATATCAACTGGTGTTCCATCTTCCATAAATGGCATATCCTCTGCACGTACAATTTTAGCAACAATACCTTTATTACCGTGACGACCCGCCATTTTATCACCCACTTTCAATTTACGCTTAACAGCCAAGTAAACTTTTGCAAGTTTTAATACACCAGCTGGCAATTCATCACCAATTGAAATATTAAATTTCTCTCTTTTAAATTTACCTAACTCTTCGTTATACTTAATTGTATAGTTGTGTAATAATGTATTGATGGCTTGATCGAGATTTTCATCTTCTGTCCAACCTAAAGGATTGATACCGTGAAAATCTAAAGCAGCTAAGTTTTTAGCATTGAACTTAACGCCTTTACCAATTAAGGTTTCACCATAGCTATTAGTAACACCAGCTGAAGCTTTATCTTTTAAAAGAATTTGTAGTTTACTAACTAATTGTTCTTTTAATTCATCAACAGCAATGTGGTGAGCTTTCTCTACTTTTTCTAAAGCAGCTTTTTCACGAACTTTAGAATTTTTATCTTTTTTAGTACGTTGGAATAATTTTTTATCAATAACTACACCTTCTGTACCATTAGGAGCTTTTAATGAAGCATCTTTTGCATCGCCTGCTTTATCACCAAAAATGGCTCTTAATAATTTTTCTTCTGGTGTAGGATCGCTTTCACCCTTAGGTGTAATTTTTCCAATTAAAATATCACCCTCTTTAACAGTAGCACCAATTCTGATAATACCATTTTCATCTAAATCTTTAGTAGCTTCTTCACTTACATTAGGAATATCAGAAGTTAATTCTTCTTCTCCCAACTTAGTATCTCTTACTTCTAATTCATATTCATCAATATGGATAGAAGTAAACCAGTCTTCACGAACTACTTTTTCATTAATTACTATAGCATCCTCAAAATTGTAACCTTTCCAAGGCATGAAAGCAACCACTAAGTTTCTTCCTAATGCTAATTCACCATCTTTGGTTGCATAACCTTCAGTTAAAAAATCTCCTTTTTTAACTTTTTGTCCTTTTTTAACAGCAGGACGTAAGTTAATACAAGTAGATTGGTTGGTTTTAATGAACTTGGTTAATTTGTATACCATTAAATCGTCGTGGAAAGAAATTAAACGATCGCCGTCATTTCTATCGTAACGAATATGAATTTCTCTAGAATCTACAAACTCAACAACACCATTTCCTTCTGCATGTAACTGAATACGTGCATCAAGAGCAGCTTTTGCTTCTAAACCAGTACCTACTATAGGATTTTCTGGACGAATTAAAGGCACAGCCTGACGTTGCATGTTCGATCCCATCAAAGCACGGTTAGCATCATCATGCTCTAAGAAAGGAATTAATGAAGCACTCAAACCAACAATTTGGTTAGGAGCTACGTCCATAAATTCTACTTCTGATTTATTTAAAATTGGGAAATCACCAGTATCTCTACTGATAATTTTATCTTCAGTAAAGTTTCCTTTACCATCTAAAGGCGTATTACTTTGAGCAATTTTCTTTTCTTCTTCTTCTTCTGCACTTAAGTATTGTAACTCTTTCATGTTCACTTTACCGTTCTCTACTTTACGATAAGGCGTTTCAATAAAGCCCATTTCGTTAATAGCAGCATGAACACAAAGTGTAGAAATTAGACCAATGTTTGGTCCCTCAGGAGTTTCAATAGTACATAAACGACCATAATGAGAATAGTGAACGTCACGAACCTCGAAACCTGCTCTTTCTCTACTTAAACCTCCTGGCCCTAATGCAGAAATACGACGTTTATGTGTAATTTCAGAAAGAGGATTGGTTTGATCTAAGAATTGAGATAACTGAGATGTTCCAAAGAATGAGTTGATTACTGAAGAAAGTGTTCTTGCGTTAATCAAATCAACAGGTGTAAATACCTCATTGTCTCTTACATTCATTCTTTCACGAATTGTACGAGCCATACGAGATAAACCAACACCAAATTGAGCATATAATTGTTCACCTACAGTTCTAACACGACGGTTACTTAAGTGATCAATATCATCAATCTCAGCTTTGTTATTTGTAAGTCTAACTAAGTATTTAACGATTTCAATAATATCTGCCTTAGTTAAAACTTTCTTTTCAATAGGTGTTTCGTGTTCAAGTTTTCTGTTGATTTTATAACGACCAACAATACCTAAATCGTAACGCTTATCACTAAAGAATAATTTATCAATAATTCCACGAGCAGTTTCATTATCTGGAGCATCGGCACCACGTAATTGGCGATAAATGTGTTGTACCGCCTCTAGCTCACTGTTTGAAGTATCTTTATTTAATGTGTTGTAGATAATAGCATAATCTCCACCTAATTCTTCTTTTTGTAAGAAGATGCTTTTTACCTCCATCTCAACAATGGTGTCAATACCGTCTTCATCTAAAACAGTATCACGTTCCATTACAATTTCATTACGCTCAATGCTTACAACTTCACCAGTATCTTCATCTACAAAATCTTCTACCCAAGTACGCAATACACGAGCAGCTAATTTTTTGCCAATATGAGCCTGTAATTTTTTAGCATCTACCTCAATTTCATCGGCCATGCCAAATAATTCCAAAATATCTTTATCTGTTTCGTAGCCAATAGAACGTAATAAAGTAGTTACAGGGAACTTCTTTTTACGATCAATATAAGCATACATTACATTGTTAATATCTGTAGCAAACTCCATCCATGCACCTTTGAAAGGAATTACACGAGCAGAGTAAATTTTTGTTCCATTAGGGTGAGTAGATTGACCAAAGAAAACCCCTGGGGAACGGTGTAATTGAGAAACAATTACACGTTCAGCACCATTAACTACGAATGTTCCTCTTGGAGTCATATAAGGAATATTACCCAAGAATACATCTTGAACTATGGTTTGGAAGTCAACGTGCTCTTCATCGTTACAACTTAAACGAAGCTTTGCTTTTAAAGGCACAGCATACGTTAATCCACGTTCCATACACTCAACAATTGAGTATCGTGGTGGATCTATAAAATAATCTAAGAATTCTAGAACGAAAATGTTTCTAGTATCTGTAATAGGAAAATTTTCCTTAAATACTTTAAACAAGCCTTCGTTGTTACGCTTATCTGGCGTAGTTTCTAATTGGAAAAACTCTCTGAATGATTCTAATTGGATATCTAATAAGTCAGGAGCATCTGCCAGGTGTTTTGTTTTACCAAAATTGATCCTGGGATTTAGAGTTGTTGTAGACATAAGTATGAAATCCGTTTTTTAGCTAAAGTGTATGATTTGCAAACGTTTTAATGGCCATAAACCGCTTGCGGTACCCATCGAAAATTAATAAAGGATTGCAAAAGTAGGGGAATGCCCTTATTTGTGGAAAAGTTTTTTGATAGTTTTATTAAAAAATTCCCAAAATCTTAAAGATTTAAGGTTTTATCTCCGATTCTAGCATAATTGGAGCTTTTAAAAGTTGAATTTTTATGGTTTTGCCCATACTAAATCCTTCTATATAAATTGTTGATTTTTCTAAAGAAAGTTCGTTGTGAAAATCTTCAGCGTTAATTAAATAAAGTTTATGACCTTTTTTAGGTAAAATTTTAGGGATAGTTTGATGGTTTTTATCTCTCCCGATACTTGAAATACTATCTTTTATGGATTGATGGGTAATTATGACTTTTTGCTGATTTATGCTAAAAGTATTCCACTGAATAATATTGGTATCTGAAACTTCAAAAATGAAACTATGTTTAAGCCAATACCCTTTTTGCATGGGATTGTTATTTTCATCCACAGGTATAATTCCCACCATTTCTTGTTGGGTAAACAACCATGATTGATGATGTTTGGGTTGATGAATTTTTTGAGAACTATTACAAGAACTAAATAATATGATAAAAAAGATATGAATTAAAATTCGCATTCTGCTGTTGTTATAAAACACTGGTAAACTGTTTTAAGAATCTTACATCGTTTTGACTGTATAATCTTAAATCGTTCACTCTGTATTTTAACTGACAAATTCTTTCAACACCCATTCCAAATGCAAAGCCTGTATATTTATTACTATCGATGCCAAAATTTTCAAGAACATTAGGGTGCACCATACCACTTCCCAAAATTTCTACCCAACCCGTATGTTTACAAACATTACATCCATCGCCTTCACAAATCAAACAACTAATATCCATTTCAGCACTTGGTTCTGTAAAAGGAAAATAGCTGGGTCTAAACCTTACTTTCACATCCTTTCCAAACATTTCCTGAACAAAAAAGTAAAGTGTTTGTTTTAAATCGGCAAAACTTACATTTTCATCAATATACAACCCTTCCACTTGATGAAAAAAGCAATGAGCTCTAGCACTAATCGTTTCGTTTCTATATACTCTTCCCGGACAAATAACTCTTATTGGAGGCTTTTGCGTTTCCATAATTCTGGCTTGTACACTGCTGGTATGAGTACGAAGCAACCAAGTAGGATTTTGCTGCACATAAAAAGTATCTTGCATATCTCTTGCAGGATGATCCTCTGGCAAATTCATTGCACCGAAATTGTGCCAATCGTCTTCAATTTCTGGACCCTCAGCAATAGCAAAACCTAATTGAGAAAAGGTAGCAATTATTTTTTCACGAACCAAACTTAATGGATGCCTAGAGCCTACTGGTATTGGATCTCCAGGTAATGACCAATCGAAATTATCGGTAGCATCATCTTGTTCTTCTAGAGCAGATTTTAAAGTATTATACTTTTCTTCAACAAAAAGTTTAAAATCGTTCAGTACTTGACCGAACTCTTTTTTATTCTCGTTAGGTACATTTTTCATTTCACCCATGACTGATTTCAACAAACCCTTTGTACCCAAATATTTTATTCTAAAAGCTTCAACAGCATCTACAGTTGTTGCCACTTCTTTTTCTATCTCAACTTTATAATTATTAATTTTTTCTACCAATGCTTCCATAAAGCGAAGATAAGTGAGGATTTTATATGGTTGATTGCTGATTTAAGATTGAATATTGGTTTATTGAATCTTTCTTATTTGTTAAAGAATAAAAATAAACAATCGTTAGTTGAATTATAGTCTATTTTGGGCGGCCTAAAGAAATAGAAACAAATTAAAATGTGAATGAATGAGTGTATGGAATGTTAGAACAGAAGTGATGCAAACGATTGAACAATCGATGGAAGAAATTCTTACAAAATACTTAAAACCCATTGAAGAAAATTGGCAACCTGCCGATTTATTACCTAATGCCATAGACCCCAATTTTTTTGAACAAGTTAGAGAAATTCAGGGTCAGTCTAAAGAAATGCCATATGATTTGTTTAGTGTTTTAATTGGTGATACAGTTACCGAAGAAGCATTGCCCACTTATGAAACCTGGCTCATGGATATAAAAGGAATTAATAAAGAAAGCAGAAACGGTTGGGCTCAATGGGTTCGTTCATGGACTGCAGAAGAAAACAGACATGGCGATGCTTTGAACAAATATTTATACTTATCTGGCAGAGTAAATATGAGAGAATTTGAAACCTCTGTACAATTTTTAATTAGTGATGGATTTGATATTGGCACAGGCTCTGACCCTTACAGAAGCTTTGTGTATACTAGCTTTCAGGAATTAGCTACCAATGTTTCGCATAGACGAGTAGCCAGTTTATCTAAAAAAACAGGCAATCATTTATTAGCTAAAATGTGTGGTTTAGTAGCTGCCGATGAAGCCAGACATGCCAATGCCTATAAACATTTTGTGACAAGAATATTTGAACTAGACCCTAGTGAAATGATGTTGGCTTTTGAAGACATGATGAAAAGAAAAATTGTAATGCCAGCTCATTTTTTAAGAGAATCTGGTATGAAGATTAGTGAGCTCTGGGCTCATTTTTCTGATGCTGCCCAACGCTGCATGGTATATACTACACAAGATTATATTGATATTTTAATTTCTTTAATTAAAGAATGGGGTATTGAACAGATTAGTGGATTAAACAGTGAAGCTGAAAAAGCAAGAGACTATTTAATGAATTTACCGCAACGATTACAACGATTATCTGAAAGAATAAAAGTACCTGAAAAGCAATATGAATTTAAATGGTTGAGTGTGTAAGAATTGAAATTTACTATTCCTCCAGCTCATTTTTTTAAAAGATAAATTACTTTATTCAGTTGTTTTTGAACAGATTCCTCACTACGTTCGAATGACAGCTGCTTTAGAACTTATTCCACTTATTGCAAGTCCGAACGACTTTTAATATAACCGCTTTTTCAAAGAACATTTCTGAATTGAAAATACTATTTATTTTAATGTGGTTTATATCTTTTTATTTAAACAATGCAAAACAGATTGCGTTAGGTGTTATGCTAAAAAAAATCTATGAACTTGAGATTTAACATATTTTTGAACAATGAATGATAATACAAGTTGGACACCTTTTCCTGATGATAATTTGCTTGGTTTGACAGATAAGAATTTGCTTAATGAATTCGAAGCAAAAGGAATTGTAAAAGCTGAATTATATGTTTTTGCTCTTGATACAGAAGTTGAAATATCTACTACATTAATTCTTGACATTCATAAAACTGCTTTTGAAGAACTCTATGATTGGGCAGGAAAATGGAGAAATGTAAATGTTGTCGTTGGACAATTGACTCCACCAGAACCAGCACAAATTATACATTTGATGTACCAGTTTATTGATAATTTAAACTTTAAAATTTCAGTTTCAAAAACAAAAAACGAAATTGTTGACACATTAATTTATGCTCACTATGAGTTTGTAAAGATTCATCCCTTTAATAACGGAAATGGTAGAATAGGACGACTTCTTATGAATCTTGTAACAATGAAACTTGGCTACAAACCTTTGGAACTTTATAAACGAGAAGGCGAAAGCAGAAAGACTTATATTCAATCAATGCAAGAAGCCGACAAAGGAAATTTTGAATTACTTGATAGCTTGATTAGGCAAGAATTGGAGACCTTTTAATTGTTGTTCTTTAAGTGCAGACAATACAATTTCATTAACCTTTTGTTTAGACACTTCTTGGTTTTCAAGACACATTGTTGAGTAAACTGTATCAGTTAAAAGCTTTGTAAGAAAAGCTTCATTTTGTAATTGTTTATATTTTTCGTAAAAAGTCATTCGATTACAAAAATAGGAAATATTTCTAGTAACACCCAAACGAACGATTTTTAATATAACCACTTTTTCAAAGAACAGTTGTAAATAAAAAATACATTTTATTATTATGTATTATAAAATATTTTTAGTGGCAAAGCCAGAATAATAAAACTAGCGAAGCAACATGCTTCGTAGAGCTTGGATTTGATATTGGCACAGGCTCTGACCCTTACAGAAGCTTTGTGTATACCAGCTTTCAGGAATTAGCTACCAATGTTTCGCATAGACGAGTAGCCAGTTTATCTAAAAAATCAGGCAATCATTTATTAGCTAAAATGTGTGGTTTAGTTGCTGCCGATGAAGCCAGACATGCCAATGCCTATAAACATTTTGTGACAAGAATATTTGAACTTGACCCTAGTGAAATGATGTTAGCTTTTGAAGACATGATGAAAAGAAAAATTGTAATGCCAGCTCATTTTTTAAGAGAATCTGGTATGAAGATTAGTGAGCTCTGGGCTCATTTTTCTGATGCTGCCCAACGCTGCATGGTATATACTACACAAGATTATATTGATATTTTAATTTCTTTAATTAAAGAATGGGGTATTGAAGAGATTAGTGGATTAAACAATGAAGCTGAAAAAGCAAGAGACTATTTAATGAATTTACCGCAACGATTACAACGATTATCTGAAAGAATTAAAATACCAGAAAAGCAGTATGAGTTTAAGTGGCTGAGTGTTTAGAGACTGAAGTACTAGAATTAATTATTATCCATTTCTTCTGTAAGGGACATTGTGTAATAAATCTTCAAATTTTAGCCAAACTCAACGTCCATTTGGCTTTCTCATTTGGATATGAAATAAGAAGTTGTTGAAAAGGGAAGATAATTGTTGAATTAATACCATATTCTAAATCTACATTTCATAAAATAAAAAAACCTCAATCTTTCGATTGAGGTTTAAGTTGCTGTAGGGGGAGGGTTCGAACCTCCACGAAGCAGTTAGCTAAAGCACAAAGTTTGGTGGTCAACCCCGGTCGGCCTAACTGGTGTTTCGGTCAACTCTATGCTCAAGTTTATCCTGTTGTCTTCACCCCCGAGACGAGAGGGTATGTCTGCCAAGATTTCATCACCCCACAGTATTGAAGAACTCATTGATAATGCAATGCTAAAGCTTTTTTCTATTCATTAAATATTTTCTACACATTTTTTATAAAATATAGATTTTATCAAAATATTCTTACTTTTATTTAAAATTAATTAAAATATGAGCCTTAAATTAAATATCGACAAATTGGACTTGCAAATTATTCAGGCATTAATGAATAATGCCGAAATTTCTTATGCCGATTTGGGTAAACAACTTTTTGTTTCGGGTGGCACCATTCATGTTAGAATAAAAAAACTAGAAGAACAAAAAATAGTAAAAGGTAAAAAACTGGTTGTAGATCTAAAAATTTTGGGTTACGATGTGATTGCTTTTATTGGTGTGTATTTACAAAAAAGCTCTTTGTATGATGCTGTGGCAAAGGAATTGAAAAAAATTCCTGAAATTGTTCGCTTAAATTATACGACAGGAAACTATAGCATGTTTGCAGAAATTGTTTGTAAGGATATTGAACAACTAAGAATTGTATTGCACGACAAATTACAAAACATTGTAGGCATTGAACGAACAGAAACTTTTATTTCTTTAGAAGAAAGTTTTAACAGAACACCACAAGTTCACGATTAATTAACTTGCATTAAAAATCTGACTTATACCTTTGCAGCATGTTAGTACTTGATGGCAAAATATGTTCTCAGCATATTAAACATGAATTATCACAAAAAGTAGAAAGCTTTAAAGCAAATGGCAAAAGAGTGCCACATTTAGCTGCAATTTTGGTAGGAAATAATGGGGCAAGTGAAACCTATGTTGCAAACAAAGTAAAAAGTTGTGCAGAAGTGGGTTATCAATCTACATTAATCAGATATAAAGACGATATTTCTGAACTTGAGTTATTGCAAGCTATTGAAGAATTAAATCTGAATACTGAAATTGATGGAATTCTAGTTCAGTTACCATTACCTAATCATATTAGTGAACTAAAAGTGATAGAAACCATTTCTCCTAAAAAAGATGTAGATGGATTTCATCCATTGAATTCAGGAAGATTGGTTCAAGGTCATCCAACATTTGCTCCTGCAACTCCTTATGGCATGACTATGTTAATGGAATATTTTAATATTGAAACCAAAGGAAAAAATGCAGTGGTTATAGGTAGAAGTAATATAGTAGGCAGACCAATGAGCATTTTGCTTAGTGGTAATCATACTTATGGAAATTGTACAGTAACTATTTGTCATAGCCATACCAAAAATTTAGAAGAAATTTGTAGTCAAGCAGATATTCTAGTAACGGCAATGGGTAAACCAGGATTCATTAAATCCAACATGGTAAAAGAAGGTGCTATTGTAATTGATGTGGGAATAACAAGAGTTGATGATGAAACGGCTGCAAGAGGTTATAGAATTAAAGGTGATGTTGATTTTGATGATGTAGCTACAAAAGCTGGAGCAATTTCTCCTGTTCCTGGTGGTGTGGGTTTAATGACTATTGCTGGATTGTTGAAGAATACCATGAAAGCATATTTGAACAATAATTAATTTTTTATTTTGAGTGTATTGGTTGAACATAGTACAATGCTTCCTGTAATGGAATCTTTTTATACCTTACAAGGTGAAGGATTTCATAAAGGTAGAGCTGCTTATTTTATTCGTTTAGGTGGCTGTGATGTGGGCTGTGTGTGGTGCGATGTTAAAGATAGCTGGGATGCTGAAGCCCATCCAAAATTTAGTGTGGATGAGATTATAGAGAAATTAAAGTATGAAGTACAAAGTACGAAGTACGAAGAAAAGTTAAAAGTCAAAAGTCAAAACCAAAAACTAGAAACTACAAACGAGGAACAAGAAACAATTAACCTCCAACATCAAACTTCCAACATCAAACCCATTGTAGTAATCACAGGTGGAGAACCATTAATGCACAATTTAGATGAACTCACAGAACAATTACAAGCATTAGGTTTTGAAACTAACATAGAAACTTCTGGCTCCTCTCCTTTCAGTGGTTCATGGAATTGGATTTGCTTATCTCCCAAAAAATTCAAAGCTCCTTTACCAGAAATTTTACCTTTAGCTAACGAATTAAAAATTGTAGTATTCAATAAAAGCGATTTCGATTGGGCTGAACAATACGCTGCACAGGTTAGCCCTTCATGCAAATTATACCTTCAACCAGAATGGGATAAAAGAGAAATTGTAACGCCATTAATTATAGATTATATCAAATCCAATCCACAATGGCAGTTAAGTATACAAATTCATAAATACATCAACGTTCCATAAATAAACCATAGATTTTAACTTAAAGTTTGTGCAAATTCAATCAACTTAGCAGCAAAGCTTTTACATGCGTTATTTTGTTTTTCTTTTCATATTGTTAGGTTGCACATCAGTAAAAACTCAAACCAGAACTCAAAATCCTAGAGCAGTAAAACTTTATGCACAAGGCATGAGTCAGATAGCTGATGGCTTTTTGAATGATGCCATTGTAACCTTACAACAAGCCTTAACTGCCGACCCCAACTATATTGAAGCTTATCTTTCTTTGGCCGGAGTTTATGGAGAGAAAAAAGATTATAAAAATGCAGTAGCTTATTACAAAAATGCTTTTGATAGAGACAGTAACTATGCTGCTTATTATAGATTGCCTTACTCTATAAACCTTGCAGGTTTAGGAAGGTTTGATGAAGCTTTATTTCAAATCAATGAATTTTTAAATATTCCATCATTGAATGAAAGAAGTATCAGAAGTGCACTATACAGAAAAAAATCTTACGAGTTTGCAGTGGATTATCAAAATAAACATTCACGAAATAACTATCGATTTAATCCCATTAATTTAGGAGATAGTGTAAACACTATTCATTCAGAATACTATCCAACACTGAGTATTAGTGATACTTTACTAGTATTTTCCAGAATGATTAATCGTGGAGAATATTTTGCAAAATCATCTATTCATAACAACCAATTTTCTAAAGCAGAAATTATTGAAGGCAGTATTAATAAAACAATTTTGAAAGGTGCAGCAACAGTTTCAAGTGATGGTGAATGGCTCATTTTTGCTGCAGATTTTGGTAATCAAGGTTTTGGTAATTACGATTTATACATTTCTTACATTACACCAGAAGGCTGGAGTGAACCTGAAAATTTAGGAGAAAATATTAACTCACAATATTGGGATAGTGGCCCAAGTATTAGTCCAGATAGCAGAACACTTTATTTCACCAGTGATAGACCAGGAGGCTATGGAGGAAGAGATTTATATATGAGCACCCGACAAGCCAATGGCAAATGGGGACCAGCAATAAACATGGGTGAAGCCATTAATACTGCAGGCAATGAATTGTATCCTTACATTCATGCAGATAATCAAACTTTATATTTTACATCAGATGCTTGGCCTGGTTATGGAAAAACAGATTTATTTATTGCCAGAAAAACTTCAACTGAAACTTGGAGTATCCCAGAAAATTTAGGATATCCCATCAATACAATTGAAGATGAAGGCAGCATTACTATTTCTTCAGATGGACGAACAGCATATTATGCCAGTGATAGAGCAGATAGTAAGGGTGGATTAGACATTTATAAATTCGAATTGAGAGAAGATATTCGTCCTTATAAAACCCTTTATGTAAAAGGTCAAGTGATTGATAGTATTACTAAAAAAGGCATTCCATGTTCTGTAGAATTAGTTGATAATGCCACTAACAAAACTATCATGAAAATTACTGCAGATGAATTAGGTAAGTATTTTATTCCTCTACCAACAGGTAAGGATTACACTTTTGTAGTAAACAGAAGAGGATATTTATACTATAGTAATTTGTACGAACTAAGTAAAGAAAAACCAGACAGTGTTTACATCAATAATATTGCTTTGCAACCTATACAAAAAAACATCAGCACTACATTAAAAAATGTTCAGTTCGAGACTGGTTCTTATGAATTATTACCTATAAGTATGGTTGAATTAGATAAGTTATTACAACTGCTTAATGAAAATTCAAGTCTTAAATTATTAATCAAAGGATTTACTGATAATGTAGGTAAAGCAGAAGACAATATTAAACTCTCTAATAATAGAGCTAAAGCTGTAGTAGATTATTTAATACAGAAAGGCATCAACGCTACAAGACTTGCTCACAAAGGTTTTGGAGCAACATTGCCCATTGCAGATAATAATACTGAAGAAGGAAGAGCAAAAAATAGAAGAACAGAATTTGAAATCATAGATTTATAGAACAATATCATAAAACTTAAAATTAAATATATGTTTACTAGTAAAAACTTCATAGCCATTATTATTGGCTTATCACTAATTTTTTCTGTAGCAATTATTAGTGGGGCTTATAAATATAAATTCAAAGTGAGTGAATCTATTGCCGTTACTGGATTAGGTGAAAAAGATTTTGAGAGTGATATGATTAGCTGGAGAGCTACTTATAGCAGAAATTCATTCGATTTAAAATCGGCTTATGCAGCTTTAAAAGCTGATGAAACTGTGGTGAAGAATTATTTAATTGCAAAAGGACTTAAAGAAGAAAATTTATTATTCTCTGCAGTAAATGTTCAAAGACTAGAAGAAGATAAATACGATAGTAATGGAAAATATGTTGGAAGAACATTCAATGGCTATGCCTTATCTCAAACAGTAAGTGTAGATTCAAAAGAATTAGATTTAGTTGAAGCAGTTTCAAGAAAAGTGACAGATTTAATTGAAAAAGGTATAGAATTAAATTCTGGTTTGCCCTCATACTACTACTCAAAACTTTCTGAACTAAAAATAGATTTATTAGCCAAAGCCTCTGCCGATGCTAAACTTCGTGCAGAAACTATGGCCAAAAGTGCAGGTGGTGGTTTAGGGAGTTTAAAGAGAGCTAATATGGGTGTGTTTCAAATTGTTGGAAAAAACCAAAATGAATCTTATGAATATGGAGGTTCTTTCAATACATCATCACGATTAAAAACTGCTTCAATTACAGTTAAAGCAGATTATATTATTAATTAATACAACTCAATTTTCATAAGGCTTGAGGCCTATACCTAAACATATCATTCAACTTCTTAATAAAAAAGTTGAGCAGTACAATCATATAGATTTTATTGAATTAGATCCAATATCTATTCCTCATCAATTTACTCAACAACAAGACATAGAAATTGCTGCATTTTTTGCTGCAACTCTTTCTTGGGGAAATAGAAAATCTATTATTACTTCTTGCAAAAAATTGTTAGAGATAATGGATTATGCACCGCATGATTTTATTATCAATCATCAACCTAAAAACATCAAACCCTTTGTTCATAGAACTTTCAACCAAATAGATTTAAGTCACTTTATTCGTTTTCTTCATCATCATTATCAAAAAGAAACATCTTTAGAAACAGCATTTACTATATGGATGAATAAAGATGATGAAAATATTGAACAAGCATTAAATGGTTATCATCAGTATTTCTTCAATCCAAAACTCTTTCAAAACTATCCTTCAAGAACACATAAACATATTGCAGCACCATTTAAAAATTCTGCTTGCAAAAGATTAAATATGTTTTTGAGATGGATGGTTAGAGAAGATGAGCATGGTGTTGACTTTGGTATCTGGAAAACAATAAAATCATCTCAACTCATTATACCCATGGATGTGCATGTGGTAAAAGTAGCTCATCAATTAGGCTTAATTGAAACAACAAAAACCAATTGGCAACATGCTGTAGATTTAACCAATTCGTTGAAAGTATTTGATAGCAAGGATCCTGTGAAATACGATTATGCTTTGTTCAGTTTGGGGGTAGTAGAAGGAATAAAGTAATTTTATTTTTTCAGGTGTGGAGGTTCATATATTAATCTAAAAAAAGAACTAAATCTTTCGTTCTCTCGTGAAATTGGGATGCCTGTTACAATTCCAATCATTAGATGATCAGTTATTGCCAATCGCATTTGAGGTCTTATAGTCATATCAAAATCATGTTCAGATATTTCTTTATTAAATTCAATCCCAATAAAATTTCTAGTTCCGGGTATTAAATAGTGAAAGCTAGAATTGATTTGCCAATTAACATGATGAGTTGACTCAGAAAAATTTGAAATAAATTGTGGACCAGTATATAATAAAGTATGAAAATTTTGGCCCCAACGTTTTGCAGCTATAAAAAAAGGATTGTATACATTACCAGTTAATAATTTTTCTTTTCCATAGCTACTAAATTCTGTTAACTGAAATTCGTGAATATAACCAACTGCCATTGATGTTTTATGCTTATTAGAAACATAAAAAGTATACTGAGTAGCAAGTTTTAAACTATTCAATTTACTTTTTGGTGAAGCTGTATTTTGATTTGTACGATAATAAAATGAAAAAGGTAGCTCAACTTCAAAACCCAACCTGTTAATTGGTGCAAATTCATACTCAACTAATGCTTCATACTTATCGAAATTATTTTTATCAACTAAACCCATAGCCACATTCCACTCTCTTTCGCCTTTTCGTGCTCCCAAGTCTCTAATCAAATCAATATACAAAGGTTCTGCATGAAGTATTTTATCTGGTTCAATTTTGTCTTCAACTTCTTTAATATAGGCACTGTCAAGTAATGTCTTTTTATTTTTCTTCAAAATCTGAGCTTGAGAATAACTCAACATAAAAAAACAGCTTGTAAGTAATAATATTTTCTTCATAAAAAATGTAAAAATAAAATTTCTTTAATCAAGCTACATTTGCAATCTAAAATTTACTATGAATTTAACAGCTGATATACAAAAACTACCTAGAAAATTTGTTCCTCAAAATTTTATTGTAACAAATTGGGAAACTTTAGAGCCCTTTTTTAAAAATCTTACAGATAGAAAAATAGATAGCAAAACCGATTTAGAAAATTGGTTGAAAGATATGAGTGAGCTTGAAGCTGTAGTGAGTGAAGATGCTTGTTGGCGACAAATAAAAATGACCTGTGATACAACTAATAAAAGTCTAGAAGAGGCCTTTAATTTTTTCTGTATGGAAATTCAACCCAAGCTTCAACCCTATGCAGATGCACTGAATAGAAAGTTCATGGCTTGTGAATTTACTAAAGAATTAGATCAAAAAAAATATCATACTTATATCCGTTCTGTAAAGAAGAATATTGATTTATACAGAGAAGAAAATATTCCCATTCAAGCAGAGTTAAGTGTCATGCAACAACAGTTTGGTGTTATTTCTGGTGCCATGACTATTGAAGTTGAAGGAAAAGAATATACCCTACAGCAAGCCGGAAAATTTTTGCATAGTCATGATAGAACATTAAGAGAATCTGTATACAGAAAAATTAATGAAAGAAGAATGGTTGATAAAGATCAACTGCATGAACTGTACACAACACTCATTCAAAAACGCCACCAAATAGCTGTTAATGCTGGGTTTGAGAATTATAGAGATTACAAATTTGTTGAATTAGGAAGGTTCGATTATACCAAAGAAGATTGTTACAATTTTCATGAAGCCGTTAAACAGCATATTGTTCCTTTGGTAGAAAAAATCTATCAACACAAAAAACAAAAATTGGGTATAGATACTTTACGACCTTGGGATACTGAAGCTGAACCTGAAGGCACAGAACCACTAAAACCCTTTACAACCGGAAAAGAATTATATGAAAAATCTGTAGCATGTTTTGAGCAAATGAATTCTCTTTTTGCAGATTGTTTAAAGAAGATGAATGAACTTGGACATTTTGATTTAGAAAGCAGAAAAGGAAAAGCTCCAGGTGGTTATAATTGCCCATTAGCTGAATCGGGTGCTCCATTTATTTTTATGAATGCAGCAGGACAAATGGATGATGTTACTACTATGGTTCATGAAGGTGGTCATGCCATACATTCTTTTCTTACACACAATTTAGAATTGAGTGCTTTTAAAGAATATCCCATGGAAATTGCTGAAGTGGCTAGTATGGCCATGGAATTATTTAGCATGAATCATTGGGAAAGTTTTTTTGATAGTAATGAAGAGTTGAAACGTGCTAAAGAACACCAATTAGAAAGAGTGATTACTATTTTTCCATGGATTGCAACCATAGATAAATTTCAACATTGGGTGTACGAAAATCCAAATCATTCTATTGAAGAAAGAACAAACATGTGGTTACAAATCACAAATGAATTTTCAACTGGAGTAATGGATATTTCTGGACTAGAAGAATACAGAAAAACAGGGTGGCAAAGACAATTACATTTATTTGAAGTACCATTTTATTATATAGAATATGGTATTGCACAACTTGGTGCTATTGGTTTATGGATGCAATATATTAGGGATAAGGAATTAGGAATTAGAAATTATATTAACGCTTTAAGTTTGGGTGGAACTAAAACTTTACCTGAATTGTACGAAGCTGCAGGCTTAAAATTCGATTTATCTCCTAGCCATATTAAAACATTAATGGAGTTTGTAAATCGTGAGATGGAGAAGTTGTAAATTATTGTATTGCTCTACGAGGCTTGTAGCCTCGTAGTTTTATCCTCTTGCTTCTAGCAACTTTTTTATACAAATTTTGTAGCTTTATCTTATTGTTTTTAGCAATTAAAATTAATATATGAGTTACGAATTTGCAGATGGCTATAAAATTAGAGACCAAGCCTCCACTCATTTTTTAACTTTTACAGTAATGGGCTGGATTGATATTTTTTCAAGAACTCGTTATAGAGATATTATCATTGAAAGTTTTAAGTATTGTCAAAATAATAAAGGTTTAAAGATTGCAGCTTATGTAATCATGTCTAATCACATTCATACAATTTGGACTGCAACAAATAATAATTTAAGTGATGTTGTTCGTGACTTTAAAACATTTACGAGTAAGTCCATTTTAAAAAGTATTGAAAGTGAAAATGAGAGTAGAAGAGATTGGCTTTTATACATGTTTGCTTATTATGCTAAAGGCACAAACGCAAATGATTTTTTTAAAGTATGGACCAATAACAATCATCCAGAAAATATTTATTCAAAAGAATTTTTAATCAGCAAAATAAATTATATACATCAAAATCCTGTTAGAGCAAATCTTGTTGCAGAACCAGAACATTACATTTATAGTAGTGCTTCGAATTATACTTCTGGCAAAGGATTGATAGATATTGATTTTTTATTTTATATTTATTGCTAAAAGCAATAAGATAAGGCTTCGAGGCTACAAGCCTCGAAGAGCTTAAAGGAACAAAAACTTTACCTGAATTGTATGAAGCTGCAGGTTTAAAATTTGATTTATCTCCTAACCATATTAAAACACTAATGGAGTTTGTAAATAGTGAGATGGAGAAGTTGTAAATTAGTTTATTAATCTAATATAAGATTTGACAACTTTTAAAAAGTTGTCAAATCTATTTTGCTTTTAGCAACAACTTAGCTCTATGCAGCTTGTTGCTTCCTAATTCTATTCTTTTAATATCTTTTGTTATAAGGCTTTTCCATAACAACATTAGCAAGAGTTTTAATCTATTAATTTTAGTAAGAAAAAATATTTTCCCTTTCCTTGTAATAATTTTTATTGAAGTGTTACTAATGATTTGTTATTAGTATGACACAACCTAAAATCAATAAAAAAATTATATGTATTTCAAAAAACAAACCCTAAAAATTGCAGGCTTATTTATTTTATTCTCTTTCTTAAATAAGTTTTCTATTGCACAAACTAAAAGCAACACACCAACCAACTTTTATGCTGTTACAGGCAATGGACTAAAAGATACTAGCTGGATATTTGGCACTTATCATTTAATTAATGATAGTTATTTAAATGAAATTCCTCTCGTAAAAAAAGCACACACTAAATCCAAAGCTGTTGTGGTAGAAATTGAAATGGATTCTGCTAAAATGATGCAAGCTTCAACTGCAGGATTCATGTTCGACAAGAAATTAACTGATTTTTTAGATAAGCCTTTTACAGATAGTTTAGATGCTGAACTAAAATCTACACTTCAAGTAGGCATAGAACCATTGAATCAGTTGAAGCCTATGAATATTATGATTACATTGTCTTTTGTATATTTAATGAAAAATAATGAGGAGTTAATAAAAAAATATACAGGCTCTCCTCTTGATCAATATTTTGCTAATGAAGGAAAACTAAAAGGCAAAAAAGTAATTGCTTTAGAAACTATTGAAGAACAAATGAACCTTTTATTTAATGCTCCAATTGAAAAGCAAATAGAGCAATTACAATATTTTTTACGCAATAAAAAAGAAGGAATAGAATCTGGCAATGAATTAATAAAAACATGGTTTACACACGATTTAAATAAAATGTTTGAAATATCTCAAAAAGCCTTGGATACATTTGGAAGTGAAAAAGAATTACTAAAAAATAGAAATGATAATTGGATGAAAAAACTTCCTACAATTATTCAAAACCAATCTACTTTTATAGCTGTAGGTGCTTTACATCTTGCAGGTCCAGATGGCATTGTAAACTTATTAGAACAAAGAGGTTACACCTTAACACCAATAAAACTTTAAATGTGAGTGAAGCTCAATTTTTAGAAGAAATTAGGCAAAACCAAAGTATTATTTATAAGCTAGTAGGCTTGTATGCTAATGATGCAGAAGAAAAAAAAGATTTGTATCAGGAAATTTTATTACAAGCTTGGAAAAGTTGGAGTGCCTTTAGAAATGATTCTAAATTCAGTACATGGCTCTATCGCATCTGTTTAAACACTATACTTACACAAAAAAGAAAACCGAGTAAAATAGATTTTACAGATTCTCTTGAACAGCATTCACCTTTAGTTCAAAATAAAGCTACTCTAGATGAAGATGTATTTAGATTAAGATTAGCCATTCGACAATTAGCAGAAACCGATAGAGCCATTATATCCATGAATTTAGATGGATATGATAATAATGAAATTGCAGAAACCATGGGCATTTCAAGTAATAATGTTGCAGTAAAGCTGCACAGAATTAAACAACAATTATCTAATTTATTAAAGCAATAAAATGAATAATCAACAAAACTGGAAAGATGATGTAAATCTTGTTGATGATGATTTATCAAAATTATTGCATCAGCCAAATCTTTCTAAACTCATTTCACACAATCCCTTGCAAAAAATAAAAAGAAACTTACTTATCAATATGATATATGGAGTTTTGATTTGCTTGCTGTATTTGTTTATTATCTTTTATTTTCAAATTTGGCAAGTTCAAATAGCTATTAGCATAGTTTTAATTTTTTCACTTTGGGCATTATACACAGCTTGGATTCAATACAAAAAAATAGATATTTCTCATCCTCTCAATAGTTCTTTATTAGTTGAGCTAAAAAGAAATTACAAATCAATTAATCATTGGATAAAATCTCAACAAAAAGTTGCCATTGCAATATATCCTATAAGTGCAACTGGAGGTTTTATGTTAGGAGGTGTAATTGGATCAGGTAAATCTGTAGAGGCTTTTATGAACAAACCTGAAATACTTATTTCTTTATGTATAACACTAATAATATTGGTACCACTTTGCTATTATTTAGCCAAATGGATGAGCAATTATGCTTTTGGTAAACACCTAAAAACATTAGCACAAAACATTAAAGATTTAGAGACTGAAAAATAAATTTTAAAATTTTGTAATAATTAGTTTCTTTTTAATACTAATAAATAAAAACGAAAAACAATGGAAACTAAAACCACAAAAAAAGCTATAAACATTAATAAACCATTTTATACCATTTCTGTTTTAATAGGTTTAGTATTTTTATTCTTAGGCAAATTTTCAGATGCAGTTATCTTTTTTGGAATTGCCTTAGTATTTGATCCTTTTGATACTAAAACTTCATTTAAAGACAGACCTGCCTACCAAAAAATATGGTTAATAGTACACTTGATATTTGTTCTTGGTTTATTTGCAAATGAATTTTTTTAAATCACTAGAATTTAAAACTTCGCTCTTCGAGGCTTGTAGCCTCGAAGTTTTATTCTGTTGCTTTTAGCAACAACTTATTCCAAATTTTAATTTTTCATTTGTTTCTTTGCAGTTGAAAAAATAAAGACTCATGAAAAATATTTCAGTTATTGGTGCAGGTACAATGGGTAATGGCATTGCACATGTATTTGCTCAATCAGGTTTTGCAGTTACTTTAATAGATGTAAATGCAGCACAATTAGAAAAAGCAATTGCAACTATTAATAAAAATCTCGACAGACAAGTAACAAAAGGCGTTTTAACAGAAGAACAAAAAGCTTTAACGATTGCAAACATTACACTTCAACCAGATTTGGCTATAGGAGTTTCGCAAGCAGATTTAGTGGTAGAGGCTGCAACAGAAAATGTAGATTTAAAGTTGAAGATTTTTAAACAGATGGATGAGTTTGCACCAGCTAATTGCATCTTAGCTAGTAACACTTCTTCTATCTCAATAACTAAAATTGCAGCAGCAACTAAAAGAGCTGATAAAGTAATTGGAATGCACTTTATGAATCCAGTGCCTGTAATGAAATTGGTAGAAATTATTAATGGTTATGCTACTGATAAAAAAGTTACAGAAACTATTGTTGAGTTGAGTAAACAATTAGGCAAAGTGCCTTGCATTGTAAATGATTATCCTGGTTTTATTGCCAATAGAATTTTAATGCCAATGATTAATGAAGCCATTTATAGTTTATATGAAGGTATTGCTGGTGTTGAAGCTATAGATACTGTAATGAAACTTGGAATGGCACACCCTATGGGACCATTACAACTAGCAGACTTTATTGGCTTAGATGTTTGCTTAAGTATTTTAAAAGTGTTGCATGATGGTTTTGGCAATCCTAAATATGCTCCTTGTCCTTTATTAGTAAATATGGTTATGGCAGGAAAATTGGGTGCAAAATCTGGTGAAGGATTTTATGTGTACACTGCAGGTTCTAAAGATTTAGTAGTGAGTAATAGTTTTAAATAAATTTTCAAAAAGCATTTTAAAGCCGAAAGAGTTTCTTTCGGCTTTTTTATGAAAATATTTGGTGATATGAAAATAATAATTTTATCTTTGATATCAAATTGATATTAAAATAAATTATTATGGAAAAGATTATTAAACCAGTTTCAGGCTTTTTGGCTTTATTGGTTGCATTAGTAAGTTTTGTATTAGCCGCCTATTTATTTATAAGCAAAGGCGATGGTATTACTGGTTCAATTGTTCTTATTGCAGTTTTACTAATTCTTCTTGGAATATTTTTATTAAAAGGACTAATAGTTGTGAATCCCAATCACAGCAGAATTTGCACTTTTTTTGGAAAATATGTTGGTACTGTTAAAGAAAATGGATTATTATTTGTAAATCCATTGTACACAACTATTAAAATGAGTTTAAGATTGCATAACATGGAAAGTACACGTTTAAAAGTGAACGATAAAATGGGTAATCCTATAGAAATTGCAGCTGTAATTGTTTGGAAAGTTTCAGATACTTATAAAGCAGGTTTTGAAGTTTCTGATTATATGGAATATGTTAAACTACAAAGCGAATCTGCTGTTAGGCATTTGGCTACTACCTGTCCTTATGATCATATGGAAGATGAAAATGCAAGCATCACTTTACGTGATGGTGCTGATAAAGTAAATCAGCTTTTAGAAGATGAGTTGAATGAAAGATTACAACCTGCTGGAATTATTATCAGTGAAGCTAGAATAAGCCATCTAGCCTACTCTGCAGAGATTGCTAGTGCAATGCTTCAACGTCAACAAGCAACAGCTGTTGTTGCTGCTCGACATAAAATAGTTGAGGGAGCTGTTAGCATGGTTGAAATGGCTTTGGAACAATTAAGCAAAAAACAAATTGTTGAATTAGATAATGAAAGAAAAGCTGCTATGGTGAGTAATTTAATGGTGGTTTTATGTGGTGATAAAGCTGCAAGTCCAGTTTTAAACACAGGAACTTTATATAATTAAAATAAATGATAGCTTGTGGCTAATAAAAAAAGTTTTGTTTTAAGAATTGATGAAGACACTTACAAATCATTGGAGCGTTGGGCTACAGATGAGTTTAGAAGTGTGAATGGGCAAATAGAATGGATTATTCAACAAAAACTTTCTGAAGCTGGTAGATTGAAATCCGTTAACAAAGAAGCTGCAGACAAAAAAAAGAAATCCTAATAAAAAATCGTCATTTCGAGTGAAACGAGAAATCTGCTAATTAATAAACAGATTTCTCATTCCGAATGAATCGGAATTCGAAATGACGAATAAAAATACCACAAACCTCATAAGCCGGATTCTGTTTCTAAACTATCATTTATCTGGTTTAGTTATTACTAACTAAATCTTGCTGCCTACCCTGGTACTTGCCCTAAGGCTCGAACGAGCAGCCCTCAAAAGCACCTATATGTGGCATTACAGCATCTAAGGTTTACCCATAAACTGCATTACTGCAATAGATCGTAGGCTCTTACTCTACGTTTTCACCCTTATTCCGTTAAAACGGAACGGTTATTTTCTGTGGCACTTTCTGTTCTTGTAAACAAGACCTGGCTCTTAACCAGTAGATTGCTCTATGCTGTCCGGACTTTCCTCTCCAATAAATTGGAACGATAGTTCGGGTTTGTAGTTATTTTAAGTCTTTAGTATTAAGTAGTTAGTCTTTAGCATAAGACCATTATCCAATTCCAAATAACTAATTACTATTTACTATGGACTATCGACTATTAACTATTTGCTAACGCTGCATTTTCTTTCTCCATATCAATAATCCAATCCTTTCTCTTCAATTCAAAATTAGTACCAAGGTATAATCTTCTTACTTGTTCATCATTTGCTAATTGCTCAGCAGTACCATGCTTAAATATTTTACCATCAATCAATAAATAAGCTCTATCACAAATAGATAAAGTTTCATTTACATTATGATCAGTAATTAGGATGCCTATATTCTTATATTTCAACTTAGCTACCACAGTTTGAATGTCTTCAACTGCAATAGGATCTACGCCTGCAAAGGGTTCATCTAACAAAATAAATTTTGGATCAACTGCTAAAGCTCTGGCAATTTCTGTTCTTCTTCTTTCGCCACCACTTAAACTATCACCATTATTTTTTCTTACCTTCTGCAAGTTAAATTCATTCAACAAACTTTCTAATTTTGCATATCGCTCTTGCTTAGAAAGTTTTGTCATTTCTAACACAGCCAAAATATTATCTTCTACAGAAAGTTTTCTAAACACACTGGGTTCTTGTGGCAAATAACCAATGCCCATTTGTGCTCTTTTATACATGGGCAGTTTGGTAATATCTTCATCATTCAAAAAAACTGTTCCTTGGTCTGGTCTAATTAATCCTACCACCATATAAAAAGAAGTGGTTTTTCCGGCACCATTAGGGCCTAATAAACCTACGATTTCACCTTGCTTTACATCAACAGAAACTTCATTAACAACAGTTCTGTTTTTATAAATTTTTACAAGATTTTTGGTATGAATAGTTAAACTCAAAATGAACGTTTATCTTTTTAATTGACTATGAACAAACAAACTAGTGATACTTTTATTTTCAGCAGCATTTCTAATAGCTATGGCAAATAAATCTGAAACCGAAACTATTTTAATTTTTTTAGATTGTTGCTTTAAGGGAATGGTATCACAAACCACCAACTCTTCTAACACACTATTATCAATATTTTCGTAGGCTTTTCCACTTAAAACAGGATGAGTACAAAAGGCTCTAACACTTGTTGCACCCTTCTCTAAAAGTAGAGCAGCACTTTTTGCTAAAGTTCCTCCTGTATCACAAATGTCATCAATTAAAACTACATCTTGACCAACAACATCACCAATCACTACCATGCTCGATATTTCATTAGCACGTTTTCTATGCTTATCACAAATAACCATAGGAGCATTAAAAAAGCTTGCAAACTCACGTACTCTGTTAGAACTTCCTACATCAGGAGCAGCAAAACATAAATTAGGCAGTTTTAAACTCTCAATGTATGGAATAAAAATAGCTGAACTATCTAAATGATCAACTGGCACTTCGAAAAAAGCTTGAATTTGTGGTGCATGTAAATCCATTGTAATAACACGATTTGCACCTGCAGATTCTAGTAAAGTAGCTATTAAACGACTACCAATGGCTACACGTGGTTTATCTTTTCTATCTTGTCGAGCATAACCATAATATGGTACAACAGCCACAATTTTATATGCACTTGCTCTTTTAGCAGCATCAATCATCAACAACAATTCCATTAAGTTATCTGTTGGTGAATAAGTGCTCTGAATTAAAAAAACATAATCGCCCCGAATACTCTCTAAAAAAACAGGTTGTATTTCACCATCGCTAAACCTTTGAATATTTACTTTTCCTAATTTACCACCAAAACTTTTGGCTATTTTTTCTGCTAAATGTTGCGATCCTGTACCGGAGAAAATTTTTACTGAAGGATTCATAATAGAAAATTATAGCAAAGATAGGATTCATCATTTAATGAGCGTTAATCAAATTCTTGAAAAGAAGTTAGAATTTATTATTTCTATATTGAGAAATTCAATAAAACACAACCCCTTATTTTTGTTTCACTATAATATTGAATATGATGTTACCTCAGGGAAAGCTTATAGCAATTGGTGGTGCCGAGGATAAAGGTACTGATTTAGAAAAAGGTGAGATTTTTAGAAATAATTTAAATTTTTTCGAACTCGGTATTTTAAGTAAAATAACTGAGGAAGCTGGTGGCATTAATGCCAATATAGAAATTATTACTACTGCTTCTACCATTCCTTATGAAGTTGGAGAAAATTATTTAGATGCTTTTTCTAAAATTGGATGCACCAATGTTGGAGTAATGCATATTAGAAATAGAGAAGATACCAACAATGAAAAATATTTAGAACGCATAAAAGTTTGCGATGTAGTTATGTTTAGTGGTGGCAATCAATTACGGCTGACTGCTATTTATGGTGGCACCGAATTTTTAAAAATCATTAAAGAAAGGTATCAGAGCCAAAAAGGATTTATTGTAGCAGGTACCAGTGCAGGTGCTATGGCTATGAGCAATACAATGATTTATGAAGGTAATGCTACCAAAGCACATTTAAAAGGTGAAGTAAAAATCACTACGGGTTTGGCCTTTATGGATAATGTAATTTTTGATAGTCATTTTGAAAAACGTGGAAGGTTTGGAAGATTAGCTCAGGCAGTAGCAGCTAATCCTGGTTGCATTGGTATTGGATTAGGCGAAGATACAGGCATGATGATTACTGATGGTAATAAAATGGAAGCTATAGGTAGTGGATTAGTAATGATTATTGATGGCCATGAAATTAAACATAGCAATATTGCTGACATTCCAGATGGTAATCCCATAAGTGTTGAAAATATTAAAGTACATTTTTGCCAGAAAGGAAACGGTTTTTTGGTGAATGAAAGAAGTTTTATTCTTGAAGCCAGTGAGGGTTCGTTGATTGAACATAAGGTTGAAGTAGAATAAATAGCTATAATGCAAAATCAGTTTAGCAAATTTGAGAATTCATTTATTGAAAAATTATCAAAAATAGAAGTTGCTGTAATTAGTAATGAAACTTTAGTTAAAGATTACCTTCAACATATTTTAAAGCATAAAACTTATTTTCTAAAAATTTATTCTTTTGTTCTTTCTGAAGCAGTTAAAAAAACTGTAAAGTCCATACAAAATTTATCTATACTTGATTATGGAACAGGCAATGGTTTGTTAGCTCTTTATGCAAAACATTGTGGATTTAAAGCAGTATATGCTTGTGATTATGACACAAATTTTATTAATGCTGCCAAGCGTTTGAGCCAATTAATTAACATTAAAATAGATAGCTTTGAAGTAAGTAATGAGTATGAAATTAAAAATCATTTTCAAGATAAAAATATCGACATCGTAGTTGGCACAGATGTAATTGAGCATGTATATAATTTGGATATTTTCTTTTCTAGTATAAATTCATTGAATACAAACATCATTTCATCATTCACCACTGCATCGGTACATGATAATTATTTTAAAAGAAAACGGTTAGAAACATTAATGTTGAAAGATGAAGTTGAATTTGCAGCATTAAGAAAAAAGATTATTCAAGAATATGATTCAACTTTAGATCAACATCAATCAGAATTACTAGCAAAAGCAACAAGAGGATTAAAAGATTCTGATATTAAAAAATTTGTGGATGATTTTAAAAAAACAGGAAAACTGAAAATGATAAACATTAACAAAACCAATACTTGTGATCCAATTTCAGGAAATTTTACTGAACGAATATTAAGTCTTGTTGAATACAAAAAAATCTATCATCTACATAATGTTGAATTGCAAGTGACTTCTGGTTTTTATAATACTAGTGGGAATTTTATTAGACAAATAGTTTTAAAAATTCTTAATACTTTTATCATTGCTTTCAGTAAAAGATATATGAGCAGAACAGTTGCTCCATTTATTTTGTTAGTTGGCATTTCAAAAAATAAACAATATGCAAATTAGAGAATGTACTGTTTATGATATCCCCGAAATACAAGTTATCAGAAATTTAGTAAAAGAAAATAAGCTATCAAACCCCAATTTGGTAACTAATAAAGATTGTGAACTATTTATTACAGAAAAAGGAAAGGGTTGGGTTTGTGAAATTAACAACTCAATTGTTGGTTTTGCAATTGTTGATTTATTAGATAAAAATATTTGGGCTTTATTTATGCACCCCAATTTTGAAGCAAAAGGATTTGGAAAGCAATTACAGCAAGCAATGTTAGATTGGTATTTTTCAAAAACTAAGGAAACAATTTGGTTAGGAACAGAGCCTGGTACAAGAGCTGAAGAGTTTTATACTAGAACAGGGTGGGAAAAAGTTGGAGTGGTAAACAATGGTGAAACTAAATTTGAAATGGCTTATACTAATTGGCTAAATAGAAATAATTAAACATGAAAAAATATTTATTCATCCTAACATTCATTTTTTCGACTTTTATTTTTTCTCAAACAGATAGCTCTAAATTACAAATCAGTGTTTTAACCTGTTCACCAGGAAATGAGTTGTATTCTATATTTGGTCATACTGCTTTAAGAGTAATAGATTCTACTTATGGAATTGATATAGTTTACAACTATGGCACATTCGATTTTAACGACCCCAATTTTTTGATGAAATTCACTAGAGGTAAATTAGATTATTTTTTATCGCAAGAATATACTTCAGATTTTTTTGCAAATTATCTCTACGAAGGAAGAACCATAACTGAACAAGTTTTAGAACTATCTTCTCAACAAAAAAAAGATATTCTTCAAACTTTAATCAAAAATCTTGATGGTAATAATAAATTTTATAAATACGATTTTTTATTTGATAACTGCACTACAAGAATTAGAGATTTACTAAAAAAGAATACAGCTTTTTCATGTAATACAAGTTTAGTAAAACCTAACACCACATTTAGAAATATGCTTTATCAATATTTAGATAGTGGTAATATGAGCTGGAGTAAATTGGGAATCGATTTTTTATTGGGCAGTAAAATTGATAGAAAAGTTTCCATAGAAGAAAGTACTTTTTTACCAGATTATTTAATGTTTGCTATTGATAGTTTTAACAGTAAAAATCAATTCATCAACAATAGAAAAATTTATCCTGCTACTTCTCTAATTACTTCTTCAAAAAATAATCAACCACTGCTTGTGTTTAGCATTGTTCTGCTAATTGTTGCTGTGTTGTATTTTTTATATCAACCCAAAGCTCAAAATATTTTATACAAACTTTCTGCTACTCTTGTTTTAATAACTGGACTATTAGGATTAGTATTATTGTTTATGTGGTTTGGAACCGATCATAAATCTTGTGCAAACAATTACAACTTGTTGTGGGCTTTACCCACCAACATTATTGGGTTTTACTTGATTCTTAAAAAATCGAAACATAAAAACATTTACTTCCATGTAGTAACAATATTAACATTTATTGTTCTATGTTTATGGTTTGTATTACCACAACAATTCAATATTGCTTTTTTACCTTTTACATTATGCTTGGGATTTTGCTATAATAGTATTACCAGACACTCTTAGATTAAGTTTTAATTCTATGTTTCCTTACTAAAGAATTGTATGCTAAAAATGAGCTAACTATTGTTAATATACTTCCTAAAATCATGGCTGCTCCAGGAATGTGTAGAGGAGCATTTATAGCTGTAAATGTTGCAAATACATGAGTCATTAGAGGTGGGCCAAATATTAATGCTATACTCATGATACTGGTTAATCCTCCTTGCAATTCTCCTTGCTCATTTTGAGGTACTTCATTACTAATTAAACCTTGTAAAGCTGGCATGGTAATACCTCCAAGTCCATATACCATCATAAAAGCATACATCATCCAACCTTGAGTGGCTAAACCAAATAATAAAAATCCGGTTGCATAAAATGCTAATCCTACATAAACACTTTTTTCTAATCCAAGTTTTGGTATGATGAGTCTAATTAATCCACCTTGTACAGCAGCTACAACTAAACCTACAAATGCTAATGACCAACCAATAGCAGTAGCATCCCAACCAAAACGATACATAGTGTAATAAGTCCATGTGGTTTGTACAGCATGAGAAGCAACATATAATAAAAAGATAGATATCACTAAACCAATGATGACCGGATATTTTTTAAACTGCAATAATGTGCCAATAGGATTAGCACGTTTCCAACTAAACTCTCTTCTTTTTTCTTTAGGTAGAGATTCTGGTAAAACTATATACCCATATAACCAATTAATCATGGCTAAGGCTGCAGAAGCAAAAAAGGGCAAACGAATATCATATTCTCCTAAAATTCCTCCAAGTGCAGGTCCAACAATAAATCCTATGCCAAAAGCAACCCCAATCATTCCAAAGTTTTGAGCTTTTTTTTCTGGTGTAGACACATCGCTTATATAAGCACCAGCTGTAGAAAAGCTTGCACCTGTAATACCAGCAATAGTTCTACCTACAAACAACCAAAATAATGTTGGTGCAAAAGCAGTAAACAAATAATCTAAAGCAAAACCGAAAAGTGAGAATAGTAATATTGGTCTTCTTCCAAATTTATCACTCAAATTGCCCAAAATAGGGGCACAAACAAATTGCATAATAGCAAAAGTGGTTTGCATCCATCCTCCATAAACAGCAGCTTCACTTAATGAGCATTTAGCTAAATCTTGTATTAAAGTTGGTATAATTGGTATAATGATGCCAAATCCTGTAACATCTATCAGCAAGGTAATAAAAATAAAACCTAAAGCAGCTTGTTTGTTATTTTTCATAAAGGTATAACGTGCAAATTAAGCATAACCATTATCAATTATAAAATATTAAATTATAGTTAGAAAGGATAAAAACTAACAAACGTGTGTTTATTACACATTAAATCATTATTTTGCAAGACCTTTGCTTACTTGAAAAGATATTGATTATGGAGAAAACTAATTCGCTTACTAAAAAAACAACACAGCCAAAAGTCAAAAAAGTTGCTTCAAAGAAAGCTGCTCCTAAAAATGAAGCAACAACAAAAACAAGCAAAAAAATAAATGTTGAACGAATTACTTTTCAATTAAGATTTACAACAAGTTTTGGTCAGGAATTATTTGTTACTGGCAATCATCCTAAATTAGGAAATGGAAATATGGATGATGCAATACGTTTAGAATTTTTTAACGACGAATTTTGGTATACCATAATTAATGTAAACAAAGAAGATCTTTCATCATCACCTATAACTTACAATTATTTTTTAAAAAATGCAGATGGAACAATAAGTTACGATTGTGGCTCAGACAAACAAATTGATTTAAACTCTAACTGTAAAGAAATTTTAAGAATAGATGGCTGGAATTATACAGGTTATTTACAAAACGCCTTTTATACAGTTCCCTTTAAAAAAATATTATTACCAACTCATACCAATTCATTTAAAGTAAGTAAGCCTAGAAAAATTACACATACTTTTCAAACCAAATTTCCATTAATAAAAGCTCATCAAACTATTTGTTTAATTGGTAGTTCAGAAAAATTGGGCAAATGGAATACTGAAAAAGTAATTTTATTATCAAGAAAAGATGGCGAAGATTTATTTAAAGTTGATTTAGATTTAAGCAAAGAAAAATTTCCAATACAATATAAATATGGTTTATTCAACACCACCGAAAACAAGTTTTTAGCTTTTGAAGATGGTGAAAATAGAGTTTTATTTGATGAAGTAAAAACTAATAAAAAAACAATTGTAAACGATGCCTTTGCCAACTTTCCTGTAAACACATGGCGTGGTGCAGGTGTAGCCATTCCAGTGTTTAGCTTAAGATCTGAAAAAAGTTTTGGTGTTGGTGAATTTACAGATATGAAATTAATGGTTGATTGGTGTAGCCAGGTGGGTTTAAAACTCATACAAATTTTACCCATCAATGATACTATTGCTAATCATTCTTGGAAAGACTCCTACCCTTATGCTGCAATTTCTGCATTTGCATTACACCCCATCTATATCAACTTAGAGGCTACAACAGATAAAGAGAATTTTTCTTTATTAAAAGAAATTGAAAAAGACAGAATTGCTTTAAATAAAAAGCAGCATGTAGACTATGAAAAAGTAGTTGACATTAAACTAACTTTTTTAAAAAAAATATTTAAACTACAACACAAAAAAACTTTTGAATCTGAATCGTATCAATCTTTTTATAATGATAATAAACATTGGCTAGAGGCTTATGCAGTTTTTTCTTATTTAAGAGATAAATACAATACATCCAACTTTAACAATTGGCCAAAACATCAAGTATTCATTCAAAAAGAAATTGATTCTTTGCTGAAAGATAAAAACTCAGCTACCGATATTTCTTTTTATTTCTTTGTACAATATCATCTTCATCTTCAATTAAAAGCAGCCACACAATATGCACATTCAAAAAGTGTAGTTGTAAAGGGAGATATTCCAATTGGCATATATAGATATGGTGTTGATGCATGGCAACAACCTGCATTATATCATTTAAATGTGCAAGCAGGTGCACCTCCTGATGATTTTGCAATCAAAGGTCAGAACTGGGGTTTCCCAACCTATAATTGGGAGAAAATGAAAGCTGATGGTTTTGCCTGGTGGAAACAAAGATTTGAACAAATGACTGCCTATTTTGATACCTTTAGAATAGATCATATATTAGGTTTTTTCAGAATTTGGAGCATTCCTACACATGCAGTTGAAGGCATTATGGGATATTTTGTTCCAGCCATTCCAGTCAATATCAATGAAATATTTAGTAGAAATATTGACTTCAATCATTACCGTTTTACCAAACCTTATATAACAGAATCTGTGTTATGGGATCAGTTTGGGTACGATACTGAAAAAATAAAAACACAATTTTTAGAAATAAATCATGGTGTTTATAGTCTTAAAGAAGCTTTTAATACTCAACAGAAAGTTGCTGTCCATTTTGAAAACTTAGAGCAAAATGAAGTCAATCAAAAACTAAAAATTGGGTTATTTAATTTAATTAGTAATGTTATATTTTTTGAAGTTGATGGCTCAAGTGGTCAGCAATTTCATTTTAGGTTTAATATAGAAAAAACATCATCATTCATTAATTTAGACTTTCATTCACAACAACAACTAAGAGATTTATATGTAGATTATTTTTATAGACGACAAGATAACTTATGGAAGTTAGAAGCTTTACAAAAACTTCCTGCTTTGAGAAGAGTTACTAATATGTTGATCTGTGGTGAAGATTTAGGATTAGTGCCAGCCTGCGTTCCTGAAATTATGCAACAACTGGGATTACTCAGTTTAGAAATTCAGAGAATGCCAAAAGGTGATCAGGGTGAATTTTTTCATCCTGCCAATGCTCCTTACTTAAGTGTTGTAACTCCAAGCACACACGACATGAGTACTATTCGTGGCTGGTGGGAAGAAGACCATAACAAAACACAACGATTTTTCAATACACAATTGGGTCAATGGGGTAATGCACCAATTTACTGTGAAGCCTGGATCAATCAATTAATTATTGAACAACATTTACATGCTCCGGCAATGTGGGCCATTTTTCAGTTGCAAGATTTATTAGGCTCTGATGAAAATTTACGCTTAGAAAATCCAAATGAAGAAAGAATCAATATTCCTGCAGACCCTAATCATTATTGGCAATATAGAATGCACATTTCATTAGAAGAATTAAATTCTGAGAAAGATTTCAATAGCAATTTTGCTACTGCAATCAGTAAAAGTGGTAGGTAGTTTTATATGTGAAGATTTTTCTAAAATTACCAGTTTAACCTTTGTTTAATGGTTGCACCTTCTATATTTGAGGTTCAAATTTTTTGAATGAAGCATTTCAACACTATTATCCTTACTATTCTTTCTATTGCAGTAGCTGCTTTATTTTATTTACAAATAAAACACAACCAACATAATTGTAAAGTAGAGAAAATAAAGCAATCAAGCAAAGGTTGTACAATTGCTTATTTCGAAATGGATTCTATACAAAACAATTTTGAATATTACAAAGAAGTCATAAAAGAGCTTTCTAAAAAAGAACAAGAAGTAAGAAATCATTTAGCCGAAATTAAAAATGCTAATATTTCAAAGCTCAAAGAATATCAGGGTAAGGGCAATAGTATGAGTCCGGAACAAATGAATGAAGCCCGACAAGATTTAGAAAGAAGAGATAACGATTATCAACTTAGAGAACAAACAGAAGCTAATAAACTATCTAGTGAAACTCGCGACAAATTATTAGATGTAAAAAAGAAGATTGAAGATTATTTAAAAGAATACAATAAAAACAGAACTTATTCTTTTATTCTTTCCAACTCATCTGATTTAATTTATTATAAAGATTCTGCATACAACATTACAGCAGATTTAATTAAAGGTTTAAACGAAACCTATAAGTTCAAGAAAAAATAACGAATATCTAAAAACTATATCTTCGAAGCTGCACTTTTTAAGTGCAGCTTTTTTATTTTACAAAACTACTACATGAATAACACAACTACTTTTAAACCAACATTAAGTTTGTTCGATGCAACAATGATTGTTGCAGGAAGCATGATTGGTTCTGGAATCTTTATTGTAAGTGCAGACATTACTAGAAATGTGGGCAGTGCTGGTTGGTTAATATTAGTTTGGGTGTTTACAGGTTTCATGACCCTAATTGCAGCCCTTAGTTATGGTGAATTATGCGGTATGTTTCCAAAAGCTGGTGGCCAATATGTTTATTTAAAAGAAGCCTATAATCCATTAGTGGGGTTTTTATATGGTTGGAGTTTTTTTACTGTAATTCAAACTGCAACTATTGCAGCAGTTGGAGTAGCTTTTTCAAAATTCTTAGCCTATCTGGTTCCAGAATTAGGGAATGATTATTTTTTGTTTAATATTTTAGGCTTGAAAATTTATGCAGGACAATTAGTAGCTATTGCAATTATTTGTTTTTTAACTTTTGTCAATACCAGAGGTGTTAAAGAAGCAAAATGGATTCAAACATTATTTACTTCTGCCAAATTATTAGCATTATTTGGCCTTATCATTTTCGGTTTATTTTTAGTGAAAGAAAGTTTTTGGGATGAAAACATGAAAACAGGTTTAACAGCCATGCAAAATCATGGTATTAAAAATGCTGCAGGAATTTTAGAGCCATCACAATGGATAGGTATTGGAGGAAGTGCTTTAGCAGGAGCTATTGCAGCAGCAATGGTAGGTAGTATTTTTAGTAGTGATGCCTGGAATAATGTAACTTTTATTGCTGCTGAAATGAAGAACCCTAAACGCAATTTGGGTTTAAGTTTGTTATTAGGAACATTAATTGTTACTATTATTTATGTTTCAGCTAATTTAATGTACTTGAATGTTTTGCCATTGCAGGAGTTGGCTTTCCCTACAGATGATAGAGTAGCTGTTGCAGCAGCTAATAAAATTTTTCCTGCTTTTGGCACTACTTTCATTGCCATTTGCATAATGATATCAACTTTTGGTTGTAATAATGGTTTAATCTTAGCAGGTGCAAGGGTGTATTACACTATGGCTAAAGATGGATTGTTCTTTAAAAAAGTAGGTCAACTTAACCAATTTGCAGTACCTCAAGTTGCCTTATGGATTCAGTGCATTGCTGCAAGTTTATGGTGTATTAGTGGAAAATATGGCGATTTGTTAGATATGATTTCATTTGTTGTAGTTATGTTTTATATATTAACTATTGTTGGAATTTTCATTTTAAGAAAAACACAACCACACACAGAAAGACCATACAAGGCTTTTGGATATCCTATTCTACCCATACTCTATATTATTATGGGATTAGCATTTTGTATTTTACTCATTATCTATAAACCTAATTACACTTGGCCAGGATTAATAATTACGCTAATAGGTATTCCAGTTTATTATGGCTTGGTAAGTAGAAACAAAACAACAAAAACAAGTTCATAATTATTCAAACATTACTTTTGAATAATATTTATTCTTGTGAATGATGATTCAACAACTTTTTAGTGAATTTGAACAACTTAAAATTGCAGTAATAGGCGATGTGATGTTGGATACTTACTGGTGGGGAAATGTTTCTAGAATTTCGCCAGAAGCTCCTGTGCCCATTGTAGCACTTCAAAAAAATGAATTGAGATTAGGAGGTGCTGCTAATGTTGCTTTAAACCTTGTTGCTCTTCATGCAAAAACAACTTTAATTTCAGTTATTGGAGATGATGATGAAGGAAAAAAATTATTGACACTTCTACAACAACAAAATATCAATACTGATTATATAATTAGTAGTCATGAAAGGTTAACTACTAATAAAACCCGAATAATCAGTCGTAATCAACAAATGATGCGGTTAGATGCTGAAATATCCACTGATATCAATGAAAATTTAGAAGTACAACTATTAAACCATATCAAAAAATATATTGAAACCGAAAGGCCAAAAGTTATCATCTTTCAAGATTATAACAAGGGTGTATTAACACAGAAAATTATTGAACAAACTATTGAATGGTGTAGAGAAAATAATATTATCACTACTGTAGACCCTAAAAGAAAAAACTTCTTTGCATATAAAAATGTAGATATTTTCAAACCTAATTTAATAGAGGTAAAGGAAGGCTTAAATATGTTATTTGATGAAGTAGATATGCATTTATTGCAAGATGTTCATCAACAACTCTATCAAAAATTAAACAATAAAGTTTCATTTATAACCTTATCAGAAAAAGGGGTTTTTTATCAAGATCAAAATACATCAAATATTATTCCTACACATGTTCGAAATATAGCAGATGTTAGTGGTGCAGGCGATACTGTAATAGCTGTGGCATCAATGGTTTATGCCATAACCAAAAACATGCAATTAACTAGTGAAATAGCCAATATTGCAGGTGGATTAGTTTGTGAAGAAGTGGGAACTGTGGCTATAAATAAAGAAAAACTATTTGCAGAATGTGAACGATTAATTGAAGATTAAAAAATTATTATGTCAAAAATTACAATCAGTATTCACGGGGGTGCAGGAACAATTTTAAAAGCAGATATGACTGCTGAATTAGAAGCTGCTTATTTAGAGGGGTTGCAATTGGCTTTAAATGTTGGCTATGCAGTTTTAGAAGAAGGAGGAACAGCCACCAATGCAGTTAAAGCTGCTGTAGTTGTTTTAGAAGATAATATTTTATTTAATGCCGGTAGAGGAAGTGTATTTACAAAGAAAGGAGTTCAAGAAATGGATGCTGCCATAATGAGAGGTTTAGATTTAGAAGCTGGTGCCGTTTCTGGAATAAGAAATATAAGAAACCCAGTTGAATTGGCTGCAGAAGTAATGCTAAATAGTAATCATGTTTTTTTAAGTGGAAAAGGTGCTAATGATTTTGCTATTAAACAAGGTATAAAACTAGAACCTGATGAATATTTTTATTCTCAATTCAGATATGATCAATGGAAAGCTCTAAGAGATTCTGATAATTATTCTTTAGACCATACACATCATCACTTAGAAGAATTAATGAAAGATAAAAAATTTGGAACTGTTGGTGCTGTAGCTTGCGATGATAAAGGAAATATTGCAGCAGCTACCAGTACAGGTGGCATGACCAATAAAAAATATGGTAGAATTGGAGATAGTCCTTTGATTGGAAGTGGTACTTATGCTAATAATAAAACTTGTGCCATTAGCTGCACTGGTCATGGAGAAGTGTTTATTAAAGCAGTTGCTGCCTACGATGTAAGTTGTTTAATGGAATATAAATGCATGAGTTTGCAAGAAGCTATGGATTATACTGTAAATAAAAAATTGAAAAGCATGGAAGGTGAAGGTGGTATGATTGGTGTTGATGCCCAAGGAAACTATGCTATGATCTTTAATAGTGCAGGTATGTATAGAGGTGTTAGAAATAATGAAGGACTAAATGAAGTGGCTATTTATGGTTAAGTTCAAAAATGCCTAAAATAAAAATGCCTGCAATTGCAGGCATTTTTATTTAGGAAATTAGATTTTTAAAAATTAGTTGTAGTTAACTGTTACATTAAAAGGAGTAGCAGTAGTGTACAATCCAGCAGCTTGGTTAGCACTTACATCAAGTGTAGCACCAACAGTGAAAGATTGTGTACCTGTACCACCACTAGATAACTGACCAGCAGTTAAACCAATACTTGCAGTAAAGTTGTTAATGT
>Ga0207952_1000111_pt1 | contig 85419 bp, 82 predicted proteins | sample SubbioR12Aug_8Ca_FD_184831 | JGI IMG/M metagenome (GOLD analysis project Ga0207952, IMG submission 184831) | Serpentinite rock and fluid subsurface biosphere microbial communities from McLaughlin Reserve, California, USA - CR12Aug_8Ca (SPAdes) | ecosystem: Environmental > Terrestrial > Deep...
TTTTGGGAACATGGCTTGCGCGATCAAGAAGATTACAGCCGGCACATGGATTACATCCATTGGAATCCGGTAAAGCATCAATGGGTAAATTCGGTAAAAGACTGGCCTTATTCGAGTTTTCATAATTACGTCAAGCAAGGATTTTATCCCGAGAACTGGGGTAGCGTTATGCCGTTGGATATTGAAGGCATTGAATAACTCGAAAGATGCGCCGCCCGTTGGTTGGCGCATCCTACGGGCTATTTACAAGATTTGTGAAATTACATTTTCCACACAGCCGCAAAAGTGTGTGGATAAATCGATTGATTTTTCCACCGCTTTTTAATTTTTTGCGTTTTTACACAACCTCGACCCAAAATGGACATACGATCATTCAAATTCGCCGCCCGATAAAGGTCGTTCGTGACAAGCAGCGGCCGTTGAGAATTGCTTAACCTACAACTGGACAAATGGCTCGCGGAAGTTTAATGATTATTAGCTTTAACGCTCAGTTTTATCACAAATATTTAAACCATCTTTTGGTTTACAATTTAGACCACATTCATAATCACCTTTTTCCCGAGAATTAAGATTATCAAGCATTGCAACTGATGCAGCTCTGCATTCTTCAAGTGTCTTATAAGAACCTACGTATTTGTCTATAAGAATGTTATTGCTATTTGGGTATACATATCCTTGCCATATTTGTTCTTCAAATGGCCACCAGCTTACAAGATAAGCGACGATCAAATATATAATTATCAGTTGAATCATATCGAATTTCCCTTTAAATAAAACAAATAGAGTCTTTGATGGAAAATAGAAGGATAGTATTGCCTTAATTGCTATTTTTACGGTTGACTATATTGTTTATTTTATCGTCAGCTTTTTTCTTATCTAAAAATCCAATTTCAGGATTTGCTTCCATCCTAATAATGTCGTCGATAACAGGTTTGTCTTTGGTTAGAAATTCTTCAACACATTTCAAATAGTCTTTAGAATCATAATAACGATTCCATCTTGCATCAAAACCATCAGTAATACGATTAACTTCAAACCCACCTAACTTTTCTATAATTTTTTCAATAACAGGTCTTTTTGAAACCCATCCTTTAGATCCTGGTGTATTCGATAGCTGTATAACACAACTAGGAACTTGTGTGCGATTCAAGGCTCGTAGATAGTGATTGCTTAAATATATCTGAAAAGTAATGTTTGGTGTTTTATTGAAATCATCTTGGCCTGTATAAAAACCAATTACTAGGTAGTTTTCATCACCAGGAAACCAATATCCATCTTCTAACCTTTTACCTTTTTGTCTAGGCATAAAATAAAAATCAGGATTATGCTCTTTATAATCCAAGAGAAACTGAAATATTTCATCATGTATTACAGTAACTTCATTCTCTGATGAATTATTGAATTGCTCGTCATTAGTTTCGCTATCAGCTTTATTTTCATACTTATTTAGTAATCGTTCAATCACCGCAGCAGGGGTATCAAACCCAACGGCGTAAGCTTCTAACCGTGAAAACAATTCATCTGAAATTCTTATGACAGGCATGACGGGGCTCCAAAGATTAATCTTAGGAATTATTGTAACAATGTTACATAATTATTTGAATGTTTTTATTTGAGAATTCGTTGAGATCAGGGACTGTACGTATTGACTAAATTGCTTACCGGAAAGCTGCCATTCGTGACCATCGCAAATTGGCCGACCGCCGACGGTCAGCCAAGTAGGCCGGAATAAGCCTGTAGGCGTTTCCGGCAAAGCTTTTGCTGTTTGTCGCATTCCGCCGGAAACGCTATCGCTTATTCCGGCCTACATTTGGGAAAGGAATTGCGCAACGTCAGGATTGTAGATGCGGTAAACAACATGCACCGCATATTTCGCGAGTGTAGCGGTTCGTAAACTCGCCGCAGACTACGCCAGCTTTTAGCTGAACATTTACCCTTGGCGCTTTTGTTCCGTCTGACGGATTTTGGCCGGTCGGCGCTTCCGGCGGGTTTGTCTGAGTGTGTTGAAATTGGACTCGTTGGCGGAATTCGCAGGGTACGAAATTTTGCAATATGAGTGGCGCAAAATCCGGATAAAATTCAATCGACCATTTTTCACTAATTCTGACATTCGACACGAAAACCGACGCAAAACCGGCTTCGCGTTGTGCTTCTTAATTTACGCCTCAGTTTAAATCTTGCCTGGCGACAATCGGATACTTGAGCCTGTTCCCGCAATGCAGTATAGTTCTAAGCCATGAACGCTCAGTCACACATTCATTTTGCTGATTCGATTTGCTTGCCATTCCCCGGCGGGTTTCCGTTCGCCCTGTCTTTAAGACTGCTGCTGCCCTGAGGGGCGCGCATTCTATCTACCTAAAAAAATAAACCCATTTTCTGTTACTCGGCCGCGGAGCCGAACGTTTCATGACGGAGTTCTCATGAAAGACAAATTGATAATTTTTGATACCACTTTGCGCGATGGCGAGCAAAGTCCCGGCGCGTCGATGACGCGCGATGAAAAAGTACGGATTGCCCGGGCGCTGGAACGCATGAAGGTCGATGTGATCGAGGCCGGTTTTCCGGCCGCCAGCCAGGGCGATTTCGAAGCGGTGCAGGCGGTGGCCGACGTGATCAAAGACAGCACGGTGTGCGGTTTGGCGCGGGCGTTGGATAAAGACATCGACCGGGCCGGCGAGGCTTTGAAAGGCGCGCAAAGTTCGCGCATCCATACCTTTATCGCCACCTCGCCGATTCACATGCAGAAGAAACTGAACATGCAGCCGGACCAGGTCATCGAGTATGCAGTAAGGGCGGTAAAGCGCGCCCGCCAATATACCGATAACGTCGAGTTTTCGCCGGAAGACGCCGGCCGTTCGGAAGAAGATTTCTTGTGCCGGATTCTGGAGGCGGTGATCGATGCAGGTGCCCGTACTTTGAATATTCCGGATACGGTGGGTTACAGCATGCCGCAGCAATTCGGCGCTACCATTGCGAATTTGATTCAGCGCATTCCCAATTCCGATAAGGCGATTTTTTCCGTACATTGCCACAACGATTTAGGGTTGGCGGTGGCCAACTCCTTGGCGGCGGTGATGAACGGCGCTCGCCAGGTGGAATGCACCATCAACGGCTTGGGCGAAAGGGCCGGCAACGCGTCGTTGGAAGAGGTGGTGATGGCGGTGCGTACCCGGCAGGATTTTTTCGGTTGCGATACCGGTCTGGATACCCGCGAAATCGTCACCTGTTCGAAGCTGGTGTCGTCGATTACCGGTTTTCCGGTACAGCCCAACAAGGCCATCGTCGGTGCCAACGCCTTTGCGCACGAATCCGGCATTCACCAGGACGGCGTGTTGAAAAACCGCGAGACTTACGAAATCATGCGGGCCGAAGACGTGGGTTGGACCACCAACCGCATGGTGTTGGGCAAGCACTCCGGCCGTAATGCCTTCAAGACCCGCATGGCCGAATTGGGCGCCCAATTCGACAGCGAAGCCGAGTTGAACGATGCGTTTTTCCGTTTCAAGCAGTTGGCGGATAAAAAGCACGATATTTTCGATGAAGATTTGCAGGCCTTGATTTCCGAACAAGGCTTCGAGGCCGAAGATGAGCACATCAAGTTGGTGGCGCTGAAAGTCTGTTCCGAAACCGGCGAAGTGCCCAACGCCACCGTGACGATACGGGTCGACGGCAAGGAAATGACCGGCTGCGCGCAAGGCGGCGGCGCGGTGGACGCCAGCTTGAAAGCCATCGAAAGCCTGGTGAAAACCGGGGCGATTTTGGCTTTGTATTCGGTCAACAACATCACCAACGGTACCGACGCGCAAGGCGAAGTCACGGTGCGTCTGGAACACGCCGGCCGCATCGTCAACGGCTCCGGCGCGGATACCGACATTGTGATCGCCTCGGCCAAGGCCTATATCAATGCGGTCAACAAGTTGCAAAGCGGCGATCAACGGCAGCATCCGCAAAAAGGCGATGTTTAGCCCGAAACGGTATGGATGACGCAACCCGCTTGCAATATTTGGAGGCGATGGGTATCGATGTCTGGGTTCCCAGGCATGTACCCATCGCCAATTTACCGGCGGTTGAAGACATTGTTATCCTTGAATCGGCTGGCGAAGCCAAGGAAGCGGACAGCCGGGAAAATGTAGGCTGGGCTAAACAACCTGAAGCCCATCATGACCTCGTTTTATCCGAAAACATCGCCATACCGGAAGCGCCTGAGCGTTGGGCCGCATTGCCTTTGGACAAGCCCGCGCCCGCGCCACATGCCAACGATAATGCCTGGAACGAGCTGCAACAAGAAGTGTCCCGTTGCCGGGCTTGCGGCTTATGCGAAACCCGCACCCAAACCGTGTTCGGGGTCGGCAACCGTCATGCCGGCTGGATGCTGATCGGCGAAGCGCCGGGGCAAAACGAGGATTTGCAAGGCGAACCCTTCGTCGGCAAGGCCGGCCAATTGTTGAACGAAATGCTGCGGGCGATCGGTTTGGCGCGGGAGGAAGTCTTTATCGCCAATGTGCTGAAATGCCGCCCGCCCGCCAACCGCGATCCGCAAGCAGAAGAAGTGGCCGCCTGCCGCGACTTTCTGCGCCGGCAGATTGCGCTGTTGCAGCCCAAGATTATTCTGGCGGTCGGCCGCATCGCCGCGCAAAATTTACTCAACACCCAGCAACCTCTGGCAAAATTACGCGGCAGGCAACACCGCCTGGAAAATATCCCGCTGGTGGTGGTGCACCATCCGGCTTATCTGTTGCGCGCCCTGACGGAAAAAGCCAAAGCCTGGGACGATTTGCAATTTGCGTTGTCCGTTTATCAATCGCTACAAGAACAATAAAAATGATGTGGAAATTGCTGCATAAATTGAAAGATGCCGTGGTATACGACGCCGACCGCGAGTTTTACGCCAAAGTGTTTCCGGATTCGGTGGAGAGCAAGGATTTGCTGAGACTGCGCAAAATGGACCACGGCGATTTGCCCAGCGTGCTGAAAATCGAAAATTTAAATTACGACTTTCCCTGGTCGGAAGGCGTGTTCAAGGATTGTTTCCGGGCCATGAACTATGTCAACTGGGTGTGCGAGGCGCCGGGGGACGCCATCGTCGGCTACTGCATCATTTCGGTGATGGCCGGCGAAGCCCACGTCATGAACATCAGCGTCAGCCCGGAGTTCCAACGCCAGGGCGCCGGCCGCAAGATGCTGAACCATCTGATCGAATACGCCCGGCCGCGGGCCGAGAAGCTGTTTCTGGAAGTACGGCCCAGCAATCCCGGCGCAATCAACTTATACCGGCAAACCGGTTTTCGGGAAATCGGCGTGCGCAAGGGCTATTACCCCGCCAAGGGCGGCCGGGAAGATGCGATCATGTTCGAGCTGGATTTGGTGCCGATGCTGTAAAAATCGGCTTACAAATTTTTGGGTATTCCGGCCTACGGATTTAGGGACGAGACGAGGTCAATCGGCCTCGTACGAGGCGTGCTGCGAGTCGTTGACCAAGGCGGCGAAGTCGTCGGCGGCCGTATATTCGTCCTCGGTTATCTGGTATTTCTCTAAAAAATACTCCCGCAACCAGGTTTTGGTCTCGGCATGTTTGGTCTTGGCGGCATCCGGCGTCGTTTGCAGTCTTTGTCTGACGGCATGGTCCGGCATCAGCAGCAGTTCGATGTCGGCCATGGCCACGTATTTCTCCGGGCGAGTATTGCGGCCGTTGAAAATCTTGAATAACTGGTGCTTTTTCAATTCCAGATGCACCGACAACTCTTCCTTGAATTCCAGAAACAGCAATAACAAATCGCTGCCGCAACAGCTATCGTCGTTGAGCCGGTGCAGGCGGTTCAGCAAATGGTGAATCGCAAAACGGTACAGCTTGGATTCGCGGACAAACAAGCGGGCCGCCGTCGATCTGACGGCGATGCGATCCGCATTGCTTAAGCGCATGGAGACGATGTACTTCCGATCGTTGAAAAATTCGTTTTCGCTCAACGCCTGCTTCCTTTAAAAGTATTGCTCAAAGCCGAGGGGCTACATTTGCCATCGGCGCAGAATACTGCGTTAATGTTACAGCTTTATAACAGTTTGATTACAAAGTTCTTTTTGAACGGGTTGCGGCAATCGCCGCCGGGGATGCGGCGGCTCGCCAATCCGGGGCCAAGCTCGCTTGACCCCGCTGAATCCAGCATCCGCCGACACCGGCGCCAGGCCGGCCAACGGTCCGGAATCCGCCGGGTGTCATAAAACAGTCATATTGACTTCGCATAATTCGGGCATGACGAAGTTATGGCTACTATCCGCAAATGAAATCGCGGCACCGCGATTTTCCATTCGATTGTTCAACGGGCAAGGGGGGCTGCCGCCGCTGGCGGCGGGCATTGCGAGCGCGTTATATCTGGTTTGGGCGCTGATCTCCTGGCCGCGGCCGGCGGACTCCTTAGGGACGGCCGCCAAGGACGCGGCGGTGCCGGCGGCGGCGAACGCCGCTGCCGCCGATTATCTGGAAATCGCCGATTGGCATTTATTCGGGCGGGAAGAAACCGGCGTTGAAGAGGTGGCCGCCGCCGTGGTGGCGACCCCTTTGCAGCTCAAATTGTTGGGGACTTTTTTACTTTCCGGCCCGTCGGCTAACCGTTACGCCATCATCCAAACCGCCGATGGCATGCAACAAAAGTACCGCGAAGGCGACACGTTGCCGGAAGACGCCGTGTTGCAGCGTATCGAAAAAACACGGGTGGTCTTAAAACATCGGCAGCGTTTGGAATCCCTGGAATTCGAGCCCAATCCCCTATCGTTGTCGGCGCCGAACCCCTAATTCACTTTTCTATTCAACACCATTGCAATGAAAAAAACACGCGTGTGGCTGGGCTGGCTATTGGTTTTGTTATGCCAAACAAGCTGGGCGGAGCAGCAGGAGTTTTCGCTGAACCTCAAGGATGTGGATATCCGGGCCTTGATTGAAACCGTGGCGGACGCCACCGGCAAAAATTTTGTGGTCGACCCGCGCATTACCGGCAACATTACCGTGGTGACCTCAACCCCCATGCGCGCGGCACAGGTGTACGATGTGTTCCTGTCGATATTAAAAGTCCACGGCTACTCGGCGGTACCCAACGGCAATATCGTTAAAATTGTGCCCAATACCTCGGCCAAGCAGGACGGCGCGCCGGGCGAGTTGCGGCCCGACGCCAAAAACGGCGACGAGCAGCAAACCCGCATCGTGCAGGTCCAGCATGTCGACGCCAATCAATTGGTGCAGACCTTGATGCCGCTGATGCCGCAATACGCCTTTATGGCTGCGGTGCCCGAGAGCAATACCGTGATTATTTCCGATACCGCCGCCAACGTGGCGCGGGTGGAAATGATGATCAGACAGGTCGACAAAAGCGACGCCCAGGCCATCGAAGTGATCAATCTGCGCCACGGCAATGCGGCGGACTTGATTCAACCCCTGAATAATCTGCTCACCGCCAGCAACGCCGGCAAAACCGCCGCGCCGCCGCCGTTGGTGGCCGACGAACGCACCAACAGCATCATCATCGGCGGCAACCCGGATACGCGCCTGCAAATGCGGGCGTTGATCGCCAATCTCGATGCGCCGATAGAAAAGGACGGCAATACCGAGGTGATTTATCTGCGTTATGCGCTGGCCAAGGACTTGGTGGAAACCTTGACCGGGGTGGGCTCGCTGAAGGATGAGAATGCCGATAAGGCCAAAACCAAGGCCAATACCGACAAAGTGTTCGACGTGCGAGCCGACGAAGCGTCCAATTCGCTGATTATCACCGCGCCGCACGACAAGATGCGTACCCTCAAAAATGTGGTGCGGCAACTGGACGTGCGCCGGGCGCAGGTGCATATCGAAGCCATCATTGCCGAAGTGCGCTACGACAAAAACCAGCAGCTCGGAGTGGAATGGCAAACCAAGGAAGGCGGCAAGGTGTTCGGCGCTTACAGCAAGGACGGCAAGGATTCGCTGGATTTCTCGCAATTCGTCTCTTCCCTGGGCAAAGGCTTGAGCGTCGGTTACTTGGCCGGCAGCGAAATCAAGGCACTGATCAATGCCTTCGCCACCGATACCGATGTCAACATTCTGTCGACGCCTTCCCTGGTGACCTTGGATAACGAAGAAGCCAGCATCATCGTCGGCCAGAATATTCCGCTGAATACCGGCACTTTTACCACCAATACCTCGGGGGCCAGCAACCCGTTTACCACCGTGCAGCGCCAGGATGTTGGCATCAAACTCAAGGTGTTGCCGCAAATCAGCGAAGGCGATGCGGTCAAATTGAAAGTCACCCAGGAAGTCTCCAGCGTAACCGGGCAGGATGGGCAAAGCTTCGATAAACGCCAGATCGAAACCTCGGTGCTGGTCGACGACGGCAAGGTGCTGGTGCTGGGCGGTTTGATCAAGGACGACGTCAACGAAGTGGTCGACAAGGTGCCGCTGCTATCGGACATTCCGCTGCTGGGCTATTTGTTCCAATCGACCAGCACCACGGTCAACAAGACCAATCTGATGGTGTTTTTAAGAGCGAGAATCATGCGCGAAGGCGAGGCCGCCGCCGGCGTGACCCATGACAAATACAGCTATATGCGCGAGAAGCAGCAGCAATTCAATCGAGACGGGCTGCTGTTGATGCCCAATGAGCAACAGCCGCTGTTGCCGGACGCCACCGATCAAAACCCGTTAAATGTCGAACCTTGAATTGCCGATCGGCGAATTAACGGAACCGGTGTCCGCCGCCAGGCGCATGCCCGGCTACGGCTTTGCCAAGCGTTTCGGCGTCATCGTGGCCGACGACGGCGGGCAGCGCTACAGCGTGCTATATCGTCGGGACGCGCCGGTGGCGGCCTTGCTGGAAGTGCGGCGGCTGCTGAACCAAGCGGCCCGTTTCGAAGCGGTTGCTGATCAGGATTTCGAGCGCCGGTTGCAAGCCGCCTACGAACATAAATCCGGCCATGCCCAGCAAATGGTCAACGACCTGCACGAAAATGTGGATTTGTCGGACATGGCCCAGCACCTGCCTAAGCCGGAAGATTTGCTGGAAAGCGAGGACGAAGCGCCCATCATTCGCCTGATCAACGCGCTGCTGACCGAAGCCGTCAAGGAAAACGCCTCGGACATTCACATCGAACCCTACGAGTCGCGCATGGTGGTGCGTTTTCGCGTCGACGGCGTCTTGCGGGAAATCATAGAGCCGCAGCGCGAATTTGCCCCCATGGTAATTTCGCGCTTGAAAGTGATGGCCAAACTCGACATCGCCGAAAAGCGTTTGCCGCAGGACGGGCGGATTTCCCTGAATATCGGCGGCCGTACCGTCGACGTGCGGGTGTCGACTTTGCCGTCCGGCCACGGCGAGCGGGTGGTGCTGCGTTTGCTGGACAAGCAGGCCAATCAATTGAATCTGAAACAGGTCGGCATGGCGCAGCGGGAGCTCGACTGCATTCAAGGCATGATCGCCCGCCCGCACGGCATCATCTTGGTCACCGGCCCCACCGGCTCCGGTAAAACCACCAGCCTGTACGCCATTGTCAACCAGCTCAATCAGCGCAGCCGCAATATTCTGACCGTGGAAGATCCGATCGAATATTACCTGGACGGCATCGGCCAGACCCAGGTCAACAGCAAGGTGGAAATGACCTTCGCCAAGGGGCTGCGGGCCATTTTGCGGCAAGACCCGGATGTGGTGATGGTGGGCGAAATACGCGACCGGGAAACCGCCGAAATCGCCGTGCAGGCCAGTTTGACCGGGCACTTGGTATTGTCCACCCTGCATACCAATACCGCGGTCGGCGCCATTACCCGCCTGCGCGACATGGGCGTCGAGCCGTTTTTGCTGGCCTCCAGCCTGGTCGGGGTGATCGCCCAGCGCCTGGTGCGGGAACTGTGTCCGCATTGCAAGCAAGCCGCCGCCGTCGAGGGGCGGGATTTGCTCAGGCTGGGCTATGCCGGCCCGCCGGATGCCGCCGTGAATATCTATCAACCCCAAGGCTGCCCGCAATGTTACGGCCACGGCTACAAAGGCCGGGCCGGGATTTTCGAGCTGATACCGCTGGATAGTGCCATGGCGAAATTGATACACGACGGCGCCGGCGACATGGCCTTGGAAAGCCATGCCCGCACGCTGGCGCCCAGCATTCAGCAGAGCGCGCTGGACAAGGTTCTGGCCGGCGAAACCAGCCTCGACGAAGCCTTGCGCATGACGCTGAAGGACTAAACCGTGCCGGCGTTCGAATACCAATGGAGTAGGTCAGGGTGCGCGACAGCGTTCCCTGACGAAGCTGGGGCCGGACCGTCATGTAACCGCTATCGCGGCAACATGACCTACAGCCCTGCCGGTTATCCTGGGAGGTAAGGCATGCCGGCGTTCAATTATTGTAGGTCAGGGTGCGCGGCAGCGTTCCCTGACGTGGCAGGAGCAGGACCGTCATGTAACCGCTATCGCGGCAACATGACCTACCGGTCCCGCCGGTTATCCTGGGAGGTAAAGCATGCCCGCCTTTGAGTACCAAGCGATCGACAAGCAGGGACGCTCTCTCAAAGGCACCCTGGAAAGCGATACCGCCAAAACCGCCCGCCAGCAACTCAAGGCCCAGGGCTTGACCTTGCTGGAGGTCAAGGAAGTGCAAAAAAAAGAAGCCGGCGGCGGCTCGGTACTCTGGCAACAACGCATAGGCATGCGAGCCTTGGCGCATATCACCCGGCAGCTGGCGGCCTTGCTGAAATCCGGTCTGGCCATCGACGAAGCCCTGGCCATCGTGGCCCGGCAACTGGAGTCGGCCAAGGCGCGGCGGATTTTGCTGGCGGTCAGAAGCCGGGTATTGGAAGGCCAGAGTCTGGCCCAGGCCTGCCAGTGGTTTCCCAGCACCTTTCCGCCCTTGTACCGGGCCACCATCGAGGCCGGCGAATCCTCCGGCAAGCTGGATCAGGTACTGGAAAAACTGGCGGATTATTTAAGCGACAAGGGCCAGTTGCACCGTAAATTGCAAATGGCGATGATTTATCCGTTGCTGCTGACCGGGGTGTCGCTGCTGGTGGTGATCGGTTTGCTGACTTACGTGGTGCCGGAAATCACCGGGGTGTTCGACAAAATGGGCCAGGAACTGCCCGGCATTACCCAGGGTTTGATCGCCTGCAGCACGTTTTTCCAACGCTACGGCTTGCTGCTGGTGGTGCTGGCCGCGCTGGCCGGTTTGGCGGCCAAGCTGGTATTACGGCGGGATAAACCGCGCATGTTGTTTCACCGCTGGCTGCTGAGCATGCCGATGGTGTCCAGGTTTTCCCGCGGCATCAACAACGCCCGCTTCACCCGCACCCTGGCGATTTTGACCAACAGCGGCGTGGAATTACTGGTGGCGCTGAGAATTTCCAGCCAGGTATTGGCCAACGATGCCATGCGCAAAGCCGTGGAAACCGCCGCGCTACGGGTGAGGGAAGGCCAGAGCCTGCACAAGGCCCTGGAAACCAGCCGGCTGTTTCCGCCGGTGACCATACATCTGGTCGCCAGCGGCGAGGCCAGCGGCCAGTTGCCGCGCATGCTGGAAAGCGCCGCCGACGACCAGGAACGCGACATGCAGGACCTGACCGAATTGACCATGGGCTTGTTCGAGCCGGCGCTGATTTTAACCATGGGCTTGCTGGTGCTGACCATCGTGTTGGCGATTTTGCTGCCGATTTTCGAGATGAACCAGTTGATTCGCTGACGGGCATCAAGCCTGGCGGGTCGAGCTTTGCAAATCAACGAAGCATGGCGGCTTGTCATTAAAATTTCACATTCCGGCGCTATTTTAGAACTTCATTATTTTGCTCTCAGGGGGGCCGTAAATGAAACACCAGCAACCGCATAAATTGACAGCCTTGGCCATGGCCGTCGGCGCACTCAGCTTTACCGTGTCGGCCGGTTCCTTGGCGGAAGACCACCATTACCATCAAGGCCATCGCCATTCCGGTCATCACCATCCCGTGGTATCCGAACAGGTGCCGACTTCAGCCACGGAATGGTTTCAGGCCGGCGAAACCGCCGTGCTGGTGAACAAAAAAGATGTGGAAGAACTGCGCAAAGCCAAAAATGTCATCTTGTTCGTCGGCGACGGCATGGGCGTATCCACCGTGACCGCGGCGCGGATTCTGGAAGGCCAAATGGACGGCCGCGACGGCGAGTTCAACCGTCTAAGTTTCGAAAAATTCAACAATCTGGCGCTTTCGGTTACCGCCAGCGCCAATCAGCAAACCTCGGATTCGGCGCCGACCGCCACCGCCATGGTGGCCGGGATCAAAACCAACGACGGCGCCATTTCGGTCGAGCAAAGCATCAACCGTACCGAGCCTAGCGCGGAAGTCACCGCAGCCAAAAGCGTCAAAACCATTTTGGAGCGCGCCGAGGATCGCGGCATGTCCACCGGCGTTGTCACCACCGCGCGCTTTACCCACGCCACCCCGGCCGTGAATTATGCGCATATTTCCAACCGCGATTGGGAAGCCGACAGCAATCTGCCGGCCGGCGCCACCGTCAAGGACATTGCCCGCCAGTTGTTGGAATTTCCGTATGGCGATGGCCTGGAAGTCGCGTTGGGCGGCGGCCGTAGCTACTTCATGCCCAATACCATGAACGACCCTGAATACCCAACCCAAAAAGGCCGCCGCGCCGACGGCCGCGACCTGACCCTGGAATGGACCTCGCAATACAACAATTCCGAGTATGTCTGGAACCAGGCCGGTTTCGACGCCGTCGATCCTAAACATACCGACCATTTGCTGGGCTTGTTCGAACGTTCGCACATGCGTTACGAAGCCGATCGTCCGGCGGATGCGGCCGGCGAACCGTCCTTGGCCGAAATGACCGAAAAAGCCATCAAAATTCTGCAGAAGAACCGTAAAGGTTATTATCTGATGGTGGAAGCCGGCCGTATCGACCACGCCCACCACGCCGGTAACGCCTACCGGGCCTTGACCGATACCGTTGCGATGTCCGACGCAGTGAAAGCAGCCAAGGCATTGACCAACGATAAAGACACTCTGATTCTGGTCACCGCCGACCATAGCCATGTGTTCACCATCGCCGGTTATCCGTCGCGCGGCAACCCTATTTTGGGTAAAACAGCCGTGGCCGGCGTCGACGCCAAGGATTCGCTGGGTTTGCCTTACACCACCTTGTCCTACGCCAACGGTCCGGGCTGGACCGGCGGCATGCAGCGCAAGGAATTCAACCCGGCTAATGAAGGCACGGTTGCCGTTAATTATGACGGCGGCAAATTGCGTCCGGATTTGACCAACGTCGATACCGGTAACCCCAACTACATGCAGGAAGCCACCGTGCCCATGGGCTCGGAAACGCATGCCGGCGAAGACGTGGCCATCTATGCGGATGGCCCCGGCGCTTATCTGGTGCGCGGTACCCTGGAACAAAACGCGATCTATCACGTGATGGCCGACGCGCTGGGTATGCGCAAGTAAAAAGCTGTAGCTCTGAACCGAAGCCGAATCGGGGACGCATGCGTCCCCGGTTTGTTGTCGTAGGCCGGAATAAGCGCAGCGTTTCCGGCAAAAACGCCTCAACCCGCCGGAAACGCTGCGCTTACTTGTGCCCATTGGGTATTCCGGCCTACTTCTGAATGTATGTTATCCATGCCCAATCGAATCAACCGTATCTTAATTACACTGGCTGCCCTGGCTGTGTGCATGACCTTAACCGCTTGCGGCACGTCCGCGCAACGCCGGGCCGATGTGAAAATCGTCGATCCGGCCTCGGCCGGCTTGCCGGCCGTGGCGGCGGAATTCGTCACCAGTCGTGATGGCGACGAACATGAAACATCCACCGAGGAACATCACGCCGAAGCCGAAACGGTCGAATGGCGGCTGTGGCGCGGCAAGCAGCAAATCGTCACCGAACGGCCGCAACTGGGGATAGGCGAATTGTGGCAACTGGACGGACAAGCCCTGATTCATCGCAAGCTGTATCACGCCGACCGGCGCGCCATCGAATTTCAGCACGGCGATTTGAAAATGCTGCAAGCCGCCCCATCCTGGCAAAAATTGTCGCTGATGCTGGATCCCAAACTGCTGGAGCAACTGACTGCCGGCGACATCGAATGGAGCGACGGCTATCCGCTGCGGGAATATCGGGGCCGCCTGGACGGCACCGACTGGCTGGTGGTGATGCGGATGGATTTGGCCTTGCCCAGCCTCATCGAGCGCCGGCATGGCGACTTTTCCGAACGCACCGAACTGGTAACAGCCTACCCCCTCGGTCAATCGCCCTGGCAGCCAACGTCGGCGGACAGTTACGAGATCATCGACTATGCCGACCTGGGCGACAAGGAAACCGATCCCTTTGTGATTAAAGTGCAGGCCCAAATGGGCCATCAGCATTCGCATTAAATAAGGTTCGAGCGGTTCACCCGGAATGGAATGCCGATGAGACGCGCTTGCCCGTTGCGCGTCTCGAAACCGTAACCGATTCTTCATTCCCCTGTCATTTGCCGGCGGCACACTGAGGCTGTTTAGTCGGCCCGCGCGGCCGTTTCTTTTAATCGACAGGACAGGAATATGAAAAAGAATGCTCTGGAAATCTTGGGAACCGTTGCCTTGTGCGGCGCCTTTTTTGCGCAGCCCGCTCCGGCTGATGACGGGCATCGTCACGCCAAGGGCTATGGCAAATTCGAATTCGCCTTGATCGGCGACGTGCCTTACAACGAAGCCGACTACTGGAAGCTCGATAACGTGATTGCCGAAATCAATGCCGACAAACAACTGAAATGGGTAATGCATGCCGGCGACATAAAAAACGGCTCGAGCTTATGTTCCGATGAACTGTTCCTGGACAGATTGCAACGTTTTTCCGCCTTTAAAAAGCCATTTATTCTGACCCCCGGCGACAACGAATGGACCGATTGCCATCGCGCCAATAACGGCGCTTACCTGCCTTTGGAGCGTCTGGATAAGTTACGCGAACTATTTTACCCGGTGCCCGGCCGAACCCTGGGCCAAAAAACCCTGCGACTCGAGACGCAGGCACATGATCCCGCGCATGCCGAGTTCGTCGAAAACACCCGCTGGATGGAACAGCATGTGATGTTCGCCGCCGTGCATATCGTCGGCAGCAACAACGGTCTGGCGCCTTTTGCCACCCGCACGGCGGATGACGATGCCGAGGTGGAACGCCGTATTGCCGCCGCCCAAGCCTGGATCGCGGAAACCTTCGCCAAAGCCAAGGCGGAAAACGCTCGCGGGGTATTGTTGATGTTCCAGGCCAACCCCGGTTTTGAATTGGCGAAAGGCAGTAGCGGCCGCAAGGGCTTCGAAGAAATTATCGCCGATCTGGAACGGGAAACCGTCGAATTCAAAAAGCCGGTTGCGCTGGTACATGGCGACTCCCATTACTACCGTGTCGATAAACCCATGTTGGGCACTATTAGCAAGCGCCGCATCGAAAACGCCACCCGGGTGGAAACCTTCGGCGCCGACGATGTGCATTGGCTGCGGGTAGCCGTCGACCCCAATTCCGATGAAGTATTCAGCGTGCATCAGGAAATCGTCGACGCCAATCTGGAACAGCATCCGCAGCCTTGATGTCGCAAGCGGGGCCGGCGGACGCCATGCCCGCGTAAGACTTCATGTCACAACAAAGCAGGACGGGTTTTGACAACCCGTCCTCATCGTTTCAACAAAGCTCAAATAAAAACCTCTGCGGAGGTTTTTATGGCAAAACGCGATTTTTTTCGGTTGACGGGCTGCTCTGAAAAAATACAGTCGAGCGCATCATTTTATCTGTTAAGCTAATGGCGAATCATTTAGCAAAATAGAGAGTGATGTTTATGTTTTTTTTCGAAAAATTGTACGGATTTTTAAGGCTGGTCAGTCTGATTACGCTTCTGCTCCTGAGCGTATGCGAAACTGTTAATGCCTCGGTCATTAGCTGGGCTCCTATTTACGAACCGGTCAAACCTATCACCAGTATCATATGGGTGAATAGCGCGCCATTTACCTGGTGTTTAATTGGCGGAGAGTGTCAGACTTTGGGCTCTTACAGTGCCTTTTATGGATCGAATGGGTTCGGGGCGACTAATTCGAGTATTTATTATCAATCCGCACCTGCGGGGAGTCGGAAAATCCCGTTGGATGTTGAAGCATTGTTAGCGCCGAATCCGCCAGGCGACTTTGATTGGGGGCACTTTAATGATCCTCAATTTTTGCCGTATGACCTTGGCAATAATTTGTCGGGAATGTATAAAATTCGATTAACACTGAATAGAGAACTGGTTGATTTAGAAGAAGTTTATCTCGCAGTTTTTCAAAACCGCGATCCAGACAATATTTTGCTTGGGGAACGGGAGTTGCTCAACCAAAAGTTATTAGCCGATAACACTATTTTCGAAGCAATATTCAATTCGGAGGCGGGGTTGTCGACTAGGTTATTTGTACATGGATTTGCCTTCAACCCGCTCGAATATCATGTTACCGTGAGCCAAGTGCCCATTCCGAGTTCGGTACTGCTTTGGATTTCAGCACTACTATTTTTCATTCAAAAGGGTTATTGGCGTCAGTCGAAAGCCGCGTAGCTCGGAGGCAATCCGGGAGGGGCTTTTTTTGACCAGCTAGCGTAGCCTGGATGAAATGCAATGGAATCCGGGCGACTTTGACCGGCAATCCCCGGATTCCGCTTCGCTGCATCCAGGCTACGTCAAGGCCGTAAGGCGCAACCGTATTGTGCCTGTTGGCTTTTAATCATTCGGCGCATTACGCATCGCTAATGCGACACGCAGGCTGTATATCCTGTTCGATAAATGAGCGCACCTAAGCCGGCGTCTGAACCAGCTCGCGCAATAAAGCGGTGGCATAACTGCCGGCGGGCAAGTTGAAATCCAGTAGCAAGCTGTCGTCTGTCCATTGCCAGCTCAGGTTTTCCGGGATTACGCGCAGGGCGCGGCGGTCCAGTTCCAGGCCGGCTTTCGATAAACCTTCCGCCAATGCCGGTTGGCTGGCAATCACGGTATTTTCCAGTAAAGCCACCTCGCCGCCGGCGGGGTTAAGGCCTTTGCCCCACAGCGCGGCGGTTGCGGAAATATCGCCGCTAGCCATGCGCTGTTGCAGGGTCTGATCCGGCGTTTCCGCCACAAACTGGCTATTGCTGCCTTGTAATTTACACACATCGCCGGCTAACACGCGTAGCCAGATTTGCTGCTTGACCCGCTCCGCCAGCATCAGATTAAACAAATACGAACGCGCGGCGGACAGGTAAAGCGAGCGTTGCTCGGGTTTGACCCGGACGCCGGCGAACATCGCCAAGGCTTTGTCGATATTGCGGCCCTGGTGGCCGAAACGCTGCTCGCCGAAATAATTCGGAAAGCCCAGGGTTTGGATTTGCCGCAGTTGTTGCTCGGTTATGTCGCGGTCGCCTTGCCGGTTGCGGATGCGCAAACTGAAGCGGTTGCCGGACAGTACGCCGCGCTTGAGCTTGCGCGGATGGCGTATGCTTTGCAGAATTTTCAGATTGCCGGTTTCCAACGGCGACCAGTCGGGGTCGGCCTGGCCGGGCAGCCAGACGCTGAACCATTGCCGGGTGCGGCCGTGGCGGTCTTTCAGGCCGGCATAACCGATGTCGCGCTGCCGGACGCCGGCATGTCTCGCCAACAGTCGGGCCACGTATTCGGTGTTTTCGCCGATTTTTTCGATGTACAAAAACACGTGTTCGCCGCTGCCTTCCGGTTCGAAAGTCAGGGTTTCCTCGACGACAAAATCGTCGGCTTCGGTTTTGATGTTACCTGTGCAGGATGGGCCGCCGTAGGCGTAAGGCCATTCGGGTAAACTAAAGTCTGTCATGGGGTACGTAAAATAGCGTAGGTCATGTTGCCGCGATACGACTGCATGGATGCAGGAGGTAGAGCAATGCAGGAGCAATTGCCGAGCGGTTACGTGACATTCCGAAGTTGTTGGCTGCGAAATTGTCAGGGAACGCTATCGCGCACCCTGACCTACCTGACTGGCAAATAGGTGTCGCCGTGTTACTTCTCGATCAGCACCGCCGCCTGCACGGCTATGCCTTCCTTCCTGCCCTCGAAACCCAGCTTTTCGGTGGTGGTGGCTTTGACGTTGATGAAATCGATATCGACCTGCAGGTCGGCGGCGATGTTGGCGCGCATGGCGTCGATGTGCGGCAGCATTTTCGGCGCCTGGGCGATGATGGTGACGTCGGCGTTGACCAATTTGTAGCCTTTTTCCTGCACGATTTTATAGACATGGCGCAGCAATACCCGGCTGTCGGCGCCCTTGAAATTGGGGTCGGTATCCGGAAAATGTTTGCCGATGTCGCCCAGCGCCGCCGCGCCGAGGATGGCGTCGGCCAGGGCGTGCAACACCACGTCGCCGTCGGAATGGGCTTCCAGGCCTTTTTCGTAGGGGATGGTGACGCCGCCCAGAATGATGCGGTCGCCGTCGTTGAAGCGGTGTACGTCGTAACCTTGTCCTACCCGTATCATGCTTGTTGCTCCATATAAAATTGCGCCAGGGCCAGATCTTCCGGGCGGGTGATTTTGATGTTGTCCGGGCGGCCTTCGACGATTTTCGGCTGAAAGCCCAGCAATTCCAGCGCGCTGGCTTCGTCGGTGATGGCCGGATTGCCTTCGGTTTGCTGCAGGGCGTCGCGCAGCATGCCGTATTTGAACATCTGCGGCGTCAATGCCCGCCAGATGTGTTTGCGGTCGACGGTAGCGGTGATGCTGTCGCCGTCCACATGTTTCAGGGTGTCGTGCGAAGACAAGGCCAGAATGCCGCCGACCGGATCGTCTTTTAACGTCTCGATTTGCAGATGAATGTCGTCGGCCGTCAAACAGGGGCGGGCGGCATCGTGCACGAGTACCCAGTCGTTTTCATCGGCTTTGCCTTCCAGGGCTTTCAGCGCGGAAAGCACCGAATCCGCACGTTCCTTACCGCCCGGTGCGGTAACGACTTGCGGATGTTGGGATATTTTTAATTCCGGCCAGTAAGGGTCTTCAAGCGAAATCGCCACGGCCACGGCCTGAAAGGCGCCGGATTGCAATAAGCGGGTCAGGGTGTGTTCGATGACGGTTTTGCCGGCCAGCGGCAGATATTGTTTGGGGCGGTCGGCCTGCATGCGTGTGCCGACGCCGGCCGCGGGCACCACGGCCCAGCATTTGAGAATTTGATTCATGCACTACTCAAGCACTTGAAAAAAGGTTTCGTTTTCCTTGATCATGCCCAGGTCGTAACGGGCGCGTTCTTCTATGGTTTCCAAGCCGCGGCGCAAATCCAGCACCTCGGCATACAGCGCATCGTTGCGGTCCTTTTTCTCCTGCGCTTCCTTGTTCAACTCATCCAACTGCTGCCGGTAGGTGTTGATTTGCGAAACGCTGGCGTCGCCCAGCCACAACCGGTATTGGAAGTGGATAATCAGGGCGATGATGAGGATGATGATGTGTTTAATGACGGCTTCTCAAATGGGTAGGTTGGGTTAGTCCAGAGCGGTAGCGAAGGACGTAACCCAACATAGCAGTCGACGTGTTGGGTTACGGCTAGCGCCTTTTATGCCCTTAGGGTAAACCCAACCTACGCTTTTTATTTCAGCATTTTGAACGCGCTACGGCCGGCGTATTTGGCTTTGTCGCCCAGCTCGTCTTCGATTTTCATCAGACGGTTGTATTTGGCGACGCGGTCGGAACGGCTCAAGGAACCGGTTTTGATTTGGCCGGTACCGGTAGCGACGACCAAATCGGCAATGGTGGTGTCTTCGGTTTCGCCGGAACGGTGTGAAACCACCGCGCTGTAACCCGCCGCGCCCGCCATATCGATAGCGGCCAAGGTTTCGGTCAGGGTGCCGATTTGGTTGACCTTGATCAGGATGGAGTTGGCGATGCCTTTATCGATGCCTTCTTTCAGGATGGCAGGGTTGGTCACGAACAAGTCGTCGCCGACCAATTGGATTTTGCCGCCCAGTTTTTCGGTTTGTAGTTTCCAGCCGTCCCAGTCGTTTTCGTCCAGGCCGTCTTCGATGGAGATGATCGGGTATTTATCCACCCAAGCCGCCAGGAAGTCGATCATTTCCGCGGAGTCGAAGCTGCGGCCTTCGGCGGACAGTACGTATTTGCCGTCTTTGAAATACTCGGAAGCGGCTGCGTCCATGCCCAGGTAAATGTCTTCGCCCGCTTTATAGCCGGCTTTCTCGATGGCTTCCAGGATCACTTCGATGGCTTCTTCGTTGGAAGACAGGTTAGGCGCGAAACCGCCTTCGTCGCCGACAGTCGTCGCCAGGCCGCGGCTTTTCAATACTTTGGCCAAGTTATGGAATACTTCCGCGCCGTAGCGGATGGCTTCGCGGAAAGTCGGTGCGCCTACAGGCAGGATCATGAATTCCTGCAAATCAACACTGTTGTCCGCGTGCGAACCGCCGTTGATGATGTTCATCATCGGCACCGGCATGATGAATTCGCCGGATTTGTTCAGGAATTTGTACAGTGGTACGCCGGCTTCTTGAGCGGCGGCGCGGGCGGCGGCCATGGAAACGCCCAAAATGGCATTGGCGCCCAAACGGCTTTTGCTGGCGGTGCCGTCCAGGTCTATCATTTTTTGGTCCAGCGCGGCTTGGTTGTCGGCATCCATACCGATCACGGCATCGCGAATCTCGGTGTTGACGAAGTTAACCGCGTTCAACACGCCTTTACCCAAGTAGCGGGATTTGTCGCCGTCGCGCAATTCGATGGCTTCGCGTTCGCCGGTGGAGGCGCCGGATGGCACCATGGCGCTGCCGACGATGCCGGAGGACAAATACACTTCCGCTTCAACGGTAGGGTTGCCGCGCGAATCCAAAACTTCTCTTGCTTTTACATCTACTATTCTTGCCATTAGCTTGCCTTTGGTTTGATTTTCAAGTGTTTATAAAGTGGTTTCAATAAAGCTGCTGGATTTAACAGCCCGGTCTATGGTGACTAACATTTCCAGTAATTCTTTCATGCGGTGCAAGGGCCAGGAGTTGGGGCCGTCGCTGAGCGCTTCGTCCGGTTTCGGGTGCGATTCCATGAACAAGCCGGCAATCCCGACCGCTACGGCGGCGCGGGCCAGTACCGGCACGTGTTCGCGCTGGCCGCCGGAACAACTGCCTTGTCCGCCCGGCAATTGCACGGAGTGGGTGGCATCGAATACTACGGGACAACCGGTATCGCGCATCACCGCCAGGGAGCGCATGTCCGACACTAAATTATTATAGCCAAACGAGACGCCGCGCTCGCAAACCATGATTTGTTCGTTGCCGGTGGCCTTGGCTTTGGCGACGACATTGCCCATATCCCAGGGCGCCATGAACTGACCCTTTTTGATATTGACCGGAATGCCATGGGACGCCACGCTTTGGATGAAATTGGTTTGCCGGCATAGAAAAGCCGGGGTCTGCATCACATCCACCACGCTGGCGACTTCCGCTAACGGCGTATCTTCGTGCACGTCGGTCAGTACCGGCACGCCGATTTGTTGTTTGACCTTTTCCAGAATCTTTAAACCGGTTTCCAGCCCCAGGCCGCGAAAGCTGCTCATCGACGAGCGGTTGGCTTTGTCGAACGAGGATTTGTAGATAAAGGGAATGTTCAATTGGTCGGCGATTTCCTTTAAAGTGCCGGCGGTGTCCAGCGACATTTGTTCGCTTTCGATCACGCAAGTGCCGGCGATCAGGAAAAACGGCTGGTCCAGTCCTGCTTCAAAATGACATAGTTTCATGAATTACCTTGTTTTTTGTGTTTGGCGGCGGCTTCGACGAAACCGGAGAACAGCGCATGGCCGTTACGCGGCGTCGAGGTAAATTCCGGGTGGAATTGGCAAGCCAGAAACCAGGGGTGATCCGGCAGTTCCACGATTTCCACCAGGCGGCCGTCCAGCGATTTGCCGGAAAAGCGCATGCCGGCGGCTTCCAGTTGCTTCAGATATTGGTTGTTGAATTCGTAGCGGTGGCGGTGGCGTTCGGTGATGACGTCTTTTTGATACAGTTCGAAGGCCAGAGAATCGGATTTCAAGCGGCATTTTTGCGCGCCCAGGCGCATGGTGCCGCCCAAGTCGGAGTCTTCGTCGCGCGTCACCACTTCGCCGGCTTCGTCCATCCATTCGGTGATCAAGCCGATCACCGGATGCGGGCTTTTCGGTAAAAATTCGGTGCTGTGCGCGCCTTCCAGGCCGACCACGTTACGGGCGAACTCGATCACCGCCGACTGCATGCCTAAGCAAATCCCCAGATAAGGAATTTTGTTTTCGCGGGCGAAGCGCACGGTGGAGATTTTACCTTCCACGCCGCGTTCGCCGAAACCGCCCGGTACCAGAATTGCGTCGACATCCTTCAATTGCGACGTGCCTTCGGCTTCGATGGTTTCGGAATCGATGTAGGTGATCTGCACCTTATGCCGGGTGTGGATGCCGGCATGAATCAAGGCTTCGTTCAACGATTTGTAAGCATCGGTGTGGTCGACGTATTTGCCGACGATGGCGATATTGACTTCGTCGGTCGGATGGGTCAGGCCGTCCACCACTTTTTCCCAGGAAGTCAGGTCCGCCGGCGGCACGTCCAGGCGCAATTGCGCCACCACGATATCGTCCAGCCCTTGTTCGCGCAGCAGCAGCGGAATTCGGTAAATGGTGTCGGCGTCGATGGCGGAAATGACGGCTTTTTCGTTGACGTTGGTGAACAGGGCAATCTTTTTGCGTTCGCTGGCCGGAATCGGCTGTTCGGAGCGGCAAATCAAAATGTCCGGCTGAATGCCGATGGTGCGCAATTCCTTGACCGAATGCTGGGTAGGCTTTGTTTTCAGTTCGCCGGCCGATTTGATGTAGGGCACCAGGGTCAAATGGATGAACAAGGCCCGGTCGTGGCCCAGCTCCACGCCCATCTGGCGGATGGATTCCAGGAAGGGCAGCGACTCGATGTCGCCGACCGTGCCGCCGACTTCGATCAGCGCCACGTCCTTGCCTTCGGCGCTGGCAAACACCCGGCGCTTGATTTCGTCGGTGATGTGCGGAATCACCTGCACGGTGGCGCCCAGATATTCGCCCTTGCGTTCGTTGCGCAACACCTGTTCGTAAACCTGGCCGGTGGTGAAATTGTTTTTCTTGGCCATGGTGGTTTTTAAAAACCGTTCGTAATGGCCCAAGTCCAGGTCGGTTTCGGCGCCGTCTTCGGTGACGAATACTTCGCCGTGCTGAAACGGGCTCATGGTGCCCGGGTCGACGTTGATGTAAGGGTCCAGCTTGGTGATGGTGACTTTGAGGCCGCGGTCTTCGAGAATCGCCGCCAGGGAGGAAGCGGCGATGCCTTTTCCCAAGGATGACACCACGCCGCCGGTGATAAAGATGAATTTTGTCATGAATGTTATGCGCCCTGTTTAGCGAATAGCAAGGGGTCGGAAAAGTCGCCGATTTTAGCAGTTTTGCGATGGGAATGCCTTTTTAATTGCGGCTTGACGGGAGCGGGCCGGCCGCGAGCGCCCGGAAAACCCCGAGGAAGATTTTTAGTGCAATTCTGAAGCGAAGGCAAAACGGTTTTTGCCTTGTTGCTTGGCCAGATACATCGCCTCGTCGGCGGCTTTAATCAGCAATGCCGCTTCCGAACGATCGCTGGGGTAAAGGGCTATGCCGATACTGGTGCCGATGCCGGTTGTATGGGGGTTCTCCAGCAAGGCGCGGCGGATGCAGTCGATGATGTTGTTAGCGGTTTGCCTGGCCGCCGCCCGGTCTTGCAAGCCGGTCAGGATGAACACAAACTCGTCGCCGCCATAACGGGCGACGGTGTCGATCTCGCGGCAACACTGCTGGAAAAGCCGGCCGACGTGTTGCAACAAGATGTCGCCGGCCGCGTGGCCGAGGTTATCGTTGACGGACTTGAAGCCGTCCAGGTCGGCGAACATCACCACCAGAAATTTGGACTCGCGCTTGCCGCGCAGCAGTTCCTGCTGCAAGCGCTCCATCAGCAAAATCCGGTTGGGCAGGCCGGTGAGCGCATCGTAAAAGGCCATTTGCCTCAGCTCATTTTCTTTTTGCTCCTGTTCGCTGACATCCGCAATGGTGCATAAAACGATTTGCTGATTCATTTCGAACAGAGTCTGGGTATTGATTTTGGCGACGAAGCGGCTGTTGTCGCGTTTGATGCCCAAGGTCCGCCCCCGTTCGAGGACAATCAGCCGGTTTAACGGCATGCCGATTAACGTGGATGTTTCGTAACCGAACAATTGCCCGGCCGTCTTGTTGGCCGAACGAATCACCCGGTTGCCGTCATACAGAAGCACGCCCGTTTCTATCGAATCGATGATGTTTCGCAGGGCTTGCAGATTATTCTGCGATTGCCCGATTTGTTTCAACAAGCGTTTGCAAACCAGGGCGAAGTTCAGCAACGCTAGTATCAACAGGCTGGCTTGCAAGGTTCTGAGGAAAAAAACCTCCCGGGTCGCATGTTGTTCCAGCGCGGTGGTGAGGTCGTTCATCAGGTCCATGAGTGTGAGGTTATGGGCCTGAACTGCCTGCAGGGCCGGTTTGAAGCTACCATCCTCGCCGCCGGAAACGAGGGCGGACGATAAGGCTTGTCGGACGGTGAGCCATAGTTGCGCGGCGGCGGCGATGATCGGGGCCGCGTTTGGGGCTTGGGCCGGCGATAGGAACAACGGTTTGCCGTCGCCGCCCAGGGTCATGCCGCCATGGATAAAGCCGGCGAGGGTTTGGTCGAACAACTCGACGGTGTGGAAAAACTCCGCGAATGCGGTTTTTTTGTCGCTAGCGTTTTCGGCCATTTGCAGCATCAGCAAGGATTTGGCCATGCGTTGCGTCAACATGCGCTGCTTCCCGCGAGATTGATCGCTACCGCGCTTTTTTCCAGTTGGTCGGAAATCCAGAAATTAAGTGCCAGGGCAATGCTATCGAAGACGATAAAAAAGATCACCGGAACGAGGATGGCCGGCAGTCCGATGACGCTTTTATCGCTCATAAATCCTGTTCGATGCCCGGTTTCAAATTGGGCCAACGGCTGAAGGCGAAAATCCAGATCATGATGATATTCACCACGGGAACCAGCAAAACCAGGGTCCAGCGGCCGTCGAAACCGGCTTTTTGGATAATCCGGTAACCCAGCCACAAACAAAACAGGATATAGGCCGGCAATAAAATAAAAAACAGGGCCATGGTTAATCCTCCCGCTTGCTGTTGGGCCAGCGCTGGAAACACAGTTGCATAAACACGGCCAGCAGGCCCGCAATAGGTACGAATACCAGTGCCGCCCATAGCGGATTAAGGCCGGCTTTTTTGTAGATCAGGATTGTCGGTATCACAATCATCAGGCCGATGATTGCGGAATGAATTAATTCCATCGTTCGCCTCCCAATATTGCCTGATTGCAATCATCACACGCTTTGCGGCGGTTGCCAAGCGATCCGATAGCAGCCGGCGTCAATTTGCGTCCAGGCCCACTCGTCTACCCATAAACCCGCTACGCCGGCCAGTCGGCCATTCAGATAAATCAACGGCCGGCTGGATCTTTCCCAGGGCGGGATGCCGGCTTCCTGAAACAGTTTTTTTAAATCGTGGCGGCCGGCCCGGTTGGGCAGCTTGAGTTTTTCCCCGCCGTTACGGGGCTTTAAGGTAATGCGGCTATTATGCCAAAGTGCTTGGCCGATACCCGAGCCGGCGGCCGTTAAGGACAAAACGCTACCGTCGGGCAGGCGGATGCTGTCGGTATTGGCGGGCCAGTTCAGCGGTTCCGGCAGCGGGTTGAAGGATTGCTCGGTCAGGCAATACAGCGTTTGCCGGTATTTCTTGAGGACGCGGCCTTGGATGGCCAGGCGAGGGCTGGCGTTGGCGCCGGTGTGCAGAAATTGTTGCCTGACGGTTTCCAGCAAAGCCTGGCTGGGCGGCTTTAAGCCCAGCGAGCCGAACCATTGCCGTAACAGCCCGTTGATTGCCGCGTCCTCCTGGGCCTGCAGCCCGTCCAGGTTCAGGCCGTTGCCGGCGGGATTCAGCAGCCGGCCGAGGCGCGGTTCGCTCCAGGCGTTTAAAAGGACCGCGGCTTCCCCGCAATGCCGGGCGCTGCGCGCCACGGTTTTGTCCAGTGACGGCCAGCGCCGCTTTAACAGCGGCACCACTTCATTGCGCAGAAAATTGCGGTCGAAATCGCTGTTTTGATTGCTGGGGTCTTCTATCCAATTCAACCCGTGGACGCGGGCGTATTCCCGGATGGCCGATTTGGCGGTGTGCAGCAGCGGTCTTGCTAGGGTGCCGTCCCCGAAGGGCGCCGCAAGCGGCATGGCGGCCAAACCCTGGATACCGGCGCCGCGGAACAGTTGCAGCAGCACGGTTTCCATCTGGTCTTCCCGGTGCTGGGCAAATAGCAGCAAATCATCCGGCCGCACCAATTGCCTTAGGGCGCGGTAGCGGGCGTCGCGGGCGGCCGCTTCCGGACTTTCGCCGTTGGCGGCTCGGGCGTCGACATGGATGCGCAAAAACCCGGTTCCCAAGATAGCGGCCTGCCGGCGGCAGTGTTCCGCCCAACTGTCCGCCTGCGCTTGCAAGCCATGATGGATGTGGACGGCGGTAAGGCGCGGTTGCAAATCGGCTTGGCCGGCGCACAGATGCAGCAGCACATGCGAATCGATGCCGCCGCTGTAGCCGATGTAAATCCGCCCGCCGGCGGCCGGGATCAAGGGTGCAATGGCTGAATAAGCGAGTGCGGACATATTGAGCTAATAAAAAAGATGGGGTAGGTTAAGCTACCATTGAATGGGTCGGAGCAGGCATAAAAGGAATGAAAAATATTACAGAGTATCGGCGCCGATCAACTACGGAGCGCTAGGTTGCGTTCGTGAGTGTCGGCATTTTATTCATTTTCCAAACGCTTGAAATTCGCTAAACAGCATTGGCCTGACGGGTTCCTGATTTCGCAGGCACATTCCCCAGCTTGAGTACGTTGCATGACGAAAGCTTTAATCGGCTCCGCACGGTGATCTTTTAACGCCGATAAATACTGCTCGGCGTCAATATCAAAACAATAACAAAGCGCGTCGTTTTGAATCGCCCGATAGCTGCGTAAATGCTGTTTGGGAATACTGTTGCCCGCGTTGGAGAAGTAAGCCATTGAGCATGTTTTTGCCGGACAATAATAATAGTTGTCAATGATGAGTGCCTGATTCTCGGGAAACCGTACCTGATGGTACAGCGTCGGCATGCCGACGCTTTTGCACATGGAGCCACATTCAGGACAAATCTGTTTGGTTTTGGCGGCAGTATTTGGGCGGCAGCAATCAGACATAGACAGTATCCTTGGCTTTATCGGGCAACAGGTGTGGCGAGCGAACCCGGATAACCGGCATCCGTCGTGGCTTTGATCAAGGCTACACTATCGGTTTTTGGGCTATCGAAGATGATGGTGGCTGTTTTTGAATCGTAATCGACAGTCACTGCCTGTACGCCTTCGACTTGCTGCAAAGCTTTCTTGAGGGTAACTGTGCACATCGCGCAGGTCATGTTTTCTATGTTCAGCGTTACCGTTTGCTGCCGGTTTGGCTGTGTAACCGTCGCTTCAGCCTGTGCTACCGGTATCCACAACGCATTTGACGACAAGCTCAAAATTAACAAACTGGATTTAACAGTCATATCGGAATCCTCTCAAGCCATGAAAAAAGGTGCTACCCAGGGAAAGGCCAGCAGTATCGAAATGAATGCGCACCCCAACCAAAACAGCAGACGTTGTCGGCGCCGGATGGCGGATATGGCACAGCTTTCACCTGCCTCAAGGCGCTGAGGCGTTAAATAGAGTTTTCGATACCCCAGCGCCATAAAGACCAGGGTCAGGATGATGAAAAATGGACGGGCCGGTTCCAGTCCCGTCAACGTACTCATCCATGCGCCGCCAATGCCTAAAGATAAAAGTAAAAAAGGCCCGACACAGCATGCCGAAGCCCCGATAGCGGCCAAGAGGGCGCCGACACCTAGCCATGACGGGGTGTTAATAGGTGTTTCAGGGTCTGTATTCATGAAAATCTCCTCAACCAAACCATGTTCAATGCTGGTAAGGAGTCTAAACCCTGTTGTTTAGAACAGAGTCAAGCGAGTGATAGTGTCCTACTTACAATCAGGATTTGGTTGCTGCATCATCGCTAAACGCATCGAGAATGGCGCAATGAGCGGCCGGTGCTGTCTGTTGACAGTCCTTGACCAAGGTTTCCAATGCCTGGCGAAGAGCCGTTAAATTCTTGATTTGTTGGTCGATCTGCCGGCATTTCTGTTCGGCGAGTTGTCGGACATCAGCACAATGCGCCCCATCAAGCGATAACAAGCTGGCAATTTCCTTCAAGGTAAATCCAGCCTGTTGCGCACGTTTGATAAAACGGATTCGGACAACTGCATCACCTGAATAACAGCGATAACCGCCGTCGGGTTTCTCGGGTTCCGTCAACAAGCCCATGCGTTGATAGTGGCGGATGGTTTCGATGGTGACTTCGGTTTGTTTGGCAAGTTTGCCTATGGTCAAAGCTGGCATTTTCTGATTCCGAGCAACGCCTTTATTTATCCATGCAGTTTCGAAGCCGATTGGCGGTCGGCGTTCTGTTTGGATTAGGATATGGTTGGAAACAACTTACCGAAATATATTGCCTTCGTAGGAGCGTCTTTAGCCGCGATGAGCGCCTGGATCGGGGCTAAAGCCCCTCCTGCCGGCAACCATCCCCGAAAATACGGGGATGTTATTTTTGGCGAACCCCTTAGTTTATTTCACCGGTTCTTCAAGATATGAACCGAAACGCATGATGCGTTGGTAGCGTTTTTCCAGCAGTTTATCCATGTCCTTGACTTCCTGGTTCAGTTCGTCCATGTGGCGCAACAAGGCTTCGCGCAGGTTCAAGGCGACTTTTTCGAAGTTGCGGTGGCCGCCGCCGACCGGTTCGCGCACCACTTCGTCCAAAAAGCCTTGCTCACGCACCCGGTCCGAGGTAATGCCCATGGCTTCCGCGGCCAGTTGGGCCTTGTCGGCGCTTTTCCACAGAATCGAGGCGCAGCCTTCCGGCGAAATCACCGCATAGGTGCTGTATTCCAGCATCAACAAGCGGTCGCCGACGCCGATGGCCAAGGCGCCGCCGGAGCCGCCTTCGCCGATCACGGTGCAGATGATGGGGGTGCGCAGTTTGGACATTTCGAACAGGTTGCGGGCGATGGCTTCGCTTTGGCCGCGTTCTTCCGCGCCGATGCCGGGATAGGCGCCCGGGGTGTCGATTAGGCAAATAATCGGCAACTGGAAGCGTTCGGCCATTTTCATCACCCGTAGGGCTTTGCGGTAGCCTTCCGGCCGCGGCATGCCGAAGTTGCGGTAGATTTTTTCCTTGGTGTCGCGGCCTTTTTGGTGGCCGATCACCACGATGGGCTGGCCTTCCAGCCTGGCCAGGCCGCAAACGATGGCCGGGTCGTCGGCATAGGTGCGGTCGCCGTGCAGTTCGTGAAAATCGGTGAACATCAGGTTAATGTAGTCCAGCGTATAAGGCCGGCCGGGGTGACGCGACAATTGCGAAATCTGCCAATCGGACAAGTTGCTGAAAATACTCTCGGTCAGGCCTTCGCATTTTTGCTCCAGCTGTTTCAAGGTCTCGGAAATGTCGAAATGGTTGTCCAGCTCGACCTTGCGCAGCTCTTCTATCTTGGCTTGCAGTTCGGCAATCGGCTGTTCGAAATCTAAAAATTTTAAATCCATGTCAATCCGGCGTCAGAATCAATAAAATGGTGGGCAATTCTAATGAAAAAACCCGATATTGCCTATCAGTTTTCCCGCATATGACAGCAAACCCTACTTTTATAGCGCATCCGGACGCCCCCTTGGCAGCCAGAATGCGGCCTGCCAGCCTGGACGAATTTATCGGTCAGCAGCATTTATTGGCCAAGGGTAAATCGCTACGCGCCGCCATCGACCAGGGCATGCCGCACTCGCTGGTGTTTTGGGGGCCGCCGGGGGTGGGCAAAACCACGCTGGCTAAAATTATCGCCGCCAGCGCCGATTGCCATTTCATCGAATTGTCGGCGGTGATGGCCGGGGTCAAGGAAATCCGTGCCGCAGTGGCCGAGGCCGAGGGGGTGAAACTGTCCCGCAACCTGAATACCGTGGTGTTCATCGACGAGATACACCGTTTTTCCAAAAGCCAGCAGGATTCCTTACTGGCGCCCATCGAAAGCGGGGCGATTATTTTATTCGGCGCCACCACCGAAAATCCGTCCTTCGAATTGAACAACGCGCTACTGTCCCGCCTGCGCGTCTACGTGATGCGCAGCATAGAACCGGAAGCCTTGGTCGATTTGCTGCAACATGCCTTGACCGACCGGCAGCGCGGTTTGGGCCAGCGCAATCTGGCCATCGATGCGGACGTGCTGCTGCTGATCGCCAAGGCCGCCGACGGCGATGCCCGCCGTTGCCTGAATATTCTGCAAATCGCCGCCGACCTGGCCGAAACCATCGAAGGCCGGGAGGTGGTCAATCGCGAAGTGCTGGAAGAAGTATTGCAAGGCCATGCCGCCCGTTTCGACAAGGGCGGGGATATTTTCTACGACCAGATTTCCGCCCTGCATAAATCCGTGCGCGGCACCGATCCGGACGCGGCCTTGTATTGGTTGTGCCGCATGCTGGACGGCGGTTGCGATCCCTTATACATCGCCCGCCGGGTGGTGCGGATGGCTTCGGAAGACATCGGCAACGCCGATCCGCGCGGTTTGGAACTGGCCTTGAATGCCGCCCACGCCTACGAACGCTTGGGCAGTCCGGAAGGCGAATTGTCGCTGGCGCAAGCCGTCGTTTATCTGGCCTGCGCGCCGAAAAGCAACGCGGTTTACGTGGCCTATAAGGCCGCCATGGCCGACGCGCGCAACAGCGGTTCGCTGGAAGTGCCTATCCATTTGCGCAACGCCCCCACCAAATTGATGAAGGAATTGGGTCACGGCGCGGAATACCGCTACGCCCACGACGAGGCCAACGCTTTTGCCGCCGGAGAGAATTATTTCCCCGAGCCGTTGCAAGGCAGACGGTATTACCAGCCGGTCGAACGGGGCTTGGAAATCAAGATTAAGGACAAGTTGGCTTTTCTCAGAAAGCTTTGATAGCGTCGCGGTTAGCCGCTTAAGCTGGTAAACGGGCGCGTCGCGGCACATCCACTCCCTCGCCCACCGGAGGCTGTCGTAAAAGCCAAAATGTAGGTTGGGTTAGCGCAGCGGTGCGACTGGCATGGTAGTCAGCTAGCTGGTGGAAGTAAACCATTTCACTACCTGGCGGAACGGGCTGGGTGGCTGGTCATGGGGTAATGCATATTCGGTTACGGGCATGCCGGGGCCGATAAACTCAGCGCCAAATCGGTGCCTGGGCGGGTGCAACAGGCCAGAATTTCGTTGTCGGCCAACGCGGTTTCGGGCTGGATCAGCCAGCTGCAATGTCCCTCGATCAGGGTTAGCCGGCAGGCACCGCATTGGCCGGTGCCGCAAGCATGGGGAATCTCGACGCCTGCGTGCCGGATGGCCGCCAGCAGACTGGGTTGGCTGCCGAATCGAAAAGGCGGCCGATCGTCTATCCGAACCGTGAAGTCGAGATCGGCCGCGCCGGAGGTCATGCCGGAGAAACGTTCCGTGCGTATCCGCCCGGCCGGTACGTTCAGCGCCAACAAGCCCTGGCGAATCTCCCGCATGAAGGCGTCGCCGGCGCAGACATAGAAATCCATGTTGTCGAGTTGGGGTAAATGCGCCGCCAGCGTGCTTGCGGTGAGCCGGCCGCTCAATCCTTGCCAATCCTGGCCGGGGCGGCTCAACAGCGGATGATAGTGAAAGCGGTGTTGCCTGGCGGCAAAATCCATAAATTCCTGGTGGAAACATAACTCCGGCCGATGGCGGGCGGCGTAAAACAGAGCGATGCGGGCGCCGGCATGGCGAGGGTCCCGCAAGCAGGCGTGCAGCATGGCGCGCAGCGGCGTGATGCCGATGCCGCCGGCAATCAAGGCGATGTCCCGGCCGGGACTGTCCAGCACGAAACTTCCGCGCGGCGCCCACACGCCGACATAACTTCCGGGTTGCAATTCCCGCTGTAAGCGGCTGGAGACCTCGCCGCCGTCAACCCGGCGAATCGCCAGTTGGTAATCGCCGGGTTGAGAACTCCAGGCCGCCAGCGAGTAGTAACGGCGTTGCGAACCTTGCTGCAGGCCGACGTATTGCCCGGCTTGAAACCGGGGCAGACGCTTGCCGCGCGGGTCGGCCAGGGTGACGGTGAATAAGGCATCGGTAAAATCGTGGCGCCGGATAACCCGCAAGCGCAGCGGCATGACCTCGCGCCCGCGGCGGCGCAGCCAATATTGCCTCGAACCATCCAGCAACAGCCCGCCTAGCCAGAGCATGCCGACAACGGCGGGCAGCAGTAACAAAGCGTACTTGATCATGAGCGATGCAACGCGGTCTGGCGTTTTTGGCCCTGCCACCATAAATAGACGCCGCTCAGCGCCAAAAATACCAGCAGCAGCCCCAGGCAGTCGATCCACAGCCATTCCCAGCTTTTGCCCATAAAGGCTTTGCCGGTATGCACGTCCATGACCAGTTTATTGAAACTGTAGTTTTCCCGCACCGCGGCCGGCGGAAGGGTTTGCAGTGCCGCCAGGCTGGGTTGATCGGCTTGCCAACTGGCGCCCAGATCGCGGCTGACCAGCAAGCCGTGTTCGACAGTGGCCAGAAAGATGCTGTTGTCGGCGCCGATATGCGCCTGATGCACCGGTTTCCGATAAACGGCCCGCCAGGTTTCGCCGTTCAGCAGCCACGCGCCCATGCTACCGGCGGCCACCAGCAGCTGTTGGTTTTCCGACAGGCTGCGTACTTCCGAACCGGCCAAGGCCGCGACGGCGTGAATTTTGTCGTGTTGCAGCACATACAAACCGCTTTTTCCGCCCAAAAACCGGCGGCCGTCCCGGCTCGACAGGCTGGCCCGAATCTCGGGCAATTCGGCGGCCCGCATTGGACTGTCGGAGAGCCAGTTCAGCGGCATATCCTTTAAACCCAGGGTTTTGTTATGGGCTATCAGCACGGCGGTAACCCCGACCAGAAACAGCGGGATGCTGAGGACGATGCTGAGCCAGGCATGCCAGTGACGCCAATTGATTTTCATGATGCTTCTCCGTTCAATATTGCAAATTCAAGCCCACCATGAAGGTGCGGCCATAGGTTTCGACCTTGCGGGTACTGCTGCCGTTAATCAGGTTTTCGATATCGACTTTGTTCTCGCCGGTGAGATTATCGGCTTCGAAGAACATGGACAGCCCCTGATACAGGCGCTGGCGGGCCGAAACGTCCAGCGTAACGGCCGATTCCACGGTAGTGACGTCGCCATTGGCCTTGTATTCCGGGCGCTCGGCAATGTAATTCAACGCGGCGGTGAAACTGCTGCCCCACGGCGCGTAGCGGTAATCGACACCGATATTGGCGATGAAGCCGGGTTGTTGTTTGAAGGGCCGGCTTTTGCCGCTCGCTTCGGTGAGTCTGGATTCCAACAGGGTTTGATTGGCCCAAACCTGTACATCCCGCAAGGCGTTCACGTCCAGTACAGCCAAGCCCAGCCGCTGTTCCAATTCGATGCCGTGGGTCCAGCCGTCGCCGACGTTTTGCACCTGGAAGACATCCTTGCCGTCTTGATCCCGGCCGCTATCGACTTCTTCGATGACGCCAGTGATGAATTTATGGAAAAAATTGGCGGCAAAAAACAGATTGGCGCCCGCGTATTCGCCGCCGACGTCAAAATTCTGGGAGCGGGCCGGATTCAGGTCGGGGCTGCCGATGAGGATGCTGGTGCCGCGATCCTGCTCAAACGGCGATAATTCGTCGAATTTAGGCCGGTTGACGGACTTGGAAAAGGCAAACCGCAGGCTGGTATCGTTGCGCGGCCTGAATAACATATGAAAGGAGGGGTTCAAATCGGTGACCGATTTGCCGGATTGCTTGCCGTCTCCGGTGGACGAACGCAACTCGACGTGTTCGATCCGCAAGCCCGGCATCAGGCTAAAGTCGTCGCGCAGCCAGAGATTGTCTTGCAGGAAGCCGGCAAAATAGTCTTCGGTCAGGCGGTAGTTATCCTTGGGCCCGGTGGTGTTTTTGCTGACGCCGGCACTGTTGGTTTCCAATGCTGTTTTATCGCGGAAGCGCTCGCGCTCGCGGAAAGCGCCGCCGAATTTGAATTCCTGCTTGAAGCCCAAGGTGAAAGGCACCCGCAACGCCGTGTTCAGGTTCCAGGTTTGGTCGGTTTTGTTTTCCAGTTCCCGTGTGCTTTTGTCCAGTTTATATTTGCCGCTGTTGACCGCGGTTTCCTTGTTGGCCAGCTTGTCCTTGTTTTTATCCTCGCTGCTGGAGTAATACGCAAACAGCGATTCCCAAACCTGGCCGCCGCCGAAGCCGTGTTTATGGGTAAAGGTGGAGCCGGCCGTGCTTTGATTGGTGTTCTCGGCTTCGAACTCGCTGCTACCGGCTTTATTGGGCTCGGAATTGAACTTGCTTTTGGTCTTGTCGAAATCCGTGTTCAGCAACATCGGTTTGGCGTGAAATTCGCCGTCGTCGTAGAACAGCCCCAGATCGCTCATAACATTGCTGGAATGGCTGCGCGTCACTTCCTTTTCCAGCTCGCGCTTGCCGGTGGAAAATCGCTTGTCCTTGTTTTTATCCAACAAATTATCCAAATGGTCGAAACTGCCCATGCCGCCGAACCAATCGACCGGCTTGTAACCGAACCCGATCTGGCCGTTGAGCAAATCGCCATCCATGTCGTTACGGCCGCCGTAGCCGAAGCGGGCTTCCAGCTTGGGAGTGGTGGGGATTTGGCGAGTTTTTATATCCACCCGGCCGGCGATGCCGTCGCTTTCGTATTCGGCGCTCGAATTGCGGATGACATTGACTTCGCCGACCATGAATGACGGTAACTGGTTGACTTGAAACTCGCGTTTTTCGCCGCCGTTCGGCAGTTGTACGCCGTCCACCTGCACCCGGGTATATTCCTTGTCCATGCCGCGCAGTTTAACGTCCTTGCTTTCGCCGGGTTCGTCCACCAGCGCGCCGCTCAGGCGCTTGACGATATCGCCGGTACGCCGGTTGTTGCGAGCCTCGAATTCCTCGCGGCCGATGCCGCTCTTAGGCACCGGGTCGGCCAGCCGCGCATTTTTGGGGATGGCGCTGGCTTTGACGTTGGTTTCGCTTAGAACCAGTTCGTCCGTTTCCGTCAGCTCTACCGGTTTGAGCGGATCGGCCATGGCTGCCCCGGTCAACAGTATGCTTAGCGGCAAGGCGGCTGAAAAGGGCGCAAGGCCGCTATCGATGCGAGTATTCGAGTGTCTCATAAGTCTATCGGGAAGGTTGGGTAAGAAAAAATTTACGGTTATGGTTTGCCGAATTCGGGCTCGGAGACGAAACCGATGCGGCTGACGCCGGCGCTTGCCGCATCGGCCAGTGCTTCGGCGACAAAGTGATACGCCACGTTACGGTCGGCGCGGACGTGCAGTTCCGCGGGATCGGGTTCCAAGCCCAGTTGCGCCAGTTTTTGGCGTAACTGCTCGCGGCTGACCGTTTCCTGATTCCAGAACAATTGCCCGTCGTTGGCTATGGCCAGATTGACCGGTTCCGCCGGCAGCGGTTGCAGCGGCTGGCTGTTGGCCTGGGGCAGGTCGATTTTGACCGCGTGGGTCATCATCGGCGCGGTGATCATAAAAATCACCAGCAGCACCAGCATCACGTCGATGAGCGGGATCATGTTGATTTCGGCCACGGTGTGGCCGCCGGTTTTGTGTTGATCGAAGCCGCCGAATGCCATCAGACTTCTCCCGCCACGGCCAGGGCCGCTTGTGGGTTGGCGTGTCGGGCCTCCAGCATTGGGTTAATGGCCGAACCGGTGGTCAAAAAGGCGAACAGGTCGTGGGCGAAGGCGTCGAGTTGCGCCAACAGTAAGCGGTTGGCGCGCACGCAGTCGTTGTAGGCCAGCACGGCCGGAATCGCCACCGCCAGGCCCAGTCCGGTCATGATCAAGGCTTCGCCGACCGGGCCGGCGATTTGTTCCAGCGAGCCCTGACCGCTTTGGCCGATGCCCAGCAGGGCGTGGTAGACGCCCCAGACGGTGCCGAACAGGCCGACGAAAGGCGCGGTGCTGGCGATGGAGGCCTGCGCGGTCAGGCCCCATTCCAGCTTGGCGGTTTCCTCGTCTATGATCCGGCGGATGGCGCGGGTCAAAAACTCGCCGGCCGAGCCGGCTTCCTGCAAGCGCTGCGTGCCGTGCACGGCGTGATGGCGGCTGGCGTTGATGGCATGGTAGGTGAGGTGCGAAAAGGGTTCCTCGTCGCGGTGCCGGTTCAACATTTCCGCCACCTTGTCCAACGAAGCGGCGTTCCAGAACCGCGCCAGGAATTGCTGGCTACGGCGGCGGACGACGAAGCCCTGCCAAGCCTTGACGACGATGAAATACCAGCTGGCCACCGACATGCTCAGCAGCAGCATGAACAGGATTTGGCCGATGGCGTCGCTTTGCGACAGAAAATGGCTGAAATTTTGATTGATAGACATGGTTTTATCCTTCCAGGCTAAATGAAATCGGTACCACGACCCAGGCGGACACCACCTGCGAGCCGCGATGGGCGGGCACGAAACGCCAGTTTTTGACGGTTTCTAGGGCGGCTGAATCCAGGCGTGCGTAGCCGCTGGATTTGCGTAGATCGACTTGTTCGACCGTGCCGGCGGTATTCACCAACACCCGCACCAACACCCGGCCCTGCTCGCCTTGTCGCCGGGATTGATCTGGATAGGCCGGCGCCGGGTTGTTCAGGTAATCGGCATGCAAACTGGGCAGGGAGGTCGGCGCTTGGCTGTTTTCCGCGCTGTCGGAGACGCTGCCGGCCGCTGCCGGTTGCGGCGTGGCCGCCGGGGCTGTTTGGGGATTTTGCGGTTCGGGTTCGCTGCTGGGCGCAGCCATAACCGACACGGTTTCGCTGGCGGCGGCCAGCAACGGTTTCGGTTTGGGCGTTTTGGCAAGCGGTTTGGGTTTGGGTGTTTTGACCGGGCGTTGCGGCTGTTGCAGCGGCTGGGCGGCCGTTGGAGCCGGGGTTTTCGCCGTAGCGCTGCCGACCCAGTTGACCATGATGGGTTGCGGCGGTGTGATGGCCGCTTCCGGGCGCTGCTCGGGCATTAATGTCAGCCAGGCCAGATGGATAGCCACGGCAACGCCGATACCCAGCCAGATTTTGCAGGCGGTGTGGCGCGGGTTTGCGCTGAAATGGGCCGGGAAGGATTGACGCCGGGGCCTGTTTGCTACGGCGGCATACTGTAGAAAAAGAGTGGCAATCATATAGCCTCACGCTAAGCAAGTAATTAATGCTTGGCTGGCTGACCCTGGCGGGTTGGCTGGCTATGCGACGGAATCGAAATTTATCGGCTCAAAATCATTCGGGTGTTGCGGGTTTTTCGGCGGGTGCTGTGTCGGTATCAATGCACCAGCGTCAGCTTGGGCCGCAGGTTCGGGTTTTCCCGTGGCTGCTCGGCCATCTTTTTCGACGCCGCCGTCAGCAGGGCGGCAAGGTCGGCGAATTGTTCCGCGTCGAAACGCAGCGAGATATTTTGCAGGTGCAGATGCACCACGCCGCAATCCCGGCACATCAAAACCTTGCCGGATTCGCTGGCTGCCAGATATTCGTGTGTGCAGGGCTTTTTACTCATCGTGGTGTCCTCATACTGAACAAGAAATTTAGGGTATCGATCGGGTTTCTTTACCCGGGTTACAGTTGCCGCGCGCAGCGGCGAGTTTCGACTTCGCCAGAGACAGCAGCATTTTCCACACAATTTGCTTCGAGCCCAGGTCCAGGCAGCGGAAATCGGTAGCGTGGAGTTGCCCTTTTTCCATCAACGCGGCCAGCACATTCGGCGCTATCTCCAGCTTTACCGCCTGCGGCGCTTTGAAAAAAGACAAGAAAAGCTTCATGGAACCGGGGCGTTATGGATTTGATGTAAATGATAATGATTGTTATTTGAGAAGTACAGCTTTTTTATCGCGGCCATTGCGCTTCATCTGTTTGTCATACGCATGCGGCCAGCATGGCAGACTTAAAAAGCGCCTGTCGGCACGGTTCGGATGATATGCGGAAAGGGAAAATCCTTTCGATCCGCTGGTTTATTGTGGCAGCATAAGTTTCATGGTGGACATACAGAAACACTCTAATTGTTTTGTTGCCTTTCATCACTCCCTGATTCCTATCCGGCAACATAGTCTGTACAATCATTAACCGAACAAATCCAACAATGTAGCCGAATGACCGAGAAAGAAAACTTTGCAGAGAGTCTTGAAAAATTTGTCACTGAGCTTAAAAACTACATCAGCACTGATGATGGGCAATGGACTATAAAAGGTTTCGTTGATATTTTTAAAAACGTATACACCATCTCAGCCGACACCAAGATTGTTTCAAAAATTCTTGAAATTCATTTGTTCCCGAAGATTTTGCATTTTGCCCAATCCATCGGTTACAAAGTCGTACTTGCGGAACACCAAAACTATTATCCGGACATATCGTTCGTAAAAGCCGATAACGAATCCATCAGATTTGCAGTTGATTTTAAAACTACCTACAGAAATCCCAAGAAGCCACATTTGTGTAATGGATTTACACTCGGTTCACATGGTGCATATTTTGAAAATCGTACCAGCACCAAAAATATTCAATTTCCCTACGGTTCGTATTCAGGTCACTTTTGTTTAGGCATTATTTACGATAGAACCGACGGTGCGACCATTGATGAGACCAAAGTTCATTGCATGGATGAACTGCAATCCATTGCATCCGTTGTAAAAAACTTCCATTTCTTTGTTACCGAAAAATGGAAAATCGCCAGCGATAAAGGCGGTAGTGGTAATACGGCTAATATCGGCAGCATCAATAATATTGTCGACATCATCGCGGGTAGGGGCATGTTTTCAAAATTAGGCGAAAATTGGTTCGACGAGTATTGGATGAATTACCGAAAAATCACTATTCAAGACGGGAAAGGCGGAACTAAAAAGATTTCTACACTTCGTGAATTCGTAGCCTACAAAAACGGTGACGTGTCATTGGTGGTTGACAAAAGAAATGGTGAAGCATGAATACAAAGGTATGCGTTCCGCCCATTAAATCCCAAGGCATTAAAACCAAACTGGTTCCGTGGATAAAAAGCATCGTACCGGACGATTTTAATGGCGTTTGGATTGAGCCTTTTATGGGAACTGGCGTAGTCGCTTTTAATGTTGCTCCGCAACATGCCATATTAAGCGACACCAATCCTCATCTAATCAATTTTTACGCTAGTCTTGCTTCTGGAGAGATAACAACCAATGCGGTTAAAGCGTATCTTATTCATGAAGGAGCATTGCTTTTAGATAAAGGCGAAGAGCATTATTACTTCGTAAGAGATCGGTTTAATTCAGAACATTCACCACTGGATTTTTTGTTTTTAAGTAGGGCTGGCTTTAATGGGATGATCCGGTTCAATAGGAAAGGCGGTTTCAACATTCCTTTTTGCCGAAAACCTCAACGTTTTGCCCAGGCCTATGTAACGAAAATTGTCAATCAAATTGATTGGGTGAGTAAACTTGTTAAAGTCAAAAATTTCACGTTCAAATGTCAGGATTTCACTAAAACAATAGCTGAAGCCTCACCACAAGATATTATCTACTGTGACCCGCCGTATATCGACAGACACGTCGATTACTATAATGGTTGGGATGAAGCTCAAGAACGTGAACTTTTTAATAAACTTTCTGAGTTTAAAGGTAGGTTTATTTTATCTACATGGCATCACAATGATTATCGTGAAAACGAATATATTAAGTCGTTATGGTCAAGGCATAGTGTCATTACCCGCGAGCATTTCTATCATATTGGCGGAAAAGAAGAAAATAGAAACCCAGTCATTGAAGCATTAGTGACAAACTATATTGCAACTTCTATTGAGAAAAAAATTGAGCATCCAATTCAATATACTCTTTTTGAAAAATCCGCTAAATATGAAGCAGCATAACGAATAAGGTTAGCCATGTACGCAATGCGTACCCTAGGCTAAATTTGATTTAATGCCGGTAGAGCCCGGTGGGCACGGCTTTTCGTGCCCACGCGGAATGAATCCTATGCTTTCGCCAAACAATGTAATGTCTTGGCAAAATCGATTGTCATTGGCATTTTGACGGCCCCAGGGTGGGCAAATTGGCCCACACTACGCCCTGTCCCAAAACCTCGCGAAATTGCCGCTTTGCCATCATTGCCGGCCGGTTTTCAATCCGGATGACCTCAGCCATTTTCCCGGCCGGCGGTGTCCGCGCGCCGCAGCATATGCGGAATGGTCAGCGGCCGCTCCGGATACAGCGGGTGGCTGCCGACGCTGACCGGGTAAGCGAAAACCCGCCGAATCAATTCGCCTGTCAACACCTGGGCCGGCGTGCCGACGGCGGCCAGGCGGCCGTGCTGCAATACCGCGATACGGTCGGCGTACAGCGCGGCCAGATTCAGGTCGTGCAGAATCGCCAGCACGCCGGTATTTTGGGTATCTGCAAAACGGCGGGCGATGGCCAGCACGGCGTGCTGATGGGCCAGGTCCAGCGCCGAGGTCGGTTCGTCCAGCAACAGATAGCGATGCCATTCGCCGCACGGTTCCCAGATTTGCGCCAATACCCTGGCCAGTTGCACGCGCTGGCGTTCGCCGCCGGACAGCGTGGTATAGATGCGTTCGGCCAAGTGCGCGGTGTCGGTGAGCGCCAATGCCTGAGCGGTTATGGCGAGGTTTCGGGCATGGCCATGGGTTTTGCGGTGCGGGCTACGGCCCATCAGCACTACTTCCCGGACGCTGAAGCGGAAGGCCAGCGCCGAACTTTGCGGCAACACTCCCCGCATCCGCGCCACTTGGCCGGGGTACCAAGCCGGCAGCGGGCGGCCGTTCAGCGACAGAGTGCCGCTTTGCGGAGACAGTTCGCCGCTCAGGCTGCGCAGCAGGCTGGATTTGCCGGCGCCGTTGGGCCCTAGCACCGCCAGCACCTCGCCGGGATGCAGCGCCAGAGACACTTCGTCCAGCAGGACTTTGGCGCCGATTTGCAGGCTAATCCGGTCGGCGATCAGCATCTTATTGCCCCATCAGTTTTTGCCGGAACAGCAGCCATAAAAAGAACGGGCTGCCCAGCGCGCCGGTGACGATGCCGATGGGCACTTCGGCCGGCGCCGCCAGATTCCGGGCCAGATAATCGGACCACAATAACAGCGTGGCGCCCAGCAGGGCCGAGCCGGGCAGCAGCCAACGGTGGTCGGGGCCGAGTGCCAGCCGCAACAGGTGCGGCACGACCAGGCCGACGAAACCGATCACGCCGGTCAAGGCCACGGCGGCGCCAACGCCCAGCGCCACCAGGGCCACCGCGGCAGCCTTGATGCGCTCGACCGGAAAGCCCAGATGGCCGGCTTCGGCTTCGCCCAGCAGCAAGGCGTTCAGCGGATCGGCCAACAGCGGCAGCAACAGCAGGTTCAGCGCTAAAAAGGGCGCGCCCAGCAGTACGCTGTCCCAGCCGACGCCGGTCAGACTGCCCATGCTCCAAAAAGTCAGGGTGCGCAATTGATCGTCGTCGGCGATATACACCAGCAAACCGGTGGCGGAACCGGCCAGGGCGTTGATGGCGATGCCGGCCAGCAGCAGCGAGCCGATGTCCAGGCGGTCGCCGCTGCCGGCCAGCCGGTACACCAGCCAACTGACCGCAAAACCGCCGCCGATGGCGGCGACCGGCAACAGGTATTGGCCCAGCAGCGCCGTCAAGCCGGCGAACAGCGTGTTTTGCAGCACGATCACCGCCACGGCGGCCAGCGCCGCGCCGCTGGAAATGCCGATCAGCGCCGGGTCGGCCAGCGGGTTGCGGAACAAACCCTGCATGGCGGCGCCGGAGATGGCCAGCGAAGCGCCCACCAGTAACCCCAATACCAGGCGCGGAGCGCGGATGGCCAACAGCACGATTTGCTGCTCGCGGCTGAACGGCCATCCCGTTTGCAGGCCCAGACCATCGGCCAGTATAGCCACGGCCTGACCGGGGCCGATCGTCACCACGCCGTTGCCCAGCACCAGCAGGCAGGTCAGGCCCAATATCAGCCACAAACCGAGCAGCAGGCCGGAGCGGTGCCCGCCGACAAGCATCAGCCAAGCAGGTAGCCGCGGATTGGAAAAGCTGGATGCCGACATGGGCTAACGCTCGGCGGCGACGGCGCCGGGCCGTTGCTGCAATTGCTTGGCCAGTGCCAGCGCCGCTTGACCGCTGCGCAGGCCGAAGCCGAGTAGCGACAAGGTGTCGACTTCGATCAGCCGACGGTTTCGGCCGGCCGGGGTTTGGGCAATCCCCGGCAATTGGTAGCACTGGTCCAGGCCGCCCAAGGCCTTGATGCTGATGTCGGTCAGCAGAATCACCTCCGGCGCCGCCGCGATGATGGCTTCGCCGCCGATGGCTTTGTTGCCGGAAAAGCCGTCGGCGGCGTTGCCGCCGCCGGCCAGCCGGATCATCGCGTCGGCCGGCGTGTCCCGTCCGGACACCAGCGGGGCGCCGTGGGAAACGGCCATGAAAAACATCGTCTTGGGGTGCCAGGCGAGTTGGGCGCGCCGGTCCGCCAGTTGTTGGAAATCGGCCCGGGTTTCGGCCGCCAGACGGGCGCCGGCGTCCGGCTTGCCCAGCAGCGCGGCCACGGCGGTAATTTTGTCCGCCACGCCGGCTTCGGAATAGGCTTCCGGCAGGATGATCACCTCGACGCCGGCATTGCGAATTTGCTCGAGCACCGCCGGCGGGCCGGCGTGGGCGCTGGCGATCAGCAGACTGGGCGACAGCGACAAAATGCCTTCCGCCGACAGATTGCGCATATAGCCGACTTGCGGCAGGGTTTGGGCGGTTTCCGGCCACAGGCTGGTGGTATCGACCCCGACCAGGTTGGCCTGGGCGTCCAGCGCATAAATGATTTCTGTCAAGGCACCGCCCACCGAAACGATGCGCGGCGGCACTTCGGCGGCGGCCGGGGACAGGGCGAGCACAAGGTTGGCGGCGAACAGCAGCCGGCAAAGCCAGGGTTTTATTATCATCATAAAAACGTCTTCTTCAAGTTGTTGCACAGGGCCGCCGCTCAAGCCGCGGCTTCGGCCGGTTCGGCCTTGGGCTTTTCCTGGTGGCCGGCGTCGTTGATATGGCGGATTTGCGCCATATCCTCGCCGTCGATGGCAAAGGCCCGGGCGAAACCCTGCACGAAGCTGCCGCGTTCCGGACGGATGCGGAACAGATGAAAGTCCTGCATTTTTTGCAACTGTTTGATAAAGCCGCCGAATTTTTCCTCGAACAGGCCGAGGATATAGTCGAAGGCCGCCGTGTCGCGATCCACCTCCAGCGCGGAACAATGGAAGGTGACGCGCTGGCGGGCAAATAAATGCGCCGCCTTGTCTTCGTCTTCGACGAACAACAGGCAGACCCGGCCGTTATCCAGCAAATTCCGGGTATGGGCGGCCAGTTCGCTGACATACACGTAGTAATGGCCGTCATGTTTGATATAAGCGGCGTAACTGGCTTCCGGTTCGCCGGCCACGCTGACGGTCGCCATCAGGGTGGATGCGAAGCTTTCCGGCAAGGCCGAATAAGCGGCCCGGACTTGGTCGAAATCGATGGTTTTTTCGTTCATGGTTTTCCTCGCTAAATGCGGTTTCCGAGAGTGTTTAAAGGTTGGCGTTTTCGCCGGGCAACCCGGCCAATAAGTCATTCCAGAGCGTGTTATCGCCGCCGGCCGGATCGTATTGCCCAAACAGGGAGGCAATGGTTTGCCCGTGTGCGTTGCGTAGCTGCAAACCCTGCAGGTTATGCCCGCGATACGGGAGATTGACGGTCCGCAGGCCGGCTATGGCGGTGTGGTTGAGATGCAGATTAAAGTCGTCGTCCAACACGTTGAACCAGGGTCCGCCGATCATCAGATTCCTAATCGGGCCTTCATGCACCTGGATGGCGGCTTGGTTGCGGACGATGATTTGTATCGGCAGCAGCATGTCCGCCAATTGCAGCATGAATTGCGTAAATACCGGGATGCCGATAGACCGGCTCGACGGGATGCCGGTTTCCTGACCGGTAAAAAAACCGGTCTTGAACCAGCGTTGCCAGCGTTCCGGCAGGCCTGGCACGGCGCTCGAATCGGCGCCGGCGGGCAAGGGGCCGGCCGGCAAGTCCAGCTTGGGGGATTGGTCCGCGGCCCGGTAGGCATCGACCAGGCGTTGATAACGGAGGCGGTCGGCTTGTTCGGTCAGGTAGAGCTTGTAGACCGCCGCGCCGCGCGCATCGAAAAACTGCAGACTGCGGCGTTCGCCGATCCGGGTGGTTTCGCATACCGCAAAGCCGGCGTGCCAATGCCCGGTCAACAAGGCCGTGTCCACCCCGTGGCCGGACAATAGCAGCCAGTCGCCCGCCGTCGCGATCCGGTCATAGCGGCCGGTTTTTTCATGCACTGCTTCGTCGTTGCGGGTTAAGCCCATCAGCACGCCGAGCTCGCCGATTTCCGCCAGCAGCGCCGGCCAGGGGCCGTCCAGCCGGACCGCATTGCCGCAGCAACCGCTGGCGACCAATTCGGCTTCGCCGACCTCCAGCAGAGCGGCGGCCTCGCGTATCCGCAGTTGCGGCCGGCCGGCCCGTAACGTTTGCCAGGCCTGTTGCAGCGCCTGGGCCGAGTTTGAATGTGTGTGCACCGTATAACTCCTGTCGGTATCCGTCGTTTTAGGTAGGAAAGGCCCGGCCTTGCGCAAGGCCGGGCGCGCATCGCCGGGGCAGCGTTAGGCCGGCCGCGAGCGGCGGCTCAGGCCGGTCAAACCGAGCAAGCCGGAACCCAGCAGCCAGGCGGCGGTCGGCAGCGGCACCGGCGCCGGGCCGATGTCCACCGCAACTTGGGCTAGGCTCATGCTGTGTTCGGCGCTGCCGAAGCTGAACAGATACTGGGCGGCGGCCTGTTCCAGATCCCAATAGACCAGATGCTGTACCAGTTCGACCGCGCCGAACGAACTGGCGTAGGCGGCGTCGTAGAAGGTCTGCGCGGAGTAGGTCGGGGCCAGCCCGTTCAACAGAATGGCGCTGTAATCCATCTGCACGCCCCAGGTTTCGAATTGCAAAACCGCCCGTACCGGTTCCGAGCCGGCGGTGGCGGTCAGTGAAGCGGTAAAGGTTTCCGGCACGCTGAAACTGTACAAATTGCCGGAACCGGCGGCGAAGGTGCCGGCATTCCAGCTCAGATTGACGTTACCGGCGCCGGATTGACCGATGTCCGGGGCGGCGGTGCGGGTGCCTGCATAGGAATTGTCCACGAAGGTATCCCATTCCGCATAGATTGTGCCGGCGTCGCCCCGGTTCCAGCCGCCCCAGGCCGCTTCAGCCGGGGTGTCGAAACCGAAGCCGGCGGCGTAAGGGTTGGGACCGTTGGTAATGTCCGCCGATGCCAGGGTGGAGACGGCCAGCAGGCCGGCGAATAAAGTCAGTTGTTGCGTATGTTTCATAAGGTATTTCCTATGGTTGATAAATAATCGAATCTCTTCGCCGCGAAGACGAGTCGTGGGTTTGTATCGATAGTTGCCGCCGTTTCGGCCCCAAGCCGGCTGTCCGCCATGGCCGGGCCATGGCGGTGGCGGTGCTGTTATTCGGGTTTTGCCGGAGCCTCCTGTTGCGGATAGTCCACGACGTAGCGGTATTGCTTGCCGCAGTAGATGATGACTTCCTTCTGGCCCCGCTTGAGCAGGCGCATTTCTATCCGCAAATCCGCGAAGCCGTTGTGGTTAAGCAAGTCATTGAACAAGCGCTCCAAATTTCTTTGAGCTTCGTGTTTAGCGCGTTCTCCCTTGGTCATCTGTGCCATGCCCTCCATCAAAATGCCATTTTTACGGTGACGGCAATGTTGCGCCCCGGCCGTGAGTAGCGATCTGCCCAATATTCAGCGCTGGCAAAATTACCCAGCGTGGCATGCGGGTCGCCGGCGCGAGTATTGATGTCCTCCCAGTCGAAATACTTCTTGTCAAGCAGGTTGAAGACGCCGACATTAAAGCTGAGATGTTTGCCGGCGTTGTAGTAAACGTTGAAGTCGACGACGCCGTAGCCGGGAGGCAGAAAGCGGGCGCGTTCTTCGGCGGCGTCGGCCGGTTGCGGCAGGGTGGCTGCCCGTTTGGCGTCGACCAGGGTCAGATTTAATTCCGTGCCCCAGTCGCCGCTGGGTTGGTCGTAGCGCAGACCGACGACGGCTTTCATCGGGCTGATTTGTCTGAGCGCTTCGTCGTCGCTACGTTGGGTATTCAGATTCATGCCTTCAGTAAAAGAACCACTGAATAACAGGCTGGCGCCCAGCAACGATGGCGATAACCAGTCCAGATAAAACCGGCTTTTGATTTCGATACCCTGGATCCGGATCGGATCGATGCTATTGATAGTCTGAAAGGTGAGGAATCCTAGCGGCGGACAGGCGGCGGTGGCCGGGTTGCAAATCACCGCGCCGAAGATGAAGTTTTCATAATCGTTACGGTAGACGCTGATATCGAACTCCCCGGCCGAGCCCTGTCCGCGCAGGCCAACTTCGGCGCCAACGCTGGTTTCGGGTTGGATGTTGAGATTGGGCAGGACGGCGTAGCCGCCGGTGACATTGGTAAAGCCCAGGTTGCTCTCGCTAAAGTTCGGGCCGCGGAAACCGTGGCTGTATTGCCCACGCACGGTAAAGACGTCATTCAGGTGCAGCAAGGCGCCGAATCTGGGTAAAAAGGCCGAGGCGTCGATGATGCGGGGTATGACGGGATCGGCGCCTTCCGCGACGGCGGCATCGGAGGCTTTTTGGAACAGATGATCCACGCTGGGCAATAAACGGAAGTATTCCCAGCGGCCGCCCGGAATCAGCTCGATGCGCTTGTCGAACAGTTCCACTGTGTCTTCCAGGTAGGCGCCAGCCTTGGTGACGCTGGATAACGGAAAATCCCGCACCGGAAAATCGTCCGGGGTGACCGATTTGCTGATCCTGCCTTTGGGGCAAGTGGCTGTTGGGAGTCCGCTGACCGGGTGAACTGAGCCGCTGATGCAGGCATAGCTGCCGTCCCGTAGCTGGGCTATGCTGTTTTTGCTGATTTGGCCGCCGTATTGCAGATTGTGGCGGGTATCCGCCCACTCGAAACTTTTAGCCAGTTTCAACTCGCCGCCGAAGTCGTCGTTGGCGAAAGCGAAAATTCGTTCGGTGAGGGTGTTGCCGTCGGTTCTGGCGGTACGGTCTTGCAGGGTGATTTGGCCGGTGGCGGATTTTTGGGTGTAAAACTTCCACATCAGCTCATCGAATACCGGCGTCTGCAGTTGTTTTAAGCTGTGGTCCAATGTCAGCCGCCAGCGGGATTGCGTATCCGTGGTCAGCATGCTGTTGACGGTGCGCAGACTGATGTCGGGGCCGCGTAAATACAGGGCATCCACATAGGATTGGCTGTCCAGCCATTCGCCGGTCAAGCGTAACACGTTGTCGTCGTTAAACCGGTACAGCAGTTTGGCCAGCAGGTTATAGCTTCGGTTGTCTTGCGGGCTGGGGGCGGTACGGTCGCCCCCCAAACTGTCGATATAGCCCTTGTTGTCGGTTTCGTTGCTTTGGGTATGGGTAAACAGCGCCATGGCTTCCCAGCCGCCCAGCGCGCGGGCCAATGTGCCGGTCTGGACAAAGCCGTTATCGGTGGTGTTGTAGTTCAGTTTCAGGCCGGTGTAGACATCCTGGCCGAACGCGTTTAGGTAATCGCGCGGGTCTTTGGTGACAAAGTTGACCGTACCGCCCATCGCATCGCCGCCGTAACTGGCTGGTCCCGAGCCGCGCGTGATTTCCACCGCTTTTAAAGCGTCCATGTCCACCGCATTGCGGTTGGCGCTGGCGAAGGAGCCGATGCGGAAGGCTTCCGGCAGGCGCACACCGTCGATCTGCATCAACACCCGGTTGCCGCCCATTCCGCGTATGGTAAAGCCGCTGGCGCCGAAGCGCTGCGGGTCGTTGCCGACGTTGACGCCGGGTTCGTAGCGGATCAAGTCCTTGATATTGCGTACCATGCGCTGTTCGATGGTGGCGGCGTCTATGCTCGACTGGGTGCCGGGCAAATCCGTCTGAGCGGCCGGTTCGGCTGGAGCGGATACGTATACGGTGTCTAGTTCCAAGTCGGCTGCCGCGTTCGCCGCGTCTTCGCAACGCACGGAGATTGGGTTAAGCAGGAACAAGGCGGTCATCAGCGCTGCCCGATACGGCTTGCGGCCGGGTTTTTGGCATGGGCGTGTTCCGGCAGAGGTTGCCGTCCCTGCAGCCACGGCGCGGCGTCGGCATCCGTGCCGTCGCCGGCCGTGCCGGAACACACCCATGCCAACGACCGGAAGGGCCGAAGCAAGGCGGATTTTCATGTCCGCGCGAATGAAAAGTCATGGTCCGATTCAACGGACACGCCCGCGCCGGATAGCGTCGCCCGGCAAGCGCGCGGTTGCGGAAGTGTTGCCGTTGCTATTGCAATAAACTGTAACGGGGTCATGTAGCCTCATGCTGTGCGTGGTGTTAACGCTTGGCAGGCTACCGGAGGGGTGGCTGGCTGTGCGGTGGAAAGGTTTATTTGGTCAAAATCAATTTGCCGTTGCTGGTGATGCGGAGCCGGTATTCGTCGCCCTGATGTTCGATGACGATTTCGTTTCGGTCGGCGAACAGCTGTTTGCTGCTGATCCGCGGCCGGCCGCCGTTTTCGCCGTTCGCCGGCGGCCGGGCCTCATCAATTTTCGGTTTATACGATGGCTGGGTCATAAGTAATCTCAATGGTATAGGCTGGTTCGCCGCGAGTCCGGCCTTTGTTCCAGCAATAAACTGGAAACGCCTTGCCAGTGCTCCAGCAATTGCAGATACATGCCGCGGCTATCCGGCGTTTGCTGGGGGTGCGCCAGTAACTGTTGCAATTGATGCACGATGACATGGGCCAGCTTGGGACAATGGTGGCCGTTGATGAAACGGGTCATCATCAAGCAGGTGGCGGCATGCAATTGGCTCATGTCTTGTTGGCCGGTAAGCTCGGCTTCGACTGTAGGCATAGCGACCTCTTGAAAAACTCAAGGAAAAAATTAAAACGGCGCACGCTGCTGATACTTTGGAGAATGACCAGGTGCGCCGGCGATAGCACGAGAGAGCTATCGGATACAAATGATAATGATTCTCAATAATATGTCAAGAGAAAAATGCGCCTGCCTGGTTTTTGTTATGTCCGCGAAACAGGCTCGATTGAAATTATGTGGCGGTTTGTCTTGCCGCCCGCATTATCAGGCGGCCGATTTCGGCGATCAAATGGCCGCGCGCACTGGTCTTGCGCCATGCCAAACCGATGTTGCGGCTGGGCACCGGCGCTTGGAAGGGAATATACCGAATGCCTTGATCCTGTGCCCGAATGGCGATACGCGGCATAAAGGTAATGCCGGTGCCGGCCCGGACCATTTGCCGGAGGGTTTCCAGGCCGGTGGCCCGCACGTCCTGCTGCTCCTCGGCGCCGTTGATTTGGCAAACTTGCAAGGCCTGACCGCGCAGGCAATGGCCTTCGTCCAGCAACAATAATTGTTGGCCGGACAAATCCTGTTGGCGGATCTTGTCGGCTTTCGCCAGCGGGTGGTCGGCGGCCACCGCCAGCAAAAATTCGTCGTCGAACAGCGCTTGGGTTTGCAAAAAATCGTCGCCGACAGGCATTGCCAACAGGGCCATATCGATTTGGCCGTTTTTCAATTGGCGGACCAACTCCTCGGTTTTTTCCTCGACCAATATCAGCCGGATGCGCGGCAGCGCGTCTCTTATCAGCGGTACCAAGGCCGGGAAAATATAGGTGGACAGGGTAGGAAAAGCGCCGATGCGCAGGTTACCGGCCAAGGGGTCGCGGGCGGTTTCCGCCAGTTCCTGAATCTGGTCGACTTCCTTCAATATGCGCCGGGCGGTAGCGATAATGTGTTCGCCCACTTCCGTGGCCAGCACCCGTTTGTTATTGCGTTCGAAGATTTGCACACCCAGGCGGTCTTCCAGTTTCTTGATCTGGGTGCTGAGCGTCGGCTGGCTGATGTGGCAATGTTCGGAGGCCTGCACAAAGCTGCGCAGGTCGGCCACGGCGATTAAATAACGCAGGTCTCTAAGATTCATGGCGGCAAAGTGTATTGATTAAATAAATCGATACTATACAAACAATCGATTTTCAATTGCAAACCTTGATCGGTACACTGAATCCCGTACTGAACGCACCGCGATTCGGACCGAACCCCTCATCAACTTGGAGAATTCAAATGAACAGCAAAGTACCCAATGTCGTATTCAAAACCCGTGTCCGCGACGAAAGCATAGGCGGAGACAACCCGTTCCGCTGGCAGGATGTCGGCAGCGACGCTATTTTTAAAGGCAAAAAAGTGGTGGTGCTGGCCTTGCCCGGTGCTTTTACGCCGACCTGTTCCAGCACGCATTTGCCCGGTTACGAAGCCAAATACCGGGAGATTATTGATCAAGGCGTCGATGAAGTGTATTGCCTGAGCGTCAACGACGCCTTCACGATGTTTCAATGGGCCAAGCACCTTGGGATTAAGCAAGTGAAAATGCTGCCGGACGGCAACGGCGACTTTACCCGCGGCATGGGCATGCTGGTCAAAAAGGAAAATCTCGGCTTCGGTTACCGCTCCTGGCGCTATTCGATGCTGGTCGAGGACGGCAAGATCGTCAAGCTGTTCAGCGAAGCCGGTCAGGCCGACAATCACCCCGAAGACCCGTTCGAGGTCAGCGATGCCGATAGCATGCTGGCCTATTTGCAACAAGCGCATTGAGTTTTTGCGGCCGGCTGGTCCGGTCGCGTTTATCCCTTGAAGGAGCAGTAACATGTCTGATTACGATGTCGATTTGTTTGTCATCGGGGCCGGTTCCGGCGGCGTGCGAGCCGCGCGCATGGCGGCCGGCTTGGGCGCGCGGGTGGCGATTGCCGAACAGCAGCATCTGGGCGGTACCTGTGTCAATGTCGGCTGCGTGCCGAAAAAACTGTTCGTCTACGCCGCGCATTTTCAGGAAGATTTTGCCGCCGCGGCCGGTTTCGGCTGGTCTGTCGAGACGCCGCGCTTCGATTGGCAACGATTATTGACACAGAAAAACCGCGAAATCGGCCGCTTGCAAAATGTCTATCAAGGCCTGTTGGATAATAGCGGGGTCACTATCATAACCGGGCAGGCTAGATTGCTGGATCAGCATACCGTCGCGGTCGGCGAACAACAATTCAGCGCCGAACGCATTTTAGTGGCAACCGGCGGCCGGCCATGGCTGCCGGATATTCCGGGCAAGGAATTCATCTCCACCTCCAACGATATGTTTGCCTTGCAGCGCTTGCCGGAGCGGATTTTGATTGTCGGCGGCGGTTATATCGCGGTGGAATTCGCCGGCATCATGCACGGGCTGGGCGTTAACACCATGCTGAGTTACCGAGGCGACAAATTGCTGCGCGGTTTCGATCAGGATGTGCGCGAGTTTGTGGCGCGGGAGATGGGCAAAAAAGGCATAGTCATCCATTTCGGTAGCGAGATTACCCGCATTGAAGCAAAAGCCGGCGCCTACCTCGCCCATACCGACCAAGGCCAAACCCTTGCCGCCGACCTGGTGCTGTACGCCACCGGCAGGGTGCCGAATACCGCCGACCTGGGGCTGGAAAGCGTGGGTGTAATGCTGGACAAGGAAGGCGCAGTCAAGGTTGACGAATATTATCAAACCAATCTGCCTTCGATTTATGCCTTGGGCGACGTGACCAACCGCGTCAATCTAACCCCGGTCGCCACCGCCGAAGCCATGGCTTTGGTCAATCGCTTATACGCAAATAGTTGGAAGCCGGTGGATTACGACCATATACCCACGGCGGTGTTCAGCCAGCCCAACGTCGGTACCGTCGGTTTGACCGAGGAAGAAGCCGGGAAGCGCTATCCCAATGACATCGACGTGTATAAATCGGTGTTCACGCCGATGAAGCATACTTTGTCCGGCCTGAGCGAAAAGACTTTGATGAAAATGCTGGTGCAGCGAAGCAGCGACCGGGTCTTGGGCATTCACATGGTCGGTGCCGATGCCGGGGAAATTATTCAGGGCATGGCGGTTGCCATCCGGGCCGGGGCCACCAAAGCGGTGTTCGATTCCACCATCGGCATACATCCGACGGCGGCCGAAGAATTCGTCACCATGCGCAAACCGCTGGCCGCATGAGTGGGCTTCGGTTTTTACGCAACTATTCTGCGCGAAGCACAAAAAATCAAGAGCCGCGCTTTGCCGTTGCAGTTGCTGCCGAACCCCATCCCATTGGGATAGAATCCCCAAAACCCACCTAAGGAGATAAAACCATGGCAAACGAAGGTTATCACGAACCCGTAAACGAACTTTCCGACGCGACCCGCGATATGCACAGGGCGATTACGTCGTTAATGGAAGAACTGGAGGCGGTCGATTGGTATAACCAGCGCGTCGACGCCTGCAAAAACCCGGAACTGAAAGCCATTCTGGCGCATAACCGCGACGAGGAAAAAGAGCACGCGGCGATGGTGCTGGAATGGATACGCCGCCAAGACCCGAAATTCGACCACGAGCTGAAGGACTATTTGTTTACCGATAAAACTATTGCCCATGAGTAGGGGTTGTTGCCATTTTGCAGCCATCCACTTGAATTCAATTATTGTGCCGCATGAAATGGTTTTTCAATCAAAAACAAGTAGCCCGGATGCAGCTTCGCGGAATCCGGGTTGGCTTTGCCGGCGGAACTGTTTCCCGTATTTCGCTACGCTGCATGCGGGCTACGGAAATGTATTAAAAATTGCCGAACGTAGCGTTGAATGCCCGCGCTAGCAAAGTCTATAGCGGTGCGCACTCATATGCGCAACGTAAAGTCTCGGACAGGTAGGCCGATGATTGCTCCACTTCCTTACAGAACATTACCGCCGGTTTTCGCGCCGCATATTTAAATTCTAAAATCCCGCAACCCTATAATTTATTTAATAGTTTTAATAAATAAACGGCAATTAATTAAATTTATTTTCTTTGCTTTAGTTATCGGATTTAGGCGAGTAGAATCCAAAAGGTGTCAATTAGAGAATAGGAAAATAATAATGAAAAAAATAAATGCAGCGGCAATGTTGTTGGGCTTATCCTTGTTTATGCCCGCCGTTTACGCAGATGTGACTCTGCAATCCAAAGACGAAGTGCAAGGTTCCTGGAAGCTGGATCACACCAAAAAAAATGCGGCGAGCGAAGAGATACTGAAACGGGAAGATACCTGGAATTTTAGCGGCGGCAAAGTCACCATTTTGCATATCCCGCGCGAAGGGGTTTTCTACGATCAGCCGCCGGTTAATTACGAAGTGGAGGAAGGCAAATTAAAAATCTCCATTTTAGGCAGACCGGATAAATATGACGTGTATTCCCTGGTGGAAGTAAACGACAAAAATATGACCTTAAAAGGTAAGTTCGGCGATTTGTATTTTTTTAATAAGAAGTAACTATTCAGCGAATGCCGGCCGATGCGGATCGATTGCGTAGGCCGGGTTTACCCTCAAGGGCATAAAAGCCCGGTAGAGGGTAATCCGACAATCGAAGTGATTGAACCGCAATAGGCCGATGCGTTGGGTTACGGCTGACGCCTAACCCAACCTGAATAGATGCACATAAAGTTTAACCTTTGGTTATGGCGGAGCATGGCCTTCCGCTATAACCGTCAAGTTTTTTCTCGGATAATGCCTGCCTGAATACCGACAAAACAGTTAAGCATCAATGGGTTTTTTTATGTTGATTTTCCTGATGTTGCCGATAAAGGCTTAACATGTTATTCAGAGACTCCGGCGGTATTTGGGTAATGGTTTTAATGTGAAATAATTCCAGAATCTGCTGTCCGGCGACACTGTTCGGTAGCTCTTGCAAATTGCCGCGAATGGCATTTGCTTCCGTTTCCGGGTTATTTTTGAATACCAGTATCAAAGCCATGATGAAATTGGCGCCTGAGTGATGGACTATTTTAATGCCCTGTTTTACCGCGGGATTGAGTTCGACGACTAAATCGACAATGTGATTCGGAACCAGACAGGCGTCGCTGGTTTTAAAAAACACATCCAATACGGATTGGGACAGGGTTCTGGTGTCTTTTATGGATTTGAAAAAACGCTCGGGCGATGTATTTGCTTCTCGTTGGATAAGTTGTTGCAAATAAAATCCCATCAGTAAATCATCCGTATACGTAGACAGGCGTTTGCCGGACAGGCTGCGAATATCTCGATAATCGGTGTCATTGTTGACAATTAACACATAGTCTTCTTCAAGATCCTGGCCGCGCTGGGCCGCCCATATTTCATCCGTTATCAATGGACGCAGTTGCTCTATATTTTTTAGATAAAAATAGCTGTTGATCAGGCTGTAATTGAGTTTTCCCGCATTGGCCAAATCCAGCATTTCCCGCACGCTGTTTAACGGTGTAACCGCTAACCGCGTATCGACATTTTTGGTTAATTCCTTGGCCAATATTTGCAAGGCGACGTGTTTATCGGTGTTGTTTAACTCCTTTAAACCGGTCTCGATATAAGCCAGGGTCATGTTTTTTTCCTGCGCTCGCGCGGGGCTGCCGCACAAGCCCAAGCCGAGCAAGCCGCTGAGGAAAATAGGCAAGATACTGTGTTTCGACATCTCAATTTTGGGGTAACTAAAAATAGACGGTTAAAAACGGCCCTTCATTTTTTCGCCGGGGTGCCGGCGAATACCCGCGCGTAATCGACGGTCAACGGTGCATGATCGCTAAAGCGTTGGTCTTTATAAATGCCGCAGGATACCGCGCTGCCGGCCAGTTGAGGGGTTGCCACTTGATAGTCGATGCGCCAGCCCACGTTTTTGTCCCAGGCTTGGCCGCGGTTGCTCCACCAGGTGTAGCAGGCGTCGGTGGCGTCCGGATGCAGTTTTCTATAAACGTCCACCCAGCCTTGTTGGTCCAAAACCTGTCCGAACCAGGCTCTTTCTTCGGGCAGGAAGCCGGAGTTTTTTTGGTTGCCGCGCCAGTTTTTCAAGTCGGCCTGCCGGTGGGCGATGTTCCAGTCGCCGCATACCACCACTTCGCGGCCGCTGGCCATCAAGTCCGCCAGATGCGGATAAAACCGCGCCATGACGCTGAATTTGACGGCTTGGCGGTCCGGCCCGCTGGAACCGGACGGGAGATACAGCGAAACCACCGATAAATTGCCGAACCGCGCTTCCAGATAACGGCCTTCCGCGTCGATGTCGGCATGTCCCAAGCCCTCTATAACCTCATCGGCCGGCTGTTTGCTGTATAGGCCCACGCCGCTGTAGCCTTTCTTTGCCGCGTAATGAAAGTAGCCGAAATAACCGTGCGGACGCCGCATTTGCTCGGTCAGATTGGCTTGCTGGGCTTTCAATTCCTGCAGACAGACCAGGTCGGCTTGTTGCTGCTCCAGCCATTCGTACAGGCCTTTGCTGGCTGCGGAGCGGATGCCGTTTAGGTTGAGGGAGATGATGCGCATGGGCGGTTTAGGTAGGAAATAGCAGGTTGCGTGGACTAAAAATAAAAAAGAGGTTGTCGCTCTAACATCTTGAATTGTCGTGTATTTTGTCTGGTCGGTATTGTGGTATTTTATACCGGATAACACGCAGGAAAGTGTCTCTTTTCCTAAAACGGTGCGTAAAAAAGGTTGGGGGATAGCCGGAATGCGTAAGGCAAAAGTGAAAAATTTCGATTACGACCAGGCGGATGACGGCACGGACGTCTCCGCGCGGCAAATTAACAGGCTCAAGCGCCTGTATGAATTAAGCCTGCTGATGTCGGGCGATCCGATGGAGGTTTTTAGCTATGCCGCCCGTATGATAGGCGAGCTGCTGGCTGTCAAGGTGGTCTGTCTGTCCGAAATTCAAGGCGAAAACCTGCAATTTCTCAGCGTATATGCGCAAGGGGAGGTCTACACCCATGCGGGGTCTTGTCCGTTGGCCGTTACCCCCTGCGCTACCGTCGAAGCCGCCAAGGATATCCGGGTGATCCAGAATGTGGCGGCGCAATTTCCGCGTGCCACTTTTTTGCGGGAGCATAACGCCTATTCATATTGCGGTTTTCCGGCCTTGGATAACGCGGGCAATGTGGTGGCGGTGACCTGTCTTCTGGATGACCGGCCGCACGAGTTTAGCGAACAAGACCTGGAACTGCTGAGAATTATCGGGCAGCGCATTGGCATGGAGCTGGAACGCAAACGCCTGGACGAACAAAAAGAGGCCACCCTGACGGCGTTAAGGGCCAGCGAACAGCAAAACCGGCTGATACTCGACAATGCCGGAGACGGCATCATTATTCTGAACGAGCAGGGGCTGATAGAAAGCTTTAACCGCACCGCGCAGGAGATGTTCGGCTATACGGCTCATACGGTGTTGGGCCGGCCCGCGGAATGCCTGTTTTCCGATGTCGAACAGGCCGATGGGGGCCAAGGCTTCCGCTGGCTGCTGAAGCGCGTGCAAAAAGGCGGGGTGATCCGGGCCACCGAGATTTTTGCCTGTTACGCCGATAAATCCGCTTTTCCGGTCGAGTTGTCGATTGCCTGCCTGCCGATGGACAAGCGGCGGATTTATACCTTGATTGTGCGCGACATTACCCTGCGCAAGCATTTCGAACAAAAACTGTCGCAAACCCATACGGTTTTCGAAAATACCTCCGAGGGCATCGTCATCACCGATACCGATAACCGCATCGTGGCCGTCAACAAGGCCTTGTGCGCCATGACCGGTTATACCCAAGCCGAATTGATCGGCCAATTCCCCTCGAAATGGAAATCGGGTTTGCACGATGACGGCTTCTTTAACGATTTATGGCGGGCTTTGCTTGAGAAGGGGCAATGGCAGGGCGAAATCTGGAACCGGCATAAGTCCGGCGAAGTGATTCCCATGCTGGAAAATATCAATGTGGTCAGGGACGGCAAGGGCGCTATCAGCAGCTATGTCGCCATCATGACCGATATCACCGGCATCAAGCAATTCGAAGAGCGTCTGTCCCATTTGGCCCATCACGACCCGCTAACCGGTCTGGCCAACCGGATTCTGCTCGAAGAACGCGTGTCGCTTGCCATGCGGCGGGCCGAACAGCAACAGCATAGGCTGGCCGTGCTGTTTATCGATCTGGACCGTTTTAAAAACATTAACGATAGTTTCGGGCATTCGGTGGGCGATCGATTGTTGAAGGAGGTGGGAAAGCGCTTGGCTTCCGCGGTGCGCGACACCGATACCGTTTCCCGGTTGGGCGGGGACGAATTCGTGGTGATTCTCGGCGAACTGGAAAGCCCGGCGTTGGCCCATGGCATTGCCGGTAAACTGTCGAAGATATTGAGCCACGCGATAACGGTAGACGGGCGGGAATTTATCGTTACGCCCAGCATAGGCATTGCCATGTACCCCGAAGACGCCTCCAGTATCGAAGACCTATTCAAACATGCCGACACCGCCATGTACCACGCTAAAAATCAGGGCCGGAATAATTGCCAGTTTTATAGCGCCGGCTTGAGCCGCACGGTCTACGAAAATCTGATGCTGGAAAGTGCATTGCGCAATGCGGAGGAACGCGGCGAACTGAGCTTGCATTATCAACCGCAATTCGATTTGACGACCGGCAGACTGATCGGCGCGGAAGCGCTGGTCCGCTGGTTGCACCCCGAGTTGGGCAGCATCTCGCCGGCGCAATTCATCGCCTTGGCGGAAGAGTCCGGCCAGATTGTCAAGCTGGGCGAATGGGTGGTCAGAAACACCTGCCGGCAAATCAAGCAATGGCTGAATCAGGGCTTAAAACTGGAACGGGTATCCGTTAACGTCTCGGCCTTGCAGATTCAACGCGGTAATTTCGCCGAGTCGGTGGGGCAAATTCTGCGCGAAACCGGATTGGCGGCCAACTTCCTGGAACTGGAAGTGACCGAAAGTTTCATCATCGAGGCGGAACAGTCCTTTGCGATTTTGGACGCCCTGCGGCAAATGGGGGTGGAACTGGCCATAGACGATTTCGGCACCAGTTATTCCAGCCTGAAATATTTAAAGCGGTTACCCATTCAGCGCTTAAAAATAGACCGGTCTTTTGTGCAGGACATTCCGAACGACCTCAACAGCAACGCCATTGCCCGCGCCGTGATTGCCATGGCAAGAAGCTTGCAGTTGGAAACGGTTGCGGAGGGCATAGAAAATTCGCAACAACGGGATTTTTTAATGGCGGAAGGCTGTCAGTGCGGACAGGGTTATTTTTTCGGAAAGCCGGTGCCCGTTGTCGAATTCGCCCAACTTTATCTGGCGGGACTGTAGGCGGGAAAGCGCGGTTAGCGGGATGTTTTGCGGTTAGGCGTAGCCAAGCGAATAATTCTTGATTAAAATAGTAGGTAAAAGCATAATCATTTTTTATCAGTTACTTAGAGAGACTTTTATGGCCGACCCCATTGTATTTACCGACAGTGCCGCAAGCAAGGTTGCGGGTTTGATTCAGGAAGAGGGTAACGACAACCTCAAACTGCGGGTTTATATCACCGGCGGCGGTTGTTCCGGCTTTCAATACGGCTTTACCTTCGATGAAGAAGTCAACGACGACGACACCCAAATCCAAAACGGCGGCGTCACGGTCTTGATCGATTCGATGAGCGTGCAATACCTGAACGGCGCCGAGATCGATTACAAGGAAGATTTAAGCGGCGCCCAGTTTGTGATCCGTAATCCCAACGCCACCACTACCTGCGGCTGCGGTTCCTCTTTCTCGGCTTAAACAACGGATACGCGGGCAAGGGCTGGCGCCCCGGACTGCGCGTTTAGCGCAGCCAATTGATTTCCCGCGCGGTGGTTTCCCCCACCATGCACTCGGTCAGACTGTTCGGCATGCGCATGCGGGTTTCCGATAAGGCGATCCGGCCGGCCATGATTTCCGCCCGCTTTTGCGGATAGAGCGGCGACTGGTCGGGATCGGCGTAACCGATGGGAAATAGCGCGCTGTTGTCCGGCGCGTATTTATCGCCGGCGCCCACGGTATGCAAGACTTCGTGGGCGATGACGATGTTGTTTTGCTGGTCTTGTTCGATGGCCGCGAAGGCCTGCACCAGCGCCACCAAGCCCTTATCCAGCCCCAGCGAATGCTGTAAGTGTTTGTCCTTGCCGGCCGTATGATACTGTACGAATACCCGGATTCTGCGAATGTTGGAGTCCGAATCCGGGGTGTTCCGGTACACCCAATAACGGAATTTTATCCCCCACCAGATAATCGCCGCGTAACCGGCATTCGGTAACGGCGCCGGCGGCGGTTGCACGCTCACTGCCGGTCCCAATCTGGTGACGGTCGGCTGTTGGACGATCAAATCGTAGTCGCGGCTTTGTTCGGCGAAGAAGCGGTCGATGGGGGCGAATACGCTGTCGTCCAGTTCCCGGATATAGTCGTCGACGGCCGGGTTGCCGTGCTCGGCATTGATGGGGTAAATCACCAACTGTAAAGGTTCCGCCCAGGAGCGGGATTTGAGCTTTTGTTGCTGGGCGTAAAAAGCCAGAGCGAGAAACAGCGTCAACAGGATCAGGATACGGATGATTTTGAATACGGGCATATAGGAAACAGCCGGGTTACGGTAACGCCACTGCCGGCGGCCATTGTTCCGGCAACACGAATTTGTAGCTGCCTTTGCGAATGTTGATAAACACCAGTTCAGGCAGACTCATCAATACGCCGCGGGTACCGTTATGTAACGCGGCGCCGGCATCGAGCGGGCTTTGCAGCAAGCCCCACAAGCTCTGGCCAAGCCCGGTCAGCAGATTGAAGGCGCCGAACAGCGGGCGCGGCAACAGGCTGTCGTCGGTAAAAAACAGAAATGCGGCATCGTCCGGATTGTAACGGTACAGCTCGGCGGTCAACACGTTCGACTCGCGTGCAAATACCCAAGGTGCAAATTCCTCGGCATAGCGTTCTGCCAATTGTTGCCGGCGTAACGAGGGCAGCAAGCGGGTCCGGCTGTCCGGATATTGCCGGCGCAGATCGGCAAAAGCCGTGAAAGGAATAATTTGCCAGGCGGGATTCAGCCGGCCGTCCAGGCGTGGTTCGGTTTCCGCCTCCAAAGCCAGATCGATATGGCGAAACAGTTCGGTGACGCAATTGCGCGAGAACAGGTCATAAGCATAGTGCCGATGCAGGCGGTCGCCGATGTCCGGCAAGCGGCTTTGTAATGCCGTTATGCTTTGCCGCAGTTGTTGGGCGGACAGCTGGGGCAAAACCCGGTTAGGCAAGGCCAGCGGTTTTAAGGGCAAGGCTTGTTGGCCTTGATAACGCAGGGTGTGTTGCGACTGACTGGCTTGCCATTCGCGGTAACGGTTGGCGGCGAGTTCCAGATCGGCGTAGCCTAGATCGTCCAGGGTTTGCGCGGCGGTTAATGCCTGCCGCTGCCGGCGCCAGCGGTTTTGGGCCGCCAGAAAGTGTTGTTGCATGGCGGCCGCTTGATTGGCGTAACGGGCGGTGTCGATCACGGTGGCATCCGGCGCAAAGTCGTCCAGAAAAACCCACTGGCCGCCGGCAAGGCTTTGCTCTGTCGCCACAAGGCGGGCCAAGGCCACAAACAAGGCCTGTCCCCAGTCCGGACGTTTCGCGTTCAACAGGTTTTGCGCGCTGTGCATCAGCTGTAGCCGATAACCTTGTAATGCTGTTATTTGCGCCGGGTCAAGGCGGCCGTCCTCGCCGGCCAGCGCATGGCACGCCGTGGCGGATAGCGGTTTGGAGGCCTGTAAAGCCTGCAAAGCCAATAAGCCGTTGAGCTTGTCCAGATACGCTTGCGAGAAGGTGTAGTATGACTCTGCGTTTAAGTTGGCTAGGTTAGGCGGGGCTAGATGCAGAATGGATTGGGTTTGGTTATCTATCCGTTGCGCTAAATAACCGGCCCCGTGTTTTTGTTCAAGCTGCCGGCGCAACTGCCCCATAACGCTGTCGGCCGCCGCTTGCGTTTGACAGGGGCCGCTCTCGGGTGGGGTGTCGTCGAAGTCGCCGGCGGCATAGAACAAGCCGGCGGCCGGCAATTTCAGCGCCGGGTGGGGAAGGGCTGGGGCGGCTGTTTTCAGGCTTAGTAACCATGTCAACAGCTGCCTGTCGTTTTCCAAAGCCTGGAAATGCTTGAACTGTCTGTCCTGATCCCATAATTGGCGGTTGAAGTAATCCTGCAAAACGGCAAAGCTGCGATCCGGCACTTCGATATCGGCGGCCCGCAGATTACGGTTCTGCAGGTAACGGTAGTCGAAATCGAAGGCGGCGGCATCGTCTTTGGCCAAGCGGATCAGGCCGTCGCTGTACTGATAATGGAAAACCGTATCTTCCAGTTGCAGTGCGACGTGGCCGCCGCTGGCCGTGCCTTCGTTGGCTTCTATGTACAGGTAGTGTATGGGTTTGGCGTTGGCGCCGCCCAACCACAGCAACGCCAACAATCCGGCCAGCCGCTTCAAGGCTTATTTCTGGCTATCGTAGCCGTCCTGAATCTGCTGCATTTTTTCGCTGTCGCCATCGGCGAAATTTTTCTTGAAGGTTTCATACCCCACGCCGTCGATATGGGCTTTTTTCAAGGCCTTGCCGATGGCTTTATAGGTCAGGGAGTCGGATTCCCAATCGCTGACGCCGTGCTTATCGGCAATCTCGGCCAAGCCTTTTTGGAACTCGTTATAGTCGGTGGTATCGGACGACGACTTCAAATAGGCATAGGTATAATCCACCACATCGGACTGGTACTTTTTGCTGTTCTTGGATGACGATAATGACGAAGGCGAAGAGGCAACATCGGACAGGCTGCCGATGCTGTCGGAACTGGACTCCGAACTGTGCGAGAACGAGCAGGCATTCAAGGTCAACAGCAAGCATAGCGGGGCGATGGATGGTAAAAACGCTTTGGAATTAGGCATGGCGGTTCCCCGGGAAAGTGGTCCAGTGAAGTTCATGATAAAGATATTTGCGAATGTTCGGCAAACATTATTCATCCGCCGGGCGTAGCGAGCCATAACCTCGGCTTAGTGTTGTTGATGCGGCTGGCAAGTTGCCAGCGCATTCCAAGGAGGCAACGGATTAGCCGTTCAGCACGGTATTGAACGTCTCTTTGTCCGGCGGGAAACGGCCATTATGTGAAGTTTCCTTTTATGTGAAGCAGCTTTGGCGCAACCATGATGTAAGCTGGCTTTAAAGCCTTTATCACGCTCACAATCTTTGCATAATTTCCAGGATTTGAAACTAGCTTTCAAATACACCAAAAAGGAGCAATATCAGCGTTTATTCCGGTCCATGTCATTAGGCCTATCGAATTCTCACTTTTTATCGACGTGACGGATAAATTCCGCATGATTGTTTTCCTGTTGGGAACAATTTTAAGTACAAAAGAGTTATCAGTTGTGCTGAGGGCCGTTTCCTGAATTGAACAACAGAAATGCACTCCTGAAGTTTGCAAAAATTATGTCCAGCTTTTTATCTGACTGCGTTGCTCAATCCGCTTGATTCCTGATGTCTATTAGTCGAAACCAAGACACTGTGCATAAAAGGAAACTTCACATAATGGCCGTTATGCAAAGCTTTGCATAACGGCCATAAGGCGACAGACGGAACAAAAGCTCCAATGGCAAATGTCTAGCCAAAAGCAGGCGTAGAATGTGGTAAGTTTACGAACCGCACCAAACATGACGATGAAAGGTATTTGGAAGCAATGGCGGTTGGATAGGGTGGAAAGCTTCACCAACGGCTAGTTGATAATAGATAATACTCGGCTAAATTTTAGATTACGAAAAAAATAACCATCGGAGCGAACAATGCCTAGCCAGAAAGTCGAATTGATTGATACCAGTCAGATCGATTTTGATCCAGAAAACCCGCGTTTTTACCGGTTAAACGATGCCCACTCTGTGGCGGCTGTCATTGAAGAAATGCTTGACGATGAAAGCGTTCAAGACCTTATGTTGTCTATTGGGCAAAAAGGCTACTTCGAGGGCGAGCCATTACTGGTTACCAAAGAAGGTGAAAGGTATACCGTAATCGAGGGTAACCGCAGGCTTGCCGCTGTCAAACTGCTTAATGGAGAAGTACCGCCACCAAATAGAAGAAGAAACAGTATTGCAACCATCCAATCTGAAGCCATTGTTACTCCGCCAAAAACACTCCCTTGCCTAATTTATCAAAACCGCCGCGATGTTCTTAGGTATCTCGGCTACAGGCATATCACCGGTATAAAAGAATGGGATTCACTATCTAAAGCAAAATACCTAGCCCAGCTTCGTGACGAATTTTACGCAGGCCTTGCTAAAAAAGAGCAAATGCGTTCTTTATCCAATGATATTGGCAGCAAACCCGATTATGTAGCCCAATTGTTGACTGCATTGTCGCTTTATATCCGGGCAGAAAATTCAAAATTTTATGCATTGCCGATTGAGGCAAAAGACGTTGAGTTTTCATTAATTACAACCGCGCTTAGTTATAAAAAAATTGTTGAATGGTTAGGTTTAGAAAGTAAGTCGGATATTGAAATGCCAAGCCTCAACGAAGAGAACCTCAAACGCGCGCTTGGCTGGATGTTCTCCAAAGACCAATTGGGCAGAACTGTTCTTGGTGAATCGCGCAACCTTTCCGAACTCGCGGCTGTAGTTACAAGCGAAGATGCTATTGCTGTCCTGGAGGATAGTGGAAAACTTTCTGAAGCTTTTCTTTATACCGATGGGCCTCAAGTTGCCTTAGAAAAAGCATTAGAAGAAGTTTCGAGACGCGCCACAGTTGTTTGGAATATGCTGCCAAAAACAAATCCACTAACCAATGACCACTTGGATCAATCGGATAATGTCTTCGAGCAAATAAAAGCGATCCGGAATTTTATTAGGGATAAGTTGGAGGATTAAAAGAGTGTTGGAAAACCTAGAAACACCTCCGAGAGGAAATGACTCCTTCATATGGACCGATTTTGCAGAACTAAGGGCAATACTCCATCCCGACAAATGTTTTAGCCGAGGGGATTTAAGCAGTATCGAAAAGCGTTGCCGCGACTTAGATAAGTCCGGCTTCAACGCTGAAGAAAGGTGGCGCGAGATTGTGAATTTCGCGGGAAACCGTCTGGCAGAATTTAACCAATTTTACCCTTTCAGTATTTCTCAGGACCAAGATACGATTATTTTCGAATTCAACGATGGTTTACCCCATATCGCTTATGTCGGCTTACTGATTGCCTCGTGTATGCGGAATATTGCTAGAAATAGGCAAGCGGAAATTGCCAGGGCCTTCGAAGAAACGTGTTTTGAAATTTTTTCCTCGTTAATGCCGCCGGGCTCAGAAGTAAGGGCAACTTGGGCTAATGGAGGCAACGCCTCCACATACACTGGAACCCTGTTTGAAAAAATGGCGGCTATAGCAAAGGATTTACGCTGTACCCCTAACTTTAAAGAACGAGATTTTAAACAACGTGACTCGGGTGACGGAGGTATCGACCTGATTGCTTGGCATCCTATGGCAGACGACAGAGAAGGAATGCCTATTGCGTTCGCGCAATGCGGCTGCTCCAGAGATGATTGGCGATTTAAGCAATTAGAAGCGTCTTATTCTAAACATTACAGAAAATTGCCCGTGATGCATCCATGGTCCACGTTTTATTTTTTGCCCCTCGATCTGCGTTTTCCGGACGGCGACTGGGCATTCAAAGACGATATAGGGCAAGCAATTATCGTTGACAGGCTAAGGCTGCTTAGGCTGGCCGAGCAAAATAACCTGTTTCAATCGTTGCCTGCAATGAATTACGTGGAAGAAGCATTGCAAATTCAATACGCTTAATCCCAAACCGCTGGTAATGTCCTAGCGACGGCCTCGAACAAAGGTGGCGGCACAGCGTTTCCGACAACCGTATAGCGGTTATTTAAGCTCCCCGCCGGCGTATCCGGAAACACCATATCCCGCTTAAAACCTTGCAGCCTAGCAGCCTCGCGGTAACTAAAGCGCCGGGCTCTGCCTTCGCTGGCAAAGCGCCAAACATTGTGTTCGAGCTTAATAAGGTGGGGGCTCATAGGGTGTAACGGCATGTGGCGAGGGTTGGCTACAATGGTTTTTGAAGGTTCGGCCCATCCCCGCCAACGGTTGCGCGACAAGTAATACCAATGGAAGTCCAAATCGTAAAACTCGCCCTCGGGCCATTCTGGCATGCCTGCAAGCGCATCCCCTATCGTCGCCGTTGGTTCGCTTCGCCCTTCGCCGTGCGTCGGCACGGGAAATTCGTATTCCAACCCCAAATCGCTTCGCAAGCCAACAATAAAAATCCGTTTCCGCTCTTGCGGTACACCATAATCCGCAGCATTCAAAACTTGGGTCTTAACGTTATAGCCGACTTCCGAAAAAACTTTAAATTGGTCTTCCAGTAAGTGGCGAAAATTAGACCGAACCATGCCGGAGACATTCTCGACAATAAACGCTTTAGGTTTGATTTGGTTTAGCGCTCTGGCAAATTCAAGGTAGAGGGTATTAATTTTCCGTGAGGGGTCGCGCACGCCGCCTTGGCTAAAACCTTGGCATGGGTAGCATCCAACCAACAATTCAGCATCAGGAAAATGTTCAATTTTCCTAACGTCGCCCAGCACATAGTCAGTCTCGGGATGGTTGGCGACATACACGTCTCTTGCGTAGGGTAATTTGTCGTTGGCCATCAGCACTTCAAAGCCGGCGGCAACTAATCCAGCATCAGAGCCGCCGCAACCAGAGAACAGAGAAACAGCCTTAGGCATGAAATTTCCTTACGTTTTGAAACATAACAACAGCGAACCACAGTTAAGAACGGTTAATATTTTAACGGTTTAACACTATTTTTGATATGCCTAAGCAAAACCCACCCTTGCAAGCTAATCTAAAAACTCACGGACAAAGATTTCTACTCGCTTCAGGTCGCTAATCTCGCATTCCCATAAAACCAGAACACGCCACCCCATTCCAATTAGTGCAGCCACGTTCGCGGCATCCCGTTGGCGGCGCGCGGTAAGCTTTGGCTTCCAATAATCGCAGAAACGCAGAAACGGGGTCAGGTCTTGCAATCAAGCACTGATATTACCTTGAACGACAGGTATGTATTCTATTGTCGCCAATAAAGCCCATGTGACGGATGTCTGAAATGGGCCGCTATGGATAGCTATCCATAGCGGCCACTATGTATAGTGCCCAACTATGTGTAGTCGAAAAAAGCTATTGGTGGCAAAGCCCGATTTCATTGATATTTCAACCAACCTTCGGTCAAGAAGCTTTACATAGTTTTGCCGGGGCTTTGACGGGAAAAATCATTCGCTTCAGCAAATTCAATGAACTCTGCCGACCACGACTTATGCACAAGACTGTTTTGGAGCAAATTGACACTCTTCGTTGATGATTTTACGCTTCGTTTGGTTGAATATTGCCATCCACCGCTCCGCTTATAGTTATCATCCGGGTAGAAATGAATTGGCGCAGTTTTTTAAAGCATCAAAACTATGTATAGCGCTCTACTGGTAATCGCTGATAACACGTAGGATGCACATCGAAATAAATCGCTTCTATGCATAGTTGGGCACTTTACATAGGGGGTCGATTTCGACAATTAGCTGCTCCCAAAAGCCGTCATTCACTTCCGGCGTAATCGTATCGGAATCGGTGGCCCCAACTCTTCGGAACAGGTGGCTGATTTGGAGCGGAATGGGCAGGCTCGGGGCCGGGAGGGTGGCCGTTACGTGGAGTAAACGCAACGGCCGCCCGTCGATTTCCGGGCAGCCTGACTTATTCGTTCAAATCGAAGATTTTCATATGCGCCAGTTTGCTGAAAAAGCCCGGCGATGCGTCGTTCAGCAAGCGGTTTTCGATGTTTTCGAACACCACCACCGAGCGGCTGTCCACGTTGTAAACCGGTTTTTTAAGCGGTTTTTGCAGTTCCGACGGAATGATGTCGTGGGGGGCTTTTAGGGAGGTGTCGACCGCCAGACACCAGGTTCTGTCGGCTATGTTGGGCAAGTGCAGGCTGTGCTTGTCGTCCGACATGTTCATCACCACATGCAAGTCGGCATCCTCCGCATCGAGACCGGCCAGGGTATACGCGAGAAAGCGGTTTTCGGAATTGTTCCACTCGGGCGGCTGGTCCGGCGTTAAGCCATGCCAAGTGATGTCGGCGATGCCTCTGTGTTCCAGCATGGCGCCGGTAAGGAAATTACGGCGCATCAGCGAGGCGTGGCGTTTGCGCAGTTGGATCATTTGCTGCACGAAACGCAGGATGTCGGCATTTTGCCTGCTGTCCGCCCAATTCAGCCAGCTGAGTTCGTTGTCCTGGCAATAACAGTTGTTGTTGCCTTGCTGGCTGTGCAGAAATTCGTCGCCGGCCAGCAGCATCGGCACGCCATGGCTCAGCAATAAAATGGCGAAGGCGTTTTTGGCCTGTTTATGCCTTAAGGCTTTAATCGCGGTATTGGACGTGGGGCCTTCGGCGCCGCAGTTGTAGCTCAGATTGTTATTGCAGCCGTCACGGTTGCTTTCGCCGTTGGCGGCATTGTGTTTGTGGTTGTAGCTAAACAGGTCGTTCAGCGTAAAGCCGTCGTGGCAGGTGATGAAATTGATGCCGCTGATGGGCAGGCGGCCCTGGTGTTGATACAAATCGCTGCTGCCGCAAATACGGGTGGCCACTTCGTTGGCGACGCCCGGGTCGCCGCGCAAAAATCGGCGGATGGTGTCCCGGTACATGCCGTTCCATTCGCCCCAGCGGTAGCCCGGAAAGCTGCCGACTTGGTACAGGCCCGAGGCGTCCCAGGCTTCGGCGATCAGCTTGGCCTTGGCCAGTTTTTGGGACAGTTCTATGCCCCATACCACCGGCGGATCCTGCATGACCTGGCCGTCTTCCCCGCGCGCCAGCGCGCTGGCCAGATCGAAGCGGAAGCCGTCGACGTGCATTTCCCGCACCCAATATTCCAGGCAGCTGATGATGAAATTGCTGACCAAGGGATGGTTGGCGTTGACGGTGTTGCCGCAGCCGGTGTAGTCGTGAAAAATGCGTTTATCGAACTTGTCGGTCAAATAAAAGCTGTTGCCGGTGATGCCCTTAAAGTTGATGACCGGGCCTTCGGCGCCGGCTTCCGAGGTATGGTTGAACACCACGTCCATGATGACGCCGATGCCGGCCTTGTGCATGGCCTTGACCAAATCGCGGAATTCGCGGATATGGCTGGCCTGTTGCGGCGTGACGCAGTAGCCGGGGTGCGGGCTGAAGAAGCTGTGGGTGCTGTAACCCCAGTAGTTATGCAGATTCAGCTCCGCGGTATGCGGCGGTACGTCTTGTTCGTCGAAGGCCATGACCGGCAACAGTTCGACATGGGTGATGCCCAGTTGCTGTAAATAGGGGATTTTTTCGATCAAACCGGCAAACGTGCCCGGGTGTTTGACCTTGGCGGACGGGTGGCGGGTAAAGCCGCCCACGTGCAATTCGTAAATGATGGCTTTTTCGCTGCGGATAGCCAGGGGCGTGTCGTCTTCCCAGTCGTATGCGCTTTCGTCCACCACCGCCGCGCGCATGGAGCAAGACGTGTTGTCGCCGGGCAGGCAGGCGGCGGCGCGGCGCCAGAGGCCGTTGCTGACGGCCCGGGCCCAGGGGTCCACCAACAGTTTGTCCTTGTCGAAACGCAAGCCGGATTCGCGCGTCAAGGAGGGGCCGTCTATGCGCCAGCCGTACCAGGTGCCCGCCGGCAGATTTTCGACAAACACATGCCAGGAAAAGAAAGTATGGTTTTTGCTTTTGTCCAATAAAATAGCCTGAAATGGCTGCGGGCTATCGTGATGGGCGAACAGCAACAATTCCACCTGCGTGGCATGCCTGCTGGAAATCGAAAAGTTCACGCCGTCGTCGCCGACTTGAGCGCCATGCGGATAGGGACTGCCTGAGCGTAATGTGTACTTTTTATGCATCGAATTGAGTAAGAGCATTGGGTTGTTCATGATTCTACTGCAAATGAGGGCAATTCGGGCCCTATCTTGCGCAAATAATCGACAACGGGTAGAGTTTGAGCCAATTCCTGCCCGCGTTTTAGCGTATTCGCGGTTATTTTGGCGGGACCGTTTCGAATCGAATCAACTTTTCAGGCCGCTAATGCCCCTTCCGACCTCCAATGTCCGCCCACGTATCGCGCTGTCACGGCAGGAAATGTGCATTATCAGCCGGAACATCAGCCGCGATTTTTCGCCGCGGCTTTTCGCCAGCCGGGCCGGTCGGGGCGCGAACAGCCGTTTTACGCCGCGCGAGTTATTGGAAATCAGCCGGCAAATCAGCCGGGAATACGCGCCGAATAAAGTCAGCCACCAGGCGCGGCTGGTCTTGCTGGCGGTGTCGCCGCGCAGGTTGCATGTCTATTGGCATTTGGCCAAGCGCCGCTTGAGCGAGGCTTCGCGGCCGCCCGAGACGGCGCCGGCGATGACGTTGAGAATCTATGCCGATGGTAAAACGCTGCGCGCGCCCACGGCGGAACAGGCCGCCGGCCAGCCTTGGTTCGATGTGAGCGTGGACGGCTTGGACGGGCAGCGGGACGTATGGCTGCCGGAAGCGCTGGTCGATGCATCCGCCGCCCGCTACCGGGCAGCCTTGGGCGAAATGACCGGCGAGCAGGTATTTACCCCGCGAGTGTATTCGAATGCAGCCCCGACGCCCGTAACCGTGGCGCCCGAAGCGCGCGGGGAACTGCCGAATGCGATGCTTCCGTTTATAATGCCGGCCTTGAATACCGCGGCGTCCCCCGGTAAAACCGCCTCAGGCCAAGGAAAGAACCTTCACGATGAATAAAGGCTATCTCTGCATCGTTCTGCACGCCCATCTTCCCTATGTGCATCATCCGGAACACGACAGTTTTTTCGAAGAAAACTGGTTGTTCGAGGCCATCACCGAATGTTATCTGCCTTTAATTGCCATGCTGGACAGGCTGCAGCAGGACAATATCCCTTGCCGGTTGACGCTGTCGCTGTCGCCGACCTTGATTACCATGTTGCAGGATGAATTGCTGCGCGGCCGCTATTTACGGCACCTGCGGAAATTGCTGGAATTGGCCGGCAAGGAGGTGATCCGCACCGAAGGCCAACCGCCGTTTAACGACCTGGCAAAGCGTTATAGGCGCGGGTATCTGGATGCGCTGCATGCTTACCAAAACCATTACCAGGGCGATTTGCTGGCGGCGTTTGCCAAGCATCACCGCGGCGGCCGGCTGGAGTTGATCACCACGGCGGCCACGCACGGCTTTTTGCCCTTGTTGAATGTCAGCGAAGCGGCGGTGCGAACCCAGATCAAGGTCGGCATCGATAGCTTCAAGGCCTGCTTCGGTTTTGCGCCTAGCGGATTCTGGTTGCCGGAATGCGGTTTTTATCCGGGCCTGGAAGCAGTGTTGCGGGATGCCGGGGTGGGGTATTTTTTTGTCGATACCCACGGCATCATGGATGCCGGCCAAGCGCCCCGGCATGGCGTTTATGCGCCGCTGGACTGCGGTAACGGCGTGATGGCTTTCGGCCGCGATCCGAGTTGTTCGCAACAGGTGTGGAGCGCCGAACAAGGCTATCCCGGCGACCCGGCCTACCGGGAGTATTACCGCGACATCGGTTTCGATTTACCCTTGGATTATATCGCGCCTTATATTCTGGACGGCGTTACCCGTATCAATACCGGTATCAAATACCATCGCATTACCGGACGGGATGCGCCGGTCAAGGCGGTTTACCAGCCGGAAAAGGCCTTGGAAACGCTCGGCCTCCATGCCGAGGATTTTATCGGCAAGCGCCGGCGGCAAATTCGGGCCATCGGTCCGGAGATGGACAGGCCGCCCATTATCGTCGCCCCCTACGATGCGGAATTGTTCGGGCATTGGTGGCATGAAGGGCCGTTGTGGCTGGAACAGGTGTTACGCTTGGCCAGCTTGGAGGAAAACGGGGTGGAAACCGTCGGCTGCGGCGATTATCTGCAACGCCAGCCGCTGCAGCAGCAAGCCGTGCCGGCCATGTCGACCTGGGGCGACCAGGGCTATGCCGATTTTTGGCTGAACGAAACCAACGACTGGATTTATCCCTTGCTGCACCAAGCCAGCAACGAAATGGAAAAACTGGTCAGCGATCTGAAACCCTTCAAGGTCAGCGAACTGCAGCAACGGGCCTTGAATCAGGCCTTGAGATCGCTGCTGTTGGCGCAAGCGTCCGATTGGCCGTTTATCCTGAAATCCGGCACCACGGCCGACTACGCCAAGAAGCGCCTCACCGACCATTTGGCGCGCTTTAATTATCTGCACGATTGCATACGCAAAAATCGTATCGACGAGCGCTATTTGACCGCGCTGGAAGTGATGGACGATATTTTTCCGGAAATCGATTTTCGCGACTACCATGCTCGCCAGCCTCAGGAGTAAGCCATGGCCGCCATTCAATGTTTAGCGGTGGAAAACACCATTGTCCGCAAAAAAGCCGGTAGCCAGCAGGTGCTGGTGTTTTTGCTGGCGGTGGAGAATCTGAGTTTCGATAAACAGGTCGATGTGGCCTGGGCCGGGCCGGATGGCGAATGGCATATGCTGCCCGCCCGGTATTTGGGGCCGCGCGGCGAGCAACAGGAATATTGGCAGGCACGGCTGGTATTGAACGGTAAATCCGGCCGCGAACCGGCCGCAATTGTCAGTTTCGCCTTGCGTTTGCGCTGCCGGGACGGCGAGTTTTGGGATAACAACGGCGGTTGGAATTTTCAAAGCAAGCAGGGCAGCGGCGTTGCGTTGGCGCGCGGTTTGCGGCTACAAAACCTCCACATTAAACCGAAGTTGGAATACGGGCAGCGCTATGTGCAAATCAAGGTGGCGGTCGATCCGGACATGCGCGCCGAGGCGGTGTTATTGCATTGGACCGACGACAATTGGCGGCACAGCCGGCAAACTCCATGCCACCGTAACAAACGCCTGAAACAACGCGGCGCCCAGGTATGGACGGCCCGTTTGAAGGCGGAAGATGCGTTTGCCCTACAGTACAGCATTTGCTGCCGAACCGCGCGGCAAGAGATTTGGGACAATAACGGCGGCAAAAACTATCAGACCGGCCGCGATCCGCTCAAGGTGATGATTTTAAACCTGCATTGTTATCAGGAGGACAGGCAGGACGACAAGCTGTCGCAAATCGCCAAGGCCATCAACGAACAGGCGGTGGATATCGTTTGCCTGCAGGAGGTAGCCGAGCACTGGAACAACGGCCATGGCGACTGGGCGTCCAATGCCGCCAACATCATCAACCAGCGTCTGAAACCGGCCATGCATCTTTACACGGACTGGTCGCATCTGGGCTTCGACAAATACCGCGAGGGCGTGGCGATTTTAAGCCGTTACCCCTTGCACCATGCCCATTCGCGCTACGTTTCCGATAGCCACGACGCCTACAGCATCCATTCCCGCAAGGTGGTGATGGGGCAGGTACATGTGCCTTACATGGGGGCCGTCAATGTGTTTTCCGCCCATTTGAGCTGGTGGGAAGACGGCTTTCAGCAACAGTTCCAGCGCTTGGGCGAATGGGCCGGCGGCTTGCAGGACGATGCCGTCAAAGCCACCTTGTTGTGCGGCGACTTCAACATTGCCGCCGGCTCTATCGGCTATCGGCAGGTGGTGAACGGCAATCAATACGAAGACCAATATTTGGCCGCCAACCATCGGGGTTTGTTCGAAAAAATCTTCCGCGTCAACGACCCCCACTGGGGCAATCTGCTGGCGGACGATTACCGTATCGATTACATCTTTATGAATAAGTCCAGCGATTTGAGAGTCACTTCCGCGCGGGTAATCTTTACCGATTGGGACTACGGGCAAGTGTCCGACCATGTCGGCTATTTGATGACATTCGAACCGAAATAGTTTTCAGGCGCTTTCGGCGATTAGCCGGTAAGAAAATCCCCCTTGTTTCAGGGGGAGGGTGGATGTTATCCGCGCCTCAAGGTCGAGGCGCTAAAAGTACCGGGCGATGATGGTCCGTATTAAGCCATTTTTTCAGGCGGGCAGGCTTGCTCCGCGGGCAATGCCGCGCGCAGTTCCTGAATCAGAAAACGTTTCAGGCCGCGGCCCAAGCGTTGCGCCAAAAGCGTAACGGCTCTTTCCTTGCTGACGAAAGTGGCGGGTTGCCTGCCCTTGCGGTGTTTGGTCAGGGCTTTGCGCGCGGAGGGGCGCAGATAGCATTCCGTGCCCGAAGGCAGCGTCGTGTCCAAGTCTCTTAGTAGATGGGGGGTGATTTTATTCATGGCATTCTCCAGTCTCCTTGCGGAGCGTTGGGTAATTCCTATACCAGGAAAAGGTCGAACTCCCGACCTGTTATTTAGAAAAAATAACGTGATTAAAATAGCAATTTCCGCCTAAAAAGCAATCGAATTTTTTAGGTCGGTTTTGATGGATAGGCTTGACAGCGGGAAAATCGTTGATCCCTGGAATGGCAATTCTGAATCCCCCGGCTATTTGGTGCATAATTCCCCATCTGATTTATTCCGGACAACGATATGCAAGTCGCAGAACATTATGCAAGACCCGTGTTTGGCAAGCTGGGGGGGTATTTCCAACGCGTTAACGATTTCAAGGATACCTTTAATTTGCGCTGGGGCAGGATAGAGTTCGATATGTTTCACGGCATGTCGGCCAACCTGAAGGTGGTTCTATGGGTATACCGGGATAACGTCTGCGAGAAATATATCGTCGATACCGATGCCTACGATATTCAATGGGACCGGCATAAACGCGCCACCCGGGATTTTTTCATTCTGCCCAGTTCGGTGCATTTCGGCAAAATCAACTGCATCAAGTTTTCCTTTATCGTGCATCTGGGCGAGCATTCCATCGCTTCCCGGAACGAATACATCTTTATGGATTGGTACCAGCTGCAGGATGGCAATCATCAGCAGCGTACTATTACCGACGAACACGCCACGGCCAATTATTACCGCACTTACGAACTGAACCCCGGCGAATTGCAAGCCGATGCGGATTGGTACAACCACCACTTTCATTCGCTGAATCTGATCCCCAAATTCACCAAGGGTCAGCAGTATCATCCCTACCACCCCAAGCGCTTTATTCACGACCATATCGACAAGGTAATCATGGCCAAGCGGGATAATCCCAACCGGCTGTGTACCATTAAAGTCAGCGTGGACTGCATAGACGACAACGACTTTGTGAATCATCTGATCCACGCCAGCCATCAGGGGGTGTGGGTGCAATGCGTGGTGGATTGGCGCAAGATGACCTTGACCAACAGCCAGACTTACGCCAACCTGAAACGCTCCGGCATCGAATTGATCGGGGTGTTCTGCACGCCCAAGCACCATTTGATCGAAGTCGAGCCGGACATGCACACCAAGTTCGTCATATTCAATGATGAAGACTGTATTTTGGGGTCGTTCAATATCACCTTCGACCGCTGGTGGGCCAACTGGGAATCGGGCATGACCTTTCATTCCAAGGGCGTGTGCCGCTTGCTGGACAATATTTTCCAAAGCCAGCGCGGCGGCGTGATTCAAAAATACGGCATCGACCCGCTCAGCCCGTTCAACCTGCTGTATACCTTCGGCCGGCATACCATGGCCAACGGCCAGGTCTATCGTCCGCATCATGCCATTCTGGCGGAAATTCACCGGGCCAGGCATTCGATCAAGATTTGCCTGTTTTTGATCGGCGATCTGTTGGGCGATCATCACGATAGCGTCGTCAATGCCCTGATTCAGGCCAAGGAACGCGGGGTGGACGTGCAGATTTTGTTCAACGGCCATCTGGCCCGCCAGGGCCGTATCGGCGTGGAGCGGCCGATGCACGAGGAATTGAACCGGCCGCTGCTGCCCGCCGTGCAGCGTTTAAAGTGGGGTGGGATTCGGGTAGGCTTGGTGTATGGGCAGGACGACCATCCGGTGCCTTATTCGCCGATACATTCCAAGTATTGCGTGATAGACAATTACATCGTCATAGAAGGCAGTTTCAACTGGTATAACACCTCGGTGTTCTCCCACGACTTGATCGTGGTGGCCGCCAACCACGATGTGGCCAAACCCTACTTATACGAGTTCGATCAAATCCAGCGCTTATTCAGAGTCTATTTCTGAAACGGATCCCTGACCCTCCGTCGGTTGTAACGCCGCCAGGAGTAGCGCGTTACTTTTGAATAAAGCATGGCAAGCGCTATTTTTCTTCAAGTTCAGGTTGCGCAAACTGGTCAAGGTAATCGAGGCCGACAGGGTGTCCCCGCCCGGCAGGCGCAGAATTACTTCGGCGTCCACCCCGTCTTGCAGAATACGTATCACCTGTCCGGTTAAGCAGTTGCGGGCCGACAGCGGCGGTAGCGTCGCCACCGCCAGCATGATTTCCGAAGCATTGACCAGTACCAGCACCTCGCAACCGGCGCTAAGAGCCAACGTTTGCCATTCGTCCATGGTTACGGAGGCGACGACGCGATCGCCGCCTTTCAGCGCCACATGCACTTCGGCGTTTACGGCGCCGGTAACGATTTCGGTAACCGTGCCGAATAGCTGGTTTGTAGCGCTGGTTTTAACGGCCAAGGGTTTTAACAGCAGCATCATGTCGGGATCGTTCGTGAGCTCGCGGTTGAGCTCCGCTAGGAATACCTGATGTTGCTGTTCCAACTGCGTGAACAGATTCAACAGCGCTTGGCCGGCCGCGGTCAATCGAGTGCCGCCGCCCTTGCTGCCGCCGGTGGCGGTCGAGATCAGCACCTTGGGCGCCATGTTATTGGCACGCTCTATGATCTGCCAGGCTCCCTTGTAACTCAAGCCGGCCAATTTCGCCGCTTGGTTGATCGATCCGGTTTCTTCTATCGCTCTCAGCAAGTTCAGCATGCGGGTATCCAGCATGCCGGCCAAGCGCAATTTGCCGGTGACCCAGCGGTAATCGGGATATGTTGCTTTGTGCTGAGTCGGATTTTTGGCCATTTTTTGTTAAATGTAATCAAGTGCGTTGCGAAAAGATGTCGGAAGCCTGTTAATTTCGGCTCTAAAGTCAGTTTCCTGCCCATCATTTTTTCACTTGACGGAATCTTACTGCAGGATGCATACAAAGTAGAAATTTGTTTACCGTCGGGATTCGGCTAGGCTTGGCGTACGGCCATCCGGTGCCGTATTCGCCGATACATTCCAAGTATTGCGTGATAGACAATTACATCGTCATAGAAGGCAGTTTCAACGGTTATAACACGTCGGTGTTCTCCCACGACTTGATCGTGGTGGCCGCCAACCACGATGCGGCCAAACCCTATTTATACGAATTCGACCAGATTCAGCGTTCGTTCCGGGTATTTTATTAGGCCGGTCATTCCTTCAGCCCATCGATGTATTTGCCCAGCTTTTTATCCATTTTGGTCGTATGCATGGCGAACCAGTCGAACATATACACCACTACCGCTTCAAGGGAGATGCGGTCGGTGGCGTAGGCGTGTATCCGTTCGTCCAGCAGCGCCAATAATTCCGCATGTTTTTGTTGGTGCTCGGGGTAATCCGGGTAGCCGGTTCTCAGCATGATGTTTTCTTCGCTGAAAAAATGAAAATCGGCGTATTTTTTAACCTCGTTCAATAAACGCATGCACCAAGCCTTGGGTTCTCCGGTTTCCGAGGCTTGGGATACGCTACGGATCAAATCCAGAAACACCTGATGTTCGTGGTCGATGCGCAGGTGACCAACCTCAAAGCGTTTGTCCCAGCGGATGTCGATTGCCATGAGCGTGCCTCGGTATAGGGGATGGATGTTTAGAATAAGCTATTCAATCGATTCGACAATATTATTTTGTAATTATTCAGCGAATGCCAGCCGTAAGCCAACGCATAGTCTTATGGCGGTGCAATGGCTTCAATTGTTGGGTTACGCTCTATCGAGCAACCTACGCAATTAATCCGCATCGGCTGGCATTCACTGAATAGTTACCGTTATTTTTTATAACCGCTTGATAAATATGCCGCCCGGCCCGAGCCGGACGGCGGAAAAACGAATCCGGGTCAATCATGGGTTAATCCGCTTGATAGGGCTGTAGCGGATCGGCGCCCAGCGTGCCTATCAAGGTTTGCAAGTAGTCCGGCGCTTTCAGCTTTTCCAGTTTTTCCGCGGCCTGCCGGTGGCGCGTTTGCCAATAGCCGTCCGCGGTTTGGCCGTGGCGGCGGCCGTCTTGTATGTGTTTGTCCAGATACGCCACATGCCGCTGCCACAAAGCCACATCGCGTTGCTGTTTGATCGCCAGCCTTTCCCGGTACCAGGCGGAATCGAGCAGATATTCCCGGCTGAACATGGCGCGTATCTCCGGGTGATGCGCGTCCATGCCCCGGTAATGCCCCAAGGCCATGATATGCAGCAGGGCGCGCAACGGCGGGCAGGCATCCTCGATGCTGCCGTCGTCCAGATACTGTTGGGCCACTTGTTGCTGGGTTTCGACGATGTTGTTGACGCCGTCGACGAATACGTCCAGATTTTGCCGCTCGGGTTGCAGGATTTCATCGGTAAACACCGCATACGGGTTATCGAAAATCTTGCCCATCAAACCGTGCACGAAGTGGCTGGTGATGCGGTAGCCCAACCGGCTGGCCAGCACGATATTGCCGTTATGCTCGAAGTCGTTGAGCGGTTCCAGATAACCGTGTTTCAGCAGATACTCCGGTTGCCGCTCATCCTTGGACAGGCGCGACCAGATTTCCGGAATCAGCAGGCTGATGTCGTGATCGACGCGAATGTCCGGGCCGATATAGCCCGCCGAGCTGGAAAAGCCGGGGTAGCCGGTTAGAATAAACGACACCAGGGCATTGTTCAGGTCGGCGGTCGGCCGCAGGGCGTTGAACGGGCCCTTGGTCAGCGCGCCTTCGCTGCCGGCGCCTGTCGTGGAGGGCGACTTGCCGGTCAACGAGCAGACAAAGTCCATGAACAGTTCCGGCAAGTCCTGATAATGAATCGGGTTGTAGACCGCCAGAGACCTGATCTTGCCGTCGGGCGGATTGTTGCGGCGGCCGGTGAGTACCGCGTCCACCGGATGGCACAGCGGTTGATTGAGGGGGATTTTGCGATGCAGGCGGGCGCCCATTTCCGCCACGTATTTGCGTATGGGTTTGATCAAATCCACCCGGGTTTCCAGATAGCGCGGATTTTTCGAGGGTTTGCCGTCCACCAGGCGCGGGTGCGCCGACGATACCGCGTAAGGCTGATTTTGTCGATAAGCCTCGCTCAACAAATCGTGCATGGGCGGGGTGAATTTGGAAAAGGTCAGCACGTCTTCCACCACCTCGGCCAGCTTATCATGGTCCAGCGGTTCGAAATTGGCCATGAAATTGCCGGGGGCGGACATATTGAATTCGGTTTGCTTGTCGTAACCGGGGATGATGGCGTCGTCCGGGCGCTGGAATAGCCGGTATTCGCAGTTGCCGACCAATTTAACGCTTTGTCCGCGAACGTCCTGGGCAATCCAGGGCCGTATCGCCGCTACAGGCACCACCACCGAGGCGCTGATGTCGTCTTCCATCTGCACTTTTTCGCAGGCCAGATAATCCTGGCGTACTTTAAAGGTGCGCCAGCCGCCTTCCAGATCGAAACCCACCCTAAGGTAAGTGGCCACAATCTTGCGGTGGTCCAGCTTCAATTCATGTCCGGGAGCGCCGTCGATAATGTCGACCGATAAATGGTCGCGCCAGTTATCGCCCCATTCGCTGCGGTAAAAACGTTTGATCAAAAATACCAGGGCCATGATGCTGGGCGGGATGGCTTTTAGCCAAGCGTTGAATTCGGCGGTGTGGTGCGGCGAGGGCGTCAATAATTTGATCACCGAACCCAGGCTGCGTTCGTCGCTGAGTATGGCGCGGGTGGGGGTGTGGTCTTCGTGTTCGAAGCCGGGCTTGAAGCGTCCGGTGTAATCCTTGTCGAAAATGGCCTGCACCCGGTCCAGGTCGCGCTGCAGGTCGTCGACGAACAGCGGACCGTAAATCACGGCGTCTTCTATGGATTTGGAAATTTCCGACTTGCCGCCGCCGGACACCGTGCACGGTTTATGGCAAAAGGTGCCTTCCGCCACCGTGCCCACCAAGCGCCAGGAGGGGGCGCCGGGGTGTTTGCACATTTCGATTTTGTAGCCGTTGGGCTGGATATAGATTTTGCCCGGCTGCAGCCGAATGGCGTGGCTTTTGCCGTTTTTGACCCAAGTGATTTTCTGGGTATTCAGGTTCATCCGCAAATCCTGCGGCACATAAACGACGTCGGGAAAGCGGTTGTCTATGGCGTAGCCTTCCGGCTGCACGGTCATGACGGCGCCGTAGTGGTAGGCCATTTCGTCGAAATCGTAACCGGGTTCGCGGGTCAGGCTGCCGACGCCGAATTCGTCGCCGTGGTTGAAGCGGCGGAAGGCCAAGGCGCCGCCGGCGTGTTCCTCTTCGGCGGAACCGAACAGATTGGCGGCATAGCTGATTTGGGTTTTAACTTCTTTTTTGCAATAACCGTAATAGTTGTCGGCCAGCAGGGTGACGATGACCCCGGAGGCGTCGCGGGCGCAAAGTTTAAATGCTTGGCCGTTGTTGTACAGTTCGTCTTCCCGTTCCCAGCACATGCCGTCGGCGCGTTGCCGCTCGCTGGCGTCGTCCCAATGCGGCAGGCCGACATCGATTTTGCGCAGTTTGGCCAAATGCGGGGCCAAAATCACGCAGCCGCTATGGCCGCTCCAATGTTCGATATCCAGCGCCGCGTCGCATTCGGGCAGGGCCGGGTTGCCGCCGTTGCCGAAAATGCTTTCCACGAAATCCAGATTGCTGACCAGATTGCCGGGCGCGAAAAAGCGGATTTCCATGGATTTTTCCGCCTCCATGCCTGGGATTTCCGGGCAAATCACCGGGCGCAGCAGCAACGAGGCGAACATGCGCGCCGGCTGCGGCTGATTGGCGGTAAACGGTACGATCAGCATGTCCGCCGGCGGTTTTAAGGCCTGTTCCAGCATTCTGGCGAAGGTCAGTTTGGGCACTTGTTTTTTATCGCCCGGCACCGGCAGGCCGCCTTCCGCGATATGAAAAGAGCCTTCGGTGGTGCGGCGGTCGCTGGCCGGGTTGTGCAGCACGCCTTGCTTGACCCGGTAACTGGAGACGATTTCCGATTTGAATTCGTCGGCGCCCAGCGGCAGCGACAGTTCGCGGGCCACCCCGTGCCGGTCCAATTCGAAGGTCATGGTGGGCAGGGTGGGGATTTTATCCAGACCCAAGTCGGCCAGATAACGCTCCAGGAAGTTCTGGATGCGGCGGTCGGCGGGATACAGCGACGAACCGGCCAGCTGGCGGTTTTTTTCCAGATAACTGTTCAGCAAATCCTGGGCGGTATCCATGAAAACGGCGGACTCGGCATCGTTACAGGTGGGTTGTCCGCAGGACGCCAGCTTTAAATTGATATAAAGATGCAGTTGCTGACTGATACTATGCCGGTCCTGATGATCCGATCCAAGACCCAGCGCCCGTAGCTTATCCATAATGCCCCCATGGTTGGTTAATTAATAGCGGCATGATATAGCAATCTTGCCGGTTCCGGCATAACCCATTGGCCGATTTTCGCATTGAAGAATGCGTTAAATGTCTCGGCTGCTGTGTGATATGACCTATTATTGCCCGTAACAGATGGGGCGCCGCGCCCTTAAGCGGTTGCCACGGCAGGGTTTTGTGCGACTGGTATCCGAATTGCTTGAAACCGGGGATTTATCCATCGATTTTGATTCCGGATTCCAACCAATGCCTCTCGCCGTTATCGACCATGCGCAAGTAACCGTATTGTTTCGCGATCATCGTGAAGCCATTATTCGTTACCTGCTGCAAAGAGTGCGTTGTCCCGACACCGCGCAGGACTTAAGCCAGGAAACCTATTTAAGGCTGTTGCGCCAGGACGCCTTGCCGCACGCCGATAATCTGACCGGCTATCTGTATAAAACCGCCGAGCGGCTGGCGATCGATTTTTTGCGCTACGACCTGCGGGTAAACAGCCGTACCGAAGAACTGGACGACAGTTTGGAATGCCCTCGGGTGCAGCCTGAGGCCTTGGCCATAGTGCGGCAACAGTGCGAGATGCTGCTTGACGCCATTGCCGCGCTGCCCAGCCAATGCCGGCACGTATTTTTATTGCGCAAAATCGACGAATTGAGTTACGCGGACATCGCCCGGCAACTGGGTATTTCCGAAAAAACCGTGCAACGGCATTTGGTGAAAGCCATGTTGCATTGCCATCGCCGGCTGGAATCGGCGGTATGAGTACGAATGCCCGGCAAGCCCGTTTCAGCCAGCGTAGTTTCGAACAGGCGGTGACCTGGTTTGTGGCCCTGCAAAGCCAGGATTGCGACGCCGCCAGGCGGGCCGAATTTCAACGCTGGCTGGATAAACACGCCTCGCATCCCTTGGCCTATGCCGAAGCGGAAAAGTTGTGGGCCAATCTCGATCCGTTAAAGAGCGGCGAGCTACCCGATTTACAGGCGGCACGACGGGCCGGGCCGCAAAAAGTAAGCGCTAGAACCGGTTTTAGCGTATTGCTGGCGGCGGCGCTTGCCGCCGGGTGGTGGCTGGATTACCGGGTCGCGCCGGTCGGCTATATCGCCAGCGTGGGACAACGCCAATCTATAAGCTTGGCCGACGGTTCGTCGATTGAATTGAATGCCGTCAGCCGCTTATCCGTTAAGCTTAGTTGGTGCCGGCGGGAAATCACCTTGCTGGAAGGCGAGGCGTTGTTCAATGCGGCGCATGAAACGCTGCGGCCGTTTACCGTGCAAGCCAACGGCCTGCAAATTCGGGACATAGGCACCCGTTTTACGGTACGCAGCCGCGCGGATACCGTGCGGGTGGCCGTGCTGGAAGGCGAGGTCTCCTTGAAGCCGGAGCATGATTGGCTGGGACAGCCCTTAACAGCCGGCCATAGCCGGCAACTGGACGGCAACAAGCAATTGCGGGCAATCGAAACCAGCGACGCGGATAACGAGGCCGGCTGGGTGGACGGACGGCTGGCGTTCGAACACACGCCGTTGGCCGAAGTGGTCGCCGAACTGGAACGCCATCACCCGGTCCGCTTCGTATTCGCCGACCCGGCGCTGGCAAGGCAGACCTTGAGCGGCCGTTTCGACATCGCGGATTTGCAACCCTTTTTGCGGGCCGTGGAGACGATGTTGCCGGTTCGCGCGGTGCGTAAAAAGCAGACTATCGTCATATCCGGAAGGCGGTAGTTCGGGTTCCATCCGCGGGCCTCGACAATGATTGCACAGCGGGCGCCGATAATTTTCCATGGGTGGCAGGAGTCATGAAACCTCGGGATTTGAAAAAATATCGCGATTAATGGAGTCTGGACGGCAAGGTTCGACCCCTTGCGGGCATTGGCTTTTAAGTTTGTATGCCGGCTTTAGTGGGGATTTTGGTCATTGATGATGCAAAAATAGAGAATCAACGTTACTTACAAAAGGTCTACTTGAAGAATGGCTTACGACAAATCAACTACTATCGGGGAAATATTTCGTCTGAGTGCTAAGGTACTGAACGAAAACGACGTTTTCACGATGGGAAAGAGAAAGCTTGCAAAGGTCTTTCTACGCGAACTCTTGGATCTCAACCCCACTGCTAATGATGTAGAGCTTGAGTCAACTTACAAAGCATGCTCCTGGCGTAAAAATATACCTGCTGATTCTGAGAGCTTTTGGAATTTTGTAGAGAAAGAATACCTTGACCTTGAAGTTGAACCGAAGACAAAGTTCACTGAACTCGCTATCCGAGTGAACGAGGACTTAATCGCTCTGGCGGAGAATCTCTCGTATATCAAGAAAGAACTTGATTCGCTTGAACAGAAAAAGAAGAATGGTGGTCGTTTAACTGCGGATGAGCGTTACTACAGAAATCAACTGGAATATTTCGGGAAGAAGAATCTTGTTGCCAAAGATGAAATCGTTGATTTCATGACGCACAAGATTAAACAACATGCCATTGACAAAGCTTCAGTTCAACGTGTTCCTTTTGTTTCCATTGGGTTATCGTTGTTCGGAGATAGCCCTTATGCATTCGGTCGGCGATCTCGTTGGGTGCTTGCCGATCCATATGATGTTCGTTCGCTGGATGAGTATTCCAACAAGTTTATGGATCTGCCCGTCTCAAGCTATCGAGAGTTAGTGAAAGAATGTAAAAGCTCTCCTGAAAAGTTCAAGGAGTATGCGACTGCCTATATCAAGGGTGCTCCTGGCGAATTTCCAAGTGTTCGGGAAAAGCTCGCAGATCTAGTTCAGAAGTCCCATATCCTGTTTGACCGAAAACAGGTCATCGAAACAATGCTGCGGCACTTCGAAGAGAAGGACTACATTTCATTTGTAAGCATGGCCCCTCTGCAAATTGAGGGGATTTTTGCTGATATATGCAGAGAAATCGGCGTCTCCGAGACTCAGCTTGACATCTCATCGCTGAACGACAAGCTTCAGCATATTGATGAGAGGATGCGAAGCTTTTTCTTCTTTGAATACTACTCTTTCAAGTTCCCGGTGTTGAGGAATCAGGTCGCGCATGGTGGTTTGGTGGACGGTGAGTTTGAAGACACGGCCCTTCACCTTATGCTGGATCTACTACCGGTCTGTGGACTTACCGTTTCAGAAGATCTACCCGTTATGCACGCGCTGGAAATCCTTAAGGAAGCCAGCAACGGAAATAACAAGAAGCTCATGGAATGGGTCGACCTGCGTAAATCGGTGGTTATTCCCGATTTTTATGCTGTGCAGGAAACGATCTCAAAGACAGAAGCGCATTACACGTTCCAAGGCTTTTGGGATTACCTTGAAGGTGAACTCAAGAAGCTTAGGAATGAGGACCAGATTAACAATAGTGAACCAATCAAGGTTGCTGGTAAGTTGAGGAGCAGCGGTATAGCCGCTGATCAAGCAGAGAGGTTTCTCAAGTCTTATAGGCGTGTCGCAGCCGATGCCATCAAGCAAAGAAACGAGACAACGGAGAAGTTGAACAACCTCTTAAAACCGAAAGATGCCAACTTCGGAGGAAATGCTGAGTAGGGCCATAGGAAGAGTGTGCTGAACAACGTAAAGCTGAACTCGACTGGCGCGGTTCGTAAACTCATCGCCCTATGCCTGCTTTTGGCCGGGCATTTGTCATTGGGACTTTTATTCCGTCCGGCGGGTTTTGGCCGAAACTACCCTATCAATATTGAAACGACGAAACCGACCCCGAGGCCCCGTAGCCCGCGCAGGGCGTATAAGCGATAGCATATACGCCGAATTTTTAAACCAACATGCGGCGCATACGGCTACGCCTATTGACGCTCTACGATTGCACCTTACAGCCTTAAATTGAGGAAACAACGAGGGGAGCAAGGTTGACAAAGGTTTCCGTGGAAACTACAATTAAATTATTTCCAGGGAAACCTTATATGAAAAAGACAAACATAATAGAAGCCAGCGCTCTCGAATCCCATCTCGGATTCTGGTTGCGCTTTGTGTCCAACCAAGTGTCCAGTTGCTTTGAAAGCCAGCTGGCAACATATGGTATTTCAGTCACTGAATGGGTGGCCATGCGAGCGCTGTATGGCCGATTGGATGTAACCCATGCAGAATTAATTGATGCGCTCGGAATGACTAAAGGAGCCGCCTCTAAAATCATTTCTAAGCTTGAATCCAAAGGCTTAGCCAAGAGAAATCAGGCTAAAGACAGCCTTCGAGAACAGGCTCTTTGTCTGAGCGATGAAGGTAACCGATTAGTTCCGAAATTGGCTGCTCTCGCAGATGAAAACGATGCCCGCTTTTTTGGGCATCTACCCGATTCTCAGCGCCAATCTCTGCTGGTGCTGCTCAAAGAACTGGTCGCACACCACCAGTTAAAACAAGTACCTATTAAGTAACCCCACCTCATCAGGAGAATCAAATGGAACAGGCAATTGAATCTGTTATCCGAGAAACCCTGGATGCATCCAATGAAGGTCGCATTCATTTTGGTCAAGTTATCGGCAATTTAGTCGGAGCTGGCGTTGAATCCTACTCGGTTGACTATCGTTGCGGCCGCGTCACTTACTATATGCCATGCGGAGAAACGCTGACACTTGAGCCGGAAGTTGCAAAGACCGACATTGCTTTAGAGTTTAGTGCTTCGGGTATTAAGGCTGCCATTCTTGGCGCACAGCAAGGTGAAATCATGTATCCGGAATTCAAGCGAATTTCCAAAGAAGCAGGTTGTATCGGGTATACCGTCTGGATTACCGGTAAACATGTCACCTATTACGGGCGTAAAGGCGAAACCCACGTCGAATATTTTCCTAACTAGTGCCTGAAAGAAAACTCGATTTTTTCATAATTCTGCCGGCTCACTGATCATAATTCCAACAGTTTTTCTGTATCGGTGAGTCCGTTTTTTCTTTTGAGTAGACTCAATGATGAAAATCAGCTAT
>Ga0207952_1000112_pt1 | contig 84922 bp, 82 predicted proteins | sample SubbioR12Aug_8Ca_FD_184831 | JGI IMG/M metagenome (GOLD analysis project Ga0207952, IMG submission 184831) | Serpentinite rock and fluid subsurface biosphere microbial communities from McLaughlin Reserve, California, USA - CR12Aug_8Ca (SPAdes) | ecosystem: Environmental > Terrestrial > Deep...
ATCTCGCTGATGCTGGGAACGATGATCGGCCTCATCGGCCATCAGTTCGCGGCCGACGCCATCGCCCGCCTGTGGCCCGAGACGGCCTTCGTCGCCGACGCGGCGCGGGCCCTCTTCTGGCTCCTCGGGCTCGGCGCCACGGGTGTGCTGTTCTTTTCGTACTATCTCGACGACACCGCCCGTTAGCCGTAGAACCGGCGTCATGGTCAAAGCAAAGAAATCCGCCTCCGCCAAGAATCGCCCGGACGTCAACCTCCTCACCGACCTCCTGAAATGGGCAAAGGCCGCCGGCGCCGATTCGGCCGATGCGCTCTACGTCAACGGCGAGTCGATCTCGGTCGCCCAGCGGCTCGGCCGGCGCGAGAAACTCGAGAGCAGCGAGGGGCGCGACCTCGGCCTCCGCGTGTTCGTGGGCAAGCGCCAGGCCTTCGTGTCCTCGACCGATTTTGCGCCCAAGGCACTCCGGACAGTGGCCCAGCGCGCCGTCGACATGGCGCGCGCCGTGCCCGAGGACGCAGTCTGCGGCATCGCGCCGGAAGAACTGCTGGCCCAAAGCTGGCCCGACCTCGATCTCGACGACAAGCACCGGCCCTCGGCCAAGAAGTTGCTAGCGCTGGTCGCCGAAGCCGAGGACGCGGCCCGCGCGGTCAAAGGCGTCACCAATTCCGAAGGCGCCGAAGCGGGCTGGGGACGCTCGTCGGTCATGCTGGCCGCCAGCAACGGCTTCGCCGGCGGCTATAGCCGCGGCGGCTGGTCGCTCTCCTGCGCGGTGGTGGGCGGCGAAGGCACCGGCATGGAGCGCGACTACGAGTGGACCAGCGCCGTGCACTTCGAGGATCTGATGGCCCCGGCTCGGGTCGGCCGCAACGCCGGCAAGTTCGCGGTCCGCCGTCTCAATCCGCGCAAGGCCGCCAGCGCCCGCGTGCCGGTGGTCTATGATCGCCGCGTCTCGGGCGGGCTGATCGGTCATCTCGCGAGCGCCATCAACGGTCGCGCCGTGGCGCGCGGCACGTCGTTCCTGAAAGACAGGATGGGCGCCAAGATTTTCGCCGACGGCATCCGCATCCTCGATAATCCGTTACGTAAGCGGGGGCTTGGCAGCCGACCGTTCGACGCCGAGGGCCTGGCGACCAGACGTCTCGCCCTGATCGACGACGGCGTGCTCACCACTTGGCTGCTCGATCTCGCGGCCGCCCGCCAGCTCAAGCTGAAGCCCACGGGCCACGCCTCGCGCGGCGTTTCCGGCCCGCCCTCGCCCAGCACCTCGAATTTCTATCTCGAGAAGGGCAAGCTCGCGGTCGACGAACTGATCGCTGACATCAAGAGCGGCCTCTTCATCACCGACCTGATAGGCTTCGGCATCAACGGCGTCACCGGCGACTACAGCCGCGGCGCCTCGGGCTTCTGGATCGAGAACGGCAAGCTTGCCTGGCCGGTAAGCGGCATCACCGTGGCCGGCAACCTCAAGGACATGTTTCTCAACATGACTCCGGCCAGCGATCTGCAGTTCAAGAGCTCGACCAACGCGCCGACGGTGAGAATTGAAGGGTTGACCGTCGCCGGGTCGTGATATTCTTGGGGCCATGACCCCCTTCGCAAAACTCACTCGCCTTGCCGCAACGACGGCACTCCTTTCAACCCCGGTCCTCGCCCCCGCATTTGCCCAGGGGGATGGCGGCTTTCGCGACTGCCTGCAAGGCATCAAGGCCGAAGCGACGCGCCAGGGCGTGCCCGCTGCCATTGCCGACCGCGCCTTCCAGGGCCTGACCCCCGACCAGAAGGTGGTCGACCTCGACGGACGCCAACCAGAATTCTCTCTGACCTATGCCAAATATGTCGGTGGCACAGTGTCGGCCGACCGTATCGCCAAAGGCCAGCAGAGAATGGCGCAGCACCGCGCCCTGCTCGACGCGCTGCAGGCCGAGTATGGCGTGCCGCCACAATACATCATGGCGTTCTGGGGCATCGAGACCAACTACGGCACCTACATGGGTGACTTCCGCGTCGTCCGTTCGGTGGCGACGCTCGCCTGCATGACCAAGCGCACAGCGTTCTTCAGCAACGAGACCGTGCAGGCGCTGCGCATTCTCAACATGAACCACATGACCAGCGAGCAGATGCGCGGCTCGTGGGCCGGCGCCATGGGCAACATGCAGTTCATGCCATCGACCTTCACCAAATGGGCGGTCGACCGCGACGGCAACGGCCGCATCGACATCTGGACCAGCCTGCCCGACGCCTTCGCTTCGGCCGCGAATTTCCTGCGCGGCATCGGCTTCAAACCCGGCCTGCCGTCGAGCGAGGAGGTGTTCCTGCCCAAGGGCTTCGCGCTCGACCAGGCCGACAGCACGATCGAGAAGCCGGTCAAGGCCTGGGCCGCAATGGGCGTGAAGAAGGCGGGCGGCGGGCCGTTGCCCGTATCCGACGAGCCCGCGTCGATCCTTCTGCCGGCCGGCTTCCGCGGCCCCGCCTTCATCATCTATCCCAACTTCAAGGCGGTGATGAACTGGAACCGGTCGACGCTCTATGCGCTGTCGGTCGGCATCCTCGCCCGCCAGATCGCGGGCGGCCCGGGCGTCCAGCAGGCAGCCCCCGAGGACGATCAGCCGATCTCGCGCGACACGGTGATCGACATCCAGAACCGGCTTGCCCGGCTCGGCCTCTACAAGGACGACACCGACGGCCTACTGGGCCCCAAGACCCGCTCGGCGCTCCGTCTGTTCCAGCAGCAGACCAGCCTGCCGGCCGACGGCCATCCTTCGGCCGAGACGGTGCGGCGGCTGCAGTCGCGCTAGCGCAGGAAACGCCAGCTCCCCGCACTCCGCAGAGCCGTTCTCCTGATCGGATGTCACCTGAGGCTTTTGCCGACGCCCCGGTGTCGGGAAAATCGTGTCGGAAAATTCAAGGCGTTGATCGGCAAGGCTTTTCGCCGGCCGTTTTCCGACACCTGCGTGTCGGAGAATGCGAACCGTGTCGGAAAACCTCCTCACGCCGGGCGGGGCATGGACAAAGAAAAAGGGACAAAGAAAAGGCCGACGCGGATCAAGCGTCAGCCTGACAGAATCCATAGCACAAACCTGTTGAACCTGCACATCACATCTGCGTGAGGGGATGCTAGCAGTGACTGCACACCCCGCGTCACACCGGCCGCAGCAGCCGCACGGCCCCGGCGGCAAGCGCGATCGACACCGGCAACGTCAGCGCGTCGTCGCCGTCGATCTGCACCGGCTGGCGGCGGACCTCGCCGGCGTCGCTCAGCACCGACAGCCGGATGTCGTGTCCGGCGATCACGCGGTAGCCCGCCGTGCGCGGCAGCCGGCCGAGCAGCAGGGCCAAGCCGAAGCGTAGCGTTTGCGAACGCCCCCAGCGCTCGAACAGGCAGACATGCAGCAGCGGCTTGCCCAGCGCCGCGTCCGGCGCCACGAGGTAAGGCCCGGCATAGAGGCGGCCGCGGGTCACGATCACCGATGCCGCTTCATGGCGCACGCCGTCGATCTCGACGGCATAGCGCACCGGCCGATAGCGATGCGCCTCGACCAGCGAACGCCAGACGTAGGCGGCCCGTCCGAAACGCCGTTTTAGCGGGGCGCTGACGCCGGCCACGACCTTGGCGTCGAAACCGGCGCCCGCCATCAGCGAGAACTGCCGTATCCGGCCGGCCCCGCTCGCCTCGCCTGGCTGCATCAGGATTTCACGGCCGGCCGTGAGGGTTTGGGCCAAAGCGGCGGCCGAGAAGCCGAGGCCCAGTTCATGCGCCAGCACGTTGGCGGTGCCGAGCGGCACGATGCCCAAGGCAGGACCTGCGACGGTGCGTTGAGCCAGGCCGTTCACCACCTCGTTGATGGTGCCGTCACCGCCGGCGACGGCAATCACGGCATAGCGCGCGGCATCGCAGGCCTCGGCGATCCGCCGGGCATCGCCGGCAGCGGCGGTCTCCACCAGGTCGACCGTCCAGCCGAGCGCCCGAACGCGGCGCACCACGGCATTGACCAGCCCGCGGCGGCGACGGCCGGCGGTGGGATTGAGAATGAGCAGGACGGCTCGATCCGGGGCGAATGTCATCTAACTGTCACAACCGATTCACGGCCACGCAATGGCCTCCATACACAATCTGCTGCGTGTCGTGCAATCGCGCCCGACAGATTTAGTACCGGTCGAGTTTTATCCACATGACCGTGCCCACATGACGATCATCGAGCGTCACCAACCTGCCCGCCATCGCGCCATCTTCCTGTCCGACATCCATCTCGGAACACGCGGATGCCAGGCCGAGCTGTTGCTCGACTTCCTGAAGAAGAACGACAGCGAGCATCTGTTCCTGGTCGGTGACATCGTCGATGGTTGGCGCCTGAAGCGGTGGTGGTACTGGCCGCAGAGCCACAACGACGTGGTGCAGAAGATCCTGCGCAAGGCGCGCAAGGGCACCAACGTCGTCTACATCCCCGGCAACCACGACGAGGCGGCGCGGCAATACTGCCAGCTCACCTTCGGCGACGTGCGGGTCGAGGACGAGGCGATCTACGAGACGCCGGAAGGCCGCAAGCTGCTGGTCATCCACGGCGACCAGTTCGACGGCATCGTCCGCTACGCGCGCTGGCTCGCCATCCTGGGCGACTGGGCCTATGGCGCCGCGCTGCGCCTCAACACCTGGTTCAACTGGGGCCGCCGCAGGCTCGGCCTGCCCTACTGGTCGCTGTCGGCCTTCCTGAAGCACAAGGTCAAGAACGCGGTCCAGTTCATCGCCAACTACGAGCGCGCCGTGGCCAACGAGGCGCGCCGGCGCGGCGTCGACGGCGTGGTCTGCGGCCACATCCACCACGCCGAGATCCGCGACATCGACGGCATCCTCTACTGCAACGATGGCGACTGGGTCGAAAGCTGCACGGCGCTGGTCGAGGATTTCGAGGGCCGGCTGCGCATCGTGCACTGGGCCGAGGAAAGCGCGCGCCGGTCGCAGGTGTTGACGCTCTCGCCGGCGCGGCTGGCGGCGGAGTAGGACGATTGCGCATCGCCATCGTCTCCGATGCCTGGCGGCCGCAGATCAACGGCGTCGTCCGCACCATCGAAACCGTGGCCCGACTGCTCCGCGGCCAAGGCCATGACGTGGAAGTCTTCGGCCCCGACCGCTTTCACACCCTGCCTTGCCCGACCTATCCCGAGATCCGCCTCTCGCTGTTGCCCTCGGCACGCCTCAGCCACATGCTGAAACTCTTCGCGCCCGATGCGATCCATCTCGTGACCGAAGGCCCGCTCGGCTGGGCCGCCCGCGCCTTTTGCCTCAAGCGCAGAATCCCTTTTACCTCGGCCTACCACACGCGGTTTCCCGAGTATGTCCGGGCCCGCGTCTGGATCCCGCTCGCCTGGAGCTACGCCTTCGTCAGGCTCTTCCACGCGCCCTCCGCCGCGGTGCTTGTGGTGGCGCAGTCGATCCGCGACGAGCTCTCGACGCGCGGCTTCCGCAACCTCGTGCCGTGGTCGCGTGGCGTCGACATCGCCGCCTTCCGGCCACGCCCGCGCGAGAAGCATGAAGGCGCACGCCCGATCTGGCTTTACGCCGGCCGTGTCGCCATCGAGAAGAACATAAAAGCCTTCCTCGATCTCGATTTGCCCGGCACCAAGTGGGTGGTGGGTGGCGGCCCGCAGCTCGCCGAACTCAAACGCCGCTACAAAGGCATAAAATTCTTCGGCTCGGTCGATACCGAGGAATTGTCGATGCGTTATGCCCAGGCCGACTGCTTCGTGTTCCCGAGCCGCACCGACACTTTCGGCTTGGTCATGGTCGAGGCGCTGGCCTCGGGCGTGCCGGTAGCGGGCTATCCCGTGCCCGGCCCGCTCGACGTCGTGACGGTACCAGGTGTCGGCGCGATCGACGGGGATCTGCGCACGGCCTGCCTCGCCGCCATGACCGGCGACCCCGAGGCCTGCCGGCGCCACGCCGAAAGCTTCACCTGGTCGAGCTGCGCCGAGCAGTTCCTCGCCACCCTACGGCCGATCCCGCGCAGCACCTGGCAGCCGTTGAAGCGGCGTGTGGTGCCCGACGCGGCAGCGTCATAGGCTTGACGTCATCAAGTGCGTGCTTACGTTCAAGGCATGGCTGAACTCAACCACATCATCGTCCCGGCCAGGGACAAGCACGCCTCGGCGCAATTCCTCGCCGACATCCTCGGCGTGCAGGTCGAACCGCCCTGGGGACATTTCGTGCCAGTGCGCACCAGCAACGGCGTGGCCCTCGACTTCGTCGACTCCAAGGACGTGCGCACACAACACTACGCTTTCCTGGTCGACGACGCGGAGTTCGATGCGGGGTTTGCGAAGATCAAGGACCGGGGCATTCCTTACTACGCGCGCCCCGACAAGAGCGGGCCGGGCGAGATCAACCGCTACTGGGGCGGTCGCGGCGTCTACTTCGAGGACCCCGACGGCCACCTGCTCGAGCTGATCACCAAGCCCTACGGCGATCTCGCCAAGATGTAACTACTGCCCCTGAAGGGCGCGGCCACCGCCCAGCACGCCGGCACGGCCGGTGCCCGGGTCGGTCTCGCGAATCGCACAGACATATTGTCCGGGCAGCATCTGGACGTCGAAGAAGCGCATGTCGCCCGGCGCGATATTGATCCACCGAGCGTTCGCCGAATTGCCGCCCCGGCAACGCAGGACATGATGCCCGGCGGCCAGTTCGGACCGCATCCATGTCTGCGTGCCGAGCTGGCCGATGTAGAGGCCGTCGACGGATATGTTGAGGACGGGGCTCGCCGCCGCCGGGTTGAAGAAATAGACGGCGCCCATGCCGGCCGGCGGCGGATTGAACTGCTGGCCGGCGGCGCTCTGACCCGGCGGCGCCATCGCCACGGTGGAGGACTGACAGGCCGCCAGTGCGAGCAGCAAGACGGCGACGAGCGAACGGTACATGCAACTCCTCCTCAACCGCCGGCAGGCTCGCCGGCCTTGATCCAGGCCTGATAGAGCTTCTTGGTCTCGTCGTTGGGCGGATAGGTGCCGGTGATGGGAATGCCCTTGCCGACGCGGATGGCAACGAACTTCTCCAGCCGCTCCTGCTCGAAGGAATCGCGCGCCACCTCGTCGGCGAGATGGCGCGGCACCACGATGGCGCCGTCCTCGTCGGCCACGATCACGTCGCCGGGATAGACCGGCACGCCGCAGATGCCGACCGGCGTCTGCACTTCTACGGGATGCAGGTTGGCCATGCTGGGCGGTGCGGCGGCGGCCGAACAGTAGACCGGGAAGTCGAACTTGCCGATCACCGGTGAATCGCGCATAGCGCCGTCGCTCAGCACGCCCGCGACACCGCGCACCTTGAGCCTGAGCGCCAGGATATCGCCCAGGGTGCCGGAGCGCGTGTTGCCCTCGGTGCCGATCACCAGCACTGAGCCGGCCGGCGTTTCCTCGATCGCCGCGCGCTGGGCGGTCGGCGGATCGTTGGGCGTCGGCGGTTTGTCGAGATCCTCGCGGCTCGGGATGTAGCGCAGCGTATAGGCAGGACCGACCAGCCGCGTCGCCTGGGGATTGAGCGGCCTGACGCCGTTGATCGCCGTGTTGCGAAAGCCGCGCTTCAGCATCTGCATCGAGACGGTGGCCGTGCTCGCATGCAGGAAGTTCTTGATGGTCTCGGCCGACAATGGCGCGGTGGTACTCACGGTGCTTCTCTCCCAACTGTGTCATCCCGAGGCCGCAGGCCGAGGGATCCTTAAAAACATGAGCAAGGATCCCTTGCTACGCTCGGGATGACAATTTTCATCTCATCGACATGGATGCATCACAACAACGAACCCTGATTGCCGCCGCCGCTATCGCGGCGACGCGGTGCCGGCGACGGCGCGGGCTTGGGCGTGCCGCCCGCTCCCTCCGTCACCCTGGCGCCGACACGGCCATCGGCGAACTCGATGCTGATCGCCTGGCCCGTGCTCGTGCCGGCAGCGGCCAGCACGGGCTGGCCATCCTGGTCGCGCACCAGCGCGAAGCCGCGGTTCAGCACGGAGTGGAAGGAATAGCTTTCCAGCAGCTTGGCCGCCTGATCGACCTGGCGCTGGCCGTTCTGCAGTAGGTCGCTGCCGTGGCGCTTCAGGCGCTCGCCGAGCTGGTCCAGGCGATCGAAAGCGCGCGCATATTTCTGCAGCGCGTCGCTCTTGAAGCGATCCATCGCCCGGGCGAGCGCGCGGCCTTCCGCGACAAGCGCCTGTTCCTTGGCCGCGATGACGGCTTGCGGGCTGACAAGCCGTGCCGCCGACAAGGCGTGAGCGCGTCGCTCGACGAGCTGGCGGGCGGCCAGCGCCAGCCGTTCGCCACCGACATCGAGCCGCTGCTGGCGTTCCTCGATCAGGCGACGCGGATCGCCCAGGCCACGGGCGAGACCCGCGAGTTCCATCGTCTGCTCGCGCAGCAGGCGGGTCATGCCGCCGGCCAGACGCTTGGCGTAATCCAGCGTCTCGGTGACGAGGTCGGCGCGCACCGGCACCGCCATCTCGGCAGCCGCACTCGGTGTCGGCGCTCTGCGGTCCGACGCGAAGTCGATCAGGGTGGTGTCGGTCTCGTGGCCGACCGCGGAAATCAGCGGGATCTCCGAGGCGGCCGCGGCACGCACCACGATCTCCTCGTTGAAGGCCCAGAGGTCTTCCAGGCTGCCGCCGCCGCGCGCCACGATCAGCACGTCGGGTCGCGGCACCTTCCCCCCGACCGCGAGCCTGTTGAAGCCCGCAATGGCCGCCGCCACTTCCGCCGCGGCCTTCTCGCCCTGGACGGCGACCGGCCACACCAATACGTGACACGGGAAGCGGTCGGCCAGGCGATGCAGGATGTCGCGGATCACGGCGCCCGAGGGCGAGGTCACGACGCCGATCACTTCGGGCAGGAACGGCAGCGCGCGCTTGCGGTCGAGATCGAACAGGCCCTCGGCCTGCAGCTTCTTGCGCCGGTCCTCCAGCAGTTTCAGCAGCGCGCCTTCGCCCGCCAGTTCCAGGCGATCGACGATGATCTGGTAGCGCGAGGAGCCGGCATAGGTCGTGAGTTTGCCGGTGGCGATGACCTCCAGCCCCTCCTCGATCTTGATGCCGAGCCGGGGGATCGTGCCCTTCCAGGCGACGCCGTCGATCACGGCGTTCTCGTCCTTCAGGCGGAAATAGCAGTGGCCGGAGCGCGGAAACGACGGCTGGCTGATCTCGCCGCGCACGCGCACGCGCGGGAACGCCGTCTCGATCTCGCGCTTGAGCGCAAAAGAGAGTTCGGAGACCGAGAATTCCGGGACGTTGCTGACGGCGGCGCCGGCGGGAGCGTCCGGGGGATCGAAGTTTTCCATGGGTAGCCGCAGCCTAGCCGCTTGTGCCCACGGCGCAAACTGTGGTCAAAGCCTCGCAATGCGAATCCTCGTGGTGGGCGGCGGCGGCCGCGAACATGCGCTGTGCTGGGCCATTTCGGCCTCGCCGCTGTGCACGAAGCTCTACTGCGCCCCCGGCAATGCCGGCATCGCCCAGGTCGCCGAATGCGTCGATGTCGGCGCCGAGGATATCGCGGGCCAGGTGGCGCTGGCCCAGCGGCTGAAAATAGATTTTGTCGTGATCGGTCCCGATGCGCCTTTGGTGGCGGGCATGGCCGACGGTTTTACGGCGGCCGGCCTGAAAGTGTTCGGCCCGTCCAAGGCCGCGGCCCAGCTCGAAGGCTCCAAGAGCTTCACCAAGGAACTCTGCCGGCGCCACAACATCCCGACCGCCGCCTACGAGCGCTTCACCGATCTCGACAAGGCGATCGCCTACGTCAAAGCAGAAGGCGCGCCGATCGTGGTCAAGGCCGACGGACTCGCCGCCGGCAAGGGCGTGATCGTGGCCGAGACCGTCGATCAGGCGATCGAGGCCGTGCGCGACATGCTGGCCGGCAACCGCTTCGGCGCGGCGGGTGCTGCGGTGGTGATCGAGGAGTTCATGGCGGGCGAAGAGGTGAGCCTGTTCGCGCTCACCGACGGCGAGCATGTGCTGCCGCTGGTCGGCGCGCAGGACCACAAACGCGCCTTCGACGGCGACAAGGGGCCCAACACCGGCGGCATGGGCGCCTACTCGCCCGTGCCCCTTCTGGATGCGGCGATGACCGAGCGGGCGATGCGCGAGATCATCCTGCCCACCGTGCGCGCGATGAAGGCCGAGGGCGTGCCCTTCAAGGGCGTGCTTTATGCCGGCCTGATGATCGACGCCAAGGGGCCACGCCTCGTCGAATACAATTGCCGCTTCGGCGATCCCGAAACCCAGGTGCTGATGATGCGGCTGAAGTCCGACCTCGTGCCGGCGCTGATCGCCTGCGCCGATGGCGGGCTCAATCATCTCGACCTGCGCTGGTCCGACCAGGTGGCGCTCACCGTCATCCTGGCGACCCGGGGATATCCCGATGCCTACAAGAATGGCAGCGAGATCCGCGGCCTCGCCGAGGCGGCCAAGGTCGAGGGCGTGGAAATCTTCCATGCCGGAACCAAGGCCGATGGCCCGCGCCTCCTGGCCAACGGCGGGCGGGTGCTGAACATCACGGCCATGGCCCCCACCGTCGAGGAGGCCCGCCTCAGGGCCTATCGCGCCGTCGACCTGATCGACTGGCCGGAGGGCTTTTGCCGGCGCGATATCGCATGGCGGGCGATTGCCCGGAAGTCGTGACACCCGGCGGTCGCGACCGCTAAGTTAGGGGCATGCCCGACATGATCACCGAGTCCCAACGCCTTCTGGCGCAATTGCGCTTTCCCTGCGGCGATGTGCCGGAACCCGGCGACATCAAGAACGTCGCCCCCGGCATCTACTGGCTGCGCATGCCGCTGCCCTTCCAGCTCAACCACATCAATTTGTGGCTGGTCGAGGAGAAGGACGGCTGGACCATCGTCGACACCGGCATCAACACGCAGGCGACGCGCGACTTGTGGGAGAAGATCTTCGCCGAAAAATTGAACGGCAAGCCGGTGACGCGCGTGATCGCCACCCACCTGCATCCCGACCATGTCGGCCTGGCCGGCTGGCTGTGCGAGCGCTGGAACGCGCCGCTGCTGATGACCCTGGGCGAATACATGAGCGCCGTCGCCGCGCGCAACGACTTCATCGAGAACGAGGACCTGCGCGCCGCCCACCTGGCCAGGAACGGCGTGCCGGCCGAGAGCGTTGGCCTGTTCCACCGCCACAAGGGCGGCTACGCCATGGGCGTGGCGCCCTTGCCGACCGCCTTCCAGCGCATGATCCACGCCCATCCGATCACCCTGGGCGGCCACCGCTGGGACGTGATCGTGGGCCGCGGCCACGCGCCCGAGCATGCCTCGCTGTGGTGCCCCGAACTCAACGTGCTGATCGCGGGCGACCAGGTGCTGCCCAAGATCAGCACCAATGTCGGCGTCTGGCCGAACGAGCCGCTGGCCGATGCGCTGACATGGTTCCTGGACGGCTTCTCGCGCTTCCGCCGCCTGCCGGCCGACGCGCTGGTGCTGCCCAGCCACGGCTTCCCGTTCATCGGCATGCACACCAGGCTCGACCAGCTCGTGGCCCACCACGATGCGCGGCTGAACGACATCACCCACGCCATCGCCCAGCGCGGCAGCCACGGCGCCACCGGCTGGGACATGGTGCCGGTGCTGTTCCCGCGCCACCTCGACAACAACCAGATCGTCTTCGCCTTTGGCGAGACCCTGGCTCACCTGCACTGCCTCGAAACCCGCGCCCGCGTGAAGCGCACGGCGGTGGGCGGCGTCCACCGCTTCGTGGCCCTGGTCGATGTGCATGCCCAGCCGCCGTCCGACGATTCGGACGCCGAGGTCATGGATATCGGCCAGACCTGAAGCCTGATGCGCGTCGATCTCTTCGACTTCGAACTGCCTCAGGATCTCATCGCCCAGCGGCCGGTCTCGCCGCGGGACGCGGCGCGGCTGCTCGACGTGGTGCCGGATGGACTTCACGATCGCGGCGTCCGCGATCTGCCCGGCCTGCTGCGCAAGGGCGACCTGCTGGTCTTCAACGACACAAAGGTGATCCCCGCCCGCCTGCTCGGCACGCGGCCGGGCGGCGGCAAGGTCGAGGCGCTGCTGATCCGCGATTTCGGCCATGGCCGCTGGCTCGCCTTCGCTAGGCCTGCCAAGCGGCTCCGGATCGGAGATGCCCTGGCCTTCGCGGGCGGCCTTGGCAGCACGATCGAGGCCAAGAACGACGACGGCTCGGTCGTGCTCGCCTTCGATCGCGCCGGTCCCGAATTTGTCACAGCCCTCGAGCAGGGCGGTGCGGTACCGCTGCCGCCATACATCCGCGGCGGCACCGCCGACGCGCAGGACCGCACCGACTACCAAACCCTGTTCGCCAAGCATGACGGTTCCGTCGCTGCCCCCACTGCCGGGCTTCATTTCACGCCGGCTCTCATGGCCGCCCTGGCCGACGCCGGCGTCGCCACCGCCGGAGTCACGTTGCACGTCGGCGCCGGCACCTTCCAGCCGGTGCGCACCCTCGATACCGACCAGCATGTCATGCACGCCGAGTGGGGCGAGGTCCCGCAGGCCACCGCCGATGCCATCGCCGCGGCCGGTCGCGTGGTCTCGATCGGCACGACCTCGCTCCGGCTGCTCGAGGCGGTTGCGCGCAGCGGCCCATTTCCAAATGGCAAGGTGCGCGCCTGGACTGGCGAGACCGACATCTTCATCACACCGGGCTTTCAGTTTCGCGTCGTCGATCTTCTGCTCACCAACTTCCATCTGCCGCGCTCGACGCTGTTCATGCTGGTGGCGGCCTTCGCCGGCCTCGAGCGCATCAAGGCCGCCTATGCACACGCCGTCGGCGAGCGATACCGCTTCTATTCCTACGGCGATTGTTGTCTGTTGCGGCGATGAGTCTTTCCTTCGAGCTTCTGGGCAGCGACGGCGCCGCGCGGCGTGGCCGGATCACGACGGCGCATGGCACGGTCGAGACGCCCGCCTTCATGCCGCTCGGTACCGGCGGCACGGTGAAGGCCATGCTGCCGCAGTCGGTCGCCGAGACCGGGGCCGAGATCGTGCTGGGCAACACCTTCCACCTGATGCTGCGGCCGGGGGCGGAGCGCGTGGCGGCACAGGGTGGCCTGCACAAGTTCATGAACTGGCCAAAACCCATCCTGACCGACTCGGGCGGCTTCCAGGTGATGTCGCTGAAGGAGTTGCGCAAGCTCGATCCCGACGGCGTCACCTTCCGCTCGCCGATCGACGGCTCGGAGCACCGGCTCACGCCCGAGCGTTCGATCGAGATCCAGCACCTGCTCGATGCCGACATCACCATGTCGTTCGACGAATGCACGAGCTGGCCGGTCGAGGAGGCGGCCGCCGCCGCCTCGATGCGGCTCTCCATGAAATGGGCCGAGCGCGGCAAGCGGGCCTTCGCCGAGCGGCCGGGTTACGGCCTGTTCGGCATCGTCCAGGGCAGCATCTTCCCCGCGCTGCGCGAGGAGAGCACCAAGGCACTCAGCGCGATCGGCTTCGATGGCTATGCGGTGGGTGGCCTCGCCGTGGGCGAGGGCCAGGCGCTGATGTTCAGCACGCTCGACACCACCATGCCGATGCTGCCGGCCGACCGACCGCGCTATCTGATGGGCGTCGGCCGGCCGTCCGATCTCGTGGGCGCGGTGCAGCGCGGCATCGACATGTTCGACTGCGTCCTGCCGACGCGCGGCGGGCGCACGGCACAGGCTTTTACCCGCCGTGGCGAGCTCAATCTGCGCAACGCGCGGCATCGCGACGATCCACGGCCGATCGACGAGCGCTGCGGCTGCCCCGCTTGCAAGAACCACAGCCGTGCCTACCTCCATCATCTCATTCGCAGCGAGGAGATTCTCGCTTCGATGCTGCTCACGTGGCACAACCTGCACTACTATCAAGACATCATGCGCGGCCTGCGCGGCGCCATCGAAAGCAACTCACTCGGCCACTGGATCGCCGCATTCCAGAGCGAACAAGATTTGGGCGACATCCCACCCCTTTAATCCGACCAAGTAACGGAGCGTAGCGGATGCCGAACGAGGCGTTGATCGTGGTCGACATGCAGAACGATTTCTGCGAGGGCGGCGCCCTGGCCGTGCCCGGCGCCACCGGCATCCTGCCGCTGGTCAATCGACTGATCGGCCGCCACGACCACGTGATCCTGACCCAGGACTGGCACCCGGCGGGCCATGCCTCCTTCGCCAGCGCCTGGGCCGATGCCGTGCCCTTCAGCACCGTCAAGTTCCCCTACGGCCCGCAGACGCTGTGGCCCGACCACTGCGTGCAGGGCACGCCGGGAGCCGAGATCCATCCCGGCGTCAACACGACCAAGGTGCAGATGATCGTGCGCAAGGGCTTCCATACCGGCATCGATTCCTACTCGGCGTTCCGCGAGAACGACCGCATGACCCGCACCGGCCTCGACGGCTACCTCAAGGCCCGCGGCTTCACCCGGTTGCTGTTCTGCGGCCTGGCGCTCGACTACTGCGTCGCCTGGTCGGCGATCGATGCCCGCCAGGCGGGCTTCGACGTCGCCGTCGTCGTCGAAGCCACCGCCGCCATCGATCTCGACGGCAGCCGCCGGCGCATGCTGACCGAGATGCGCCAGGGCGGCATCAATCTCAACGCGACGGCCTGAGGTCGACCTGAACTCCTAGACGCGCTCCAGCGCCAGCGCGATGCCCTGGCCGACGCCGATGCACATGGTGGCGAGCGCGCGCTTGCCGCCGGTCGCCTCGAGCTGGTTGAGCGCGGTGATGATCAGCCGGCCGCCCGAGGCGCCCAGCGGATGGCCCAAGGCGATGGCGCCGCCGTTGGGGTTCACGTTCTCCTGATCGTCGGCGAGGCCCAACTGGCGCAGCACGGCCAGCGCCTGGGCGGCAAAAGCCTCGTTGAGCTCGATCGTGTCGAAATCCTTGATCGTCATGCCGAGCCTGGCCAGCAGCTTCTGGGTCGCCGGCACCGGACCGATGCCCATGACGCGCGGCGGCACGCCGGCCGACACGGTGCCGAGGATGCGCGCCCGTGGCGTCAGGCCATTGGCCTTGGCGGCGGCCTCCGAGGCGATGATCATGGCGCAGGCACCGTCGTTCAGGCCGGAGGAATTTCCCGCCGTCACCGAGCCGCCGTCGCGGAAGGCTGCCTTGAGCTTGCTGAGCGTCTCCATGGTGGTGTCGCCGCGCGGATGCTCGTCCTTGTCGACGATGACCTCGGTCTTGCCCGTCTTGACGCAGACCTTGACGATTTCTTTGTCGAAGAAGCCGCGGTCCTGGGCAGCCTTGCAACGACGCTGGCTGCGGTAGGCGAAGGCGTCCTGGTCGGTGCGGCTGATCTGATGCTCGCCCGCGACGTTCTCGGCGGTCTGGCCCATCGGATCGACGCCATAGGCCGCCTTCAGGCGCGGATTGACGAAGCGCCAGCCCAGCACGGTGTCCTCGAGCTTCATCGAGCGGTCGAACGCGCTCTCGGGCTTGCCCATGACATAGGGCGAGCGCGTCATGCCTTCGACGCCGCCCGCGATCATCATGTCGGCCTCGCCGAGCTTTACCGCGCGCGCTGCGTGGCCCGCCGCCTCGAGACCGGAACCGCAGAGGCGGTTCACGGTGGCGCCGGCGACCTCGACCGGCAGCCCGGCCAGAAGGCCCGCCATGCGTGCCACGTTGCGATTGTCCTCGCCCGCCTGGTTGACGCAGCCATAGATCACGTCGTCGACGGCGCCCCAGTCGACATTGGCATTGCGCTGCATCAGCGCCTTGATCGGATGGGCGGCGAGATCGTCGACCCGCATGGCGCCGAGGCCGCCGTTGTAGCGGCCGACGGGGGTGCGGATGGCGTCGCAAATGAAGGCTTCGGTCATCTTGGGTACTCCCAACTCACAAAATTATTGTTGCCGGGGTAGCACCCGGTTGAGCCGCTTGCCAATGCCTCCAAGGGCAAAGGGCCCCGCTCCATGGGCAGAGGGGCTATGCGTGATGTCGCTTAAACAGCGACAGAAAAAAATCCCGGATCGGGTTCGCCTCCGCTGCCTGCCGCGCCGGGCAAGCGCTTGAATCGCCCGGCCTTTTCCTGTCGCTCCCGTCACCGGCCTGTCGCTCAAACAGCGACATTTTTTGAACCCGATTCGGGAATTTATCCGCCACCCGCAAACAGATAGAGGCGGTACAGACAGAATGCCACGACCGGGAGAAGCACCGGCGATAGGGCAACTTCCTATAGAATGGGAATCATCCTGTCAAGCCGCGGCGGAACACGGCGTATTGCGCGTAGCCGCCATAGGGCCGCTCGAAGGTGCGGAGCGCGCCGGCCGCCGCGTCGAAGGCGGCGAACTCGGCTTCCAGCTCGTCGCGCGGGTCGACATGGAACTGCGCCAGCCAGAGGCGCAGGCCGCGGCGGAACCAGCGCGGCAGGTTTTCCTGGCCACCGAAGTCGACGATGTGCAGCTCGCCGCCGGGCTGCACCCAGGCCAGCGCCTGGCCGAGCGCTACCCGCCACTCCGGGATCATGGAAAGGCTGTAGGACAGGAACACGCGCGAGAAACCGGGCATGCCGAACAACAGGGCTGGATCGAACCGGGTGGCATCGGCGCAGGCGAGACGGATGCGCGGCGACAGGCCCTCGCGCGCAACCTTGGCGCGGGCCGTCTCGAGCATGGCGGCCGAAATGTCGATGCCGTAGAGCTCGGCCTGCGGATAGGCTCCTGCCGCCGCCACGAGATTGCGCGCCGTGCCGCAGCCGATCTCCAGCACCCGCCCGCCCTCTGGCGGCGACAGGCGCTCGATCAGCCGGTCACGGCCCAGCAGATAGTATTTACGCGTGCTGTCGTAGAGATGGCGCTGCCGGCGATAGATGCGGTCCATCAGGTTGGCATTTCCGTCGTCTCGACCGGAGCCGAGCGAAGCGAGGCGTAGTGGAGAGGCCTTGTCCGTATCAGGCAAGGTCCCTCGACTGCGCTTCGCTCCGCTCGGGACGACGGGAGCGTTCACGATTTCAGGACGTAGAGATGGAAACCGCCGTAGATCGCGGACCGGTCGCGCGTAGTGAATTCCCGTGACGCCGCGGCCTCGTAGCGCCAGCGCCCGAGCAGCGCCGGATCGAGGCGGCCCTCCAGCAACGACGGTTCGGCCGCCGTGCGGAAGATCACGCGCGCTCCGGGCCGCGCCGTGCGCGTGATCTCGACCCACAGCGCATTGAGCTGGTCGTCGGTCATCCAGTCCTGGGCGTCGAGCAGTACGTAGCGGTCGCGCGAGGCGGCGGGACACGAAGCGAGATATTCGGTGACCGAGCGGTTCATCACCTCAACCCGGTCGGCGCGGGCGCGGACGATGTCGAACTGCTCGCGCCGCAGATAGGGCGGCAGCGGCCCCTGGTCACCGCCGCCGTAGCCGCGGCCAAAAGCCTGCCAGGCAAAGTAGTTGTCGTTGAGGCTGAAACCGCAGGCCAGGCGCTCCACTCTTTCGCGCAGCACCGCGCTCATGCCGCGGCCGCCGGCCAGCGCCTCGTACTGCGCCGGCGGAATGCCGAGGCCGTAGAGCGAGAGGCGGTTGCCGGTCGCCCAGCGCACCGCGCGGCGATCAAACAGCGGCGCCAGCGCCGTCTCGAAGAAGCGGCGTTGTTCGTCCAGCGTGCGGGCCCTCAAGAGATCGCGCAGCTCGACGCCATGGAGACGTGCGGCGGCGTGGGCAAGGCCGATGAAGCGGCCCAGCAGGCCGTGACGATAGGCGTTGCGGGCGAAGATCGAGATCCGCCGCCGGCCAAGGTGCTGCAGGCTGCGGCCCTGCCAGTAGGCGCGGCTCTCGGGATCGAGGTGCGGCGCGATCAGCCGGTCGTAGGCCGCAATATTGGCCTCGTCGTCGGCCGCGCCGAAGAAGCGGTAGAACGCCTCCCACGAGGGCAGGCGGCTGGCCGCCACCAGTTTCAGGCGATTGAGCGCCACATGGGCCTGGCTGAGATCGACCGCCGTGATGCGCGCCGGACCCGCGGTGAGATAGGAGAGCACGTTGCAGCCACCCGAGGCGATCGCCACGACGTGGCTGTCGGGCCCGAGTGCCAGCGCCTCGAGGTCGATTTCCGGGTCTTCCCAGATCTGGGTGTAGACGAGGCCGCGGAACAGCCGTTCGAACAGCCGCTCCAGAAGCCCCTCGCGGGACAGCGCGCGACTGCGGCGGACCGCCTCCTTCAGGCGGACATGGCTTTCGGCCCTCGGATCGATCAACCGAACTCACCCCGGCATCCACTCAATCCGATATATATACTCCGCCGTCGATGCCATTTTGATGACGATGGGCCGGCGACGCCTTGCCGTTGACCCGCCGCAGTGGCCGCGCACTCGGGGCCAGCAGGTGACGATAGATTTCAAGGTAATCGCCAGCCATGCGGCGCGCCGTGAAGTGGCTCTCGAAGTGGTTGCGGATCTCCGTCCGTGACAGGCGCCAGAGCTTGTTGGTGATCGCGTCGGCCGCCGCAATCTCGTTCTCGACGATGAAGCCCGTGATGCCGTCCTCGACGACCTCCGGCACGGAACCGCTGCGATAGGCGACCACCGGCGTGCCGCAGGCCATTGCCTCGATCATCACCAGCCCGAACGGCTCGGGCCAGTCGATCGGCATGAGCAGTGCGAGGGCGCCGCTCAGGAACTCCGCCTTCTCGCGATCGTCGATCTCGCCGATGTACTCGACGTTCGGCAGTTCCAGGAGCGGACGGATCTGCTGCTCGAAATAATCGCGATCGGCCTTGTCGACCTTGGCCGCGATCTTGAGCGGCAGGTTGCAGCGAACCGCGATGCGGATCGCCTGGTCGATCGCCTTCTCCGGCGCAATGCGACCCAGGACGGCGAGATAGCCCGGCTTCACCGGCCGCGGCCCGAGCAAACGCTCCGGCAGGCCGTGATGAATGGTCCGCACCCAGCGCGCCTGCGGCACCGGCCCGCGCTGGGCATTGGAGATGGACACGACCGGCACCGATCCGAACGAGTCGAACACCATCTGGTGCTCCGGCAGATCGAGCCGTCCGTGCATGGTGGTGATGAACGGCGTCGACTGGCGCGAGAAAGTCGAGAACGGGAAATAGTCGAGATGAAAATGCAGGATGTCGAATTCGTCGGCCCGTTTGCGGACCTGCTCCAGCATCGCCATGTGCAGCGCCATCGGATCGCGGACCGAGCCGTCGAGGCGCAGCGCCCGCGGCCACATCGGCTCGAGCTTGGCAGTGGTCATCGAATCGCCACTGGCAAAAAGCGTGACGTCGTGGCCGAGTGCCACCAGTTCCTCGGTGAGCCAGGAGACGACACGCTCGGTGCCGCCGTAGAGTTTGGGAGGGATGGCCTCGGTTAGTGGAGCAATCTGCGCGATACGCATGAAATCAACCTCCCTGTTTCAAACTCTGCAACGGCCAGACAACAAGGAACCCCGAGGCGATCGGGGCTCGCACGGCATTCCACATGGAGAGCACGTGCTTCGTTCAGATGGGGCCCAAATGTGGTAGCTGGACGGCCGTCCCTTTTTTGTCACAGCAGAACGACTATTCCGGATGTCACCAATCCATGGGGTCGGGAGTTACGTTAATGCCATGACCTGTCTCAGCGACTACTCCGGGCGACCGATCGCATTTCTGCTGCGCTACGTTCGTCGGCGAAAATTGGCCCATGCGGCGATCCTGACGGCAGTGCTGGCCGCCGTCGGATGCTCGGTCAGCTCGCAATACGGCGTAAAATTCCTGGTCGATACGCTGTCGGCGCGACCCGGCAATGACGTGGTCTGGCTGGCCTTCGGCCTCCTGGTGCTGCTGGTCGCCGCCGACAACCTGCTGTGGCGCCTCGCCGGCTGGATCTCCAGCCATGCCTTCGTCGGCGTCACCGGCGACCTGCGCAGCGAGTTGTTCCGCCATCTCACCGGCCATGCCCCGAGCTATTTCGCCCAGCGCCTGTCCGGAACGCTGACCGGCCGGGTGACGGCGACTTCGAACGCCGCCTTCGCCGTCGAGAATCTCTTCATCTGGAATGTCCTGCCGCCCTGCGTGGCCACCGCGGGCGCCATCGCCTACCTGGCGACGGTCAGCCTGACGATGATGGCCGTCCTGACGGCGCTTGCCGCCGGCATCCTGTTCATCCTGTTCAGGCTCGCTGTGGCCGGCACGCCACTGCATCACGGCTTCGCCGACAGGGCAGCCCGGGTCGAGGGCGAACTGGCCGACGTGATCGGCAACATGCCGCTGGTCCGGACCTTCGGCGCCATTGGGCGCGAGCACACCCGTTTCGATGCGACGGTCGGACACGAGATGAGCGCGCGGCGTCGGAGCCTGCTCTATCTCGAGAAGCTGCGCCTGCTGCATGCCGCCACGACGATCGTGCTGACGGTGGCGGTGCTGGCCTGGGCGATCGTGCTATGGCAGCGCGGCCAGGCAAGCGCCGGCGACGTGGTGCTGGTCTGCACGCTGGGCTTCACCATCCTGCATGCCACGCGCGATCTCGCCGTGGCGCTGGTCGACGTCACCCAGCACATGGCACGGCTTTCGGAAGCGATCGCCACGCTGCTGCAGCCGCACGGCCTGCGCGAGCATCCCGAGGCCGTGCCCCTGGTGCCCCGCTATCACGGCGTCGAGTTCGAAGGCGTCTCCTTCGCCTATCCCGGCGGCCGCAGGGTCTTCGAGAATTTCAGCCTGCGCATCGAGGCCGGCCGGCGCACCGGCCTGGTCGGCCCCTCGGGCGGCGGCAAGTCGACAGCGCTGGCGCTGCTGCAGCGTTTCCATGACGTCGATCGAGGACGCATCCTGATCGACGGTCAGGACATCGCGCGCCTCACCCAGGAGAGCCTGCGCCAGGCGATCTCCTTCGTGCCGCAGGACATCTCGCTGCTGCACCGTTCGGTGATGGACAACATCCGCTACGGCAGACCCGAGGCGTCGAATGCCGAGGTGATGAAGGCGGCCCAGGCCGCGCGCTGCCGCGACTTCATCGAAGCCCTGCCCGACGGCTTTGCCACGGTCGTGGGCGACCGCGGCCTGAAATTGTCGGGCGGCCAGCGCCAGCGCATCGCGATTGCCCGCGCACTGCTCAAGGATTCGCCGATCGTTCTGCTCGATGAGGCGACGTCGGCGCTGGATGGAGAGTCGGAGGAGCTGATCCGCGAGGCGCTCGACCGGCTGATGCGGGGCCGCACCGTGATCGCCATCGCCCATCGCCTGTCGACGCTGCGCAGCTTCGACCGAATCGTGGTCCTGGGGGCCGGCCGGGTGATCCAGGACGGACCGCCCGACGACCTGCTGCGCAAAGCGGGCCCCTACCGCACGCTGGTCGACGGCGAGCTTGCCCGCCTGGCGCGCGAGGCGGCCTGATTCCCCTACTTCCGTCACTTGACGGGATGACCGGTTAGGGCGACCGTAGCTGCATGACCATTCGCGGCTTCGCCCTGTTCGAGACGCCGGTCGGCTCCTGCGGCATTGCCTGGACGCCGCGCGGCATCGCCGGCCTGCAATTGCCCGAGCCCACCGAGCGGGCGACGCGGACGCGCGTGCAGCGGCGCTGGCCCGGCGCGATCGAGGCGCCGCCGCCGGCCGGTGTGCAGCGCGCGCTCAGCCGCGTACTGGCGTTGCTCAAGGGCGAGTCGGCCGACCTTCAGGACATCCCGCTCGATCTCGAGGACGTGCCCGACTTCAACCGCAAGGTCTATGAGGTGGCGCGCACCATTCCGCCCGGCCAGACCATGACCTACGGCGAGATCGCCCGGCGCCTCGGCGTGCCACACGAGGCGCGGGAGGTCGGCCAGGCGCTCGGCCGCAATCCCGTGGCCATCATCGTGCCCTGCCATCGCGTGCTGGGGGCCGACGGCAAGATGGGCGGCTTCTCGGCCAACGGCGGCGTCTCGACCAAGCGGCGCATGCTCGAGATCGAGGGTGCGTCGGCGATCGGCGCCGGGCCGCTGTTCGAGCGCCCACAATGACCGGCTTCGCCTTCCAGCCGCGCAAGGCGATGGCCCACCTGCGCACGGCCGATCCGGCCCTGGCAGAGATCATCGATGCGGTTGGCCCGTTCCGGATGGAGCTGAAAGCCTCGCGCAGCCTGTTTGGGGCGCTGGCCGAAGCCATCGTCTACCAGCAGCTTTCCAACAAGGCGGCAGCCACGATCTATGGCCGGGTCGAGGCGCTCCATCCGCGCGCCGTGAACGGCTTCACGCCGCGCCATATCCTGGAGACACCCGATGAAAAGCTGCGCGGCTGCGGCCTGTCGCGGGCCAAGGTGCTGGCGGTCCAAGACCTCGCACGCCGCGTGGCGGGCGGTGAGCTGCCAACCATGGAAGAGGCGGAGGCCCTTGCCGACGCCGACCTGATCGAACGGCTGGTCCAGGTGCGTGGCATCGGCCGCTGGAGCGCCGAGATGTTCCTGATGTTCCGCCTGGGCCGTCCCGACGTGCTGCCGCTCGACGACTACAGCCTGCGCAAGGCCTATGCGAAGGCCTTCAGGAAGCGCACGCTGCCCTCGCCGCAGGCGCTGGAGAAGGCCGGCGAGAAATGGCGGCCCTACCGCACGGTGGCGAGCTGGTACCTGTGGCGGGCGCTGGAGACATGAAGCGGCGTTCATCTGTGCCACTGGAGTGACACATCCGCCGTGACATAATCGGCTTATGGCCCTTACGTTCTCGAATACCGTCGACCGCACGCTCGAACGCCTGCGGATCGCCTTCATCGACACCGCTCGCGGCGCCCGCGAGGTGGTGGGTGCCCCGCTCCGTCCCGACCTGCCCGACGACGATGTGCCACGGCTGAAAAGCCGCATCGACGCCTGCCTGGCGGCCAAGGGGGGCGAGACGGCGCGGCGTGTACGCGCCGCCGATCTCGGCCAGGCCTATCTCTCGCTCTCGCCCGCCGGGCGGAAGAAGTTCCTGCTGACGCTGGCCCACGACTATGGCCTGCCGCGCGAGGCGGCGATGGCCGCGGTCGAGCGCTGGCGCACCTCCAAGGAGCCGGCGCGGGCGCTGCGCCGGGCGCTGGAGCCGCCGGCGGTGCGGCTGCTGCGCGAGTTCGTGGGCGTCCCGCAGGGCGTGAAGTTCGTGGTCGATCTCCGCGCCGAGCTGCTGGCGCTCGGCAAGAGCGACGCCGCGGCGCGGGCGCTGAGCGAAGACCTGCGGCCCCTGCTCGGCGCCTGGTTCGACGTCGGTTTCCTCGACCTGGTGCGCATCGACTGGCAGTCGCCGGCATCGCTCCTGGAGAAGCTCGTGGCCTACGAGGCCGTCCACGCCATCCGCTCGTGGCGCGACATCAAGAACCGGCTCGATTCGGATCGCCGCTGCTTCGCCTTCTTCCACCCGCGCATGCCCGACGAGCCGCTGATCTTCGTCGAGGTCGCCCTGGTGGCGGGCCTCGCCGGCAACGTGCAGCGCCTGCTCGACGCGCGCGCGGAGACCAGCGACCCGAGCGAGGCCAACACCGCGATCTTCTATTCCATCTCCAACTGCCAGCAGGGCCTGGCGGGCATCAGCTTCGGCAACTTCCTGATCAAGCGCGTGGCCGAGCAGCTCGCGCATGAGCTGCCGAGGATCAAGGATTTCGCGACGCTGTCGCCCATTCCCAGTCTGCGCCAGCACATCGACAGCCGGCTGAAGAACGAGGGCGACGATGCGCTGAGCCAGGCCGAGATCGCTTCCCTGGCGCCGGTGATCGGCGACGCCACGGGAGCCGCCGCGGTCGCCGCGTTGCTCGGTCGCCCGAACTGGTGGGAGGTGCCAGCGATCAACAAGGCGCTCCGGCCCATCCTGTCGCGGCTGGCGGCGCAGTATCTCGCGTCGGCCGACGACAAGGGCCGCGCCCTCGACCGCGTGACGCATTTCCACCTCGGCAACGGCGCCATCGTCGAGCGGCTGAACTGGCTGGCCGACACCAGTGCCAACGGCTTCAGGCAGTCCTACGCCATGATGGTGAACTACCGCTACAAGCTCGCTGACGTCGACGCCAACCACGAGGCCTATTCGAACGGCAGGATCGTCGCCAGCCGCGAAGTGCGCGCGCTGGCGAAGGGGTGATTACTCCTCCCCTGCGAAGCAGGGGAGGTGGCGCCGTCATACGGCGACGGAGGGGTCGAAAGCGCGAAAAGGATCGTCGAGGCTCATGACCCCTCCGCCCTTTCAGGGCACCTCCCCACTGCGTGGGGAGGACAAGAGTTGGTCACTTGTTCAGGTAGTTGAGCTTCAGGCCCGGGCGCGGCCATTCGAAGCTCACCAGCTTGCCGGTCATGGAAAGCGTGGCGAAAGCCGTGCGCAGATCCTTGCCGCCGAAGCAGACGTTGGTGACCATCGGATCGGGCAGCTTGTATTGCGTCACCGACGCGCCGTCGGGCGAGATGTCGGAGACGGCGCCGGTGATCAGCGTGGCGACGCAGATGTGGCCGGCCGAATCGACGGCCAGCGAATCGAACATCTGGTAGCCGCCGAGACCCACGATGACGCGGCCCTTCTCACCGCGATAGGGACCGTTGGCGTCCTTTATGACGCCCGGCGCCGAGAGCTTGAAGGCCCAGCAGCGCGCGGTCGGCGTCTCCACGACGTAGAGCGTCTTCTCGTCGGGCGAGAGGCCGCAGCCGTTGGGCCGCTCCAGCGGAAACACCTTCTGCTCGATCTTCGAACCATCCGCCTTGGCGTAGTAGACGGCACCGCGGTCGCTGTCGTGCTCGCGCGTCTTGCCGAGATCGGTGAACCAGAAGCCGCCGGCATTGTCGAACACGATGTCATTGGGGCCATTCAGCTTGCGGCCATCGCACGACTCGTAAAGCGTCTCGACCTTGCCGGTCTCGGGATCGACGGTCTGGATCGAGCCGCCCTTGTAGGAGGCGGGCTGGGTTCCGGGAAACAGCCGGCCGTCGGGCCGCTTGATCCAGTTGAAGCCGCCGTTGTTGCAGACGTAGATCTTGCCCGCAGGCCCCATCGCGGCGCCGTTGGGACCACCGGGCATCTTGGCCACGACCTGCTGCTTGCCGTCGGGCGTGACGCGCGTCAGCGTCTCGCGGGCGATCTCGACCAGGATCACCGAACCGTCGGGCATGGCGATCGGGCCCTCAGGGAATTGCAGGCCCGAGGTGATCTCCTTGTGCGGCGTCGTCATCGTCGTTTCCCCTATTTTCCCTTGAACGCTGCCTGGCGCTTGGCAAGGAAGGCCGTGACGCCTTCCCTGAAATCCTCGCTGCGGCCCAACTCGCGCTGGACGTCGCGCTCCAGGTCGAGCTGCGCCGAGAGATCGTTGGTGCCGGACTTGTCGAGCGCACCCTTGATGCGCGCCAGGGCAAGCGTCGGCCCGTCGGCGAGCTTGCGCGCGACCTCGGTCGCCGTCGCCATCAGGACGGCGTCGTCGACAACGTCCCAGATCAGGCCCCACTCCTTGGCCTTGTCGGCGGAAATCTGCGGCGCCAGCATGGCCAGCGCCCGCGCGCGCTGGTCGCCCACAAGGCGCGGCAGGAACCAGGTGCTGCCGCCGTCAGGCAGCAGGCCGATGCGGGCGAAGGCCTGCAGGAACGAGGCGGACTTGCCGGCGATGGCGATGTCCGACGCCAGCGCGAAGCTCATGCCGACGCCCGCCGCCACGCCGTTCACCGCCGCCACGATCGGCTTGGGGATGGTGCGCATGAGGCGGATCACGGGATTGAAGTATTTGTCGAGGGCGGCGCCTGAATCGGCGGTAGCGCTCGCCTCGCGATCGGGATCGGCCAGGTCGGCGCCGGCACAGAAGCCGCGGCCCGCGCCGGTGATCAGCACGGCGCGCACCGAGGTGTCGGCCGCCAGCTCCTCCCAGCAGGTTTTTATCTCGGCGATCATCTTGCGCGACACGGCGTTCAGCCGATCGGGCGCGTTGAAGGTGAGCGTGGCGAGACCATTGTCGCGGGCGAGCAGGATCTTGTCGTAGGCCATCGCCTCAGCGTCCCGTGAAGTTGGCCGGCCGCTTGGCAAGGAAGGCCGCGACGCCCTCCTTGAAATCCTCGCTGCGGCCAAGCTCACGTTGGGCGTCGCGCTCGAGGTCGAGCTGCTGGTCGAGCGTGTTGGTGCCGGCGCGGTTCATGGCGTCCTTGATGGCGGCATAGGAGCGGGTCGGGCCCGCCGCGAGTTTGCGCGCAAGCTGGGTCGCCTCCTCCATCAGGGCGGCGTCGTCGACCACCTGCCAGACCATGCCCATGCGCTCGGCTTCCTCGGCCGGCACCGAGGTGCCCAGCATGGCGAGCGCCCGGGCGCGGGCGTCGCCCACGGTATGCGGCAGGAACCAGGTGCCGCCCAGGTCAGGAATCAGGGAAATACGCACGAAGGCCTGGTCGAAGCGGGCAGCGCGCGCCGCCAGCACGATATCGCAGGCCAGCGCCAGATTGGCGCCGCCGCCGGCCGCGACGCCATTCACGGCCGCCACCACCGGTTTGGGCAGCGCGCGGATGGCGCGGATCATGGGGTTGAACAGCCGGTCCATGGCGACGCCGAGGTCGGGCTTGCCGTCGGGCCCGACCATGGCGGGGCCGGAGCCCGCGAGGTCGGCGCCGGCACAGAAGCCGCGGCCAGTGCCGGTCAACAGCACGGCCCGCACCGCCTGGTCGTCACGGGCGCGGGCGAACGCAGCGATCACCGCCTCGATCAGGGCATGGTTCATGGCGTTCAGGCGCTGCGGGCGGTTGAGCGTCAGGGTGAGGACGCCGCTGTCGAGAGTGGCCAGGACGGGTGTTTCTTCCATGAAGCCCAGACTGGCATGCGTTCAGGGCCCGCGCCAACCGGTCGCGTCGCAGGGCGGCATGGGGTCCCGTATGTCGGAGGGCGATGGCCAGCATCCTGATCCTGGTCGGCACCGAGTCGGGCAACGCCCAGATGGTGGCCGACACGCTGAAGCCGGTGCTGAAGGGCGCCGGCCACAGCGTCAACGTGAGCGACGCGGCCGCCAACGCCGCCGATTTCCTCGGCAACGACGTCCTGCTGGTGATCTGCGCGACGCACGGCTCGGGCGACATCCCGACCAACATCCTGCCGCTGGCCGAAGTTCTGGAGCGCGAGCATCCCGATCTGTCGGGCCACCGCTACGGCATCATTGCGCTCGGCGACATGACCTACCAGGACACCTTCTGCGGCGCCGGCAAGAAGCTCGACGACATCTTTGCGTCGTGCGGCGCCAAGCGCATCGGCGAGCGGCTGGAAGTCGATGCCTCGACGCAGCCGCTGCCCGACGAGGAGGCGCTCACCTGGATCGAGGGCTGGAAGGCGCTCGTCTAGGCGGGTTCAGTCGGGAAGCGTGAAAATCTCGACCGGCTTCGGCACGCCGCGCAGGCGGTGGGTGCCCAGCGACTTCATCGGCTGCGCACAAACCTCGTTGAAATCGGCCGAGGCGCAGACCTGGACCCCGAGTGCCTTGGTGAGGCCCTCCAGCCGTGAGGCGCGGTTGACGGCCGAGCCGATGACGGTGAAGTCGAGCCGATCCTCGGTGCCGATATTGCCGAACGTCACCGTGCCGACGTGCAGGCCGATGCCGAAACGCACCGGCTCGGCGCCGCCGGCGGCGCGCGCCTCGTTGGCCGCCTCGATGTCGCCGATCACCTGGCGCGCGGCGGCGAGCGCGTTGGCCGTGACCATCGGCAGGAACAGCGCGTCCTCGGCCGGGAAATAGGCCATCACGCCGTCGCCGATGAATTTCAGGATCTCGCCGTCGTGCGCCGCCAGCGCATTGCCGACGAGCTGGAAGTAGTTGTTCAGGAGTTCCAGCACCTCATTGGGCGGCAGCCTTTCGTTCAGCCCGGTGAAGTCGCGCAGGTCGGAGAACCACAGCACGGCGCGGATCTCCTCGCCATCGCCGCGGCGGATGGCGCCGTTCAGGATGCGCTGGCCGACCTGGGGGCCGAGGTAGGTATTGGCGATCGTGTCGGCGACGCTGTGCTCGATATGCATCTCAATCACCGCGCCCATCATGTCGACCAGGCGGGTGAGATCGGCGATATCGGCTTCGCTGAAACCGTCCGCGGCGTCGGTGACGAAGGCCACGACCGGCATCGGCCCGTCGCGGCGAATATGCATCGGCAGGGAAAAGTAGTCGGTGCCGCCCTCGGCCTTGACCTCGTGCAGCACCAAATGGTGCTTGTCCGTCAACACATCGAGCCGATAGCGGACCGAGCGGCCCTGCTCGCGCACTTCCTGGATCGGGCTGCCGATATAGGCCGATGTGAACTGGATGCCGTAGGCGCGGGGGATCGACTGCACCGGCTGGCCGCGCCGCCACAGATAACCCATCGCCTGGAGTTGCGGATGAATGAGCTGCAGGCCGATGTACATGCGCCACACCGGCACGCCGGCGGCCACCACGCGCGTCATCACCTGCTCGACGAAGGCGGTCGGCGTCGGAACGAGCCGCCCCTTTTCGGCAAGCCAGATTCCGACCGGCGCCAAACGGTCGGCGGTCATTGTGGTGTCTCCCCCTTCATGTTGGAGACACCATGTTGGACGTTCCGCGGCGGTTTCAAGAGCGCTGTAGAATCACCACCGATGCCACGGCTTCTTCCATGCCGATGAGGCCGCCGCCGTTCTCGGCCAGTGCAACTTCCGCACCCTTGACCTGACGCGGCCCGGCCTCGCCGCGGAGCTGTGCCGCGAGTTCGGCCAGCATCGAGAGCCCGGTCGCGCCGACCGGATGGCCCTTCGACACGAGACCGCCCGACGTGTTGATCGGCAGCTTGCCGCCAGGGCCGGTGGCGCCCGAGCCCACGAACCTGCCGCCCTCACCCTCGGAGCAGAAGCGCAGCATCTCGCTCTGGTAGACCTCGCAGAAGCTGGTGGCGTCGTGGACCTCGGCGACGTCGATGTCCTCGGGCCCCAGCCCCGCCATCTTATAGGCCTTGTCGGCAGCGGCGCGCGTGAGGCCCGGCTGGTCGAGCGGGCGATACATGCCGCCGGAGAAGCCGACGCCGGCAACCTTGATGGCGCGTTCCCGGACCTGCTTGGGCAGCTTCTCGAGATACTCCTTCGAGCACAGCAGCGCCGCCGCCGCGCCATCGCCGATCGGCGCGCACATGGCGCGGGTCAGTGGATACGACACCGGCCGGTCCTGCAGCACGGCCTCCTCGGTCATCTGGAAGCGGTACTGCGCTTTCTCGTTCAGCGCGCCGTAATTGTGGTTCTTGGCGGCGCCGGCGGCGATCTGCGCCTGCGTCGTGCCGTACTTCCACATGTGCCACTTGGCCTGCATGGCGTAGGTGTCCATGAAGATGGTGCGGTCGGGCCCGGTCTCGAAGGTCGAGCCGATCATCGAGCCCACCTTGTTCATCTCCTCGACCAGCCGATCGTGCTGGCCGGTAATGTAGCCCTGATTGAAAAGGCCCGCGGTGCGCTCCGGCGCGTCGGGGCTGAAAAGCTTCTCGACGCCGATGCAGAACGACAGTTCGTGCGTGCCGGCCAGCACGTCCTTCCAGGCGCCCATGAAGGCGGTCGAGGCAGTGGCACAGGCGTTCTCGACGTTGAACATCGGAACGCGCTCGGGAAACAGCCCCTCCTCGACCAGCGGCTGGAACAGCGCCTGGCCGCGGATCGAGTTCTGGCCCCAGAAGCCCATGCCGCAATTGCCCAGCCAGCCGGACTCGATGTCGGCGCCGGTCTTCATGCCGGCGTCGGAAAGCGCGCCGAGATAAGCCTCGCGCGCGAGATCGCCGAAGCCGAGCCCCGGGTGTTTCTTGAAGACCGTGGTGTAGGCGCCGATGATATAGACGTCGCGCATGGCAGCGTTTCCTCAGGTTGGCTTTCCGGCCATTTGAGCGTATCCAATCGCCCTGCGCTAGGAGAACGAACATGGCCGTAGCGGCCCCCGCGAGACCCCTCAACGTCGACAACACCATCGCCGAGCTGAAGAAGCTCTACGGCGATCGCGTCAGTACCGCACACGCCGTGCGCGAGCAGCATGGCAAGGATATTTCGTACCACGAGGCGCACCTGCCCGACGCCGTGGTGTTCGCCGAATCGGTCGAGGAAGTGCAGCAGATCGTCCAGCTCTGCGCCCGGCTGAAGACGCCCATCATCGCCTTCGGCACCGGCACCTCGCTGGAAGGCCACATCAGCGCGCCCAACGGCGGCATCTCGCTCGACGTCAGCCGCCTGAACCGCGTGCTGCAGGTGAACGAGGCCGACCTCGACGTGGTGGTGCAGCCCGGCGTCACCCGCAAGCAGCTCAACGAATACATCCGCGACACCGGCCTCTTCTTCCCGATCGATCCCGGCGCCGACGCCTCGATCGGCGGCATGGCCAGCACCCGCGCCTCGGGCACCAACGCGGTGCGCTACGGCACCATGCGCGAGAACGTGCTGTCGTTGCAGGTCGTGACCGCCGACGGACGGCTGATGCGGCTGGGCGGTCGCGCCCGCAAGTCGAGCGCGGGCTACGACCTGGTGAAGCTGTTCGTGGGCTCCGAGGGGACGCTCGGCATCATCACCGAGATCACGCTACGCCTCTACGGAATCCCTGAGTCGATGGTTGCCGCGACGTGCGCTTTCGACAGCCTCGAGGGCGCGGTCAACACCGTGATCCAGACCATCCAGTCGGGCATCCCGGTGGCGCGCATCGAGCTGATGGACACCGAAACGGTCGATACCGTGAACAAGTATTCCAAGCTCAGCCTGCCCAACAAGAACCTGCTGCTATTGGAGTTCCACGGTACCGAGGCGGGCACCAAGGAGCAGGCCGAGATGGTGCAGGCATTGGCCGCCGAGAATGGCGGCGGCGATTTCGCCTGGACCAGCCAGGCCGAGGAGCGCAGCAAGATGTGGCAGGGCCGCCACGACGCGGCCTGGGCCGCCAAGGCCGCCAAGCCTGGCTGGGGCATGTGGGCGACCGACGTCTGCGTGCCGATCTCCAACCTCGCCGAATGCATCCTCGAGACCCAGAAGGACATCGTGGCCAACGGCCTCTACGCGCCCATCGTGGGCCACGTGGGCGATGGCAACTTCCATCTCACCATGATGGTGAACCCCGACGACCCGACCTACCTGAAGCGGGCCGAGGGCCTCAACGACCGCATGATCGCCCGCGCGCAGCACCTCGGCGGCACCTGCACCGGCGAGCACGGCGTCGGCATCGGCAAGATCAAGTACCTCTACAAGGAACACGGCGAGGCGATGTCGCTGATGCGCTCGATCAAGAAGGCGCTCGACCCCGACAACATCATGAACCCGGGCAAGATCATCGGGCCGATCAACTAGCGTATGCTGACCTGGGTCACGGGCTGGATGGTGGTGAATTTGGCGATGTCGCCGAACACTTCGGCAGCGCGCGGCCCGGTGAGGCTCGCCTGCAAGGTGTCGGCGCTTTCGAAACTCAGGTGGGCCATGGCCACGTAGGGTGCCGGACCGCCGTCGCCGGCAGAGAGCCCATGAAATACCTGCACACCGACAAGGCCCGTCGACTCGAAGGCCTGCTCCACGAGCGGAATGTGGCTGGCGTTGTAGTAGGCGGTGTCGAAACGGGCGCCGGCGGTGGCGGGATAGAAGACGCTGAAGACGATCATGGGAGCTCCTCGTTGCTCTGGGTGGTGGCATGGACCTTAGGCCGATGATCGGGTTTAAGGTTCTTGGACGATCTGAAAAGTTCTGAAAGACACATGAACGGCCAGTCCCTTCCCGAGACCGCCTTCGGCCCCTTCCAACTGGACCTGCGCAACCGACGCCTGCGCAGGAATGGAACCGACGTTGGACTGGGCGAGCGCGCGCTGGATGTGCTCTGCGCGCTCGTCGCGGCAGAGGGCGCGCTGGTGACGAAATCCGAGCTGATCGCAAAAGTCTGGCCGGGCGTCACGGTCGAAGAGAATAACCTGCAGGTGCAGATCTACGCCGTGCGGCGTGCGCTCGGCGAAGACGGCGACAGCCGCGGCTATGTTCGCACGGTCTCCGGTCGTGGTTATCGGTTTGTCGGCGATGCGCCGGCCGCCGGCGATGCTGCGACTGCGGCGCTTCCGGCCCAGGAGATCCGGTATTGCCGGATGGCGGACGGCGCCCATCTGGCGATCGCCACCTTGGGCGATGGATCGCCCGTGGTTCGCGCGCCGGTCTGGATGAGCCATGTCGAGCACGACTGGCGCACCACGATCTGGCGCGAGGTGTTGGCAGCCCTTGCCGGCGCCCACAGGCTGCTTCGCTACGACGCGCGGGGCACGGGTCTTTCCGACCGGGATGTCGAGATTTCCTTCGAGGCGTCCGTCAGCGACCTCGAGACCGTCGTCGATGCGCTCGGGCTAAAGCGCTTCGCGCTGCTCGGCATGTCGCAGGGCAGCGCGGTCTCCATCGCCTATGCCGCGCGTCATCCGGAGCGGGTCAGCCGGCTGGTGCTGGCCGGCGGCTATGCGCGGGGTGCCCTGGTGGTGTCACCGGAACGCGCCGCCGCCGTGGACGCCATGGCCATCCTCGTGGCGGAGAACTGGGGCAGCGACAATCCCGCCTTTCGGCAGCTCTTCACCTCGCTCGGATTTCCAGAGGCCAGCACGGCCCAGATCCATGAACTCAACGAGCTGCAACGGGTGTCGGCCTCGGGTGAGACGGCAGCCCGGGTTCTGAAGATGCTCGCTCATGTCGACGTCTCGGCAGAACTTGCCGAGGTGCGCGCGCCGACGCTGGTGCTGCACAGCCGCGATGATGCCTGGATACCGGCCGAGCGCAGCCGGGAGATCGCCCGTGGGATTCCCGGCGCCCGCTTTCACGAGATCGCGGGCGCCAATCATGTCGTGCTGCCCCAGGGGCCGCTGTTCGACAGCTATGTCGCGACGGTCCTGGCGTTCCTCGCAGACGTCTAGGACGGGCACAGATCATCGGATCGATAGTCCTGTCATCCCGAGCGTAGCGAGGGATCTTTCGACAACAGAAAAGATCCCTCGCTACGCTCGGGATGACAGCGCAACAAAAAAGGGCCGGCTTTCGCCGGCCCTTTGCACTTAATCCGCTGTCACTTGGCCGCCTGCACCATGATCTCGACGCTGAGGCCGGGGGCTGCGAGCTTGGCCTCGACAGTGGCGCGAGCGGGCGCGTTACCCGGCGCCACCCAGGCGTCCCACACTTCGTTCATCTGGCTCCAGGTCTTGATGTCGGTCAGCCAGATGTTGGCCGACAGGATCTTCGACTTGTCGGTACCGGCTTCCTTCAGGAACTTGTCGATCTTGGCCAGGATCTGCGCGGTCTGGCCCTTGACGTCGGCCTTGGGGTCGTCGGCGGTGAGGCCGGCCAGATACACGGTGTTGCCGTGCACGACCGCACTGCTCATGCGGGCTCCGGCATTGATACGTTGGACGCTCATGTTCTCTCTCCTCCGTGAAAGCGGCCGCGACCTTAGCAGAGCCTAGATCGCCGCGACGACCATGATTTCGATCTTCATGGCAGGGTCGTTCAGCCGGGCCTGCACAGTGGCACGGGCCGGCGTCTGGCCGGGCACCACCCAGGCATCCCAAACTTTATTCATGGCGGCAAAATCTCCGATATCGCTGAGCCAGATCACCGCACTCAGGATCTTCGTCTTGTCGCTGCCGCCCTTGGCCAATAGCGAGTCGATCTCGGTCAGCGCCTGCTTCACCTGACCCGTGATGTCCTGCGAGGTGTCCTCCGGGATCATGCCCGAGAGATACATGCTATCGCCGTAGACGGTGGCCTCGCACAGCCGCGGGCCCGGATCGATTCGCCTGAGATCGCTCATGGCCGACCCTAGAACATTCCGCCCGTCGGCACGAGCTTCCGTTCCCCACGGCCTGTCGGTTCGCGATACAGTCCGCGCCGGGAGGAACTCAGTCATGACGATAAGGCGCCCACTCGATGGGATGCTCGTCCTCGATCTCGGGCAGATCTACAACGGCCCCTATTGCGGACTGCAGCTTGGCTTCATGGGCGCCCGCGTGCTCAAGATCGAGCCGCCGGAAGGCGATGTCGTGCGCCGTCGCAAGCGCGAAGTCGAGCCCTGGCCGCTGGTCATGCTGAACTCCAACAAGGAGTCGGTGGTGCTCGACCTAAAACAGCCGCGCGGCAGGGAGATCTTCCTCGAGCTGGTCGCCAAGGCCGATGTGCTGATCGAGAATTTCGCCGCAGGCGTGATGGACCGCCTCGGTCTCGGCTACGAGGTGCTGAGCAAGCTCAACCCGCGCCTGGTCTATGGCGGCAGCTCGGGCTTTGGCCTCGATGGACCCTATCGCGACCTGCCCGCCATGGACGTCACGGTCCAGGCAATGAGCGGTATCACCAACGCCACCGGCGATGCCGACGGACCGCCGACCAAGGCGGGTGCGGCCGTCTGCGACTTTCTGGCGGGCATCCATCTCTGCGCCGGCATCCTGGGGGCGCTGGTCCAACGTGAGCGGACCGGCAAAGGCCAGAGAGTCGAGGTCGCCATGCATGAAGCGGCGGTAACTTCGCTCGCCTCGGCCATGGGCGCCGTCATGGACGGCGATACCGACGTGCCGGACCGCACGGGCAACAGGCATCCCGCGCTGGCCATGGCGCCGTACAACACCTACCCGTGCGCCGACGGCTACGTGGCGATCTTCACCGCCGCCGAGCGGCACTGGCATTCGATGTGCAAGATGCTGGACCAACCCGAGTTGCTCGACGATCCGGAGCTGTCGAGCACGATCGGCCGGGCCAAGCGCATGCCGGAGGTCGACGCCATCGTGTCGGCCTGGACGCTGTCGCGCTCGAAGGCCGAGGTGCTGAAGCTTCTCAACGACGCACACGTGCCTTGCGCGCCAGTGAAGACGGCGCGCGAGGTGGCGACCGATCCCCATCTCGAGGCCCGCGGATTCTGGGTCGATACAGACCATCCACGCCGCGGCAAGACCCGCGTGCCGATCTCGGCGATCCGGCTCCACACCGGCGGCAAGTCGGAGATCCGCTCGCCCGCGCCGACGCTGGGTCAGCATACGGATGTGGTACTGGGTGAATTGCTGGGGATCAAGGCTGACGAACTCGCGAAGTTGCGCGCCGACAAAGTCACCAAGCCGGTGGCGTGATTCTCCTCCCCATTCAAATGGGGAGGTGTCGCCGTCTTACGGCGACGGAGGGGTCATGACCCCATCGCCCTCGTGAGACGAGGGCACTTCCCCATTTGAATGGGGAAGAAGTTCTACGCCCGCTCTCTAATATCCGAGAATTTTATCTTCGGGCTCTTCTCGGCGACATAGCCCAGCTCCCAGGCGTTGCGCGCCAGGAACACCGGCGAGCCGTCGCGGTCCTCCGACATGCCGCCGCGGTTGGCCGACATGAACTCTTCCAGGTCGGCCTTGGTCTCGGCGGAGATCCAGCGTGCGGTCTCGAACGGCGCCGGCTCGAGATCGATCTTGACCTGGTATTCGGCATCGACGCGCGTCTTCAAGACGTCGAACTGCAGCTCGCCGACCACCCCCACGATGTGGTCGCCGCCGATGACACGGCGGAATACCTGCGTCACACCCTCCTCGGCAAGGTCCTCGAGGGCGCGCTTCAGCTGCTTGGACTTCATCGGGTCTTCGAGCCGCACACGGCGCAGGATTTCCGGGGCGAAGTTGGGAATGCCCACGATCTTGATCACTTCGCCTTCGGTCAGCGTGTCGCCGACCCGCAACACGCCATGGTTGGGAATGCCGATGATGTCGCCCGGCCAGGCCTCATCCACGATCTCGCGTTCGCGGGCAAAGAACAGGATCGGCGAATTGACCGACAGCACCTTGCCGGTGCCCATCTGCGTGAGCTTCATGCCGCGCTTGAACTTGCCGCTGCAGAGCCTGAGGAAGGCGATGCGGTCGCGGTGGTTGGGATCCATGTTGGCCTGGACCTTGAACACGAAGCCCGAGACCTTGGGTTCGGTCGGCTCGATGGGGCGCGGCTCGGCAGGCTGCGGACGCGGCGGCGGCGCCCATTGCGCCAAAGCGTCCAATAGCTCGCGGACGCCGAAATTATTGTAGGCGCTGCCGAAGAACACCGGCGACAGATGACCTGCCCTGTAAGATTCGAGATCGAACTCGGGATAGCCCGCACGCACCAGCTCGACATCCTCGGCGAGCTTGGGATCGGTGATCTCGTAATTCTCGATCAGCTCGCCGATGCGGCTGCGGTCGGCGGTGTCGAACACCAGCATGCGGTTGTTGGCGAGATCGTAGGCGCCCTTGAAATTCTGGCCCGAGCCCTGCGGCCAGCTCATGGGCGTCACGTCGAGGGCGAGCGTCGAGGCGATCTCGTCCAAAAGCTCGATCGGATCCTTGGACTCGCGGTCCATCTTGTTGATGAAGGTGATGATCGGCACGTCGCGCAGCCGGCAGATCTCGAACAGCTTGCGGGTGCGCGCCTCGATGCCCTTGGCGGCGTCGATCACCATGACAGCAGAATCGACGGCCGTCAGCGTGCGGTAGGTGTCCTCGCTGAAGTCCTCGTGGCCCGGCGTGTCGAGCAGGTTGAAGACCGCGCCGCCGTACTCGAAATGCATCACCGAGGTGGTGACCGAGATGCCGCGCTGCTGCTCGATCTTCATCCAGTCCGAACGGGCGCGCCGGGCATCGCCGCGCGCCTTCACGGCGCCTGCGACATGAATGGCGCCGCCGAACAGCAGCAGTTTCTCGGTCAGCGTCGTCTTGCCGGCGTCGGGATGGGAAATGATGGCAAACGTGCGCCGCAAGCCGGCGGGATGACCGGCCAGACGGGCGTCGGAATCGGGTGAAACGGCAGAATCGGGCACTTTTTGCGAAACCTTCGGGGGTGCGAGGGGGTAGCTGACAGGCCCTGCGGCGTCAACTCGGCCATGGCCAGTCTTCTCCCGCACTGCCCCGCTTGGTCGCATCGCTGAGGTTTGTTAGTACGGCGGCGGTCTTTTTCCGGCGCGGCGTGACTTTGGATGAGTGGATTTGGACGAATGGGTACGTTTTGGGCTGTCTGGAAAGAGTCGCTGATCTCCCTTGCTGGTGGCGCCGCCTACGGCGCAATCGTCGGATATGCCAAGCAGTCGGCCCTCGACGGGATAACGGCCGGCGGCGTGGTGTTCCTTTGCCTGCTTGCCGGGCAGAGCTGGTTCTTGCGCGGATCTACGAAGGCGCTGGACGAGCAACCCGCCCCGGAGACGGTCGACGATTTCGTCAGCATCAGGAGCGGCATCGAGGAACTGAAGGCGCAGGGCGCCTTGCCGGAGGTCGCGCCGGAAAAGCCGGACGACAGTCAGAAAGCGCTGTTCCGGAACCTTGCCCAGTCACCGGCCAAGAGGGCGCCTGTGGAAGCGCTTGCGCCCAAGCAACTGCTTGATCTCAAGATGCCGTACCAGGCGGTGCTGAATGCGGCCGTGAATTTCGAACGCGAGGTCAGGCGCAGGGCGGATATTCCGGGGGGACGGACAGTTCCTCTGGCGCGCCTGTTCCTTCAGCCGCAATTCAATCTATCGAAGGAGAAGGTTCAGCAGCTGGACACCTTGCGACGGGTAAGGAACAGCATCCTCCATGGCTTCGAGACCCTCGTCGATCCCCTCGAAGCGGCAGAGCTCGTCGCCGCCTACGACAGAGCCGCGTCGTGGTTCGAACCTGCCAAGGACGCTAGACTGACGCCATGAACAGCGACCAGCTCAAGACATTCATCGACACCTTCTGGGACGACGCGATTGTCCCCTCCCTCGTCGACTACATCCGCATCCCCAACAAGTCGCCGGCCTTCGACCCGAAATGGGAAGAGCATGGCTATATGGAGGATGCGGTTACGCTCATGGTGGACTGGGCGCGCCCGTACCTCGCGGCCTTCGCGGGCGCCACGCTAGAGGTCGTGCGCTTGTCCGGTCGCACGCCGCTGATCTTCATCGAGGTGCCCGGCGACGATAACGACGACACGGTGTTGCTGTACGGCCATCTCGACAAGCAGCCGGAGATGGTGGGCTGGGCCGAGGGCATGGGGCCCTGGATCCCCGTGCTGAAGGGCGACAAGCTCTATGGCCGCGGCGGCGCCGACGACGGCTACGCGATCTATGCCTGCTTCGCCGCCTTGCTGGCGCTGCGCGAACAGAAGGCGCCGCGTGCCCGCTGCGTCATCATGATCGAGGGCTGCGAGGAATCCGGCAGCTACGACCTGCCCTTCTACGTCGACCACCTGATCGAGCGCATCGGCGACCCGTCGTTGGTGGTGTGCCTCGATTCCGGCTGCGGCGACTGGGACCGGTTGTGGCTCACCACCTCACTGCGCGGCATCGCCGCCGGCACGCTGACGGTCCGCGTGCTGAACGAAGGCGTGCATTCGGGCGACGCGTCGGGGATCGTGCCCTCCTCGTTCCGCATCGTGCGCAGTCTGCTGACTCGGCTGGAGGATGAGGCGACCGGCGACATGAAGCTGCCGGAGCTCTTCGTGCAGATTCCGCCACAGCGCATCGCCCAAGCTTCGGAAGCGGCGCGCGTGCTTGGCGAGGAGGTCTATCGCAAATTCCCGTTTGCCGGCACGACCAAGCCGATGGTCGAGGATCTCGGCCAGATGGTGCTGAACCGGACGTGGCGGCCGCAGCTCGCGACGGTCGGCATGGCGGGCTACCCGGAGCCGGGCGATGCCGGCAACGTGCTGCTGCCCTTTACCTCGGCCAAGATCAGCGTGCGCACGCCGCCGACGCTCGACGCCAAGGAGGCCGTGAAGGCAATCAAGAAGGCCCTGGAGGCCGATCCGCCTTATGGCGCGACCGTCGAGTTCGATGCCGGCGAAGGCGGCCAGAGCGGCTGGCACGCGCCGCCGCTGGCGCCCTGGCTGGAGAAGGCCGTGACGGAAGCCTCGCAGGAAGCGTTCGGCAAGCCGGTCGCCTACATGGGCGAAGGCGGCACGATTCCCTTCATGGGCATGCTGGGCGAGAAGTTCCCGAAGACGCAGTTCGTCATCACCGGCGTGCTCGGTCCGCACTCCAATGCCCACGGTCCCAACGAATTCCTTCACATCCCGACGGGCAAGAAGGTGACGGCGGCAACGGCGCGGCTGATCGCGGCGCACTACGTCCGGAAGGGCAAGTAAGGGCTAACTGCCGAGCTCTTCCTTCAGCATCTCGAGCTCGAGCCACTCGCTCTCGGCGGCATCGATCTCGGCTTGGGCGGCGCCCAGACGGGCGCTTTTGGCGCCGAAGCCCTTGGGATCGCGGCTGTAGAGGGCGGGATCGGCCAGCGCCTCGTTGATGGCCGCCATCTCGGCTCGCAGGGCATCAATCCGCTTCGGCAATTCGACCAGCGCCCGCTCGCGCTTGTAGCCGAGACGAGCCTTGGTCTCGCGTGCCGGAGATGCCGGCTTCGCCTTGGCGCGCGACGGCGTGACGCCCGTGGGCTCCACGCGCGGGCCGCGCTGGCTCACGTAGTCGCTATAACCGCCGGCATATTCGATCGCCGTGCCGTCGCCTTCGAGGGCGATGGTCGAGGTCACGAGCCGGTCGAGGAAGTCGCGGTCGTGGCTGACCAAAAGCACGGTGCCGTCGTAGTCGGCCAGGGCCTCCTGCAGGAGATCGAGCGTGTCGGCGTCGAGATCGTTGGTAGGCTCGTCGAGCACGATCATGTTGGAGGGCGCGGCCAGCGCCTTGGCCAGCAGCAGCCGGTTGCGCTCGCCGCCCGACAGGGTGCGCACGGGCTGGCGCGCCTGCTCGTCGCGGAACAGATACTCGCGCAGATAGGTCATCACGTGGGTGGGATGGCCGCGCACCAGCACATGGTCGTTGCGGTCGGCCAGGATCTCCCACGGCGTCTTGTCGGGATCGAGGCCGATGCGGCGCTGGTCGATCACCACCGGGATCAGGTTGGCGCCGAGCTTCACGGTCCCTGAATCGGGTGCGAGCTCGCCCATCAGCATCTTCAGGAGCGTGGTCTTGCCGGCGCCGTTGGGGCCGATCAGGCCGATGCGGTTCTTGCGGAAGATGCGCGTCGAGAAATCCTCGACGATGACCTTCTCGCCCCAGCGCTTGGAGATGTTGCGCGCGGTCACGACCAGCGCGCCCGAGGCTTCCGCCTGGCCCGCCTCGATGGTGGCGCGGCCGACCGGGCCGATCTGCTCGCGGCGCTGCTGGCGGAGCGCGTTCAGCGCCCTGAGGCGGCCCTCGTTGCGGGTCCGCCTGGCGCGGATGCTCTTGCCCGCCCATTCGGTCTCGCGCTCGATCAGCCGGTCAAGCTTGTGCCGCTCCGTCGCCTCGCGTTCGACGATGTCGGCCGACCAGCTCTCGAACTCGCCGTAACCGCGATCGAGGCGGCGCACGATGCCGCGGTCGAGCCACAGCACGGCCCGCGACAGGGTCGTCAGGAACCGCCGGTCGTGGCTCACCAGCACGTAGGCGCCGCGCCATTTCGAGAGCTTGTCCTCCAGCCACTCGATGGTGGGCAGGTCGAGATGGTTGGTGGGCTCGTCGAGCAGCATCACGTCGGGCTCGCCGACCAGCACGCGCGCCAGCGCCGCACGCCTGGCCTCGCCGCCCGACAGCTCGCCCGGCTGCCGGTCGCCGTCGAGCTTCATCTCCTCGAGGATGGCGGCGACGCGGTAGTCGGACGGTCCCAGCGAATCGGGTAGGACGGAGGCGACATAGGCCGCGACGCTGGCATGGCCGCCGAAGTCCGGCTCCTGCGGCAGGGTGGCGATGGTGGCGCCGGGCTGGGCGAAGCGGGTGCCGCCGTCGAAGATCGGCTCGCCCGCCAGGATGCGCAGCAGGGTCGACTTGCCGGCGCCGTTGCGGCCGACCAGCGACAGGCGTTCGCCGGGCGCGATGCCGAGCTCGACGCCGTCCAGGATCGTCTGGTCGCCGAGGTGGAAGCGGACGCCGCTCAGCGCGAGAAGGGGTGGGTCAGCCATGGAAGGCGGCTGTCATGGCTGAAGCTGTCCCGATGGGCAAGCGCCGCAGGGAGCGGTAGGATCGCGCATGCTGCGGGCGGTGGGGGAACCGAGGCGGATCGATCGTGCCATCAGACGCCTGCAGGGCGCGCTGAAGGGCGTTCCCGCGCGACGCGTGCGTCTGACCTGGCGCGGCGGCGAACTCAGCACCACCATCCACTGGGCACGCGACGATCACTTCTGGTGGGCCTTCGAGCCGCGTGCCGCGAAAACCGACGGCAACGGAAGATCGACCGGCGCGCGCCATGCCCTGCTGCTGGGCCATGCCGCCCATGCGCCGACCAGGCGCGAAAGCATCACCTGCGAGATCAACCTGCCGCGCAGCCGTGCCGATCGCAAAGTGGCGGGCATCATCGCGGCCGACGCCCAGGGCGCCCTCTATCTCGCCCATTCCGGCCGCATGGGCGGGGCGCGGACGGGCCAGCGCAAGGCGGGCTTCCGCGACTTCCTGGCCGACGGCGTGTGGCGGCCCCTGGTCTGGCCCGACGGCGAGGAGTCAGAGGTGCTGATCGTGGCGCCGCTCGACAGCCCCCGCCTCACTCGCCTGCTCGGCCGGTTCGTCGATACGGTGCGCCACTACAAGGCGGGCGACGCGCCGGTCGAGGCGACAGGGCTCTGCATCGAGGCGACGCCGGTCGATTCAGCCGCCGCCGCCTGCGACCGGCGCCTGGTCGACTGGGCGTTGCACGAAGAACTGGTCAAGCGCGGCCTGTTCGGCGGCGCGGCCGATCTCTTTTCGCTGCGCGGCGAGCGCCCGCAGCCGCTGTTCGCCCTGGTGGCCGATGGCCGGCCGGACGAACTGGCCCTCGCCGTGGGCTCGCTGTCGCTCGCCCAGGCGCGCGGCGGCCGCGACGTCCGGCCGATCCTGATCGCGCCGGCGGCGCTGGTGGCCCGCGACGATGCCGCGCTGCAGGCGCTGCCCTTCGCCTGCGTGAGTTTCCGCTGGCGCGGGGCGCGCGCCATCTTCGATGGCCTCGACGATGCGTTGGCGTAAAGTCGCCCGATGGTGATGGGTCTGACGACGGGATTGTGGGTGAGCGCGCAGGTGCGGCTGTGCGACCGCGCCTTCATCCCGGCCACTGTGGTGCGGCGCGGCGATCCCGATGCCGGCACGGTGCTGCTGAAGATCAACCGCTTCGAGGACGGCGTCACCGTCTTCACCCAGGCAAGCACGCTCGACGACGAGCCGGCATGGAGCCGCGGCACCGGGCCTCAGCCGGTGACCGAGCCCGAGGCTGACGCCTACATCGCCCGCCAGGTCGCCCGCGACCCCGACCTCTGGGTCCTCGAGATCGAGGACCGCAGGAGTGTCTACAAACTGGATGGGAAGGTGGTCTGATCCGGCGCTATTGCGCCGGCAGCACCGTCATCGGGTCGAGGGTCTTGTTGGCGCGCCTGACCTCGAAGTGGACCTTCGCATCGGCCTTGGCAATCGCCTGACCCTTCTTCACGGTATCGCCCTTCTTCACCAGCAACGACTCGTTGTTGGCGTAGGCGGTGATCCAGCCGCCGGAGTGGCTCACCAGCACGAGATTGCCCATGTTGCGCACTTCGTTGCCGGCATAGACGACGGTTCCGCCGTCGGCGGCCTTCACCGACGCGCCCTTCTCGGTCTGGATGTCGATGCCGTCATTCTTCTGGCCACCCGTGGCCGTGCCGTAGTTGCCCACCACCTTGCCGCTGACCGGCCAGACGAAGCGCGGCGGCGGCGTGGCCGGCACGGTGACGGTCCCGGCGGCGGGGCTGAGCGGCGTGGGCTGGCCGGGCGCGGCGGAGCGCGGCGGCTCGCCCTGGGCGGGCGGCGGCGCCAGGCCCTCGCGCTTGACCGGGCCGGGCGCGCTGGCGGGAGTCGCAGCGGCGGTATCGGCGCCAGGCACGGAGTCCGCAACATATCTGGCGCCCGGCATCTCCAGGCTCTGGCCGGGGCGGAGCTTGTTGGGCGGCTGCAGCTTGTTGCGCTCGACGATGGTCTGGATCGGCACGCCGTACTTGAACGACAGGGCTTCGACCGTGTCCTTGTCCTTCACGACATAGACGGGCACGGCATTGGGGCCGGCGCCGGAGCCGGGATATTCCATGGTGCCTTCACGGGCACCCATGACGGTGTTGCAGGCGCCGAGCGCGACCGAAAGCACCGCCATTGTACCCAGCGTGCGCAACCGGCCGGCCCATCGCGAGGGGAAGCGAGGGGCTCTTTTCATCGCACCAGTTTACTGCATCGCGATTCCAGCGGGAAGGGGCGCGGTCGAGCCATTCCTAACGCCGCCCGCCTGGCGTAGGCTCGCGCCAGCAGGCCTTCCAGCAGATCTATTCACATCGGGAGATGCGCAAAGTGCCGCCCGCCATCGCATCCCTGGAAGAGCTCATTGCGCCTCTGACGGCGCCCGAGTTTCGCGAACTTCTGCGCACCCGCTCGCTCAGGTTCCAGCGGGGTTCCGGTGAAAATCGCTACGGCGACCTGCTCACCTGGCGGTCGCTTCGCAGCATGATCGAAACCGGCGCCGTTCCTGCCGAAGCCCTGCGCGTCACGAAAGAGGCGACCGTCATTCCTCCACTCTTCTACGTGGAGAATGGCAAGGTGGCCGGCGACAAGCTCGACAGGCTGCTGTCCAGCGGGGCAAGCCTGGTCATCGCAGCCCTCAGCCCCCACGTGCCGGCCCTCGATGCCCTGTGCGCAAGCATCGGGGACCGGACGGCGGAGACGATCGTGGCCGGCGCCATCGCCACGCGCGGCGATGGCGGCGCGCTCGCCTATCACTATGACGAGGATGATCTGTTCATCGTCCAGGTGGAAGGCAGCAAGCGCTGGCGAATCTACGGTCCGCCCGTTCAGAATCCCGTCACAGGGATGGACGCATCTTCCGAACAGCAGGGCGAACCGGTCTTCGACGAGGTCCTGCGACCGGGAGACTTTCTCTTCCTGCCCGCGGGCTACTGGCACCAGTGCGCGAACGAACGGGACCTGTCCCTTCACCTGGGCATATTCTTCAAGCCCCACACGGCTTACTACGCCGTGAAGTCTCTTCTGGCGAAGCTCATGACCGAGGAGATTTTCAGGCGACCGCTCGCCCGGCTCGAAAATTCGACGGACAGGACGGCGCTGGAAGCGGAGATCAAGTCCCGGCTGGTCGAACAATTCGAGAGCATGCTGTCCTCGAAGCCGGCGACTGATTGAGTGGGCGCGCTCACCCCTGGCCGAGGACCGGCAGCGGGCCGGTGACCAGCGGCACGAAGCGGACCGGCATCAGCGTGTCGCGCTGCAGCCCGCTCTCGCTCTTGACGATGCGTTCGACGACCTGGGCGGTGGGATCGCGACCGACCGGCACGATCAGGATACCGCCCATGGCGAGCTGGTCGATCAGGGCCTGCGGCCGCTCGTCGGCGGCGGCTGTCACGATGATGCGGTCGAACGGCGCCTGGCCCGGCCAGCCCTTGCTGCCGTCGCCGATATCGAACACGACGTTGTGGATGCGGAGATCGATCAGCAGCCGCTCGGCTTCCTTGGACAGAGGCTTGTAGCGCTCGATCGAGTAGACGCGGCGCGCCAGCTTGGCCAGCACCGCGGCCTGGTAGCCCGAGCCGGTGCCGACCTCGAGCACCTTCATGCGCGGGCCGACGCGCAGCGCCTCGGTCATGGCAGCGACGACCAGCGGCTGGCTGATGGTCTGGCCGAAGGCGATCGGCAGCGCGGTATTCTCCCAGGCGCGTTCGACGAAGGGCGCCGACACGAAGCGCTCGCGGTCGACGGCGGCGATGGCCGCCAGCACGTTCTCGTCGGCGATGCCCGAATTGCGCAATTCGGCGATCAGGCGCTGCATGGCCGCGACGTTCACAGCGCCCGCCCGGCGTCAGCCCGCCGCGAACAACGAGCCGAACTTGCGGCGCGTGGCCTCGTGCGTCAGGTCAAGATGAAGCGGCGTGACCGAGACGTAGCCGCCGCGCACGGCGGTGATGTCGCTCTCCTCGTCGCGGTCGTGCTCGCCCGGTGCATAGGCGATCCAGTAGTAGGTGCCGCCACGCGGGTCGGTGCGCTCGACGATGCCGCCGCCGAAGGCGCGTACGCCCTGGCGCGTCACGCGCGTGCCCTTCACCGCACCGACGGCGGCGTCGGGAAAGTTGACGTTGACCAGCACGTTGCGTGGAATGCCGCCGGCCAGCACGCGCCGCGCCACGTCGGCGCCGAACTGCGTGGCCGTGTCCCATTTCACCGGATGCGGATGCGTGTAGGCTTGGCTGAAAGCGATCGACGGGATGCCGAGCAGGCAGCCCTCCATGGCGCCGGCGATGGTGCCGGAATAGGTCACGTCGTCGGCCATGTTGCTGCCGCGATTGACGCCCGACAGCACGATGTGCGGCTTGCGGTCCTTCAGGAGGTGTTTTACCGCAAACAGCACGCAGTCGGTCGGCGTGCCTTCCAGCGCGAACTTGGTCTCACTGACCTGGCGGGCCCGCACGGGATGGGTCAGCGACAAGGAGTGCCCCGCGCCGCTCTGGTTGTATTCCGGCGCCACGATCCAGACGTCGCGTGAGAGCTGGCTCGCGATGTCGATCATGGCGTCGAGGCCCGGCGCGTTGATGCCGTCGTCGTTGGTGACGAGGATGCGGGCCTTGGCGAGTTCTTCAGGCGTCATTTCCCAGGCCCCGGAATGGTGGTCATGCCCCCCATGTAGGAACGCAGCACCTCGGGAATGGTCACTGAGCCATCCTCGTTCTGGTAGTTCTCGAGCACGGCGACCAGGGTACGGCCGACCGCCAGCGCCGAGCCGTTCAACGTGTGCAGGAAGCGCGTGCCCTTGCCCTCCTTGGGCCGGTACCGCCCGCCCATGCGGCGGGACTGGTAGTCGCCGCAGTTGGAGCAGCTCGAAATCTCGCGATAGGCGTTCTGGCCGGGCAGCCAGACCTCGATGTCGTAGGTCTTGCGCGAGGCAGGCCCCATGTCGCCGCCGCACAGCACGATGGTGCGGAAGGCGAGCCCTAGCCGCTTCAGCACTTCCTCGGCACAGCCCGTCATGCGCTCGTGCTCGGCCGCGGACTGCTCGGGCGTGGTGATGCTGACCAGCTCGACCTTGGGGAACTGGTGCAGGCGGATCAGCCCGCGCGTGTCCTTGCCGGCGGCGCCCGCCTCTGAGCGGAAACAGGGCGTGAAGGCGGTGAAGCGCAGCGGCAGTTCCTTCTCATCCAGCACCATGTCGTTCACCAGGTTGGTGAGCGGCACCTCGGCGGTCGGCACCAGCCAGTAACCATTGTCGGTGTGGAACATGTCCTCGGCGAATTTCGGCAGCTGGCCGACGCCGTAGGCCGCGTTATCGCGCACCAGGAGCGGCGGGTTGACCTCGGTGTAGCCGCCCTCGGTCGTGTGCAGGTCGAGCATGAACTGCGCCAGCGCGCGCTCCAGCCGGGCGAGATGCGCCTTCAGGAACACGAAGCGCGAGCCCGAGATCTTCACTGCCTGGGCGAAGTCCATCTCGCCAGTCGCCTCGCCCAGCGCCACATGGTCCTTGGGCGCGAAGCTGAAGTTGCGCTGGTTGCCGTGGCGACGAATTTCCACGTTGCCGTGCTCGTCGGCGCCTTCGGGCACGTCGTCGAACGGCAGGTTGGGCAGAACTTCGAGCCGATGGGTCAGCTCCTCGTCGAGGCGGGCCGCTTCGGTCTCGCCCTTCTTGAGCGACTCTTCCAGCGCCGCAACCTCGGACATCAGCGCCTCGGCGGGTTCGCCCTTGCGCTTGGCGATGCCGATCTGCTGGCTGAGCGCCTTGCGCCGGGCCTGCAGCCCCTCGCTGTCGGAAATGGCGGCTCGGCGGCGCTTGTCGATCTCGAGCAGCTCGGCCGACAGCGGTGCGAGGTTGCGCTTCTTCAGGCCGGCATCGAACGCCGCGGGGCTCTCACGGATGAAACGGATGTCGTGCATGGCCTAGCTCGCAGGGTCTTTCGGCGCGTCGCCCGCTGCATCGTTGGCCTTCTTCTCTTCTTCGGCCTTCCTCGCCTCTTCCGCCGCCTCTTCCTCGGTCTTCAGCTCTTCCGCCTCAGCCTTCTTGTCGGCGGCGTCGCGCTTCCGCTCGATCACACGGCCGATCACGATGCTGAGCTCGTAGAAGACGAGCAGCGGGATGGCGAGTGCCAGCTGGCTCACCACGTCGGGCGGCGTCAGCACGGCGGCAACGATGAAGGCCACGACGATGGCATAGCGGCGCTTGGAGCGCAGTCCCTCGGTGGTGACGATGCCGACCTGGACCAGGAGCGTCAGCAGCACCGGGACCTCGAAGGCGAAACCGAAGGCGAAGACGAGCTGCAGGATGCGTTCGAGATAGTCCGAGGAGCGCAGCGTCTTCTCGATGTCGGGCGGCGCGTAGACCGTGAGCATGAAATTGATCACGTAGGGCAGCACGATGTAGTACATCACCGCGCAGCCGGCATAGAACATGAACGGCGTGGCGACCAGGAACGGCACGAAGGCGCGCTTCTCGTGCCGGTAGAGGCCGGGCGCCACGAACAGCCAGATCTGCACCGCGATCAGCGGAAAGCCCACGATCAGCGCCACGAAACCCGACAGCTTCACCGTGACGAAGAAGAACTCGAAGATGTCGAGGACGATGACCTTGTAGCCGTCGGACAGCGCCGGCTGGATCAGGAACGAGAAGATCGGCTTGGCGAAGTAGAAGGTGACGAAAAAGACCAGGAAGAACCCGACCAGGGCATAGATCAGCCGTTTGCGCAGCTCGATCAGATGATCGAGCAGCGGCATCGGCTTGTCGTCTTCGGGTCCGTCGTGCGCTTGGGTCAAGGTCTGCGTCGCGGCATGGCTGGCGCGTTATGCCGCCCTTTGCGCTTCAATTCAAAGCGCTAATTGGCGCTCTAGCCGACGGCCGCGGCCTTGGCCGGCTTCTCTTCGACAGGCGCAGGCGCAACGGGCTCCGCCGGGGCGGCGACTTCGGCCACCGCAGGGGACGGCTCGGGCGCCGGTTCGGTCACAGCCGGTGCAGGTTCGGCCGTGCCCTCCGCGGCGATCTGGGGAGCCGATTCGGGCTCGACCAGGGGATTGTCGATCGCGCTCTTGGCGTCGGCCAAGGCCTTCTCGCCCTCGGTCACGCCTTCCTGGATCATGCTCTTGATCTGCTTGGTCGGGTCGAGCGACTGCAAGTCGAGGCCAGGCACGGCGTCGAGCTGCTTCTTCACATCGTCGAGATCGGACTGGCGAACCATCTCGTCGACATGGCCACGGAATTCCGACGCCATGCCGCGCATCTTGGTCATCCACTTGCCCCAGCTGCGCAACAGGTTGGGCAGCTCTTTAGGGCCAATGACGACCAGCGCCACGATGGCGATGACGAGAAGCTCAGGACTGTCGATACCGAACATCGGTGTTCAGACCCGGACGCGAAGTGCTGCGACCGCCGGCCCCGTCAGACCTTGGCGGCACTGTCCTGGTGGACCTGGCCGCCCGCCTGGGCCCCTGGGGGCGTGGTCGTGGCCTGGGCCGAGATCGGCTTGGCAGTGTCGCCCGGCTGTCCCGGCTGAGCCGGCGGCGTTGCTTCCTCGGAGCTGGCTCCGACGCCCTTCTTGAAGGCATTGAGGCCTTTTCCGAAGTCGCCCATAAGCTGCGAGATCTTGCCGCGACCGCCGAACAGCAGCAGCACCACGGCCAGCACGATGAGCCAGTGCCATACGCTGAAGCTACCCATGTGAAAATGCTCCCAAAAACGATTTCGATCAGCGTATCGAATTCATGAGGGGTGATTATGGCACCCCGGCCGAAGCCCCGGCAACCTGTCGAATGCGGCAGGATCTAGGCTGAACGAACCGTTTCGTCGGCGGCGAGAGGCTCGTCGGCCTCGTCGTCGGCCGGCTCGAGCGGCAGATCCGGTTCATCTGGACGGAATATGGGGGGCTGGGAGCGCGGGTCCAAGAGGCCGGCGGCCTTCAATTCTTCCTGTCCCGGCAGGTCGTCGAGGCTCGGCAGGCCGAAATGCTCGAGGAAAAAATCGGTCGTGCCCCAGGTCACCGGCTTGCCGGGCGCCCGCCTGCGGCCCATCGGCCTGATCCAGTTCTGCTCGAACAACAGGTCGAGCGTGCCCTTGCTCAAGCCCACGCCGCGCACCTGCTCGATCTCCGCGCGCGTCACCGGCTGATGATAGGCGATGATGGCAAGCGTCTCGACCGAGGCCCGCGACAGTTTGCGCGTCACCGGCCGCTCGATCTTGAGCTTCTCCGACAGGTCGGGCGCGGTTCGGAAGGCGTAGCCGCCGGCGACCATCATCAGGTTCACGCCACGCCCGGCATAGAGCTCGGCGAGGTCGGCCAGCAGACGCTTCACGTCGGCATCGTTGGGCAGCCGTTCGGCGAGTTCCTTCTCCTCGAGCGCCTGTGTGCCGGCGAAGACCAGCGCCTCCAAGAGCCGCAGATGCTGCGCATGGTCGGGAGAGACGACGTCGGTCACGTTCTCGGCGGTCACGTTCTCGGGTGTGTTCTCTGACATGGGCCTGACCGTCACCGTTGCTCGGTACGCTTGCGAAGATGGATGGGGCCGAAACGCTCGGCCTGGCGCAGTTCGAGTTGGCCGTCCTTGGCAAGCTGCAGGCCGGCCACGAAGGTCGAGGCAAGCGCCGAGCGGCGCTGCGCGGGATCGGTGAGGCCGGCCGGCAGGAACGCCTCGAGCGACTGCCATTCGATGGCGATGCCCAGCATGCGGCCGAGCCGCTCGGCTGCTTCCTCGACCGAGAAGAACTGCATGGGCGCGATCTGATAGGTGTCGGCGTCCTTCGGCCGCACCTGGGCACCATAGGCATGCAGCAGGTCATAGAGCTTCACGTCCCAGATTGCGCGGCGCACCACGACCACGCCCTCGGGCTGGCCGCGCACGAAAATATCCTTGCCGAGCTGCGGACGGGCCATGAGGCGGACGCCCGCCTCCTGCATAGCCTCCAGACGCCGGAGCTGCCACTGCAGCGCATCGGCCATCTCCTGGCCCGACGGCTCCTCGCCGGCCGGCGGCTCGGGCAACAGCAGCCGTGACTTCAGGTAGGCGAGCCACGCCGCCATCACGAGGTAGTCGGCGGCGAGTTCCAGCCGGATCCGGCGGGCCTGCGCCACATGCGCCAGATACTGGTCGACCAGGGCAACCATCGAGATGCGGCGCAGGTCGACTTTCTGGTCGCGTGCCAGGGTCAGCAGCAGGTCGAGCGGCCCTTCGAAGCCCTCGAGATTGACGATCAGCTCGCCCTCGCCCGGCGCAATGACGTCGGGGCCGGCAGCGTTGAAGCTGTCTGCAGCACTTGCCTCGTTGGCGGGCGGGCTTGCGGGTTCGGTCATGCAGTCCCGGTTTAGTCCAGTGGCAGCGCACACCGCCACATGATTTGGGCCGGCCTTATCCCCATTCGGGCAGAAGTGACGCAAGCCGGCGGCCCGCGTCGGCCAGTCCGGCCTTGCCGGCAGGGTCGCGGTGACGGGCCAGAAAGCCACGCCCGGCGTCGAAACGCCGCCCAGCCGCCTCGGTCATCGGGCCGGTTTGAGCCGCGATCTCGACCATCTCGTTCATCTGGCCATTGCAGTGGAGCGCCACGTCGCAGCCGGCTGCAAGCGACCGCCGGGCGCGGTCGCCCAGCGATCCGCCCAACGCCTGCATGGAAAGATCGTCGGACAGCAGCAGGCCGTCGAAGCCGATATGGCCGCGGATGATCTCCTGCACGCCCCGCGCGGAAACGGTGATGCAGGCGGCGGGATCGATGGCCTCGAACAGCAAATGACCGGTCATTGCCCAAGGCAGATCCGACAGGAGCTTGAACGGCACGAAATCGGTCCGTTCCAGCAGGTCGCGCGGCGCACTCACCGTCGGCAGGGCGTGATGGCTGTCGACCGTCGCGCGTCCGTGCCCGGGGATGTGCTTGATCACCGGCATGACGCCCTCGGCCAGAAGCCCCTCGGCCGCGGCGCGGCCCAGCGCCGCCACCGGCTCGGGACGGTCGGCGTAGGCGCGGTCGCCGATCACGGCATGGGTCTCGGGAAAGGCGATGTCGAGAACCGGCAGGCAATCGACATCGCAGCCGACGGATGCCACATCGGCCGCCAGGAGTCGCGAGTTGAGCCGCGTCGCCTCGAGCCCAAGTTCGGGATCGCGCGCATAGAGTTCGCCCAACAGACGGGCCGGCGGTGCCTTGCGCCAGTGCGGCGGCCGGAGGCGAGCGACACGGCCGCCTTCCTGGTCGATCAGCACCGGCGCGTCGGCCCGCGCCACCGCGGAGCGCAGGTCCTCGACCAGCCGGCGTGTGCGCTCGGGCGTGTCGACATTGCGGGCAAACAAAATGAAGCCCAGCGGATCGGCGTCGCGGAAAAACGCGCGCTCATCGGACGTGAGATCGGGCCCGGCGCAGCCTAGAATCGCCGCGCGCGGCAGGCTCATGGACAAGGTCTCGACAGGTTGGATCTCACCGCGCCGGCGGAACCGTGACGCAATCGGCGCGGCGCCCCTTCAGGGTGCTGCAGACGCTTTGCGCCTGCTTCTCATCGAGCGGCCCCGCCTGGACGCGGTACCATACACCCTTGTCGCCAAGATCGACGCGGGCCGCCTGCATGCGCAGGTTAGCCAGCACGTCGCCGTGCGCGCTTTGCAGGCGCGCCCAGGTCGACTTGGCCACGTCCTCGCTTTTCACCGATGCAATCTGCACCCGCCAGCCGCCGGTCGGACCGGACATGTTTTCGATCAGGCTGGCGATGGAAGGGCCGGCCTCGGTCGGCACCAGGGTCGTGGCAGTGGTGGCGCTGGCGGGCTGTGCGGACGCAGGCGGTGTCGTTGCCGCCTGAGCCGGGGCGGGCGTCGGCCCGGCGCCCGGTGCCGTCGGCTGCATCGGAGTCGGGGTCTTCGCGGCAGTGGCTTCCGGCTTCGGCGCCGCGGGCGTCGGCAGGCCGGCGGCCGGCAGTTTGGGCGTCTCCACTCCCGGCAGCAGCTTCTCCGGCTGGCTCGGCACCGCGCCCGGCGCAATGCGGTTGAAGACTTCCTTGTCCTGGTTGGGCGGCACCAGACCGCCCGCATTCTCGGGCTTCACCCGCGACGGCGTCGTCGGCGCCTGGACGACCAGGGGCTCCAGCCCGCGGCCGCCTGCCTTCACGTCCTGGTTATGCGCCCACCACACGACCGAACCGAAGCTCGCGATGGCCGCGATCGAGACCATGACGGTCAGAATCTGGCCGCGGCGGCGGTTGACGCGCATCAACAGCGAATCCCGCGGGGGCGGCGGGATGGAATCGGGCTCGTATGCGACGGGCCGGGGCGGCGGATCGAGCCGCACGGCAACCGACTCGTTGGGTCGGTAAATCGTTGGACCGTCACCGGAGGGGGACCGGCGCATGTGCATTTCTTATCTCATTTCATCGACGGGTGTGACGCCGAAGACCTTTAGACCTGATCCTATCACAAATCCGACCGCTTGTACCAATGCGAGACGCGCCCGGGTGAGGTCGGCGTCGCCCTCGATGACGAACTTCAGCTCAGGCTCCTTGGACCCTCGGGTCCAATGGGAATGGAAAGCCGCGGCCAGTTCGTAGAGGAAGAATGCGATGCGGTGCGGCTCGTGCGCCAGCGCAGCCGCCTCGATCTGACGTGGCCACTGGGCGATCAGCCGCACCAGCGCCAGTTCGCCGGCGTCGCCCAGTCGGTCGAACGGCGCGCTGTCCAGGCCGTCGACCGCGACGCCGGCGGCGGCTGCCTGCCGCATCACGGAGCGCGTGCGTGCATGACCGTATTGGACGTACCAGACCGGATTGTCGCGTGACTGTTCTGTGGCCTTTACGAGGTCGAAGTCGAACGCCGCGTCGTTCTTGCGCGTCAGCATGGTGAAGCGCACGACGTCGGGGCCGACCTCGTCGAGCAGGTCGCGCAAGGTGATGAACGTGCCGGCGCGCTTGGACATGCGCACCAGTTCGCCGTTCTTCAGCACGCGCACGAGCTGGCAGAGCTTGACGTCGAGCTCACCCTTCTTTTCCGTAATGGCGCTCACCGCCGCCTTCAAGCGCTTGACGTAGCCGCCGTGATCGGCGCCCCAGATGTCGATCATGTCGGCAAAGCCACGCACGAACTTGTCGTGATGGTAGGCGATGTCGTTGGCGAAATAGGTCCAACTGCCGTCTGACTTCTTGAGCGGCCGGTCGACATCGTCGCCAAACTGCGTGGAACGGAACAGCGTCTGCTCCCGGTCCTCCCAGTCGTCGGGTTTCTGGCCCTTTGGCGGCTCAAGCCGGCCCTGATAGATCAGGCCCTGCTGGCTGAGCGCCGTGAAGGCGCGGTCGACGGCTCCCGATTCTACCAGCGCCCGCTCTGACGAGTAGACGTCGATGTTGACGCCGAGGGTTTCGAGGTCTGCCCGAATCTCGGCCATCAATGTCGAGATGGCGAAGCCACGCATTTCGGGCAGCCAGTCGACTTCGGGCTTATCGATCCAACGCGCACCGTCGCGCTTGGCGATCGCAGCGCCTACCTCCTTGAGGTACTCGCCTGGATAAAGACCGTCGGGAATTTCACCGATGGCCTCGCCCAGCGCCTCTCGGTAGCGGAGGTAAGTCGACTGGCCGAGCTTGTCGACCTGAGCGCCGGCGTCGTTGATGTAATATTCCTTCGTGACGTCGTAGCCCGCCTTATCCAGCAGGTTGGCCAGCGCATCACCCACCACCGCGCCGCGCGCGTGGGCGACGTGCAACGGTCCTGTCGGGTTGGCCGACACGTACTCGACGTTCACCTTGGCGCCCTGCCCCATCGTCGAGTCGCCATAGGCGATACCGGCCGCCAGGCACTCGCCCAGCCGCGCCCGCCAGAAGGCGTCGGCAAGCTTGAGGTTGATGAAACCCGGTCCCGCGACCGCACCGTCAACCACGTCGGGATTGGCTTTCAGCCGTGCGAGCAGCGGCTCTGCGATATCGCGCGGCTTCTTGCCCGCGGCCTTGGCCAGCACCATGGCGGCGTTGGTCGCGATGTCGCCATGCGCGGCATCGCGCGGCGGCTCGGCGGTGATGGCGGAGAAATCGAGCGACTGGGGCAACTCGCCGGACGCCTGCATGGCCTCGAGGGCAGTCACGATCACGCCGATGAAATGACGATAGGGGTTCATGTGCGCGGGTATTGCCTAATCGGGCCGATTTGTCATCCCGAAGGCTGACGCCCCTACTCGTAGAGATCGAACAGCCGCTTGTGCTCGTCGAGCGCATAGCGGTCGGTCATGCCGGCGATGTAGTCCGCGACCAGGCGGGCCCGGGCCTGGGTTTCGGCCTGCTCGGCGCGCTCGCGCCACGGCGGGGGCAGGCAGTTGGGCTCGGCGAACAGCAGGCCGAACAGGTCGGCCACGACGCGGCGCGCCTTGGAGTGCGAGCGGTTGAGCCGCCAGTGCTCGTACATGCGCTTGTAGAGGAAGGCCTTCACGGTGCGGTCGGTCGCGGCCATGTGCTCGGAGAAGGCCGCCACCGGCCGGCCGAGCGCCCGGATGTCGGCCACCGACTTCGGCGCGGCATCCTTCAGGCGCCGCCGCGTCTCGGCCAGCACGTCCTCGACCATGGCGTTGATGACGCGACGCACCGCCTCGTGGATCAGCCGCGCCTGGTCGATGCCGGGGTACTTCTGGGTCACGATCGAGAACATCTCGCCGACCAGCGGCAGGTCCATGAGATCGGCGATCTCGAACAGGCCGGCGCGCAGGCCGTCGTCGATGTCGTGGTTGTTGTAGGCGATGTCGTCGCTCAGCGCCGCGACCTGGGCCTCGGGGCCGGCGTGGCCGCCCAGTTCGAGATCGTGATCCTGGCAATATTCGACGATGGCGGCGGGCAGCTGCGACAGTGTGCGGCGCTCCTTGAGCAGCGGCCCGTTGTGCTTGACCACGCCCTCCAGCGTCTCCCAGGTGAGGTTGAGGCCGTTGAACTCGGCGTAGCGCTCCTCGAGCTTGGTCAGGATGCGCAGCGTCTGCGCATTGTGATCGAAACCGCCATGGCCCTTCATGGCGGCATGCAGTGCCTCCTCGCCGGCATGGCCGAACGGGGTGTGGCCAAGATCATGGGCGAGCGCCACCGCCTCGCCGAGATCCTCGTCGAGGCGCAGCACGCGGCAGATCGTGCGCGCGATCTGCGCCACCTCAAGCGAATGGGTCAGCCGCGTCCGGTAGTGGTCGCCCTCGTGATAGACGAAAACCTGCGTCTTGTGCTTCAGGCGGCGGAACGCCGTCGAATGGATGATACGGTCGCGGTCACGCTGGAACGGGCTGCGGCTGGGCGAGCTCGGCTCGGCATGCAGGCGGCCCCTGGTCTGCCACGGCAGGGTGGCAAAGGGCGCCATCACCTGGTTCCGCCACATCTCGTCGCCCACGCTCCGCGCCCTCCGGGTTGCGGCGCGGTTTTACGCCTTCCCGGCCGCGCCAACAACCGCGCGGCCCTTGTGGTGCCCGCGTGGCGCCTAGGTGGCGTCTACTTGATCAGGATGACCGGCACATCGACGTGGGCGATCACGTCCTGCGCGACCGACCCCAGTAGGACACCGGCCAGACCGGTATGGCCTCGGGTTCCCAGCACCACCATGCCGGCGCCCAGCTTGTCGACGTAGTCGCTGACGATTTCACCCTGCCGGCCGACGCCGATATGGACCTTGGCCGGCATCGCCGCCTTCTTGGCGAGTTCAATCGCGGAAGCCAGCGCCTTGTTGCCCTCTTCGCGGTGATGGCTGTCGATCTGCTCACGCGAAACGAATGCCGAGATCGCGCCGCCGAGGTTGGGCTGCACGTTCAGGAAATGCAGCTCGGCCGCGAGGCCACCCGACAGCAGATCGAGCGCGTGGCGTACGGCGCGGTCGGAGGTCTCTGAACCGTCGACGGCCACCAGGATTGCCTTCATCTTGGCCATGGCGACTAATCCTTCCTCTTGTCCGACGCGAGATCGACCGGCTCGGCGTGCCTGCGTTGCTTGGCGCGGTACTGCAGGTAGTATCCAAGAGCCACCGTGATGACCGCACCACCGATCTCGAAGACGAGCTGCGCGTTGGGAATCGCGGCTGCAAGCTGCTTGGCATAGGCCGGATCGGTCGCCAACACTTCGCCCGCGATCCAGCCGAGCAGGCCGCCGCCGGCGATGACGATGATCGGGAAGCGCTGGAGCAACACCATGATCAGGGTGGCGCCGAAGATAATCAGCGGGATGCTGATCAGCAGACCGAGGATGATCAGGGTCGTGTCGCCCTTGGCCGCCGCGGCGATGGCGATTGCGTTGTCGAGACTCATCACCGCGTCGGCGATGATGATGGTGCGGATGGCGCCCCACAGGGAGCCCTCGGCCTTCACCCCATCGCCGTGCTCTTCCTCGCCCTGGACCAGCTTGACGCCGATCCACAGAAGAAGGAGGCCACCGATCAGCTTCAGATACGAGATCTGGAGCAGCAGATCGACGATCAGCACGAAAATGATGCGCAGGACGATGGCGCCGGCGCTGCCGGCGAGGATGGCCGGTTTCTGGTGTCGTTTTTCAAGGTTCCGGCAGGCCAGCGCGATGACCAGCGCATTGTCCCCTGACAGGACGATATTCACCAAAATGATCTGGGTGAGGCCGCTCCAAAAGGCGGGCGTAAGCTCAAATCCCATGAGTCAGCGATCTCCGTCCCGATTATCCCTGCGCCGTGATCTTCATTGCGTCGTTCGAAGCTGTTAATGCAGCCTCCGTCGGGGAGCAAGCCAAACCGGACAGGCCGAGGGAGAAGATCGCATGGCGAGCAGTGCCGGCTACAACAAGATGTTTCCCGTATCGTGGGCGGAATTGCATCGCGACGCCCGGGCGCTGGCGTGGCGGCTGGCCGATCTCGGGCCGTTCAAGGGCCTGGTCGCGATCACCCGGGGCGGGCTCGTCCCCGCCGCCATCGTGGCGCGCGAGCTCAACCTCCGCCTGATCGACACGGTCTGCTGCTCGATCTACGACCGCATGGAGCGGGGCGGCAAGGTCGAGCTCCTGAAGGGTACGACCGCCGAACAGGAAAAGGGCAAGGGCTGGCTGATCGTCGACGACCTGGTCGACACCGGCGTCACCGCCCGGGCCGTGCGGGCGCTTCTGCCCGAGGCGCATTTCGCCACGGTCTATGCCAAGCCCGCCGGGCGGCCGACCGTCGACAGCTATATAACCGAGGTGAGTCAGGACACCTGGATCCTGTTCCCCTGGGACCAGGAGGCGGTAATGGCCAAGACGGTGCTCGAACTGAAAGGCAGCCAGTGATGAAGTGCTACGTCATCCCCTCGCCCAAGGGTATCGACTCGCTCGCCCTGGTCGAGCGGCCGGATCCGACGCCCGGTCCGCGCCAGGTGCTGGTGCGGGTGCGCGCCACGTCACTCAACTACCGCGACCTGCTTACCATCGAGGCACAGTACGCCCGCGCCGCGCCCAAGGCCGATTTGATCCCGCTGTCGGACGGCGCCGGCGAAGTGGTCGCGGTCGGCCCCGGTGTCAGCCGGGTCAAGGTGGGTGACCGGATTGCCGGCTGCTTCATGCAGAAGTGGATCGGTGGCGCGATCGACGAGGCGGCACAAGCCTCGGCCATGGGCGGCGCGATCGACGGCATGTTGACCGAGCTCGCCGTGCTGGAAGAGGACGGTTTGGTGAAGCTGCCCAACGGCATGAGCTTCGAGGAAGGCGCCACCTTGCCGTGCGCCGGCCTGACGGCCTGGCATGCGCTGGTCGAGATCGGCAACATAAAGGCCGGCGACGTCGTGCAGATCCTGGGTTCGGGCGGCGTCTCGATCTTCGCGCTGCAGTTCGCGAAAATGTTCGGCGCGCGTGTGATCGCGACCTCGAGCTCGGCCGCCAAGGCGGAGCGCCTGAAGAAAATGGGTGCCGAGGCGGTGATCGACTACAAGGCAACGCCCGACTGGCACCAGGAGACCCTGAAGCTGACCGGCGGTCGCGGCGCCGACATCACCGTGGAAGTGGGCGGCGCCGGCACGCTGCCCCGCTCCTTCATGGCGACGCGTCTCGGCGGCCGGATCGCCGTCATAGGCCTGCTCACCGGCATGGCCCAGCTCGACCCGATGCCGATCCTGCGCCGGAACCTCCGGGTGCAGGGCCTCTATGTCGGCAGCAAGCAGATGTTCGAGGGCATGAACCGCGCCATCGCGGCGAATGGCCTGAAACCCGTCATCGACAAGGTGTTTCCTTTCGCCGAGGCGAAGGAAGCGTATCGGCACCTGAAGAGCCAGAACCATTTCGGCAAGATCGTGATCGCGCACGCTTAGGAGAGGCTTCGATGGAAAATCTGTGGTCGGACGGCGACGCCAAGGCAGCGATCGCGCACCACGCCGCCAAGGGCATCAACGAAGACCTGGCTCTGCGCGTCTACACCACGCGTCTGCTGGGCGGCGAGCCCAGGCTGGTGCTGCACGGCGGCGGCAACACCTCGGTGAAGACGCGCATGGCCGATATCACTGGCCAGACCATCGATGTGCTGTGCGTCAAAGGCAGCGGCTGGGACATGGGCACGATCGAGGCACCCGGCCTGCCCGCCGTTCGGCTCAACCCGTTGCGCGAACTCGAGGGCCTGCAGGCACTCAGCGACGAGGACATGGTGAACGTGCAGCGGAGCAACCTGCTCGACGCCAAGTCGCCGAACCCGTCGGTCGAGACGCTGCTGCACGCCTTCCTGCCTCACAAGTTCATCGACCACACGCATTCCAACGCAGTGCTGTCGCTCACCGACCAGCCCGACGGCGAGGCGCTGGCGCGCGACGTGTTCGGCAAGCGCGCCGCGCTCGTGCCCTACGTCATGCCGGGCTTCGCGCTGGCCAAGAAGTGCAGCGAGGTCGGCAAGGCCAATCCTGATGTCGAGGGGCTGGTGCTGTTGAAGCACGGCATCTTCTCGATGGGCGACACGGCGGAAGAATCATATGTCCGCATGATCGACCTCGTGACGCTGGCCGAGAAGCGTCTGGCCCGGGAGACACGCAAGATTTTCCCGGGCGCGACCCTGCCGAAGACGATCGCGTCGGTTGCCGAGGTGGCGCCGATTCTGCGTGGACTGATGTCGCTTGCCGCAAAAAGCGGTGGTCGCGAGGCGGCACAGCGCTTCGTATTCGAGTTCAGGACAGGACCGGAGATCCTGGCCTTCGTCGGCGGCAAGGAGATCGCGCGCTACAGCCAACAGGGACCGGTGACGCCCGACCACGCCATCCGGACCAAGGGCGTGCCGCTGATCGCGCCGGCGCCCGAAGCGGGCAAGCTCGATGTCTTCACCAAAGGCACCAAGGCCGCGCTGGAAAAATTCGCAGCCGACTATCACGCTTACTTCACGCGCCACAATGGCAAGCTCGTGACCGCCAAGAAGGAGCTCGATCCGATCCCCCGCGTCGTGCTGGTCCCGGGCCTCGGCCTGTTCGGCCTCGGCAACAGTTCCAAGGACGCCAGGATCGCGGCCGATCTCGCCGAGACGACGGTTGCGGTGATCGCCGACGCCGAGCGGCTGGGCACCTACGAGTGCATTCCCGAGCCCGACATCTTCGACATCGAATACTGGTCGCTCGAACAGGCCAAGCTCAGCGCGGCGGCCGAGAAGCCGCTGGCGCGCCGCATCGTGGTCGTCACCGGCGGCGCCTCGGGCATCGGCGCGGCGACGGCGCAGGCCTTCGCCCGCGAAGGCGCCGAGGTCGCGGTACTCGACCGCGACGTTTCCAAGGTGAAGGGTCTCGGCATCGCCTGCGACGTCACCGACTCTGCGTCGGTGCGTGCCGCCTTCGACAAGGTCGTGGCGACCTATGGCGGCGTCGACATCATCGTCTCCAACGCGGGCGCCGCCTGGCAAGGCCGTATCGGCGACGTCGACGATGCCACCTTGCGCAAAAGCTTCGAGCTCAATTTCTGGGCCCATCAGAGCGTGGCGCAGAACGCCGTGCGCGTGATGCGCGTCCAGGGGCTCGGCGGCTGCCTGCTGTTCAACACTTCTAAGCAGGCGGTGAATCCGGGGCCCGACTTCGGCCCCTATGGATTGCCCAAGGCCGCGACCCTGTTCCTGATGCGCCAGTACGCGCTCGACCACGGCGGCGACGGCATCCGCGCCAATGCCGTCAACGCCGACCGCATCCGCACCGGCCTGCTCACCAACGACGTGATCGCCCAGCGCTCCAGGGCACGCGGGCTGAGCGAGGCCGACTACATGGGCGGCAACCTCTTAGGCCTCGAAGTGACCGCCGACGACGTGGCCCAGGCCTTCGTGGCGCTTGCCAAGGCGCCCAAGACCACCGGCTCGGTGACGACGGTCGACGGCGGTAACATCGCCGCGGCGCTGCGCTAGGCTGGAAGGCGGCAAATCAGGCGAGTTCGTCCCGCAGCTCTTCCCGGCGCGTACGCAACGCCTCGCCGAGTTCGTCGAGATCGAGCTCCGCCTGCTCGACTTGTGGAAACAAATCGCCTTCCTGGGCTTCGACGTGGCGGTCGACGCACTCGATGAGAAACCGGATTCGCTCGTCGGTTTGCGCGTTCGGTCCGCCACTGTCGAGCGCGTCCTCGAGCCGGCCCACCAGCGTCATGATGTTGTCGTGCTCGAGTTCCGCCGCAGCCAGGAGCTGTTCCACGTTGTCATCATCCTCGAACGCCTCGCGCACCCGGGGATAGAAGATTTCCACCTCGATCAAGGTGTGAATAGTGAGCTCCTGCGAAATGCGATCGGCGATGGCCGCCTTCCTCGTCCGATCCTGCGCGGCCTCGTAATCCTCGAGCAGTCCGGCCACCGTCTCGTGATCCTGCCTGAGAACGGCGAGCCCATCGTCGCCGTCCGATGCGGCCTCGCGACGTCCCAACCCATTTTGTCCGGTCCTGGCAGTAGGCATGCTGTGCTCCCTCGATTGGGGTCCTTGGGGGATCCTTGGCACTCGCCTAACGCCTCATGACCATACGAGTTGCCGGACAGCTGATCGGTCGCGCACCGTGCACATTCCGCGCACCGGATGGCGCCGCTCCAGGCGCGTGCAAAGCCCGCGCGCTGGTCGATAATGGCGCCACATCGCCTGGAGAGCCGCGCCATGCCGATCGAGACACGTCCCCTCCATCCCCTGATCGGCGCCCGCCTGACCGGGATCGATGCCCGCCGGCCACAGACCGGGGAAGAAGTCGCCACCATCGAAGCCGGCATGGACCGCCACGCCGTTCTCGTGCTGCCCGGCCAGGATATCACCGACGAGCAGCAGCTCGCCTTCACGCGGAACTTCGGCCCGCTCGAGGAAGGCGCCAACTCCACGGTACGCGCCGGCGAGCTTCGCCTCGCACCGACCTTTGCCGACGTTTCCAACCTCGACAAGGACGGCAACATGCTGGCGCGCGACAACAAGCGCCGCATGGCGTCGCTGGGCAACCGGTTGTGGCACTCCGACGCCTCGTTCCGCGCCGTGCCGGCCAAGTACTCGATCCTGAGCGGCCGCATCGTGACCAATGACGGCGGCAACACCGAATTCGCCGACATGCGCGCCGCTTACGACGCGCTCGATGCAGCGACCAAGGCCGAGGTCGAGAACCTGGTCTGCGAGCACTCGCTGATCTATTCGCGGCAGCAGCTCGGCTTTTCCGAATTCCTGGCCGACGAGCGCGTGTCGATGAAGCCGGTGCTGCAGCGGCTGGTGCGCACGCATCCCGTGACGGGGCGGAAGTCGCTCTATCTCTCCGCCCATATTGGCGCCATCGTCGGCTGGCCGCGCCCCGAGGCGATGGCCTTCATCCGCGACCTGATGGAGCACGCCACACAAGCGGCATTCGTCTACGTCCACCGCTGGACGACGCACGACCTGGTGATCTGGGACAATCGGGTGACCATGCACCGGGTCCGCCGTTTCGACGACCTCAACACGGTCCGCGACGTGCGCCGCACCACGACACGCAGCGACGGCCCGACGGTGGCGCAGCAGGCGGCGTGAGCGCTCAGCGCCCGCCGAACTCGGCGTCCTTCTTCGGAATGAGATCGTAGGGCAGAGCGAAACCCGGCATCGCCCTCAGGCGATCGCGCCAAGCCGCCAGGTTCGGACGCTGATCGATCGACAGGCCGCCTTCGTGCGCGAACACCATGCGGCCCCAGCAGCCGATGTCGGCAATCGAGCAGGCGTCGCCCACCAGCCACTCGCGGCCTTGCAGCGACTTGTCGGCGAAGTCGAGCGCCGCCTCGGCTTGCGGGCGGAAGAAGTTCACGATGTCCTGGGACACGTCGGGGCGGAAGCGGGCGAAATGGCGGACGCGCGCCACGTTGGTGATGGCGTCGTTCTCCCACGAGAGCCACTCGCGGGCCTGCCAGCGCTGCTGCTCCGTCTTGGGCTCGAAATGGCCGGTGGTGCGCGCGAGATAGTCGAGCACGACGTTCGACATCACGAGGGTGAGGCCGCGGTGGCGAAGCACGGGGACCTGGCCGTAGCGGTTGATGGCGAGGTGCGCGGGCTCCTTCTGCACGCCGTTCTTGAGATTGACCGTGCGGAACGAGAACGGCAAGCCGCTGAGCGCCAGGAAGAGCATCGGCTTGTAGCTCGAGCTCGAGGTGAAACTGCCGTGCAGAACGAGGCGGTCGTCGGTCATGAGTTGCCTAGTGTCCTTGGGTCATGGAGGAAGGGCAACGCCTGCCCGCGCCATGGGGCGGAGCGCGTCGTTCGCAATCTCACAAACGAAGTTCGCATCCCCGTAGCCAAGCAACTCGCCGAAGTCGATCCAAAGTACCTTATCGGTGAAAGACCAATGCTGAGTCCCTCGTAATGCGCGGGCAAACGCCTCTATGGCGCGCTTATCGGACGGCAGCCCTGCGGCCCACGCGTACACGGCCTCCCCGGCAAACACCTGCAAGGGGCTCTGCTCGTGAGGCAACGTCTTTGGATCTGTGCCGAAGTCCTCATCGGTGAAGGGATTGCGACGGGAATATATTTCGGCAAAGCGTTTGCCTCGATTCTGATCGCCCATCTTCGAGAACTGCTGCCAACAATAGTTGCCGACCGCGCCCAGATGAACAAAGTCACCGAGAGCGGCTGGGTGCCCCGTCTCGGCATCAATGTTCAGTCGCCAAGTTTGCCCGTAACCATGCGCACCGCAGCAAATCCAAGCGCCATACGTTGCAGACAGCAATTGCCGCGACCGACGCACATCACCACCGAATATGTACTCCCGTACTAGCGTCGATCCGCCGCCCGCGCGACCTTCGAGAGGCCCCTCGAAAGGCACTTGGCCGATCAGCTTGCGAATCCACTCGTTGTAGGCTCGCTCGGCAGCGTTCCGTGGCACTTCGAACTCGACATAGCTCGCCGACACCACGACGTCGGGGTTTGGATCGTCTCTCCGCCTGTTGACAGCGCGTAGTGAACCGCAAAGAGCCTTGGCTTCGGCGTCCTCTGCCACCGAAACCTCACGAACCGGCATTTGCGAATTGCCTGCATACACCTCTCGGGACACGACGCACTCCACAGCCCGCCCATCTGGCGATGCGCACAACGTCAGGCCGGCAAGGATCACAGAGACGAGGAAGCGAAACGTCATTCCGATACTGTCGCCGACGACGTTGAACGCGGCAAGTACGGCGATAGAGTAGAAGTCTGGAGGAAACGAACATGACGACGCTCAAGCGCCGCAAAGTCGGCAAGACCAAACTGGAAGTCACCGAACTCGGCCTCGGCGGCGCGCCGATGGGCGGCTTTCGCGCCGCCATCTCCGATGCCGAGGCGGTGAAGCTCACCGACGACGGCTACGGCTCCGGCATCCGCTACTTCGACACCTCGCCCTACTATGGCTACGGCCGCAGCGAGCTGCGCATGGGTGCGGCGCTGCGCGAAAAGCCGCGCGACAGCTACGTGCTGTCGACCAAGATCGGCCGCGTCCTGCATGCGATGAAGCCCGGCGAGAAGCCGCCGGCCGACTTCCGCGAGAACGGCCTGCCGGGCTTCGCGCCAGTCTACGACTACACCTACGACGGCGTCATGCGCTCGCTCGAACACTCGCACATGAGACTGGGCCTGCAGAAGATCGACATCGCGTTGATCCACGATGTCGATTTCTGGACCACCAAAGACCGCGCCGTGCTCGAGGAGCGGTTCAAGACGGTGATGGACTCGGGCTACCGCGCGCTCGACGAGCTGCGCAAGGCCGGCGTCATCGGCGCTATCGGCGTCGGCATCAACGAGAGCGACACCAGCACCCGCTTCATCAAGGCCGGCGACTTCGACTGCATGCTGCTGGCCGGGCGTTACACGCTTCTCGAGCAGGGCGCACTCGAGGAATTCCTGCCGGAATGCCAGAAGCGCAATGTCTCGGTGATCCTGGGCGGGCCATACAATTCAGGCATCCTGACCGGCAACGTGAAAGCCGGCGCCACGCACGACTATGTGGCCGCGCCCGCGGCCCTGATCGAGAAGGCGCAGAAGATCGAGGCGGTGTGCCGGCGCCATGGCGTGCCGCTGGGCGCCGCCGCGATGCAGTTCCCTCTGTTCCATCCCGCCTTCTGCGCGGTGATCCCGGGTGCGCTCAGCACGGCCGAGGTCAGGCAGAACGTGACGTACATGGGTGTCAGGATTCCGGTCGAGCTGTGGAGCGAGCTGAAGCGCGAGAAGCTGCTCGATCCCGCGGCACCCACACCGAACTGAGGAGGCCGCCCGTGAAGATCGTCGACGCTCAGGTCCATATCTGGTCGCAGACCGTCACCCCGCCCTCGGGACTTCATCGCAAGGTCTCGAAGTTCACGGCCGAGGAGTGCCTGAAGGAGATGGATGAGGCCGGAGTCTCCGCCGCGCTGATCCATCCGCCCTATAGTTGGGACCCGACCTCCAACCAGCTCGCCCTCGACGCCGCCAGAAAATATCCCGAGCGCTTCGCCGTGATGGGCCAGTTCCCGCTACAAGATCCCGACAGCCGCAAGCGCATCGTGGGCTGGCGCAACCAGCCCGGCATGATGGGCCTGCGCTGGGCGCTGCTGCAGCCTGCCGAGCAGCAATGGTTGAATGACGGCCTGCTCGACTGGGTGTGGCCGGCTGCCGAGAAGGAAGGCATCCCGGTCGCGACGATGGGCGGGATCTTTCCCGACAAGTTCCGCGCCATCGCCAAGGCGCACCCGAACCTAAAAATGATCGTCGACCATTGCGGGCTGAACCGCCACGGCCAGGACGAAGAGGCCTTCATCCATCTCGACAAGCTGGTGGCGCTTGGGAAATTGCCCAACGTCGCGGTCAAGGCGACCGGCGCGCCACACTACTCGACCAAGGGCTATCCGTTCCGCAACATCCAGGACGGGCTGCACCGCATCTTCGATGCCTTCGGGCCCAAGCGCTTCTTCTGGGGCACCGACATCACCCGAATGCAGTGCAGCTACCGCCAGTGCGTCACTTTCTTCACCGAGGAACTGCCGTGGCTGAAAGGCCCGGACCTCGAGGACGTGATGGGCCGCGGGCTCTGCGAGTGGATCGGCTGGAAGCTGAAGTTCGGCTGAGGGCTACTTCTTCAGCGGCAGGATCTGGCCGCGGATTTCGCCGTCGGGGAACTTTTCCGTCATGACGTTCACGTACCAGAGGCCGGCCACGACCTGGGCGGCCTGCTCCTCGGTGAGCGTGACGCCGTCCCACAGGTGCGAGCGGTCGCGGTAGAACGGGGCGTCGATCGGCACGACCTTGTCGCCGTTTTCGCCCGGCGCGGCCGGGCCTTGCAGGTAGGCGATGGTGACCGGCCCGCTCAAGCCCACAAGGTTGAAGCGATACTCGAGCACCTTGGTCGAGGGCCGGTAGACCGCGGTGAAATAGCCGCTGCCTTTGGTGTCGATCGGCGGGACTTCGCTGGCGCCATTCAAGGTCGCCCGGAAGTCGGTCTTGGGCAGTTTGGGCTCGCCCATGTAGAAGGAGCAGCCGACCGCCGTGAGCAGGAGTCCGAGAAGCAGGGCGCGGCGAAGCATCATCCTCAATCTACGACGCTTCGGCGCCGTTCGTCCCCTGCGCCGACACAGATTGTGGGCCGCAACACACGCCGTACCACCACCACAAGCGGACGACCGACTGTCGCATGGCAAGCGGCCCGGCTTTTGCTGAGAAATCTCCCAACAGACTCGAAACGAGCAGGACCAACCTGCGGCAACTGCCTTTCACTCTCTGGGAGACCGCATGACTATCGAAAAACCGCGCATCACGGCAAAAATTGCCGGCCGCGCCCTTCATCCCCTGCTCCGTCCCTTCGCCATCGGCTACTTCTTGGCCGTGTGCGCGTGCGACCTGATCTATTCGCAGGCCAGCGTCTTTGCCCGGAGCACTGCATCCGAATTCGCCTCGATCACCGAATGGCTGCTGGTCGCGGGGCTGGTCACGGCTGGAATGGCCGCGGTCGTCGCCCTGATCGACCTTTTAGGCGAACGCCGCTTCCGCAGCCTGCCGGATGCGCGGATGTACGCGGCGGGCGGCGCCCTGGTCGTGGCCCTGGAGATTCATAATCTCAGCCTGCGCGCTTCGGCGGGCGCTGATGCCATCACGCCGATGGGCCTGATCCTGTCGCTGTCCGCGGTCGCAGTCCTGCTCGCCACGCCGTCGCAGAACTGGGCCCGGATGTATCGCTGAGCGATCCCGCGTTCGTCCCCTGTGGGAGATAGGGGATTGGCGAGCGCCGGCCTTCGGAGGGATGATCCTCCCCGGAGGACCGCGCCCATGAAATACGATGTCATCTCCGCCGACGGCCACGTTGACCTGATCTGGCTGCCGCCCGACCTGTTCACGAAGAACGCGTCGAGCCAGATGAAGGAACGCATGCCCTACGTGGTCGAGGGACCCAAGGGCCCGGAATGGACCAGCCGCAACGGCGCCAAGTTCGGACTGGTGAACGGCATGGGCTCGGCTGGCCGCGAGTACGTGCCGGGCGTCATCCATCGCTCCGACCGCATGGCCTCGACCGGCCTCTATGACGACGGCAAGAAAGGCATCCGCCGCCTCACCGACCCCGAGCTCCGACTGAAGGACCAGGATCGCGACGGCGTGCAGGCCGAGATCCTGTACGGCGTTCTGGGCTCAAGCGGCCGGCTGAACGATCCCGAGGCGGCGCTCGAGATGCTGCGCATCTACAACGACTGGCTCCACGATTTCTGCAAGGCCGCGCCCGACCGCCTGGTCGGTCTTGCCAACATCCCGAACTACAACATGGAGGAGTCGGTCGCCGAGGCGATGCGCTGCGCCAAGCGCGGCGTGCTCGGCCTCGACATCGCCAATCGGCCCGACATGGTGCCGCTGTGGGACGAGCATTGGGAGCCGCTGTGGAAGTTCGGCCACGAGACCGGTATCCCGCTGCACTTCCATACCATCGGCGGCCGCTCGCCCGATTACTCGAAGATGCAGCCGCACATCGTGCGCCGGGTCCAGGCCGTCCACATCACCGGCTTCCAGATGCACATGAGCACCATGTTGATGGGCTTGATCTTCTCCGGCGCCCCCGAACGCTACCCGAACCTGAAGATCGTGATCGGCGAGGCCGGCCTTGGCTGGATCCCCTACGTGCTGCAGCACATGGATCTCGAGTGGGAGGACCAGTTCAAGGACCTCGATCTCAAGATGAAGCCCAGCGAGTACTGGCATCGCCAGTTTTATGCCACCTACCAGACCGACCCGGTGGGCATCGAACTGCTCAAGCACTTAGGCGAGGACAATGTGATGTGGGGGTCGGACTTCCCGCACCCCGACGGCATCTGGCCGGACAGCCAGCAGTTCCTCGCCCAGGAGCTGACCGGCGTCTCGGCCGAGGCGCGCCGCAAGATCGTCCGCGACAACGCCATGAAGCTCTATCGACTGAACGCGTGAGCCAGACAAAAACGGGCGGCACCTTAGGCACCGTCCTGCTGACGACGCTGGCGATGCTGGCATTCGCCGGCAATTCGCTGCTCTGCCGGATCGCCTTGCGCGATACGGCGATCGACGCCGCAAGCTTCACCTCGATCCGGCTCGCCTCCGGTGCGCTGATCCTGGCCGCGATCCTCATGCTGCGCGGAAAGCGTCCCACCGCGGGTGGCAGCTGGCCGATGGGGGCCATGCTGCTCGCCTATGCCGTATGCTTCTCCTTCGCCTACCGCGACCTCACCGCAGCGACCGGCGCGCTCCTGCTGTTCGGCGCCGTGCAGCTCACCATGATGGGCTATGGCCTGTGGACCGGCGAACGGATCGGCGGTCTCAGGCTCGTGGGGCTGCTGCTGGCGCTGGGCGGCCTGGTCTGGCTGCTACTGCCCGGCCTCGCGGCGCCGCCCTGGCTGGAGGCCACGCTCATGCTGGCCGCCGGCGCGTCCTGGGGCGTCTATTCGCTGCTCGGCAAGGGCAGCGGCGATCCGATCGCGGCGACCGGCGGCAATTTCCTGCGCACGCTGCCCTTTGCCGCCGCGCTCGCCCTGGCGGCATCAACCACCGGAACAGTCGATCGGACCGGGGCTTTTTATGCCGTCCTCTCGGGCGCCGTGACCTCAGGCCTGGGCTACGTTCTATGGTACGCAGCGCTCCCGATGCTCAAGGCAACCACGGCCGCGACGGTCCAGCTCTGCGTGCCTGCCATTGCGGCGCTGGGCGGGGCAATGCTACTCGCCGAGCCGGTGACGGCACGGCTGCTGGTGGCGTCGGTGGCAGTCCTGGGCGGCATCGCGCTCACGATTCGCGCCAAGGGATGAAGGAAGGATTTGGGGTTCATGTTCGAAGTTGCCGAGCGTCTCAAGAACGTCAAAGTGTCGGCGTCCGCCGCCATGACTCGCAAGGTGCGCGAGCTGCGCGCCCAGGACGTGAAGATCGTGGGCCTATCGTCGGGTGAGCCCGACTTCCCGACGCCGCGGCATGCCATCGAGGCGGCCTACAAGGCGGCACTTGCCGGCGACACCAAGTATCCGCCGCAGGACGGCGTGAAGCCGCTCAAGGAGGCGATCCGGCGCAAGTTCCAGCGCGACAACAATCTCGACTACGCGCTGGAGGAGATCATGGTCTCCAACGGCAGCAAGCAGATCATGTACGACGCGCTGATGGCGAGCGTGAACCCCGGCGATGAGGTCATCATTCCAGCCCCGGGCTGGATCTCCTACGCCGACCAGGCGACGGTCGCCGGCGCCAGGCCGGTGTCCGTGTCGTGCCCCGAGAACAACCAGTTCAAGCTGCGCGCCGCCGACCTCGAGGCCGCGATCACGCCGCAGACCAAGTGGATGGTACTGAACTTCCCCAACAATCCGACGGGTGCAGTGTGTTCGCGCGCCGAGATGCGCGAAATCGCCGACGTGCTGCTCGGCCATCCGCACGTGATGATCATGGCCGACGACGTCTACGAGCACCTGATCTACGACGACTTCGGTTTCTGCACGATCGCCGAGGTCGAGCCGAAGCTGAAGGATCGCACCTTGACGGTGAATGGCGCCTCGAAGGCCTATGCCATGACCGGCTGGCGGGTCGGCTTCGCCGGCGGACCGCGGCCGCTGATCGCCGCCATGACCAACATGCAAGGCCAGATCGGCTCGGGCATCTCGACCATCAGCCAGGCGGCGGCCACGGCGGCGCTCGACGGGCCGCAGGACCTCTTGAAGGAACGCGCGGCCGACTACCAGAAGCGGCGCGACGAGGTCGTGGCGATGCTGCGCGCCGCGCCCGGCATCACCTGCCACAAGCCCGAGGGCGCGTTTTACGTCTTCCCCAACATCGCCGGCTGCATCGGCAAGACCACGAAGGCCGGGCGCAAGATCGCCACCGACACCGACTTCGTCACCGCGCTTCTCGAGGAGAAGCACGTCGCCACCGTGCAGGGTGCGGCCTACGGCATGAGCCCCTATTTCCGCATCTCCTACGCCACCGACGTGGCGAGCCTGCGCGACGGTTGCCGGCTGATCCAGGAATTCTGCCACGAGCTCCGCTGAGCCGTGCTCTACATCCTCGATACCGGCGCGATCGTTCAACGGCCCGAGATCCTCGCCCATGCCGCCACCGGCGACCTGCTCATCCCGCAGGCCGCGGTCGACGACATCCGGGACCGTGAGAAGCGCGGGCTGCGCGCCGACCTCGAACATCTTCTCGACCAGGCGGTCGCGGCCGGCGCTGTCGTCGCTCCGTCCGCCGACGGCGGCATCGCGGAGCTCGCGCTCGACCTGGCTGCCGAAAACGGCGCCGGGAACGTCCGCGTGGTCACGATCGATCGCCGGCTGGCCCGGCTCCTGGCATCGAGCGGCGTGACGTCGATCGGCGCAAGCGACCTCCTGTCGGCCCAGGCGACGGCGCCGTCCGATGCCGGCATCGAGCGGGCCGCCAGGCGCATCGTATCGGCGCAGCACCGCAACCTGGCGTCCGGTGTCGCCATCGCGCTTGCCGGGACGGCCATGGCGATTGTCGTCGTGCGCTATCACCAGCTCATCTTCCACACAGCGCCCGACTGGATCGTGCCCATCGCGCTCTTGCTGGCGGGGCTCCTCTTCTTCTGGTGGCGTGAGCGCGACCGGCTGTCCTACGGGCTGTTCGAGGTCATGATCGGCCTGCTCATCTCCTCGCAGTCGATCGTCACGTTGCCTGCGCCGTCCGAGCTGTCGACGGCCAAGTCGATCCAGCTGGTGGGCGGGCTCTATGTCATGGTGCGCGGGCTCGACAACATCGACCGCAGCGTCGAGGACACACGCTTCGGCGGCTGGTGGCGGCGCCTGTTCCGGTCGGCCCGCTGACGCCGCCAGCCTAGAGCTGGATGCCGACGAACCAGCTCTCCGCACGCCGGAGAGCCATTGTCCTGATCGTGTCACACGCGCCCATGTCACACCAAGTTGTGACAAATGTTGTGACACGCACGCGCCCGGAGTCCGGGCCGAGCCCGGTTTCACGGGCTTTTTAGACGTCGTTTCTTCTTCAGATGTCACCAGCCCGGCGCACCCTGTGACAGGTAGCGCGATGCGTCCGTTCCGACTCTTTATCGGTGCTCGGTGGGGACGGGCTGAAATGCGGACTCGTTACGGCCTGGCGTGACGTACCATCCGTGTGAACTACACCCTCGCCCTCGAGCGTCTGCCCGCGGCGTGCGCGGGAGGGTCATGTTCGAAGTAGAAAGACTGGGGCGGTCCAACCGCCAGCCTGCCTGAAGCTATAGCATTTTCCTGCTGAACCAGCATATCACATCCGCGTGAGCGAATGCTGGCAGTGCAAGCACTCTGCTTGCGGCGACGGTGTCGGGATCGCCGGCAACCCGCCAGTCGATCCAACCTGCCATTCCGCTCTAGATCTGCTGGATCACCTTCAGCTGCGCCGGGATGCCGAGCTTGCGCGAGCACAGCGGCCAGTGCCACGGCTCATGCAGATCGTGGATCATGTACCAGGCGAGGCTGGCGGCCTTCTCGTAGTTCTGGGTGTACTCGGCGGCTTCCTGCATCGTGAGCACCGTGCCGTCACGCATGCGCGTGTAGGTGATGAAGGTGCGCAGCGTGAACTGGAAGCGTCCGTGATAGGCGCCGCGGCTGCCGTAGATCGGCCGGGCCGATGGCCCCCAGCTCCCGCTCTCGCAGGTCGCGAGCTGTTGCAGGAGCTGCTCCTTGCGGTCTTCGATTTCCTGCTCGCGGGGAGTCATGCCAGGGGCTACGGCCGCGACGGTTGGCGGCTTGGGGGTGCAACCTGCAACGAGCAGCGAAGCGGCGACGAGAAAAGGGAGGGCGGCGGCGCGAAGGGTGATCACAACCGACTATTGATCCCATGAATTCACCGGCGCGGTAAACCCCCTTGACGCAAGCGCGCGACACACAAGGTGCAGTATGACGCACGACAGAATGGGCCAAGGAGTGTGGTGTGAATGTTTGTTGAAAATTAAGTTGACGTTTCAACAGATTTTAGCGTAATAAATCGATATACTGACGGATAGTTCGTCAGCCCTGCAAAGCCCGCCCGGTTTGCGCCGCGCGGGCTTTTTCATTTTCCGATCCACCGTCCTCCAAGCCGCCCTTTCGGGCGGCTTTTTTCATTCCCGGAGACAAGCATGTGCCAGATGCGCGGCCCTGTGCCGCCGACGCCGTATGGCGAACTCACACCGTCAATCAGCAGCGCCCTCGCGCTCTACCCGAACCTACGCAGCGACACCCAACAGGCCGCGCCCTCGCAATCCGACCCGAACCTTCATCTCGCGGGCATTCTGGTGCCGGGCGCGGCCGAAGCATTTGGAAGGGTGTGGACCTCCAAGGTGCCGAAGGAATTCATGGCGCCGGAGCTACCGCCGATCCTTCCCCTGCCCGGGCCGAAATTTGCGCCGATCCTACCGCGCCTCACCAGACCGGCTCCCGCTCTGCCCGCGCCCATCGGCGGCTCGCTCTTCAAGCCAGTCAATCCGGACACCGATCAAACCAGCCCACCGCCTTTCCCCCCACCGCCACCAGCCGGCCCGACGCTTTCTCCACCCTCCAAGCCGCCCCTACCCCTCAAGCCCGAACAGATCCTGCCGGACGACATCGCGAAAGCGGGCGGCCAGATCGTCGGCGGCGGCTTTTCGATCCCCGACGAACCACATGCGCCATTACCCGGGTTCTCCATCCCGGACGAAGACGATCCAGCCCGCGCGCTCGTGCTGGAAATGGAGATCAGCAGGGGCCGCCTGCTGCCGAACGGCAGACGCATACTGATCCCAAGGGATTCCGACAAATTACAAAGATGGGACGACCGCTTCAGGTTGGCGGACGAAATCTACCAAAAAGCCGGCCGCCTGGTGACGCAGACCGGCGGCAAGCTGCTGGGCATCGAGTGGCATCGACTCGCCAAGGAAGTGCTAGAGGGATACGGCGAGTCGGCAAAGGGCGTTCGCGCGGAGATCAGCTATATCGAAGGTCGAGAGGCAAAATACAGCGCCAAGGACACAGCGCGTGTCGATCTGGTCTGGACACGCGAAGACGGCACTGTTGTGATTGTCGATCTCAAGACCGGGGGCGCCACACTTAGTGCTGCCCAGATCGCAAAAATCGTGAAGAATGTAACAGGCAAACCAGACGGCAGAGTATTCGTGTATCAATACAAACCATGACCATGGATGCCGACATCAAGCGAGTTACGCGGCTCTTGCGGGAGCAAGAGCCGCGGCTGATCTATTTCAAGCGAATGCTGATACTTCCGCCGGTCGGCCACTATCTGAGAGGATTCTATTTCAACCAAACCAGCACCAAGGATGTCTTCCAGCCTTACTATATGGTGCAGCCTCTTTATAGGCCTACTCGGTTTCTGGTCCTGGGATATGGCGACTATCTCCGTCTTCGCGATAATCGTGACCGTTGGTCGATCAAGGATCCTCGCATCGAGAAGTGGCTGGTGGATATCGTACTGGGCGATGGCATGCGTCGGATCGGGAGCGTCGACAATCCCGAAGCCTTTTTGGAGTATTCGAAGAGTGTGCAGACCTGGCGGACGGGCGGAGATTGGCATGTCTTCCTGACGCTTGCCCTACTTGGTCAGTTCGACAAAGCACGCGCCGCCGGTCTTGAAATCCTTCAAAGCTACCGTTCAGACTCTAAAATAGAGTGGCACACAAGAATATGGCGGCACACACGCCGCCTTCTCCTATTGATGGATAGCGGCCAGGTTCGGGTCGACCGTGTATTGCGGTCCTGGGAGCAGATGACGATCCGGCACCTCAAGCTCGAGCCCTATTGGCAGTCGCCCTGGCCGTTCTAGCCTAACCCACCTGACGCGCCTGCCCTGCCCAGTACTTCGCCCGCAGCACCTTTTTGTCGACCTTGCCGACGGCGGTGAGCGGCAGGCTGTCGACGATTTCGATCTGCTTGGGCGCGTGCGGAGAGCCCTTGCGGTCCTTCACGAGCTGCATCAGTGCCTCGGGCGAGGGCGTGCAACCGGCCTTGGCGACGATCAGGGCGGCGACGGCCTCGCCCCACTTCTCGTGCGGCACACCGAACACGGCGGCCATGGCGACATCGGGATGCGAGGACAACACGTCTTCCACTTCGCGCGGAAAGATGTTGAAGCCGCCGCTTACGATCATGTCCTTCTTGCGATCGACGATGTAGAGGTAGCCGCGCTCGTCGGCGCGGGCGATGTCGCCGGTGTGCAGCCAACCGCCCTTGAAGGTCTCGGCCGTCTGCTCCGGCCGCTTCCAGTATTGTTCCATGGCATGCGGCGCACGCACGCAGATCTCGCCCGCTTCGCCCGGCTCCACCTCGTTGTTGTCCTCATCGCGCAGGGTCACGCTACAGGAGGCGATGGGAAAGCCGCACGAGGCGAACAGCTCGGGCCGCTTTGCATCGTGGTCGGCCTTCCTGAGCACACTCACCGGATAGCACTCGGTCTGGCCGTAGAGCTGGCTAAAAACCGGGCCGATGCGCTCCAGCCCCTCGACCAGCCGGGTCGGCGACATCGGCGAGGCGCCATAGAGGATCAGCTCCAGCGAGGAGAGATCGGTCTTGTCCAGCTTGGGATGGTCGAGCAGCACATAGACCATCGTGGGCACGAGCAGGGTGAAGTTGATCTTCTCGCGCTCCACGGTGTCCAGGAACCGCTCGGGATCGAAACCCTTCATGAGATGAACCGTGCCGCCCTTCAGAAACGCCGGCACCACCTTGGTGCCGGCGACATGGGTGATGGGGGCGGCAGCGAGATAGCGCGGCGTCTCGGGAAACTCGAAGTCGGCCGCGACCGCGGTCGTCATGGCGGCCGTCGAACGGTGGCGGCGGATCGCGCCCTTGGACTTGCCCGTGGTCCCGCCGGTGTAGTTGATGACGGAATAGTCGTCCGGCGTCGCGAGATTGACCGCGCTCGCCTCGCCGATCCGCTCGGCCGCCGCCATGAGGTCGCGGCCGAAAGCCGCCTTGCCCATGGTCAGCACGACTTTTAGCCGATCGGCGGCCTTGGCCGCGATTTCACCGCCGCGCTGGGCGTGCGTCCTTGCATCGACGATCAGCACGCTCACCTCGGCATCCTCGATGACGTCGAGATGATCGCCCAGTGCACCTAGCGGATGCAGCCAGGTGGCAACCAGGCCCAGCCCGCTCGCCGCGACGCCCGCGCACCAGGTCTCGGCATTGTTGGCGCTCAGGAAGGCCACCGTCTGGCCCTTCTTCAAGCCGGCCGCCGTCATCGCCGCCTGCAGGCGGCCGATCAGCGCCAGCGTGCCGAGGTAGGTGAGACTGCCGCCGTCCCACACGAAGGCCCGGCGCGCGGGAAAGCGTGCCAGCGCCCGCAGGATCATGTCGGTGCCGGTGGGGGCATCGGTGATGGCGTCATGCATCGCATTCATCCGTGGGCCGGATGGACCTTGATCCAGTGCCGCGCGATCTCCTCGCGCGTGGCCACCCAGACCTTGGGCTTGGACGCGACATAGTCGAGGAAGCGCGCCAGGGTCGCGGCCCGACTTGGCCGGCCGGCGAGGCGACAGTGGAGCCCGATCGACATCATCTTCGGGCTGCGGCTGCCCTCGGCATAGAGCAGGTCGAAACTGTCCTTCATCGCCTGTAGCCAGCCGTCGCCCGCCGTGAAGCCGGGCGCCACGCCGAACTTCATGTCGTTCACTTCCAAGGTGTAGGGAATGATGAGATGCGGCATTTCGTCGACGCTGACCCAGTAGGGCAGGTCGTCGGCATAGGAATCGCTCGAGTAGAGGAAGCCGCCATGCTTGATGACGGCGGAGAGCGTGTTCATGCCGAAGCGGCCGGTGTACCAGCCGACCGGCGGCTTGCCGGCGGTGTCGGCGATGGCCTTCACCGCGCGCTGGATGTGCAGCAGCTCCTGCTCGAGCGTAAAATCCTTGTAGTTGATCCAGCGCCAGCCGTGGCTTGCCACTTCGTGACCGGCCGCGGCCATCGCCTTGCCGGCGATCGGATTGAGCTCCAGGGCGCGGCCGATCGCCCAGGAGGTGAAGCGCATCTTGCGCTCTTCGAACAGCCGCAGGATACGCCAGAAGCCGGCGCGGCTGCCGTATTCATACATCGACTCGGTCGAGAGATCGCGGCCGCCTTGGATCGGCGTGCCGCCCGGCGTCTCGGTCAGGAACACTTCCGACGCGGCGTCGCCGTTCAGGATTGTGTTCTCGCCGCCCTCCTCGTAGTTCAGCACGAAACTGACGGCGATACGGGCATCATCGGGCCACTGCGGGTCGGGGGGATTGGGACCGTAGCCGAACAGATTGCGGTCGAGATGATTGTGCATGAGGCGGGCTCCAGGAACGCCGACGATTGAAGATCGACTATGCCGCCGCTATAGCTCGCGCGACAAGCTTCGAGGAGGCGATATGAGTGTGGCCAGCGCGGTGCGCGAGGACCGTCTATGGCAGCGGCACGCCGATATGGCGAAGCTGGGCGGCACGCCGAAGGGCGGTGTCAACCGCCAGGCGCTGTCGGCCGAGGACGCCGCGGCGCGAAACCTGCTCGGCACCTGGGCCAGGGCCCGCGGCTTTGCCACCTTCACCGACGCCATCGGCAACCTGTTCGTGCGCCGCGAAGGCACCGACGCCCAGGCGCGGCCGGTGCTGAGCGGCTCGCACATGGACAGCCAGCCGACCGGCGGCCGGTTCGACGGCATGTACGGCGTGCTGGCGGCCTTCGAGGCGTTGGAAGCGCTCGAGGACGCCGGCGTGAATACGCGACGGCCGGTGATGGCGGTCGCCTGGACCAACGAGGAAGGTTCTCGCTTCCAGCCCGGCGCCATGGGCTCGGCGGTGTTCGCCGGCCACAACAAGCTCGACGAGATGCTTCAGGTGAAGGACTGGAAGGGCGTCGTGCTGAAAGACGCGCTGGCCGAAACGCTGAAGGCTGCACCAGCGCCGCTGCGCGACGGTCCGCCCGGCTTCCCGCTCGATTTCTATGTCGAAGCCCATATCGAGCAGGGACCGCGGCTCGAGAACGAGAAGAAGACGATCGGCGTCGTCACCGCCATCCAGGGCAGCCGCCGCTACATCGTCGAGATCATTGGCGAGGAAGCGCATGCCGGCACGACGCCACGCGCCGCCCGCAAGGATGCTTTTGCCGCCGCGCTGCGCATCGCCACGGCGATGTATGAGGCCACGAACGATGCCGACGACACGCTGCGTTTCACCATTGGTCGCGTCGACGTGGCGCCGGGATCGCCCAATACGGTACCGGGCAAGACAACGTTCACCATCGACATGCGCCATCCCGCGGATGCCGTGCTGAAAGGGCACGAGAAGAAACTGAAGGAGATCGTGGCGGCGAAGGCGGCGCCCTGCTCGGCGAAGATCGAACGCGTGACGGCGGTGGCGCCGACGATCTTCGATCCCCGGGTGATCGACCTGGTGCGCGCCAAAGCGAGCACGCTGCAGCTTCCGAACATGGATATGCCGTCGGGCGCAGGCCACGACGCCATGCACATCGCCCACCTCTGCCCCACCGGCATGATCTTCGTGCCCTGCGAGCGCGGCGTCAGCCACAATGAGGCCGAGAACGCCACGCCCCAGGACCTCGCCGCCGGCGCGCGCGTGCTGGCGGAGGTGCTGGCCGAGCTCGCGAACCGCTAACCTTTGTCATCCCGAGCGTAGCGAGGGATCTTTGCTGATCAGTAAAGATCCCTCGCTACGCTCGGGATGACAGCATTGCTTAAATGGGGATTTCGAATCCATGTCGAAGAAGATGCAGTCCGAGCTCGTCGCGATCCTCACGGACCTGATCGCGCTGCCGAGCCCCTACCCGCCCGGCACCAGTGTCGAGATCTGCGCCTATGCGGCCAAACGTTTGAAGAAGGCCGGCTACAAGGTCGAGACCATCACCAAGACCAAGGGCGTCGACAATGTCGTCGCGCGCCTCAAGGGCAAAGGGAAAGGCCCGGTGGTCGCCTTCAACGCCCATGTCGACACGGTGGGCGTCGGCGAGCGCGCCAACTGGAAGAGCGATCCCTTCAAGGCGCTGGTCAAGGGCGGCCTCGTCTACGGTCTGGGCGCCGGCAACTGCAAGGGCAGCATGGCGGTGCAGATCTGGCTCGCCGAGGAGATCGCGCGCCGCGGCGGCCCCGCGAAGGGCGAGCTGATCTTCACCTTCGTGGCCGATGAGGAGAATCTCGGACCCGACGGCATGGAATTCCTGCGCAAGAGCGGCAAGGTCCGGCCCGATGCGCTGATCCTGGGCGCGCAGACCGAGAATGACCTGATCGTGGCCGAACGCGGCGTCATGTGGGCTCGCATCACCACCAAGGGCCGCGCCGCCCATGCCGGCAATCCCGCCGCCGGCGACAATGCCATCCTGCGCATGATGCGGCTGGTAGGCGCGCTCAGCTCCTACTACGACAAGGCGCTGGCGCGGCGCGTGTCAGGCGCGATGAAGTCGACCGTGAACATCGGCATGTTCCATGGCGGCCACAACACCAACGTCGTGCCGTCGACCTGCACCGTCGAGATCGACCGCCGCCTGCTGCCGAACGAGAAGGTGAAGGACGCCTTCAAAGAGCTGAAGAAGGTGATCGACGACGTGCGCGAACCGAAGGCTATGTACGATGTGGAGTTCCTGACCGGCACCAACGGCTTCTTTGCGCCCGAGAACGGCGCCGCTGTCGGCGCCTTCGAAGCGGCGGTGAAAGCCAAGACCGGCCGCAAGGTGAGGTTCCTCAACGCCACCGGCGTCAGCGACGGCCGCTACTACGCCGACGACGGCATCGAAATCATCAATTTCGGCCCGGGTTCCGGCGCGCAGGGCCATGCCGCCAACGAGAGCGTGCCGATTGGCGGCATGGTCGAGGCGGTAGAAATCCAGATGGACGTGGTGAAGCGGCTGCTGGGCTGACGCCGCCCCAGCAGATCAACGCCCCAGGGACTGGAACCACCGCTCGACGTTCTGGGCCGCCACGCGCAAGGGCTCGAAAGCATCCGACTGCCGGGCGGCGCTCGACGCTCGTACAGGCCGCGCGGTCCGTTGCGCGACTTGCGGTGCTGCGACCGCGGGCGCGGGATCCTGGCGAAGCTGTTCCAGGAGTTCCCGGTCGATTGCCGCGGTCTGCGGCTGCCCCCGATCCTGCAGATAGCGCATGACCGCAGCTTGGGTCATGGGGCCCGCGGCACCGTCGAGCGGCCCCGGATTGAAGCCAAAGGAATAAAGTTTCGTTTGGACTTCCACCACCTCATCGCGCCGTAGCGGTGCCGGCTCGGCAGCCGGTTCCGGCGCCGGTACAACAGATGCCGCTTCGATCGGCGCGGGCTTGATGGGCACCGGCCTGACGGGCGCAGGCTCGCTGGCCGTCGCCGGACCGATTTGTGCGACCACAGGCATGATTGAGGGAGGAGCCGGGGAAGAAGGCGCGCGAGCGATCGGCGGCAGGGCGGCCGGCGGCGGCGCGACAGCAACCTTTCCGATGGACGGCGCACGCGCCGTACTCGCCGTCGCGCGGGGTGACAGCTTATCGGGCGATATAGCAATGAACACCGTAAGCCCGGCGACGCCGGCGGCCGCGACTGAAGCTCCAGTGGCTTTCAGAGCCGTCTTCCACCGGCGGGCGCGCGCGAGGTCGTATGCCTGCAATGCCGCGCGGCGCGCCTCAGCGGCGGCCTTCGGATCGCTCGTCGTTTGCCACGACGCCCGTTCGTCCAGCCGGCTCGACAGCCCGGCGAGGGACTGCTTGAAGTGTTCGTCCACGGGCCCCTCGAGCTCCTTAAAAAGTTGCCGTGCGGTGCGGCGCGCGCTGCCCGGCGGTGTCTTGCCCGGCCCGGGATCTGTGTTTGGAGTTGGATCGGCCGTCATCGTCCTGCCCGTTTCGACGGAAATGTTCGCACTAAACGGCGTCACAACAAGTGCGGCGCCGTGACCAATCTGGGGCCAAACGCCGGAAGGCTCCGGGCCCGGCGACTATGCGGTCTTCTGCGCCTTCAGCCCGAGCTTGCCGATGGTCTGTTCGCGCATCACGAACTTCTGGATCTTGCCGGTGATGGTCATCGGAAATTCAGGCACGAACTCGATGTAGCGCGGGATCTTGTAGTGGGCGATCTGGCCCTTGCAGAACTCGCGGATCTCCTCGGCCGTTGCACTCTCGCCGTCGCGCAGCTTGACCCAGGCGCAGATCTCCTCGCCGTACCTGGGATCGGGCACGCCGATCACCTGCACGTCCTGGATCTTCGGGTGGCGGTAGAGGAACTCCTCGATCTCGCGCGGATACACGTTCTCGCCGCCGCGGATCACCATGTCCTTGAGCCGGCCCACGATGTTGACATAACCCTCGGCGTCCATGGTCGCGAGATCGCCGGTGCGCATCCAGCCCGCCTCGTCGATCGCCTCGGCGGTCTTCTCGGCGTCGTTCCAGTAGCCCTTCATCACCGAATAGCCGCGGGTGCAGAATTCGCCGGTCTCGCCGCGCGGTACCGCCTTGCCCTCGGGACCGACGATCTTGATTTCAATGTGCGGCAACACCTGGCCGACGGTCGAGACGCGCCGCTCCACGGGATCGTCGGTGGCGCACTGCGTCGAGACGGGCGACGTCTCGGTCATGCCGTAGGCGATGGTGACCTCGCCCATGTTCATCTGGCTCTGCACGCGCTTCATCACCTCGATGGGGCATGGAGAACCCGCCATGATGCCGGTGCGCAGGCTCTTGAGGTCGAACTTGGCGAACTCGGGATGGTCGAGCTGGGCGATGAACATGGTCGGCACGCCGTAGAGCGCCGTGCAGCGCTCCTCGGCGACGGCCTGCAGGGTCGCCAGCGGATCGAAAGCCTCGGCCGGATAGACCATGGTCGCGCCATGGGTCAGGCAACCCAGATTGCCCATCACCATGCCGAAACAGTGATAGAGCGGCACCGGAATGCAGAGCCGGTCCTCGGGCGTGAGTTTCAGCCCCAGCCCGACGAAATAGCCGTTGTTCAGGATATTGTGGTGGCTGAGCGTGGCGCCCTTGGGATGGCCGGTCGTGCCCGAGGTGAACTGGATGTTGATGGCGTCGTCGAACTGCAGTTTGGCGGCGAGTTCAGCCAGCTTCACCTTCTCGGCGTTGCCACCTGACGTGGCGACATCGTCGAAATTGAGCATGCCGGGCGTCTTCTCCCGGCCGAGCCGGATGACGTGCTTGAGATGCGGCAGCTTCGCAGCCTTCACGAGGTCTTCGACGATCTCGAGATAGTTCGACGTCTTCAATGCCGGCGCCAGAATCAGCGCCTTGCACCCGACCTTGTTCATCGCGTAGTCGAGTTCGGAGCGCCGATAGGCCGGATTGACGTTAACCAGCACGAGACCCGCCTTGGCGGTGGCGAACTGCGCCAGCGTCCATTCCGACGTATTGGGCGCCCAGATGCCGACCCGGTCGCCGCGCTCCAGCCCCAGTGCCATCAGGCCGGCGGCAAGGTCGTCGACACGCCGCGCGAGCTCGCCCCAACTCCAGCGCACCTTCTGGTGCCGCACGACCAGCGCCTCACGCTCGCGGAAGGTCTCGACCTGGCGGTCGAAGAAGGCGCCGATGGTCTTGCCGATCAGCTTCTTGTCCGAAACGCCGTGGTCATAAGAGATTTGGGGGGAGCCGTGAGCATTGATCATGCGGGAAGCTTAACCCGGCATGGCAGATTTGAAATCATGAAACTCCATTTCACCACCGTCGACGTCTTCACCGACCGCCAGTTCGGCGGCAATCCGCTGGCCGTCGTCACCGACGCCCAGGGCCTCTCGACCGAGCACATGCAGGCCATTGCCGCCGAATTCAACCTGGCCGAGACGACCTTCGTACTGCCACCCAAGGACCCGGCGCACACTGCCGAAGTCCGTATCTTCACGCCCAAGGCCGAGATGCCCTTCGCCGGTCATCCCAATGTCGGCACGGCCTTCGTGCTGGCCAGGATGGGCAAGGTCACGGGCGATCACCTGGTGTTCGAGGAGAAAGCCGGCCTCGTGCCGATGGATATCCATCGCGAGAACGGCGTCGTGATGGCGACCCGCCTCGCGGCACCGAAGCAACTGAGCCTGGGGGAGACCATCGCCGCCGAGATCGTGGCCTCCGCTGTCGGCTTGAAGCCCACCGACATCGTAGGCCAGCCGATCGTCGCGTCGACAGGCAACAACTTCCTCTTCGCCGAGGTGCGCTCGCGCGACGTGCTGAAAACCGCGCTTTGCAACAACGATGCATTTGCCAGGCACCTGCCGATGACCCGCACCGTCGGCGTCCATCTCTATGTCCACGCCAAGGAACATGGCGTGGACATACAAAGCCGCATGTTCGCGCCGCTCTATGGCGTGCCGGAAGACCCCGCGACCGGCAGCGCCAACATCACGCTGATCGGCCTGCTGGCGCACAATGCCAGGGAGAAGGACCTCGTGTTGTCGAAGACGATCGGCCAGGGCTTCGACTTGGGTCGGCCGAGTATCCTGCAGGCGGTGGCTGAAAAGAAGGCCGGCAAGGTCATCGCCACCTACATCGGCGGTCGCTGCGTGCCGATGATGAGCGGCGTCATCGATCTCGACTGACGCCCAGGGGCAACGCGGTGCCCTGCTTGACCGGCCGCAGCGCGAACGAACTCCTGATCTGGGCGATGCCCGCGATCTTGGTGAAGTCCATCACGAAGCGCTCGTAGGCTTCGAGGTCGGGAACGACAATGCGTAGCAGATAGTCGCTGTCGCCGGTCATCAGGTAGCACTCCATCACCTCGGGCCGCTCGGCCGCGGCGCGCTCGAAATCTTTTAGCGCTTTCTCGACCTGGGTGGAGAGCGACACGCTCATGAAGACATTGACCGAGAGGCCGATCGACTTGGCATCGAGTTGGGCGGCGTAGCCTTTGATGACACCAGCTTCCTCCAGTGCCTTGACCCGCCGCCAGCAGGGCGACGAGGAGAGACCGACCTGTTCGGCGAGGTCGGCGTTGCTGAGGCGGCCGTCATGCTGTAGCCGCTCGAGAATGCGCCGGTCGATAGCATCGAGGTTGATCATTGCGTGAACTGCCACAATTTTAGGTAAATCTACCCTATACAGCCTGTTTGGAGACCCAAACGCAAGGACCTTCCAAGCCTCTAGGCGTATGCCCATGGCCATGACCACCCTCGCCCCCGTCCAGCGCCTGAAACTGCTCCGCGAGCTGGAGCGCAAGGTGCTGTGGCTCTCCGCCTGGACCATCCATCACGCCAATCACCTCCGGCCCAACCGCGACGGGCTGAAGGTCGGCGGCCACCAGGCCTCGTGCGCGTCGCTGGCGACGGTGATGACCGCGCTCTATTTCTCGGTGCTGCGGCCGGAAGATCGCGTGGCGGTGAAGCCGCACGCCTCGCCGGTGTTCCACGCCATACAATATCTGTTCGGCCATCAGACGCAGGACAAGCTCGAGCGTTTTCGTGCGTTGGGCGGCGCGCAGTCCTATCCCTCGCGCACCAAGGACGTGGACGACGTCGATTTCTCGACCGGCTCGGTGGGCCTCGGCGTCGCCATGACCCTCTTCTCCTCACTGGTGCAGGACTATGTCCGGCTAAAAAACCTCGGCGACGGCACGCGCCCGACCGGCCGCATGGTGGCGCTGGTGGGCGACGCCGAACTCGACGAGGGCAACATCTTCGAGGCGCTGCTCGAAGGCTGGAAGCACGACGTGCGGAACCTGTGGTGGGTGATCGATTACAACCGCCAGAGCCTCGACGGCGTCGTGAACGACCGGCTGTTCGGCCGCGTCGCCGAAATGTTCGAGCTGGTCGGCTGGCGCGTGATCACGCTGAAGTACGGCCGGCTGCTGGAGACGGCCTTCGCCCAGCCCGACGGCGAGCAGCTGCGGCAATGGATCGACGCCTGCCCCAACTCGCTCTATTCGGCGCTGGTGTTCAAGGGTGGCGCCGGCTGGCGCGAGGCGCTGACGCGCGATCTCAACCAGTATCCCGGCGTGCGGCAGATCCTCGAGCGGCACGACGATGCCGCGCTCCATCGCCTGATGACCAACCTCGCCGGCAACGACATGCAGGCCGTGCTCGATGCCTTCGAGGGCGTCAACGACGACAAGCCGACCTGTTTCATCGCCTACACCATCAAGGGCCAGGGCCTGCCCTTCGCCGGCCACAAGGACAACCATTCCGGCCTGATGACGCTCGACCAGATGGCGGGCTTCAAGAAGGGCATGGGCATCGCCGACGGCGCCGAGTGGGACAAGTTCGCGGGGCTCACTGCAGCCCCCGCGGAACTGCAAGGCTTTCTCGACTCGGCGCCGTTCAACGCCGAGGGTCGCCGTCGCACCGAGGCGCCGCTGGTGGCAATTCCCGCGGCATTGCCCAAGCCCAACGACAAGAAGTCGAGCACGCAGGAAGGGTTCGGCAAGATCCTGAACGGCCTCGCGGCCGAGGACAGCGAACTGTCGCGCCGCATCGTCACGACCTCGCCCGACGTCACCGTCTCGACCAATCTCGGCGCCTGGGTCAACCGTCGCGGCCTGTTCGGCCACACCGAGGCCGAGGACGTGTTCCGCGAACTGAAGGTCGTGTCGGCGCAGCTGTGGCGGCAAACGCCGAAGGGCCAGCACATCGAGCTCGGCATCGCCGAAAACAACCTGTTCATCCAGCTCGCCGTCATGGGCCTCAGCCACGAGATTTTCGGCGCGCGGCTGCTGCCGATCGGCACGCTCTACGATCCCTTCATCGCCCGCGGCCTCGATGCGCTGAACTACGCCTGCTACCAGGATGCGCGCTTCATGATCGTGGCGACGCCGTCGGGCGTGACGCTCGCCCCCGAGGGCGGCGCGCACCAGAGCATCCATACGCCGCTGATCGGCATGGGACAGCCCGGCCTCGTTTCCTATGAACCCGCCTATGTCGATGAGTTGGCCGTGCTGATGCGGCATGGGCTCGAGTACATGCAATTGCCCAAAGGCGGCTCGGTCTATCTGCGGCTCTCGACTAGAAGCCTGCCGCAGCCCGAACGACTTCTGACACTCGAACAGCAAAACGACATCGTGTCAGGCGGCTACTGGTACGCCCCGCCGGACCAAGGCGCCGACATCGCCATCGTCGCCATGGGCGCGGTGACGCCGGAGGCGATCGTGGCGCACCAGAGCGTGGTGCGCGATTTTGCCGGCGCCGGCCTCTTGGTGCTGACCTCGCCCGACCGGCTGCACACCGATTGGCTGGCGCAGCAGCGGAACCGCGGCCGCACGGTCGGCCGGGTCGACACGAGTCCCAGTCCGGTCGAAACCCTGTTGGCGCCGTTGTCGCGCGACGCCCGCCTTGTCACCGTGATGGACGGCCATCCGCTGGCGCTGTCGTGGCTGGGCTCGGTGCGCGGGCAGCGGGTCGTGCCGCTGGGTATCGAGAATTTCGGCCAGTCCGGCGACATCCCGGACCTCTACCGCACTTATAAGCTCGATGCGGCGGCGATCATCGACGCGGTGGCGC